>JABAOH010124399.1_pt2 | contig 19152 bp, 13 predicted proteins | sample 7062181 | NCBI WGS metagenome assembly JABAOH01 (sample SAMN14538630, study PRJNA623070) | marine sediment metagenome | biome: marine biome [ENVO:00000428]; feature: marine pelagic biome [ENVO:01000023]; material: deep marine sediment [ENVO:00002113]; isolation source: pool of 5 deep marine... | reverse complement strand
GGCTGGCGCAACGCGGATCTGGCGATCGCCCCGCATCGCCTCCAGCACGACGTTGACCGACGACAGCAGGTTCTGCGCGTAGGCCGCGGACATGCCTTCAGCGACGCTTTCCTTCAGTGACATCCCATAGTCTTCAACGATGTTGCTATCGACAGACCGCGCATCGCGAATCTGACGCGCTTCGCGACACCAGCTCACGAATTGTCGCCAGCGCTCGGCATGGCCGTTGAGGGTCCCGTAGTGCCCGTTGCCGTATCGGTCTTTTAATGCCTGCTTACCGGCCCATGCCATCTGTTTGCCGTAACCGAAGTTACGATGACTGCCAACCTTGCTCATACCGCTCTCCAACAAACTGAAAATGCCTTACGTTTTCTCACAGCGATTCCTGAACTCTGGTGAGTGATAAACCGCAAGGTTGCTGGCGGTCACAGCGTGAGGGCCTTATTGCGAGGCCAATGCAGCGCAATGCGCTGACCTTTGAACCCCCCTGTTCTTACACGCCAGAACGACCCGTAAGGCCGCGGAATCGGGTGCGGGCCGCGCCAGTCAGTCCGTTGACTGGCCGCCGGGCAGGGAGTTTTGACGGCTATTGCACGGTGCGATACACAGGCAAAGCCTTGGCGCTACAAGAATTGCGCCAGTTTCAAGAGGCCCGTCTCTGTGCGGCGCTAGGGCGCTCACAAAGACGGGCTGAGTTGCAACACGGGTTCGATACTCGACATCGCTGGGTCACGCATCCGGCATGACGGCAGGAATTGCAGTGTCGCGTTGTTGCGGCTTGCTGAAAGGTTGCACCAGGAGCTGGCGCAATGGACGAGGCTGACGCAGAAGTACAGCCTGCTGGGTCAACGAACCGATTGCTTGAACGACAATCGCGAAGCGTTGAGTGAAGGTGGGATCGACGGCTATTGCCGCGGCGCCTGTACTACGATCCTTGCAAGCGCGTGGGTGCTCCAGAAAAGTTTGGAGCGGGTATCGTTGGTATACCGCAACGACGACGGTGTTGATGCGAGGACTTTATCGCGTGTCCAGCGGACAGGCCAGCGGAAAGTGGGGCAAAGTTTCTGCCCCCGTTTCGCCTCACATTGCCGGGAGATGTAGAGCTAGGGCTGACGCGCCAAGGGAAGTCCATACCAGAAACCGCGGCCTGCGCCATGTTGTTGCGAATGCCCGGCAAAGGTGAGCGGTTTCAGATGATTGTCGATCGAGTCACCGCACGTCTCGGGCGCCTCCAATAATCCATCCAGTTCCATCCATTATTGATTGGACGGGTTTAGCGCTCTAGACGCAGGTGTCGTTTGTTTCTAAATCAGCTTATCCGATTATGGAATTGTCTGGCACTGTCGGGGAGATCCGAATCGAGGCGTGACAAACTCAGATTAATTACGGTTTCTTTTGCGACCGTGAGTTCTGTCGCTCCACGAACGCTCGCATGCGGTCCTCCTGATCCTTCGTATCAAACAGGAGTTGCATGGCCTGCCGTTCCAGTAATAGTCCGGCATCGAGAGAGACATCGGCCCCGGCCAGCACTACCTCCTTGATCTTGCGCACGGCGTCTTGCGGTTGTCCGGCGATGAGCGCAGCCAAGTCAATTGCCTCGTCAAGCACCTTGGTGTCCGCAACCAGCTCGGATACCAGGCCCATACGAAGCGCGTCCTGTGCAGTAAAAGAGGCACCCGTCAACAGGAGTTTCATTGCCCTGAATTTTCCCGCAGCTCTCGGCAGGCGCTGTGTGGCGCCGGAACCCGGCATAATTCCGAGGCGAACTTCCGGTTGACCGAATACAGCGCTTTCGCCGGCAACAATGATGTCCGCGTGCATCGCCAGTTCACATCCACCACCCAGGGCATGTCCGTTCACTGCGGCAATGATCGGTTTGACACAGTTCTTGAGAGGATGCCAATAGCGTTCCACGCGGGCGCGGGCGACGTCCATCGGGCCGTAGTCCACTATTGAGCTGACGTCCGCGCCCGCAGAGAAGGTAGTTTCGCCTCCTGTCAGAACGATGCAGTTGACGGAATCATCATCGTCCGCTGCCTGAAAACTGCGGCTGATGGCCTTTCGCATCTCGATCGTCAGCGCATTCCGCGTTTCGGGGCTATTCAGTTGTAACAGCCGGACACCGTTTTGTGGCTCAGACACCTCGACCAGGTCTGACATCCGCGTGCTCCTACTCAAAAGCTATAGCCTCTCATTCGCGCGTGTCGAACCACACCATCGGCGTTACCCCCAGGTATCCGCTTCCTCGATGGCAGCCTTGAAGGCCGGCAACCCTCGCCAGAACAGGAAAACGGCGAACGGGACCAGGCAGGCGGACACTACGGAGATAGAATGCTTCAACGCGGCTTCGTCGCCGAAGGCGAAATCCGTGGTTGCCGCCACCAAAGTGGAGCCTACGGCGAGGCCCAGCATATTGACGCAGAAAATGTATAACGCCGTCACCTGGCCACGCATCTGGTTTGGCGTCACCATCTGAATTGCGGCGGCTGCAACCCCTATATAGGCAGCCTGGAGGAAGACAGTTACTGCCACCAGCGCGAGGGCTAGCGTGTAGCTGGGCATCTGCGGGGCCGCAACGGCTGCAGGAAACAGCGAAATGCCAATGAGCATCAGCACACGCATATTGGAATCCAGGTATCCGCGGCGCTGGAAGAAACTGACCATCACTGGACCCGAAAGAACGCCTGTCAGGCCTGCGCCAATTACGACGGATCCATACATAGAGCCCGCGTGGCCCCTGGTAAGGGAGAAGTTTCGAATCAGCATTTCCGTGAACCAGGAGGAGTATCCGTAGCTGACGATCGCCAGCAGGGCGCATCCGCCAAAAATGCCGACATACAGTCGACGGTGCTCGACGAACAGGTAGGCGAAGACTTCCTTGATGCTTAATGACCTGGCCGTCGATGTCTTGGCATCACGCAGCAGCCCTTTTCTTTTCGGTTCACGGGTCAAGGCGAGCAGTAACGCCAGCAGCAATCCCGGCAGGCCGACAGCAACAAATGTGGCCTGCCACGGAGCCACCGGACCGATTAGCGGCAACGACAGGTCATCAATAGTCGCGAAAAAGTCATGAAGTGCCCCTCCCAAAACCAGCGCCAATCCGCCGCCGACCAAAACGCCGGCTTTGTAGATCGCCATCGCTCTGGTCAACTTCTCCCTCGGGAACGAGTCGGTAATGGTGGAATAGGCCGCGGGAGACAGGGCCGCTTCGCCGACGCCGACGGCCATCCTCATCGTGAATAGCTGGCCAAAGCTCTTCGCCAAGCCGCACCCGACGGTGGCGATGCTCCAACCGAGCACGCCGATGCTCATTATCCATTTACGGCTGGTGGCGTCGGCCAGTCGCCCGAATGGCAGGGCCATCACGCTGTAAAGAATCGCGAACGCTGCGCCCTGGAGCAAACTGAACTGGAAATCGCTCAACCCGAGGTCGGCCTTGATAGGCCCCACCAGCACGCCGAGGACCTGCCGATCGATGAAAGAAAACGTATAGCATACGAACAACAGGCCGAGTACGTAATTGGCCTCCAGCGTGCTCGGGTATTTGTCTCGGTTTACGTCCAGGTCACCAGGGGCAGAGTTTACGGAGTAAGACATAGAAGATCGGTGCGCTGAGCCGCTACTTGCCCCGGAATACGGGATCGCGCCTCTCGGCGGCGGCTTCGATACCTTCGAGGAAATCGGCCGTTTGCATTTCCCGCGCCTGCACTGTCTGCTCATGCTGATTGGCCGTGCGGATCTCTTCAGCAAGACCGCGCCGCATTGTTGCCTTCGTATCCTGCACCGCGATTGGTGCCGATACTGCGATTTCTTTAGCCAGTTGTTTCGCGCTCTCCAGCACGTCGTCGCGTTCTACCAGCTTGGTGAGCAGCCCCATTTGCATAGCTTCATCGCCCTTGATTCGTCGACCCGTGTAGAACAGTAACTCCGCGTTGCTGATCCCTACGACCCTCGGCAGCGTCACTGACATGCCAAACCCGGGATGTATTCCAAGCCGATTGAAGTTTGCGCTGAATGTCGTTCCCGCGCAGGCAATCCGAAAGTCGGCGACCAAGGCAAGGCCAAATCCGGCACCGACGGCAGCGCCGGCGACTGCGGCTACCATCGGTTTGCGGATGTCGAAGAAGGTCATTGCAACCTTGTAGAACTCATCGACCGCTTTGCCAGGGTCGATACCCTCGGCCAATCCGGATGTGAAGTCAGCGCCCGCACAAAACGTTTTGCCGGCGGCTGCCAGCACAATGGCACGACATGCAGGGTCGTCGTCCAGTTGCCGAAAGGCACTCTGCAATTCGCTCAGCAGCGGCATGTTCATGAAATTGACAGGGGGGTTGCTCAGGGTCACGACCGCAACGTGACCCGATAGTTCGGTCGAGACGTATTTGAAATCAGTCAATTTTCCCCTCCAGGTTCGCTACTTTGAAAGCTGGGCAGGTGCCATGATGACCCTGAGCGAAAGTAACGTGTGCGGCAGACGCGCCGCTACAACCTAACAGCAGCAGTTTCAATTGCAGGGCGCGAAGAAATTTGTCAAATTACGCATTGCATGTGAGAAATTGCGCAAACCGCGGAGTATCGATAGATGGCCGCCTACGTAAAACTCGAGCATCTTGCCTGCACGCTCGACCAGTACAGGTCCATGGGCGGCGATATCAATGTTCTGTCGCAGGCAGAGCAGATCCAGGAAGTCGTTGCCTCTCAACGTGACAACATGGTGCCATTCCAGCTGTGCGCCGAAACGATGGAGGAGGCAGCAGCGATACTCGACCGGCCAGACTTCGCGATCCTCGTGGCAGAAAAGCGGATTGAGCTGCGTTACGGGCACGAAATAGGCGCTTTCGCTCAGTCCTGTCGCACCGTGCACGAAGCGATGAACGGCATTACCAGCCAGCTCAGGGCAAGAACCGCCGGTATCGAGTACCTGCTGCAAGAAGGTGCCCAGAGCGCGGGACTCGTAAGAGTCTTGCCGATAGCGTTAAGCGGCCGCTATCCACAGGCCACGCTGACATGGGCGGCGACCACTATCCGAATGATGCGAGCCATGACCAACGGCCGATGGAACCCGGCGGTCGTCACGCTGATCAACGGCCGGATGGATGGAACGCGAAGGCTCGAAAGAGGGCTCGGCTGTCGCCTGCAGTTCGATGCAGACGACGAGGGCATCTATTTCGATCGATCCTTGCTGGATCTCGAGATTCCTACGTGGGACAACCTGCTCAACTCGTTGCTCGGCGAATACCTGGCGTCGAAATACCAGCCTGAAGACTCCGACTTCACGCAGCTCGTCAAACGCGCGGTGCGCGCAAGCCTGAATGAGGGTCGCTCCGACATTCGTCACGTATCGTTGCGGTTACCGTATAAGCCGCGCACGATTCAGCTCAAGCTGCAGGAAGCCGGCACCACGTACACTGAGGTGCTGACAGAATGCCGCTTCGAGCTCGCCGAAAGCCTGTTGATGCAGAGCAATCTGCCATTGACGCAGATTGCCCAACGGGTTGGCTACCGGGCTTTGAGTACTTTTTCCAAGATCTTTCGCGAGCGCCACGGCACGACGCCCTCTCGGTGGCGCAGGGAAAGAGCGTCCGTTAACGCGAGGGGTCAGCGGCACTAAGCGCAACAACCACCGCACCATGCGCGATTTACAAACAGCAGTGCGTGATTAACAAAACCCTGTCGATGGCACGCAATCAGCATTATTGTGCTGAACGCCAACTCGTGGGTGCCGCCACCGGCCCCACTCGCGCTTGAGAGAAATCGTCAATGGGATCCTTATTTCAGTTCCAGCCCGTATCACTGCCGAAAGAACTCAATACCCTGCGTGCTGAGGTGCGCGATTTTCTCGATGGCTACCGTCACAAATGGTCAGGTTGGACACTTGGCCACTCGTGGGCCGGCTTCGACAAGGAGTTCAGCCGTGCCCTGGGCCGTCGGGGGTGGATAGGAATGACGTGGCCGAAAAAGTACGGGGGGCATGAACGGTCGGAACTCGAACGCTACGTCGTTGTTGAAGAACTGATCGCGGCCGGTGCGCCGTTATCGGCGCACTGGGTAGGTGATCGCCAGACGGGGCCTTTGTTGATGCGCTTCGGAACCGAGGAGCTTCGAAAAACCCTTATGCCTCCAATTGCACGTGGCGAGTTGACGTTCTGTATCGGCCTGAGCGAACCCAACTCCGGCTCTGATCTCGCATCGGTTCGCGCGCGCGCGACGCCGGTCGAGGGAGGCTATCGGCTCGACGGCAGCAAGATCTGGACGAGCGGAGCTCACGTCAGTGACTACATGATTGGCCTGTTCAGAACCGGCACCGACAAGGACGCGCCCAAGCATGCGGGCTTGTCCCAGTTCCTGATCGATATGCGCACAAAGGGCATCACGATAAGACCCATCGCTGACCTGACCGGCGAAAAGCATTTCAACGAGGTGCACTTTGACGATGTCTTGGTGCCAACCGAGGCATTGGTCGGTACCGAGGGAGATGGCTGGAAACAGGTGTTATCCGAGCTGACCTTCGAACGCAGCCAGCCGGACCGCTTCCTCAGTGCTTTTGCATTACTCCCCATGTTGCTCGATACCGTGGAAACTGCCGATCGACTGGCTGATCGGAGGGTGGGTGAATGCGTCGCCGATCTCGTCGTGCTGCGCGCCATGTCTCTGTCCATCCTGGCTGAAATAGAGGCCGGACGGATTCCTTCGCAGGAGGCCGCGCTCGTAAAGGAGCTCGGGAACACACACGAGCAGAGGACTCCCGCCATCGTTCGGGAAGTGCTCGATTCGCACGCGGATATTCGGCCAGGCGACAAGCTTAGCGAGGCGCTTGGCTACCTCACGCAGTCAGTACCAAGTTACTCATTGCGGGGGGGCACCCGGGAGATTCTGCGGGGGATCATTGCTAAAGGACAGGGTTTGAAATGACTGAACACAATGAGATCGCGGTCCTGGTCGCTGAGCAGCTGGAACGATTGCTGGTTGCCGAAGTGACGCCTGAGCGCATAGCCGCCGTCGAGGCAGGGGAGGCAGATGGCGCTTTGTGGGATCAGTGTGAAGACATGGGCCTTACAGTGGCTTTGGCCAGCGAAGAGAGCGGCGGCGTCGGCCTGGGCTGGGGCGATCTGAATAACGTATTCCGCGCACTCGGCAGGCATGCCGCTCCGAGTCCCGTCGGTGAATCAATGCTCGCGAACTATCTGCTTTCCGCATCGGGTATTGCGCTGCCAAGCGGGCCGATCGCCGTGCTTGAATCGCTATTTACGATTCAGAGTGACGGCACCCTGCTTGGGGAAGAACGGGCGGTCGCCTGGCTGCCTGGCTGCGATCACGTAATGCTCGTGGCCGAGCGTGCGGATGAACGACGCATTTGCCTGGTTCAGTCAGAAAAACTGCAATGCGCCCCCGTGCAGTGTCTCTCGCGGGAACCGCATTCGGATGTCAGCTGTGACGGCATTTCGCCGGTCGCGTCCGCTACCGCGCCCGACTGGATTGACGATAATGGCGCCAGGCCATTTCTGGCTGTTCTGCGCAGTGCCCAGATAGCTGGCGCCATGGAGCGCCTGCTGGAGCTGACGGTCGACTACGCCAATCAGCGCCAGCAGTTCGGACGTCCGATCGGCAAGTTTCAGGCAATCCAGCACGCAGTCGCACAGCTTACCGCCGAAGCGGCGATCTGCCAGGCGGCCAGTGCTTGCGGCTGTCGCTTCATCGACGCCGGAAATCCGAATTACGGTGCTGAGGTCGCAAAAGCGCGCTGCGGTCGCGCCGCGGGGATCGGTGCTGAGATCGGGCACCAGGTTTTCGGCGCCATCGGCTTTACCGATGAGCACATGCTGCACTATTTCACGCGCAGACTCTGGCAATGGCGCGCAGATGCGGGCAGCGAATACTGGTGGGCCGAACAACTGGGACGCCGGGCGTTTGCGACAGGCGGTGACGGACTTTGGTCAATGATCACCGCCTGAGGTGATTACTCCCGCTGCCCTGATGAAAGCGTCAGTCGACTCTGACAATATTGGCGTCGATCAGGGACTGGATGTCGCTGTCTTCTCGCCCCAGCTCACTCAGTATGGCGCGCGTATCCTGGCCGACCGTGGGCGGCGGCAGGTCATTGGCTGTTTCGGCCTCCGGCGATCTTACCGGGTTGGCGATCTCCCTGACGCGTCCTTCCGTAGGGTGTTCATACTCTCTGAACATTCCCACAGCCCGCAGGTGCGGGTCGCTCAGTAGACCATCGAGACTGACAATTGGCGCACAGGGTATATCCAGCGACCTGAAGAGCTCGAGCCAGTCACTCGTGGTTCGCGTCGGAATGATTTCGTTCGCCATCACGTCGTACAGGTCCGCAATGTTGGCGGCGAGATCATCAGGCGTGTCGAGCAAGCCACTATGGAGAACATCATCGCGGTCGACCGCGGTTAGCAGTCTTTGCCAATGCTCGAATGTGTAAACACCGTGGACCACATAGCCGTCGGCCGTCCTGCAGGGCTTTCGGCTCTTGGCGAGCATGCGCTGATACCCTGGTCCGCCAATCGGCGGCTCGAACGCGGCGCCACCCAGGTGCTGGTTAAGCAGGATGCTGACAACCGTCTCCAGCATGGGCACCTCCACGAAAGCACCGCGGCCCTCACGCGCGCGCCTTACCAATGCGGCGAGCACCGCCTGCGCGAGGACGAGACTCGTGAGGTGATCCGTGATTGCCATCGGGATGAGCCTGGGTTGATCGTCGTTGATGCCACCGATGTGAGCGATACCCGAGTATGCCTGTATGATGTCGTCAAACGCGGGGTAGTCAGCGTAAGGACCGTCCTGGCCAAAACCTGAAGAAAAGCAATACACAAGCCCGGGATTGATCGCACTGGCACTTTCGTAGTCGAAGCCAAGACGGGCAACCGCATTGGGGCGCATGTTGTGCATGAAAACGTCTGCGTCGGCAATCAGATCGGCGAGAATCTCGCGACCTGCATCTGTCTTGAGATCGATAGCGATGCTGCGCTTGTTTCGGTTGCAGTTCAGCCACTGGGCGCTCATGCGGGGGTTTCGCTTGACGCCGACGTTGCGATAGAGATCGCCGGACAGCGCCTCCACCTTGATTACGCTGGCGCCGAAATCACCCAGCGTCTGTCCTGTTTGAGGACCGAGCAGGACATGGCCGAGCTCAACTACATTTGTGCCTTTCAGAAAGTCGAACATCGGGGCTGTTTTCTCCTCTGTACACGACAGGCGCGCTTTACCTTAGAAGTTATACTGCACGGTAGCCGTCCACGTGCGGGGTGGATTGAGAAATTCGACCAGGTAGGGACCTACGTAAAAACGGCTGTCGGCGCTTTCCTCGTTGGTCAGGTTCTTGCCCGAAAGGATGAACGACCACTGTCCGTCCTCCGAGTCAAAAGCAACGCTTGCATCGAGTTCACGCAGCGATGCAAATCGATTCGGGTTTGCCTCATTATTGAAACCGGCGGCCATCGAGTCACGGTAGGAGTAGGCGATCCGCAGATTCGCAAATCCCCAGTCGCCCACCGGCAGTTCATAGGTCGTCGACAGGGAATAGCTCAGTTCGGGAACCTTGACGAAGTCCCAGGTGCTCCACTCGGATTCGTCGACACCTGTCAGGTTCAAGTCTTCGTAATACGCATCGAGGTAGGCGATCCAGGCCGTGATTGCCCAGGCGTCGTTCAGCAGGAAGTTCGTCTCCAGCTCGACTCCCTGGGTAATTGCCTCGCCGATATTAACCAGCTGCTGTGACACCCCGAGTTCCGTCGGCACCTGGTCGATCTCCTGGTAGTCATCGATGTAATTGCGAAACAGCGCGAGGTTCACGCGCGCGCGGCCATCCGCCAGCATCATTTTTGCGCCCAACTCGAAAGCATCGGTGGTTTCTTCATCGGCGGGAGTGAGCGCTACAGTCCGCGTATCGGAGCGCGCGTTGTAGGAACCGCTTCGATAACCTGAAGAGTAACTCCCGTATAGCATGACGTCTTCATTCACATCCCACTGCAGGCCTACCCTCGGGGAGATGTTGTTCCAGCTGTCGCTATCGGTGAGTTCAATGGTGCAGTTGCTTGGATCAAAGCTGCCAAGCTGAAACGTGCCATCGATGCGGTCCAGCGCGCAGGCACCCGATCCGAGCCGGGCCACCTCGAAGTCCTTCTTCTCGTAGTTGTAACGAAGTCCGAGGGTCATGCTTACGGCCTCCGTCAGGAAAATATCGGCTTCGGCAAAGGCGCCATAGGCGTTGTTGTCCTCGATGCCCTGGCCGGCCTGGCCAAGTGCACCGCCGGCGATCATGCGAAACTCTGTCGCATCCAGTTCGGAATCCCATAAGAATATGCCGGCGGTCAGGTCGAACCGCTCGCTGCCGGCCGTCGCGTAACGAATCTCGAGGCTGTCCTGGCGGTGCTCGACGCCTGCGAACAGCTTGAAGAAATCATCCGAAGAGCCGTCGCCGTCGGAATAGTTCTCGTGGCTGAGGTCCCTGTGACCAGCTATCGCTGTGAAGATACCGCCGTCGGTTTCCCAGTTTGCCTCACCAGTGACATACCAGATGTCCTGATCGGTGAAGCCTTTGATGTTGTTGCCCGTCCGCCAGTAGTCTTCCCGGGTTGACGGGCCAACGTAACCGCCTTGTGGCGGCAGAATCGCTGCGGCGGAAGGCGTGCCGCCACCCCGATTCTTGTAGATTCCTGCAATCAGCGTCGCATCGAAGCCGCTGCTCGGAGTCCAGGCGAGGGCTGCGCGCCCGTTGAAGACATCCATTTCGCCGATCGTGCTCGATGCCGGATCGCTGTTGTCGAGGTAACCATCAGCTTTCCGAAAGTTCACGGCGAAGAGACTCGACAGGGAGTCGGTGAACGGTACGTTCAACCTGGCCGCTACGCCTGTAAACGCCTCGCTGCCGCCGGTAAGGCGGAGCGCGCCTTCGAACTCGTCGGTCGGGCGCTTTGTGCGCACCTGCACGGCACCACCACTGACGTTGCGCCCAAAGAGCGTGCCCTGCGGGCCCCTGAGGATCTCGATCGAATCAACATCAAAGGTATCCAGCACAGCACCAACCATCACGCCCATGTAGATCCCGTCCTGGAATACACCGACCGCCGGCTGCAGGGACTGAATGCTCTGACCCTGGCCAACGCCTCGGATAAAGAAGGCGGAAGTGCCGGGAACGGTACGCGTCTCTCGCAGCTGAACATTCGGCGTATAGGCGCTGAGGTCCTTCAAATCCAGAGCCTGAATGGCTCTGAGTTGGTTCTCGCTGAACCCCGTGACGGCAATCGGCACGTCCTGCGCGAGCTCGGCACTGCTTCTCTTGCGGCCGGTCACAAGGACTTCCTCCAGTACCCGCTCGGCAGACGTCGCGCGACGATCATCTTCATCACCTTCCTGTGCCGGGACCGGTGGCGCTGCCAGGAATGCTGCCGCAGCGGCCAGCGCAATCAATGCGGTCCGGAAGCGGGCAGAACAGTCGAACAGAAGGGCATCAATGTGCTTCATGTGTACCTCCAGCAAGGCTCTGCATTTCTATTGGCTTGCAGGCCTTCTATCGATCGAATGAATTGGGTTTCGCCCAATTCCCCGTCCACGAATTTGCCGTCAGGCAGCCCCGTAAATTGTATTTTTCACGCATTCCGATTGATATTTCGCGCAACCGGCCTCGAAACCGGTGTTGCGGCGGTCCCGTGTCTGGCGTCTATTGGGATTGCAGAGGCTTCTGCTCGGGCACAGGCATTGCACTTGCCACCGATTCAGGCGGATCGCTGTATTCCGCTGTCTTCGCCGGCCTCGATTTCATCGAACTTCTGTCGAAGCTCTGCCCAGCGCAGTCGCGTCCGTTCGATGTGCTGCAGCTTGACGTGGCCATAGCCGCGAATTCCGTCAGGCAATTCGGCGAGCGCAACAGCTGTCTCCAAATTGCTGGGCGCCAACCGCTCCAGTAGGTCTTCGATCAACTGTTCGTAGTCCGCGATAAGTTGGCGTTCCAGGCGACGTTCCGCGCTATAACCGAAGATATCGAGCTTGCTTCCGCGCAGCCGCTTGCCGCGAGCCAGAACGCGAAACAGCGGCAGCACCCACTCGCCGAATGCCCGCTTTCTCACCAGCCCGGTCGCCGCGTCGCGACGGCTGATGATCGGTGGAGCAAGGTTGAATACCAGGCGCATGTCGCCGTCGAACTTATTTCGCAATGACTCGAGAAACGCAGGATCGGAGTGTAGTCGCGCAACTTCGTACTCGTCCTTGTAAGCGAGCAATTTCGCGTAGAACCTGGCAACAGCGACCGCCAGTGCGGTAGAGCCTGGCGCTACCGCATCTTCCTTTTCGGCAACGCGGTCGACGAGTTGCCGATAGCGATCCGCATACGCCTTATCCTGGTAATTCGCGAGATGCCCTGCGCGATGTTCTACCGTGTCTTCCAAGGACTCCGGAATGGCCGGTGGAGCAGGGTCGTGCTCCGCCAGCAGAGCTTCGATCGTTGCCGGATCGTGTGCGGCGAGACGCCCGAGCATAAAAGCGTTCTTGTTGAACGAGACGGCCCTGCCGTTCAACTCGATAGCGCGTTCGATCGACGCGGCTTGCAGCGGCAGCAAGCCGCTTTGAAAGGCAAAACCCACGGTAAACATGTTGCTCGCGATCGTGTCGCCGCACAACGAAAGCGCAATTGAAGTGGCGTCAATCAAGTGCAGATTGTCGCGGCCTACCTTGCTCGCGAATTGCTGCTCTATCAGGCGCGTGTCGACCCGGTCATCGGGGTCGAGCTGGAAACGGGCCGTTGGTGCGACGCGGCTGTTGCCGACGACGCGCGTCCTGTTTCTGGCCAGCGTCGAGAACGACTCGGCACCCTGTGCCGCGATAAGGTCAAAACCGAGCAGCAGGTCGGTGCTGCCGCGGCCGATGCGCTGCGCGTCGAGATCGTCGTTGCTGTCTGCCAGTTTGAGGTGGCTGTACACGGCGCCGTTCTTTTGCGAAAGCCCGGTCATGTCATAGATCGAACAGGCCCGGTGCTCGAGATGCGCAGCCATGCCGAGTACGGCGCCAACGGTAATGACGCCGGTGCCGCCAATGCCGGCGATCATGATGTTGTAGCTTGGATCAGTGGCGCTCATTGGTACCGGGTCCGGCAGGTCCTCAATGACGGCGGCATCGATTGTCACGGCATCAGGTTTGCGCGGCTCGGCGTTGTATATCGTGATGAACGAGGGACAAAAGCCTTTGTTGCAACTGTAGTCCTTGTTGCAGCTCGATTGGTCGATCATGCGTTTTCGACCAAATGCCGTTTCGACCGGCATCAGGCTGACGCAGGTGGACTGCGTCGAGCAATCGCCGCAACCCTCACACACGGCCGCATTGATGAACATCCGCTTCGCCGGGTCGTCTATCCTGCCGCGCTTGCGCCGTCGCCGTTTCTCGGCGGCGCAGGTCTGCTCGTAAATGAGTACCGTGCAGCCGGGTGTCCCCCGCAGCTCTTTCTGCACCCGCATCAGTTCGTCGCGATGGAAAACGTCGACTCCGGGCGCGAGCCCGCTTTGCGCCCCGTATTGTTCCGGGCTATCCGAGACGACGACGCAGCGCGTTACGCCCTCGTGGATTACCTGGTGTGAAATCTCGCCTACCGATATCGGTCCATCGACGGGCTGACCGCCGGTCATTGCAACCGCGTCGTTGAAAAGAATCTTGTAGGTGATGTTCACGCCGGCTGCGCAGGCGGCGCGAATAGCGGTAAGGCCGGAGTGGTAATAGGTGCCGTCGCCGAGATTCTGAAATACATGGCCGGTCTCGGTGAACGGTGCAAGTCCGATCCAGTTGGCACCTTCGCCGCCCATCTGCAGCGGGACGAGCGTATCCGGACGGTACCAGCCCGCCATGCCGTGGCAACCGATTCCCGCCATACCGAAACTGCCTTCCGGCAGCTTCGTGCTCGTGTTGTGCGGGCACCCCGAGCAGAAATACGGTGCGCGGATAGCAGGCGGTGCTGCGCCTTCCGTCGTCTCAGCGGGCTGCAGCACCGCATCGAAATCCGTCTCGTGCACGCCGTTTGCACGCAGTCGTTTGGCGATGGCGACGGCAATGTCGGCAGGGTCGAGGAGCCCGCTCAGGCTGATCAACGCTTCGCCATCCGGCGCGCGCTTGCCGCTGAGTCGCGGTCGGGATGCCTCGTTGATGAGAATCTGTGCGGCTTGTTCCTCGATCAGGCCACGTTTCTCCTCGATAAAGAGCAGCTCGTCGTGACCGGCAGCAAACTGGCGCAGGCCATCGGGCTCGAGCGGCCAGATACAGCCGACCTTGTAAACGCTGAGCCCGATGTCTCGTGCTCGTTGCCCGGATATACCCAGGGACTGCAACGCGCCTATCGTGTCCTGCCAGGCTTTACCGGCAGTAATGATGCCCAGCCGGCCTTTTGCCGCGCCGTGGGTGACGCGATCGATGTGGTTGGCGCGCACGAAACGGTGCACCAGCGGCAGACGAGTCTCGTAAACCAGCGCCTCTTCGGCAGCCCGGTCATAGGCGATCGGATGGTAGTTGACGCCACCCGCCGGAAGCTCGCCACGATCTGGTGTATCGATCCGAAATTGCTGGATCCGAATGTCGCAGGTCGCCGTCTGCTCGATCGTCTCGTTGACACACTTGAAGCCGACCCACAGTCCGCTGTACCGCGACAGCGCCCAACCGAGCAGCCCGTACTCGATGAATTCGGCGACGCTCGCGGGATAGAGCGAAGGCACGTTGATCGATGCCAGTACCGGCTCGCTCTGGTTGCCGACCGTGGATGATTTGCCGGGATGATCATCACCGTAAACCACCAGCACGCCACCGTTTTTGTGGGCGCCGGAGTAATTGCCGTGCTTCAGCGCATCGACGCTGCGGTCGACGCCAGGGCCTTTGCCGTACCACATCGCAAAGACGCCGTCGTACTTCGCTCCCGGCAGGGTCTCGAGCTGCTGTGTGCCGGTAATCGACGTCGCCGCGAGGTCTTCGTTAACGCCCGGGTGAAAGCGGATGTTGTGCGAATCGAGCCTGTCGCCCGCGCTCCAGAGCGCCGCATCGAAGCCGCCGAGCGGCGAACCGCGATAACCGGAAACGAAGCCGGCAGTATTCAGGCCGTTGACGGCATCGATTTCCTGTTGCAGCAGCAGCAGCCTGACCAGTGCCTGGTTGCCGTTGATCAACACGGCGTCATCAGTCACCGTGAATTTCGAATCGAGCGTGATGTCTCTCAGTGGTTTGGACATATGCATACCTAGATGTCTCGGAATCCGCCGCGGTCTGCGCTGGTCGCGAATGCGGCGTAAGCTTTAAGCGCCCGGGTTACGACACGGGTTCTTTCACCGCCGGGCTGCCAGGCCTGGTCGGCCGGCAGTGCGTCCATCGCGTGTCGCCGTGCGGCAAGTTCGTCGTCACTGATCTTGACGTCGATCCGCCGTTCGGGGATGTCGATTTCGATCACATCGCCGTCACGCACGAGCGCGAGGTTGCCTTTGTTGGCTGCTTCGGGCGCCACGTGCCCGATGGACAGGCCCGCCGAGGCGCCGGAGTAACGGCCATCGGTAATCATTGCGCAACTGTCGTCGAGGCCTTGAGTCTTGAGCGCCATCGTGGGTTTCAGCATCTCCTGCATGCCGGGGCCGCCTTTGGGCCCTTCGTAGCGAATGATGATCACCGAGCCTTTCTCGACGTCGCCGCCGTGAATGGCATTGAGTGCGGTTTCCTGCTGGTCGAAAACTCGCGCCTTTCCGCTGAAGCGGTACATGTGTTCGTAGACGGCACCGGTCTTGACGATACAGCCGTCCACGGCGAGGTTACCGAACAAGACAGCGAGACCACCCTCCGCGCTGTAGGGGTGGTTGAAATCACGGATACATCCTTCCACGCGATCCTTGTCGAGCGAGTTCCAGCGCGCCTCCTGGCTGTATGGCTTGATGGTTCGCTTGCCGCCCGGAGCGGCCAGGTAAAACTGTTCGACGTCGGGACCCGGATCTCGCATCAGGTCCCATTTCTCGAGCACCTCGCCGAGATTCGCACCAGCCACGCTGCCGACGGTCGTGTCGATCAGGTTGGCGCGTTCGAGTTCGCCGAGAATGCCGATGACGCCCCCGGCCCGATGCACATCCTCCATGTAATAATCGCGAGAGGCCGGTGACACCTTGCACAGGTGCGGGATCTGTCGGGACAGGCGGTCGATGTCGGCGACTGTGAAATCGACCTCTGCCTCCTGTGCCATGGCCAGCAAGTGGAGAATCGTGTTCGTGGAACCGCCCATCGCGATATCGACTTTCATCGCGTTCTCGAATGCTGCACGCGTCGCGATATTGCGCGGCAATACCGAGTCGTCCTCGTCGACGTAATGCCGCATGGTATTTACTACGATCTGCTGTGCGGCCCGGATGAAGAGCTGTTTCCTGTCCGCATGCGTTGCCAGCATCGAGCCGTTGCCGGGCAAGGCGAGACCGAGCGCCTCGGCCAGGCAGTTCATCGAGTTGGCCGTGAACATGCCCGAGCATGAGCCGCAGGTCGGGCAGGCATGGTTCTCGATTTCCTGCGCTTTGCCGGAGAAATGCTGATCGTCGAATGCGGCAATATAGGTGTCGACGGGGTCGACTCGCTGGATCTCGTTCTGGACGGTTATCCGTCCGGCCTCCATCGGCCCACCCGAAACGTAGATGACCGGCAAATTCAGCCGCAGCCCGGCCATCAGCATGCCCGGCGTAATCTTGTCGCAATTCGACAGGCAAATAATCGCGTCGACACAATGGGCGTTCGCCATGTATTCGATGCTGTCGGCGATGATCTCCCGGCTGGGCAGGCTGTAGAGCATGCCGTCGTGGCCCATCGCAATGCCGTCATCAACGGCGATTGTGTTGAACTCGCGGGGGATAGCGCCAGCCTCCCAGATCGCGTCGCAGACAAGTCGGCCGACTTCCTGCAAATGCACGTGGCCCGGCACGAACTCGGTGAACGAATTGGCGACGGCGATGATGGGTTTGCCGAAATCACCTGTTTTGACGCCACTTGCCAGCCATAACGACCTGGCGGCCGAAGCGGTCTTTCCTCTGGTCACTGTGTTGGATCGAAAAGGTCGCATCAACGTAATCTCTCTGCGCGCTGGATGTCGGCTTGCAAGGTCCTTGCTGCCCGGAAATAGAATACGGCGCCTATGAGCGCGGCGAGCGGCGCCAGCAGTAGTGCGTAGCGCAGGCTGTCGGTACCGAAGGTCGGCTCGAGCAGGTCGCTGAGCACGCCGATCGCGAGCGGTCCGAGGCCGAGGCCGAGGATATTGCCGATCAGCAACAACAACGCACCTGATGTGGCCCGCATCGATACCGGAGAGACCGCCTGGCTGAGCGCGGCGGTCGGCCCCTGGTAGAAAACGCCAAAAATGGCGGGAACGAAATAAGCGGCGATCGCAAGCGACCCTGTCGGTGCACCGAGCACCAGCAGGTAAGCAGGGCAAAGCACCACGGCACCGATGCCGACCAGCCACACCCCCCAGCGCAGGTCCCTTGCCGACAGGCGGTCGGCAACGATGCCGCCGAGAACGATCGTACCGATCGGGCCCGCCAGGCCGATCGCGAGCCCGAGCATGCGACCCACCTCGTCCGCCTCGAGTCCATGCGAGCGGTCGAGGAACGACGGCAGCCAGGCGACCACGCCCGTCGCGACGAACAGCATCATCGAGAGCCCGAGCACGAGGTTACGGTACGAGGGTTGCTTCAGCAGCATCTTGAGCGCCGCCCAAAGCGACGGGCGCGAGCTCATGTCCGGTTCGGGCAGCCCGTCCGCCTGGCCTCGCTGCGGTTCGCGGAGCGTGCCTGCGACGATCAGCGCGACGATGACGCCAGGTCCGCCGATGATCAGGAACGCCTGTCGCCAGCCGTAATGAACCGCGATGTAGCCGCCCAGCATGAAACCGATCAGGACCCCGACGTTCGCGCCGACCGAGAAGATTGCCATTGCCAGCGAACGCTGCTCTTTCCGGAACAGGTCCGAAATGATCGACATCGACGCAGGCGTCGTGCCGGCTTCGCCAACACCGACGCCGACGCGGGCAAGAAACAACGTGAGGAAATTGACGGCCGCGCCGCAAACGGCGGTCATGACGCTGAAGAGCGCAAGACAAACAGAGATGACGTATTTGCGGCCGTAACGATCGGCGATGCGGGCTAGGGGAATGCCGAGCGTCGCGTAAAACAGCGCGAACGCGATGCCGCTCAACAGGCCGAGCGAGCTGTCATTGAGCGCGAGATCCTGCTTGATCTGTGGCAGCAGAATGCCGAGCAGGAAGCGATCGACGATGCTCAACGCATAGGTTACGGTCAGCAACGCGAGCACGTAGTACTTCATGCGACCGTAGTCACGCTGCGCCGCCGGCACCGTGTCCCGTTGTGAAATCACGACTGGTTGCCGCGCTTGAGGACTCCGTATTTCAGCACGCGCACGTTTTCTTCGCTGCGTTCCTTTATGGCGCGCTCGCTGTGTGCCGGTGTGCCGGCGATGGATTCGATCTGCTTGGACAAAAAGACCGGCCCCATCTGCATGAACATCACGAGAAACGTCAGCCAGACTTTGTTGACGTTTTCCCTGAGGTAGCCCTGCGCCTCGAGACGGTTGAGTTCGTCCTGTATCAGCTGAAAGTAGTCATCGAACAACGCGGCGCCTACCGGCGATTGCTCAACCGCCAGGTGCTTCAGGTAGAAAAACAGGTGGGTCTTGCCGCTTGCTGCGGCAATTGTGCGGCGACTCAGCTGTTCAATGGACGACTCGCCGTCGGCAGGTTCTCGCCCGGCGAGAATATGGCGAAAGACTTCGCCCAGCTGCTCGCTGACGATGGCGTTACATTGCTCGATCAGACCGTCCTTCGTGTCGAAGTAGTGGCGGATCAGGCCAATCGAGACGCCGGCGTCGCGGGCGATATCCGACAGGGAAACCTTGCGAAAGCCGTGCTTGGCAAAGCGCAAAACGGCGGCTTGCAGGAGGTCCCGACGAGCATCTTTTTGTTCGGCCTTGCGGGGGCGGCCTGTCTTTTTCCTCTTCATGGCGATAGTTTATAATAAAATATAATTTATAGAAAGTGCCAATTTCAGGGATTTAGATATATAACTACCTGAATAAAATGACTAAAATATATTTACTCAAAATAATATAGACAGAATTAAAATTATAAACTAATATAATTAC
>JABAOH010001788.1_pt1 | contig 19152 bp, 18 predicted proteins | sample 7062181 | NCBI WGS metagenome assembly JABAOH01 (sample SAMN14538630, study PRJNA623070) | marine sediment metagenome | biome: marine biome [ENVO:00000428]; feature: marine pelagic biome [ENVO:01000023]; material: deep marine sediment [ENVO:00002113]; isolation source: pool of 5 deep marine... | reverse complement strand
TGAGTATGTTTGGGTGTAACATCGTCATAGCCTAGTGCTACGTATAGGTTCTCTTCTTCCTCCGCATCAATGTATTCAACTATGCCGTTCTTAACGAGGTCTTCCCACGACCATTCACCCGATCGCATTCTTTCAATGTGCTCGGATTTCAGTCTCGGAATTCCATTTTCTACAGTGATAAGAGGTCTACGCACACGTCCTTCACCGCAGTTGATGTAGATCTCTTCTCTTTCGGTGAGAAGCTCAGAAAAACAGGCAAGGTTCACTTCGGAAGAGATTTCCATGTTTCCACGCATTCTTCTAATGTCATCAGTTAGTACTTGTGGAGAAAAGCAGTATCCAACCATGGACCCGTTTAAGAAAACTTTGGCTCCAGAGTCTCTTAAAGACTCGTTGGCTTCTAGAGCTGAGACAACACCCATCTTGTAGAGAATCTGCTTTATTTTTTCTGGATCTGTGCTCACTGAGATGCATGCCGAAAGGGCAAGGTTCTTCACTAGGCCACAGTTCGAGCCCTCGGGTGTTTCGTTTGGACAGAGTCTACCCCAATGAGTTGGATGCAGGTCCCGAGCTTCAAAATTTGGTTGACTGCGACTAAGCGGCGACTGTAGCCTTCGAAGATGACTAAGCGTTGATGTGCGATTTGTTCGGTCTAGAAGCTGCGTAATGCCAACACGACCACGTCCCCAATTTCCCGTTGCTATAGCATGCTGGAAACGTTCACTGATGATGCCTGGGCGTACAGCAATTGAAATTGCCATTATTTGACGTTTGACGCCCATACGTTCAAGCTGATACTTTATGTCTCGACAAAGATTTCTAAAGACAACACGGAAAAGGTCAGCCAGCAGTGGTCCGGCAAGTTTCAAGCGCTTGTTTTTAAAGTGATCCTTGTCATCGGGTTTGCGTTTTCCAAGCTTCAACTCGATGATTCGGCAGGTCATCTCTCCCAGGAAGATTGCTTTTTCTCGACGTTTTTCCATTTTGCGTCCAATATGGGGCAAGAAGTTTCTATCGAGGATGCTTTGGGCTTTTTGTGCGCGATATTCTTCGACCTGTCCTTGAGCGACCCGGTTGCCAATGTGCATTATGGCGTCATCAACTGTATCAATTCCCACCGCTTTCTCAAAGGAAGCTTCCAGCTCATTCTGTAGTAGCTTCTTTGTAGAGATGGCTTCGGCGATTTCCTTGTCAGATTCCATTCCTAGTGCTCGCATTAGAACAACAAAGGGAATTTCCGTTGGGACCCCGGGCATAGATACGTAAATAGCACCGTCTGACTTCAGCCTCAGCTCAATCCTCGCTCTAAAGCCAACAGTTGTCGAGAAAATCTTGGCTTGATAAACCGGTTTCGCTCCTCTGGTGTCAATGTCCACAAGAATTCGGTTGGGTGCCAGATCTTCAAGGGCAACAATGACCCGTTCCGAGCCATTCACAATGAAGTAGCCGCCTGGGTCGCTTGGGTCTTCTCCATGCGCTATTAGCTCTTCTGGAAGTAGCTGAGAAAGAGTGCAAAGTTTCGACTTGAGCATTACAGGCAAGTTACCTATCAATACAAGCTCGGTTTCTTGCTCCCGGCCTTCGATAACAGGGGTCATTTCCAAAGCTAATGGAGCAGCATATGTGAGGTTGCGGAATCGCGCTTCTAACGGGTAGATCTCATGTTTTGTACCATCAACTTCGGTTACGTAGGGTCCGCTTATCTTGGTTTGAGGATCTATAATCCATGCTTGACCAAGCTTGATTTTATAGGGGGATTCTGGAACTTCGATGCTAATTTCGCCTGTTTCGTTGATGACTTCTTGAAGACCAGATTCGATGAATTCATCATAAGAATCTAGATGCTGTCGAACTAGGCCTTTCTCTTTGAAAAACGCTTTTTGAAGAAGGAACAAATCGTCTTGGGAAATTCCTAACGTGATTTCATGCCTCCGCGAGACCAGATTCAGTATGAGAATTGTGAAGTCTCTTCGAGTCGAGCTTACTTCCTTTCAAACTTGGAGATTCCTCCAAACGGGTCGGATTGGTGTCATCCGACTCAGAAAAATCTGGTCTCCTATATTCTTTCCCCCATTAAATATGAGGTGCTACACCCTAAACCGCCTATGTGTCATATAAACTTATTGCAGAAGGTTTCGCATTTTATGTGAACGTCTTTTGCGGCTTCCTTCTGCTTTCTGGGTAATCTGTGCTGCTTTGAAAGTTTGCGGCAATAAAAGTGGAAAAATATGAGTGTTTCGATGCTCGCTTATGTTTGAACGAATTCGCGGCTCTTTTGCTTCTTGCGTTTCATCATCACTACGACGCCAATGACTGCGATTGCTGCGACAGCGATGATTGCTAGGTAAACTGGTAGATTGGTGCTTCCTCCTAGAAATCCTTTGTCCTCTTGAATTTCAACATATGCCGTGTAGGTTGGATCGTGTTCAATCTTGTACCCGCTATAGGTTGGGTATGAGATTATGTAGAGATAATCTGCACGAGTCATGTCGGTTATACGTTCTTTGGCTTCATGATAAAGCGCTGGACGCATGTGGGCTACAGTCAATGGGACAAGCCGTAGAAGAACTGTGTGAAGGTTGAAGATTGGATTGTGTGAGTAGCCGGCGATTTTCGGTGTTCTTGTAACAGCGTCGTAGATGTCGAAGTTTTCTTCTGCGGTGTCAGCAGTGTAGTTATATAGATTGTAACGTTCCTTTCTTCCAAAGCTTGCTTCGAAGATTCTCTCTCCATCTTCGGTGTTTGTGGTTATGGATCCGCGGCTTACATCAACTTCCGCATCTGTAACGTTTAGGTTGCCGAAGGTATTTCTGGTTCTATGGTTAAGTACGAACGAGTTTTGGTATAGAACAACACTCATTTTGATGTTCTGATTTTCGAGGAATTGATAGATTGTTTCATCTGCGATTCTTTCTCCGTTCAATTTGTACGTCCCTGTGCTGTTGTAATGTGCCACGATAGGGATGATTTTCAGAAGCCAGTAGATTAGCCAAAGATTAGTCATCTTCCCGATTACGTAATTTGCGGTGACAGTTGCTGTGTGTTCAATTGGATCTATTGTGAGATTGTAGGTGAATGTTAGCTCTTCATATGTGGTTATGGCAATCGGCAACTTCTCATAGCGTGGGTTCACTGGATCTGGGTGAAATACCCACCAAACTGCTGTTAGGTTTGTGTAACGCATTCCCCAATGCCAGTTGAGCTTGTCCTCTGAATGCGTTAATGGAATAACGGTTGTTTGGCTGCTCAAGGAGGGGTGTGAAGAGTCGGAGAAGTACTGTTCTAGGTTTAGTCCGAGGCTGAAGGAAGCGTAGAGATTGTCATTTTTGTCCGGCCAATTGGGGCGCAGCGAGGTTGCGGTGTCGTTAAAAGCTAGTAGAGTGATGAATGAAGACGACATGAGAACATCTTTGCCTTGCTGTGTCCTGTAGTGCTCCAGGAAATTCTGTATTGGGATTGTCAGGCTTGCATTATCGGTTTTTATGTTGATTAAGCCTGTGTACAGGAGTTGGAAACCGCTGGTGTTAATATAGACCATGAATAGGTTGGCTTCCCAGTTTTCGGGTGGAGGCGTTTTTCCATGAGCCAGTGCATAGTAGCGGGCGTATTCGAAGAAATCAATAGTTTTGCTCCAGCTTTCTTGTTTAAAATCGTTAGGTTTCAAAGTGTCCGCGGCGTTGATTGGTTGGATTGAAGCCAGTATGAAAATTGCAGAAAGCAACATTCCAAGGATCATTCTTTTTTGCATGGAGGCATCACGAGAGTTTGTAGAGCTCAGGTGAGCTAATAGCTTTGTGAATCTCAGATTCACATGGAGAATCCTTCACATAGGTTTAGAACAATGAAAGAATCCCCAATAACTTCAGAATAACAAGGGTAACGACTGATGCCGAAATACTGAATATCAACAGCAGTTTTCTTCGTGACAAGACTGGTTCAGTTACCTTTTCTTGAATCTCGAATTCTCTTACTGCTCCGGTCTTGGTGTCTATCTGGACATTGGCTGTTCTCCTTTTCAATTCCATTTCAATTATGTATTTCTCTCCTTCCAAGGTTGCCTTTGTGGGGTGTAGACCACGTTTGTACCCTAGTTTCTTCAGAAAATCTTCTGCCAAGGAAGTGAAGTGTTCAGCATCCGGTTTATCGACTTGTTGCAGAGTTGTTTCCTGCTCGGGTTCAGATGACATTTTCGCTCGATCTAAATGTTGAGTTCTCAAAGTTTTTAGAGTTATGAACCTGAAAACATGATTCCAAATACCGTAGCAGTTCATATTTAATCATTTGGATGAGAATGGTAAGGAAAAATGTGGGCTTCCGTGGTTTTTTGTTTCAGTGTTTCTTTCTGTGTCTTGCGTTCCTCAGATCTTTGGCTCGTCTTTTCCTCCAATCCCTCTTTCTCTGAGTTTCCACCCTTCGTCTGGCATAGTACTTGGAGCCCTGGTCTCGATATTGACCTAAGTCTCGGTAGAATTTTGAGTAGCTGATTTTGTCATTGGACAACGAGGATATGATGTCGTTCAGTTTTGTCTTGATCTCTGGTGAGTCGGTTTTGTCCCATGTCTCAGAGTATGCGATGTACGCCGCATGGAATCTGAAGTCAGACGGGCGATCAATAGCTAATCTGGTTATTTCTTCTTCGTTTGACTGAGGTTTTGACTCTTCTGTGGTTTCAGCGTTCACGATGAGACCTCGTGTTAACAACTCAGTTGTTGGTTTTTCATGTAATAAGCCTTTTGCGCTTCTAACTGCCTTTACCATAAGCTAAAGCAAATTAGCTTGTTGATTGACTGAACACGCAAGAATTGGGATTCCCAAGGAATGTCAGTTCTTCGTTAAATATCGTAGGAAGGTGCAGTTCAAATCTCGGATAGGGAATCCCGCGAGATGCATGAAGTAGGTTGCGCCGTTTGTGATCAAGAATGTGCAGTTCCTTTCAAGCACGATTTTCGCAGGCCAGTTTTCTGTCGAGTTGTTCGTCAAAGAAAAGACGATTGAAGAGACCTAGATATTAGCTTTCTATTGCTGGTTCGCTTAGTTGTCAAGTATTTTCGTCTGATCTTCGAATTTGCACTATTCTTTTTGGTGATTCCATTCAAGTTTTTCAATCCGCTTTTTGAGCCATCGGTCAATTCAATGAATCCTGTGAGCTTTAACATCAGAGTTCTCTTTATCAGAAGTAGGATTCGCGGAGATTGGTCATTTCAGATTTGATATGAAAATCATACAAGGTCCAATAAGATTCATAGGCGGTATTAGAGTTGAGGACACCTTAGAATCAAAACACAAAGAGGATGTCAACAGATTCAAGACTTTGTCTATTTCAAGTTCTCATCGATGTTTGTAGTTGAGTACTCAACCCTGGACGAGATAACACCTAAAAATGATTATGAACTGCCACAGCCAAAATAGCAAGAGAAGACTTCAACTTGCAAGATGGCGCCCTGGCCGGGATTTGAACCCGGGTCGGGCGGGCGACAGCCGCCTATACTAGACCGGACTATACTACCAGGGCGAGGCGCCGCTTGGCTTAGATCGCTGGATTCTTTATGAAAACACTGCCATACTTAAATTTTTCATTTAGACTTTCTGAGTCTATTCTGTCAGGTTGGGCAATTGATAAATAAATCCCCACGTGCTTTTTCTTTCATGCGACTGTTTCTCAGCTGCTCGGAGCTCGGTCTAGGGCACGTGTCAAGAATAATGAGGCTTGGAAAAAAACTAGTGGAAAAAGGGCATGAGCTTTTTTTCTTTTCTGGCGGAAACCCCTATCAGCTGCTGAAACAGGAATTTGAAAATGTCTACCGTTGCACCCCCATAGTTTGGTATGAAAATTCATACGGAGTCATACCCACAGCCTCGGTGTTCAACATACTCTTTCCGCTTCCCATATACAATTATCAAACCAGTAGAATGCAGTTGAAGAATCCGAGTTCTTTCGAAACTATTCGCCGATATTACGACCTGAGAAAGCACATCCATGAAGTCAGGCCAGATTTGATAATTGCAGACGGCGACATCCTTGCTCTAAGGTTGGCAGACCGATGGAAAATTCCTTCAATTTTCATTACGAATATCATACGACCAAGCTTTCGTTTCCCAACCTTGTTGACTCCAGGTGAAAGATTCACGGAAACATACGTGAAAAAATGCACGAGGATAATTGTTCCTGACAACCCGAAACACACTATCTGCGATTACAACTTGGGAAACACAGATAGAATCGGAATCAAGAGCAAGATAGAATTCGTCGGCAGTTTTTTTGACATGGCATCGCAAGAAGGGCTGGAAAAGCACATATTTGCTCCTATTAGCGGACCTTGGGGCACAAGAGCCAAACTGGCAAGGATTCTAATCCCCATTCTTTCGTCTTCAGAAGGATCAAGCATCATCACGCTGGGCAATCCAAGAAGCAGGCAAGCGACAAAACTGGCAAACTGCCAAGTATATGGTTGGCTGACCCGAAAACAAAGAGCTCAATTGATGAGAAACGCACGAATAGTTGTCTTCAGCGGCAGCCATGGAACATGTTTCGAAGTGATAAAACACAAAAAACCCAGCATATGTCTGCCAACTCAACCTGAGCAGATGGGAAACGCGAAGAAAATGCAAGAGTTGAAATGTTCAGTTTACGTAGAAAACCCAAAGCAGCTGGGATCAGCCATAGCAAGACTTGAAGAAAATCGGGAAACGTATAGGCTTCACGTTGAGAACCTAAGTGAATATTCCCGAAAGTTTAACGGTGTGGAACGAGCCGTAGAGGTTATTGAAGGCATCAGGACTTGACGTTTCGCAAGAGCTAAGCGCCAATGCCTCTGTAGATCTCTTCGCTAGCTCACTTCTGACTCGTAGCATTTCTCTCCCGCTCCAAAGAAGTAATGCGCCGGACCTGCTGTTGAATCTGGTTATTCTATAAGGTTGAATCACGGGAACTGCAGATGCTCATGTTCGTTTGTTTCTAAAGAATTGATTCACAGAGGGTTATTCTCTTGGTGCATTTGATTCAAACTTTCGATTGGAATGTCCGTAACTTATATTAGCGGTTCACGATGTTTTAGTTACTTTCAGTTTAATAGAGGTGATAAATGACATGGTTTCAGAAGGAAAAGGACGACTATTCAGAAGAAAGGACGGCAAATACCTGATCTACGTTCCATTGAGTCTCGCTGAAGACAGCATGTTTCCATTCAAAACGAATTCCTCAGTAAAGCTGAAGGTGTCTTTCAAACTCGGAGAAGATAAACTGACTATCAGCAAATGGACCGAGACTGCTGACGAATAATCTCGAGTTGGACAGCGTGCCATGGAAATTAGTCCTCATCAGGAAATCGGGTCGCAAACCACAGAATAACCGGGAATGCAAAATCTGCAAACGTGATCTCACGTCTCAGAAAGCTTGGAGAAACAAGAACAAACACCGTTCCAAGTACGTTTGCAAGATCTGTTTCCCCAAAATATGGATTTAAACATAGATCCAAGCACTCCACCAAATTTTTTCTATCTTTTACAGAATGTCCAGCTAAAACGCTTTCTCTGATATGTAGAATGTGCCAGTTCTAGGCGCGACGTATCTGCGAAAACAATAGCTGAGATGAATTCTTGCAGCAAAGTGAATGTGAATTCGAGATACAGATTGTCTCTTCCTAACTGATAAAAACAAGAGTGCCAAAATAGCTTCTTACAGCACGTTTGATGAAACACTGGTGAGACAACTGTGAAAGGTACAACCTTTTGGATAACGGGATTCTTCAGTTTCCTAGCCGGGTTAAACGCAGTTAATGGAATATTTCTATGGGTTCAACGGTCGCCTGAGAGCATTATAACCCCGTACTTGATTGGCGACGTAACTGGTGGTTTGTCCGTAGCCACCTATCTCTGGATTTCCATACTTGCCACGTTCATTTTTCTAGGTCTGACCATGACCAGCATAGCAGGCAAGATGCCAGATTCGACCCTAGTCGAAAACGTCATGGAAAAAGTGAATGGCCTACAAAGCGACCAAGAAGTGATCGAAAAGATCAGAGCAAGACTCATGATAATCGATGCAACCCAAAACGAGATTAGAAGAGACTTCTCGGAGAGTTTTACAGCACAAACAGAAAACGGGAAAATGATCCGAGGAGACCTTCTCACCAAATTCGACAAACAACTAGGTGACTTTCAAGAGCTTTTCAGCGAGTTCATGGAAGTTCTCAATGAGAAGATGACAAGGCAGCTTCGAAAAGTAGAAAAGACTGTGCAGAAAACTGATCAAACCAGCCAAAAAAGGATAACCGCCATCACGAAGCAGATGAAAGAAGTTGCAGATCTCAAGTTGCACGTCGAAAATCTCGAAAAAGAGCTGATGCGTCCAAAGCCTCGGCTAACAAGCCAAAGCGATCTCAAAAAAGTAAAAGGCATAGGAACACATCTCGCAACTAACATGAAGGGAATAGGTGTAACCAACGTCGGCGAGCTTATCCTGACCGACCCTCGAACAATTGCCGCGAAAACAAACACTTCTCAAAAGACTATTGAAAGGCTGCAAGGAAGAGCTCAGCTTTCGATGCTGCCCGGTTTGAAAGAAAAAGACGTAGCTTTACTTGAAGAACTTGACATCACAACCAGGAAACAACTTGCTGATCAAGATTCAATCGAACTCGGCATGAAAATGAACGGAATCTTGAAAACCCACGTTGAACAAGGAAAAATCGCAGAAACAGAGAAGCCCACGATCGAAGAGATCGATTCCTGGATAAAATGTGCGAAATCCTGATTGCAGAACCACGATCTTGGCGGGCCCGTCGGGAATTGAACCCGAGACCCCCGGGTTAAAAGCCCGGTGCTTTGGACACTGTTCTCGTTAAATTCTCAATGTTCTATCCTTGCTGAGCTACGGGCCCGCATGTTCTGATTATCAAAGGATAAATTAAGCTTTTCTTGAGGCTTTGGAGAAAAGTTAAAACGAGAGACTCGATAATTTTGCTTGTTGCTCCGGTAGTATAGCCCGGTTAAACACGCTAGCGTGGGCCAAGTATTCCGGCCTTTCGAGCCGGAGACCCGGGTTCAAATCCCGGCCGGAGCACCAAGAACTACAGGGGATATTCAATGGAATTTTGTACTCTGAGTTTAGAGACATTCAGCTATGCTTGGATGCCTCTAGAGATCTCTTGAAACTCCTAATCGGGGTCTTCAACTTGACAACACGATTCATGTGAGTTCCTAACTTCTTCACTACTTGCTTTTCTCGATCGCTTATCCCTGTTCCATAGTCCTTTCTTAGTCTAACTCCATAATATGCACTTGCTAAAAAAGTGTCTGCTAGTCTTACACAGTCGATGACTTTTTCCAGTTTGCCAAAGTGTAAATATAGCGTGACATCATTTATGATAAGAGCTTTAGTTGGGTTCTCAAGAAAATCGTTAAGCAATAACTCTATTGCATTTTTGTTTCGTTTGGCATACTCTACGACTTGTGGATTAGTGGTTCCCATTGTTCTCGGAGCATACACTTTGGCTGGTGAAACATATCGTACTTTGCTGCTCAAACTCAGATGATTAGATAGTTTGCCGCCTATTTCACCTATCGCTTCAGGCGCCATGTCAATCACCGTCATTTCTTCAGGCTGGATGAACAGCGCTAAATCCTGAACTGCTTTCGCGGTTAGTGACGTCTTTCCAGAGCCAACTTCACCCAGTATTAACACTTTTTTTCCGATGATCTCTCTTGGCTCTAGCTGAGTCTTGGCTTTACCCTTCACCAAACAGTGTCTCCCTGTTGATTCCCATACGGTTCAAGATCAATAGAACAGAAAAGCCTAGAATACTTCCAGAAACGGAGCTTACAGCCCACCCTGCGCCAAAAGCCAGGTAGGCGAGTAAAACGCCTTCTTCACTCAGCAACTCTAAAATCTCCGCAGTCTGCAACCATGGACCAATCAAGTAAAGCGATAGTGTTACCCCTATGAGCACTGTACCTATCGGCTCTGCAACAGCAGATGTTAAACGGGTTTTCTTGCCTAACTTCAACCTTTTCAGAAGCCAATACACTGCTCCTACAACTAAACCACCTGGAATTCCACCAGGAAATGCATAGATTGAGCCTATTCCTAGACCGTTTCGAATTATACCAACAATGATTGCTGCGGTAGCAGCCCAGAATGGTCCTACGAGCACTCCTAGAAGCGCGTTTACGGCGTGCTGCGTCGGATAAGCTTTAGTGCCCAAAAAAATGAAGTAAGCAAAAGGCGCTATTGCCACAGCTAGAGCGGAAAAAATGGAAATCAGAGCCAGTTTCTTAGTTTGTATAGCTTTTTCATTCATAGAGCTTTCATCTTCTTCGCCACTTGTATTGCTAACTCTGCTACATCACACGCTTGCTCCCCAAGAATCACAATCATAGGCTCTTTCCCAATCTCGCCTCTGTGATAGATTACGTCTGGAACCTTGCCTGCTTGTTTTATAGCTTCTTCTACTCCCCAGGTTATGGTCATTCCTTCAACTTCCTTAATTTCTTTTGGCTCCCCTTTTCGGTCATATGATGATATTTCCAAGCCTTGCCGTTTGAGGATACCGAGGACATCTTCTGAAAATCTCAGGTTGATCGCGGCTTTTTTGTAAGGGGCGTGCTCATTTGTTGCAAGCAAATATCTGGCAAGATGGGAAGAACTGCCGAAACTAATATCACCCGCAGCCCTAACTCCTCTGGCTGTTCTGACAAGTCTGCCCTCAATTGCCGCTACGTCTTTTAGACCCTCTGCATAAGGAACCGACATGGCTACGTTCATGCCAACTTCTGGCACAAGCTTAAAAGTTTCAGATGACGATTCAAGCATCTGCTTGGCTTCTTTGACGTTCTCTAAAACATAATACCTTGAAGCTTTTCGATATAGAAACGCCAGCGGATTAACAGGACCCGAACCCCTACCCAAGGTGAGTCCAAACTTTATTGCCAGAGTTGTGAGTCTCTTGGCCTTCTTAACGCAAAGAGTAACATCCCTACCTCTGGCAAGTTCAGCAGCAATAGCAGCTGAGAAATTGCAGCCAGTTCCATGCGTAGTCTCCCTATACACCCAAGGAGTCTCGAAAATTTCGTATTTACCTTTATGATAGAGGACATCAGTCGCATATTGCAGCTTCAGATGACCACCCTTGATGACAACGGCTTCCGGTCCCATATCAGAGATCTCTTTGGCTGCCGTTTTAGCATTCCCAATGTTTTCAATTGCTATATCTGTCAGTTTCTCAGCCTCAAACCTGTTGGGCGTTACTACAGTTGCTCGGGGCAAGAGATGAGATTTTAGAGAGTCCACTGCTTCGGGCTTCATAAGGGGAGCACCAGACTTGGCAACCATAACGGGATCCACAACAAGTGGAAACTGATACTTTGAAACCTCCGAAGCCACAGTCCTAATGATTTCTTTTGTGTGAAGCATCCCTGTTTTTCCGGCGTCAATGCCTATGTCTTCAGCCACCGCTTGAATCTGCTTCCTAATGATTTCGGAATCTAGATCGGCAACATCCATCACCATCTGAGTGTTTTGAGCCGTGATGGAAGTAATTGCTGTCGTGCCATGAATACCAATGGCGGCGAATGTCTTGAGATCAGCCTGTATTCCAGCTCCCCCTCCCGAGTCGCTTCCAGCAATTGTGATTGCTACGGGAATTTTGTCTCTTAGGCGTTCAATTCGAAACATTCATCGCATCTCTCAAAGAGCTATGAGCACAATATTGCTTTATTATAAACATTGGCCTTCAGCCTTCAATGCCTCCTCCAAGATCTTTAGAGCACAATATTCCGAACACATGGAACAAGTCTCTGAACGTTTTAGTTCGAGTCTACCATGAATCTTCATGGCTTTCTCAGGGTCTAGAGCATTCTCAAATTGCTTTTTCCAATCGAGGTTTGCTCTGGCTTTTGCCATGTTCAAATCACGACACGTTGCTTTGGTCCCAACTTTTACAATGTCAACAGCATGAGCTGCTATTTTCGTAGCTATCACTCCTTCCTTGACATCTTCTAGTTCTGGAAGGCCTAAATGCTCTGATGGCGTCAAATAACACAGGAAATCGGCACCGGCAAGTCCAGCGAGAGCACCCCCGATCGCTCCAACAATATGATCATATCCAGGGGCTATCTCAGTTACGACCGGACCGAGAACATAGAACGGGGCTCCTTTGCATATTGATTTTTCAAGTTGAACGTTGGATTCCACATGGTTCAACGGCAGATGCCCAGGTCCTTCAACCATGGTCTGCACATCTGTAGCCCTCGATCTTTCCACAAGTTCCCCAATAGTGAGCAGTTCCTGAATTTGGGGCCAGTCTGTAGAATCAAAGATACATCCTGGTCTAAGACCATCTCCAAGGCTTAGAGCAAAATCATATTCCTTAGCTATTTCCAAGAGATAATCATAGTTTGCATACAGCGGGTTTTCCTTTTTGTGATGAAGAATCCATGCAGCGAGAAAAGTTCCTCCGCGGCTCACAACTCCCATCAAGCGAGGATGCTTAGCAATTCGTTTAACGATTTGCTGGGTTACGCCGCAGTGTACAGTCATGAAGTCAACACCATCTTTTGCCTGGTTTTCTATAGTATTGAAAATATCATCTTCAGTCATGTGAATGATTGCTCCCTTTCTCTTGGTTGCTTCGATAGCAGCCTGATAGATAGGAACCGTCCCAATCGGCACATCAACTGCTTTCAATATTGCCCTTCGAATTTCATCTATGTCGCCGCCCGTGCTGAGATCCATAAGAGTATCTGAACCATACTTAACTGCAATTTTTGCCTTCTCTATCTCCAAATTGAGATCAAACAGATCAGCGCTTGTCCCAATGTTGGCGTTAACTTTGGTGTGCAAGCCTTCGCCAATTCCAATTGGGTGAACATTTTCACGTCTAACGTTACGCGCTATGATCACTGTTCCTTTTGCAATTCGGTGAACTATCCTTTGAAGTGGTTCATCTTCATCTTTTGCGACTATACGCATTTCTTGGGTTATCTGACCTTTTCTTGCAGCTTCAATTTGAGTAGTCAAACCTAATCTGTCACTCCAGTGCCGAGAAAAGCCGGGTTAGCCTCGAGATTTGACTGCGTTAAATTCGTCTGCTATTTAACGCACACTCCCTACGCCAGTATTACCTGGATCAGGTTATTGGGGGTCGGCGACCTTGGTTCACCATCTCAGCCGGCTAACCAGCTCCCCCGGTGCTAATGGAGATTCAACAAGCTCCTAGATTTAAGGCTTATCATTCATGACACGTTGGATTTGTTAGCTGTCTCTAACGTAATTTTCAGTTTCTACAAGAAATTTTTCAACGTCTGTTTTGGTGTGCGCAGCGCTTAAAGCCCCAGTTTTTGTTGGAAGGAAGAACACTCCGTTAGCAATGAGATGCATATGATATTGCTCCAGTTTGTCGCGGTTTGCTCTGGAAACAGCGTGAACGTCATTTACTTCCTCGTTTGTGAAATGCGTATGAAAAAGAGAACTTACTCCAACCACTTGCACGTCCACAAATCCTCGTTCAAAAATATCAGAAAGTTCTTGTCTTAGGCTGTCTCCTCGTTTGTTCAGATCATCAATTATTTCGCCGTCTTCCAATGTCTTCAGCATGGCTAGACCCGCAGTCGTCGTAACTGGATTGGCGCAGAAGGTTCCACCGTGAAAAGAAAAATTTGGGCGCTCATAGAGAAGCGGATCCATGAGTTCCATGATTTCTCTCGATCCACCAATTGCTCCAACAGGAAAACCTCCGCCAAGAATCTTGCCTAAGACCGTGATGTCAGGAAACACATTAAAAAACTGTTGCCCTCCGCCGGGCGCAAGTCTGAATCCTGTGATGATTTCATCGAAAACAAGTAAAATGCCGTTTTCAGAGCACAACTCTCTCAATGCTTTCAAAAACTCTTTTTTGGCCGGAATGCAGCCCCCTGCTCCAAGTACAGGTTCAACAATGACTGCCGCAAGTTTTTCTTTTTTAATCATCCTTTCCACTCCATCAATGTCATTAAACGGCAAAACAACAGTGTCCTTAAGGGTTCCCTCGGTGAGTCCACTAGACTCAGAAAGGTTGAATGGTGGCTTCACTGCCAAAAGCAATGGGTCATATCCTCCATGCCAACCTCCTTCAAACTTCGCTATTTGTTCCCGTTTCGTATATGAACGGGCCAATCGGGTCGCATACATTGACGCTTCAGTTCCGGAGTTGGTAAAGCGCACCATCTCGGCGCTTGGAACCATCTTTGCAACTTGTTTAGCTGCGGCAATTTCCAGTTCATGACATGTTCCATAGTGGGTTCCCTTCTCAACTTGCCGCTTCACTTCTTTCATGATTTCTGGCGGACTATGACCCAGAATTAACGCATAATGGCCCATCCAAAAATCGACGTATTCATTCCCATCTACATCGACAAGCCTGCTTCCTTGGGCTTTCGCCGTGTAAAAGGGATACGGATCAATGTGACGTATGAAGTATGAAACTCCTGAGGGGAAGACTTGCTTCGCTTGTTCGTACAGCTGCCTAGACTTTTGTGTATTAGCCAGATAGCGGTTCATAAAACGGAGTAATGCCTAGGTTGCTGTTAAGTTTTAGTATTTGCGGAGGTTATCCTTGGAAATCAGGCTTGGCGACCTTCTGGAGCCTCCACTTGCCGACGATGTCTTTCTTGTAGTAGTGAAATAGGCCACATCGTTGGCATTTCAGGGTCTTCCTGCTTCTTTTGAAGTCAATTTCGTGAACCTCCAGTGGGTAGTCACAGTTTTTGCATCTACCGGCAGCAAGTTTCTGACCGAACAGTGAGTCATGAAGAGTCTTTCCTACTTCAGTCATGATCGATCACTCGGGAGTGTAATGGAAAACAGTTGGCTTTAAAAGTTTATAATATCCACAGATACCTGTCTCAAATATCATCGAACTTCACATTTTCAACATTAAGATTCAACGTTAAACCTCACAAATTGCTTGCAGCTTTTAAAGGAATAATCGGATCCGAGAATCCTCCAACTGTTATTGTGTATCTACTTACGCATATGCACGAATTGACAAGTGCACTCCTTATTTTGAATACTGATTTCTGCTTCATAAATGATTTTTGTTCGGAAGAATCAGCTAGCACTCTGTGGAGAAAATGAGCAAAGAACTCAAGCAAATCCAGTATGAAATCGCTACCCTGAGAAAGGATCTTGAGAAACTGAAGCGTCTCAAACTAGACAGTGAACAAACCAAAAGACTTCGCAGAAAACTTGTTCTAATCGGGTGCGACTAGCCAGAGCGCGGTCACTGTTGAGTAGAGGGAAGCAATCAGATTGAGAAAACGAGGATTTTTTGTCATTCTTCCTTCTATCATTCTAATGTTTCTTTCGTCGGTGTTTCTAGGGGCATCTGAAACGGAACTCAAGATCTTTGGGCTTGTTTGGCTTACAATTGGTGTGACACTACACATGCTGAAGTGGGAATGGATAGTAAAAGAGGCAAGTGAAGAAAGACACGACCGAAGGGCTTGCCATACCTTGCAGACTGACCAAGACTCTGACGAAATAGAAGAACCTTAGGAAATTCGCAGTCTGCGGCCTGCATTCTCAACTCTGGTCTGTTCATGCGAAGTGTCTGAAACAGGGTTCCTCCTTCCTTTTCGGTTGTTGCCGAGTTCCACACAACCCAACATGCTACCTTCAAGCTTTGAGGCGAAACTTACTTGAACTCAAGATTTTCCTCAAAAAGGAAGCGAGATTCCTGTTTTGTCAACAACGCGGGGTTCAATGGACCCAATCGTAAAATAGGAGCTCAGCAAGGTTATTCTGAGGAAAGATGACTGTTCAAAGACAAATCCTTGTCTCCCTGCTAAAATTATCAAAACAAGGGGCGTTTCAGAAGGAACTTCTCAGCAAGGACGCACGAGTTCCAAAAGGAATTGCTAACGAAACCTTGGAGAAACTGTGCCAAGATAGGATTTGCTATCAAAAGAAAGGCATAGTTGAAGCGACCCCTGCTCAACGCATAAAGACTGCAGTTCATGCTATTCAGTTGGGTGCGGATTTTGAACGCGTATGCAATTTTCTTGAGTGGAAAGAGTTTGAAAGCCTGGCTGCTGAGGGCTTCAAAGCCAACGATTACAGCGTGAAAAGCAACTTCCATTTCACGTACTTAGGAAAACGGTGGGAAATCGACCTCGTGGCAAGCAGTAGGCCTTTAGTTATTTGTGTAGATTGCAAGCATTGGCATCGCGGTTGGAGCAAGGCGGCTATAGTCAAGACAGTTGAGCTGCAGATAAAGCGAACTAGCGCATTGGCGGACGCTTTTCCCAGCGTCTGTGAAAAAATCGGCCTAGAAACTTGGAAGAATGCCTTGTTCGTTCCTACAGTTCTATCACTCACACAAGGACCTTTCAAGTTTCACAACAGAGTTCCGGTAGTGCCCATTCTGAAATTGCAAAACTTTCTAAACGAACTGCCAGCTAATACACATTTATTAACACGATTCTTTATAAAGACGACATCGGAAAGACAGAAAATGACGGAATATTTGCACTAAATCGGCAGCAAAGAGCTTTTGTATGAAAAATTAACGAAATCAATACAATTTGATTAGATGCACTTCCTTGATTTGAGCTGTTTTAATCAAAAGAACACGCGTCAAGAGCTGATCTATATAAACAATAGTCTTCTCATCGCATGTTTTACACTGAACAGTGGCACTGCTGATCCTTCTTCTTATACGACCGAGCGCGCAAGAAAAGAAAACCAATTGCCGTTTTCTCTGGTGAATGACTCCATTACCCAACTACATCGATGTAAATTCCAGTCTTTCCTGGTAGCCCCCTTCGGAAGCGAACTATGACCAGACCATTTTTGCCATGAACTGCCACAACTTTACCTATGATCTTGCGTTTTGAATCAGACCAGACAACCTTTCTGCCCAATAGTCGCGCTGCCTGACTATTCGACCTGACGTTAGCAAACTGAACAATGCATTCCTTCGAACGTTGCGTTTTTGGCCCCGTTCGGTAGTTTACGACTATTCCTCGAAGAGTCTGAAGAGCCTCCTCCGGCTCGCTCAAAACAAGTTCACCATTCTCTCATAGAAAAACAAACTTTTAACTTCTGTGCTTACAGAAAGAAATACCCGTTTCCTCTAAGTCTACGGATGAAGCTTCAACCTGAACGGTGAATCTCATCTGCACACAAAATTTAAAATGGACAGAAAGTAGCTAGTTGTGATTTGTTGGCTTCAATATGAAGATACTAGTCTTGGGGTACGGAAACATTGGCTCTGTTCTAGCCGCGGACTTGGCTGAAAGCATGCCTTCAAGCACATTTGTTATCGCCGGCAGGCGCCCAGATAGGGCTGAAGAGATAGCTGTTTCTATTCACAAAGAAAACGTCAGTAGCATTCAATTGGATGCAAACGATTTCCATGAACTCGTCCGTACCATGAAAGAGTTCGACCTTGTAGTAGGAACTCTCCCAGCAAACCTTGGCTATCAGTCAGTCAAAGCTGCCATTGATGCCAAAGTAGACGCTGTGGACGTTTCCTACATGCCCGAGAACCCTCTGACGTTGCATGAAGATGCTTTGAAAGCCGACGTGACTATAGTGCCTGACTGCGGAGTTGCACCGGGACTAAGCAATCTCCTTGTCGGCCATGCCATCAGTAAACTCGACAAAGTTGAAACCATTTGCCTAATGGTTGGTGGCATCCCGGAAGAGCCAGTTCCCCCGCTGGGCTATACAGTTACTTGGTCTGCAGAGAATCTCATTGACGAGTATACAAGGAAGGCGAGAATCATTGAGAATAGGAAAGTGGTGGAAGTGGATGCGTTGACAGGATTGGAGGTGATTGAGTTTCCAGGCGTTGGCAGACTTGAGGGTTTCTACACAGACGGGCTTAGAACATTGCTCTACACCGTTGGAGATGTTGAAAACATGTGGGAGAAAACGCTTAGATATCCCGGCCATGTTGAAAAGATAAAGCTACTCAAGGCTCTAGGCTTCTTTGACGAGCATCCAATGGAAGTTGCGAATGTCCGTTTGCCCCCGCGGAAAGTTCTCGCCAAGCTCTTGGAAAAGAAACTTCGAAGACCTGAAATCAGAGATATACTAGCAATGAAGGCAGAAGTAAGGGGAACGGTCAGAGGAGCAAAGAGATGCTATGTCTACCACCTTCTGGACTGCTATGACCAAAAACGTCGGGTAACGGCAATGGCCCGAACTACTGCCTATCCTGCTTCGATCTTAGCTCAGTTGATAGCTCAAGAACTGATAGAGGAAAAGGGTGTTGTCCCTCTAGAAAAGCTTGGGTTCAAAGAGAAGATTTTCAATAAGATCGCGGCTGAACTGGAGAAGCGACAGATCAAGGCGGTGGAAAGCGTGCACTGCACATAGTAGCGACCGACAAGCAATCTTCTCTCAAGCTATTTTCGAAGCTCTTTCAACGTCGAGAAATTGCACCTCAATAAAAGCAAGCATTTGTCTGTAATCCCCGTGTTTTGATCCATCCCCGACTCCAGGTTGCTCAGCTCCCATCATGGCTAGTCCAGGTTAATGTGCTCGTATTTGCCTGTATCATCAAAGCAAAACCCAAGGTTCTATTGAGAAAGTGCCTACCTACTGGGTCTCTCAATCATTCTTGCGTCTTCAACCTGCGAGTGGCTCAAAGAAAGTGAAGCGTCAGAAGTTCACAAAGAAATAATGCCAGACATGATCATTAGTAAAATGGCAACTATGGCGCTCTTGTAGTCGATCTTTCTCGATCTCAGTTTAAAGTTTCCCTTGTCCCTCTTCAAAATTCGCTCCTTGCTAGGTATCTTGTTGTTTTCCCACATTTCCCAACTTAGCTCTTTGTAGATCCATTTCTTGCCCATATGCGCAGCCAACACCGCATGTTTGAATTCTTTGGGAACTGGTATTAATCGGTCTAGAAACCTAAACAATTTTTCAATCTGTCGTTTGGGGAAATAGGCATAATACTCGACATTTTTCACTTCAAAAGCATACACGTGGTCGCCGCACCGTCCTATGATGTCAGGCAAAGGACTAAGGCTGGGATTGCTGACAGGTATCCGTACTGCTTCGTACCCGCGTTTCTTCAGCATTTTGACTAGCACAGTTTCGCTTCGAAACCCTCTTCGACGCCAGTTTCTGAGGTCTCTTTTGCTGGAGCCCTTTTTCATTTCTCA
>JABAOH010004060.1_pt1 | contig 19164 bp, 16 predicted proteins | sample 7062181 | NCBI WGS metagenome assembly JABAOH01 (sample SAMN14538630, study PRJNA623070) | marine sediment metagenome | biome: marine biome [ENVO:00000428]; feature: marine pelagic biome [ENVO:01000023]; material: deep marine sediment [ENVO:00002113]; isolation source: pool of 5 deep marine... | reverse complement strand
CGCCTTTTGACTGGCTTCGTCTATTTTATTGCCCAATTTCAGGGCTTCTGCTTCGTCAAAGTCAACATTGAGTTGCCTTTGAATTTCCTCGGTAATGGAGTTTCCACCAGTAAATATGTCCCGAGTGAAGGAAGAGACTCCTCTTTTTAGAATATTGATGTTCGTCACACTCGCCCCGACATTGGCAAGGGCAATAACCTCACCCTGGGTTACGGGGTAATTCGCCTCGAACATATTTTCCATGGCAAAGGAATCAATATCAACGATAACGGGATTTAAACCCGCCTCGATGATGACGGACAGATAGTCATTGATGATTTCCTTTTTCGCTGCCACCAGTACGACGTCCATCAATTCCTCGTTCCCCTCGGTGGGACCAAGAATTTGAAAATCGATGTTTACGTCATTGATGTCAAAGGGGATATAACGCTCCGCTTCCCACTGGATAGATTCCTCGAGTTCATCCTCCGTCATCACGGGGATGTTGATCTTCTTGACGATTACGGAATGACCGGACACTGAAGTTACCACATCCTTGGTCTTTATCCTCAGAGCACCGGCCAACCCTTTGATCGATTCAACGATGGTTACTGAATCCATGAGGGCTCCATCGACAATGCCCTCGGGGGGTAAGGGAGCGATACCAAAGTTCTTCAACTGATAGCCCGCCTTCACCTCCCCCAGCTCCAGCAACTTAATGGAACTGGAGCCTATATCTAAGCCGACCACGTTGCCTTTTCTTGCAAATAACATGGGTTTGCTCCTTCCGTTTGTGTTCAACAAGCAAAATGCTTAATCGCATTCGTCAGCTGAGGCACTAGGCTTCAGCAAGGGAATATTTCTTTAGCTTCTCCCTCAAGGTGGACCGAGAGATTCCCAACATCCTCGCAGCTTTCGATTTATTCCCGTCCATCATCATCAGGACATCTCTTATGTGTTTCCTCTCCACGGCCTCCAGGGCGAGATCCTCGGTTCTATCTGATGCGTGATCCCCGACAGCGGCCATTTGGCCCTTCCTGAGTTCAATGGGCAAGTGATCGGGAAGTATCTCATGGCCATTGGATAAGATCATCGCCCGTTCGATAATATTCTTCAATTCCCTTACGTTTCCAGGCCACTGATAGTTGAGCAAATACTCCCTCGCCGCCTCCGCTATTCCCGTTACGTTCTTTCCCAATTCCGTATTGTTCTCCTCAATGAACAGGTTCGCCAAAAGCAAGATATCTTCACTTCTCTCCCTCAGGGGCGGCATCTCAATGACCATGACCTTTAAGCGGTAGTAGAGGTCCTTCCTAAACTCTCCCCCGTTGACCAAGGCTGATAAGTCTTTGTTGGTGGCAGCTATGATTCTGACATCAACGCTGATCTCTCTTTCCCCTCCTACCCTCATGAAGTTTTGGCTTTCCAACACCCTCAAAAGCTTTGTTTGGAGGTAGGACTTCATCTCGGATATTTCATCCAGGAAAATCGTTCCCCCGTTGGCCAGTTCAAAAAGGCCTTTCTTCGTTCCCTTGGCATCGGTGAAGGCCCCCTTTTCGTAACCAAAGAGCTCGGTCTCAAGCAAATTCTCAGGGATCGCGCTGCAATTGATCTTCATCAACGGCTTATTGGCCCTCCTACTCCTATTGTGAATAGCATTTGCAGCCAATTCCTTTCCCGTCCCGCTCTCACCCTGAATCAAAACGGACGTCTTCGGGGTTTGGCTAATCATCTCGATCAGCTCCATGACGTTCTTTATGAGTGGGCTATTGCCATAAATCTCTATGCCCTGATCTTTCTCCTTCCCCTGCCGCCGTAACTGGCGGATTTCATTTCTTAGGTTCTGTGTCTCAAGGGCCTTTTGGATGAGGATTTTCAGCTCTTCCAACTCAAAGGGCTTGTCGATGTAATCGTAAGCCCCTGACTTCATTGCCATGACAGCCGTTTGGACATCGGAATAGGCGGTCATTACGATAACCATCAGGTCGCCTTCAATCTCCTTTATGCCTTTTAGAACATCAAGTCCATCCATATCGGGAAGTCGGATATCCAGTAGTACCAAGTCAAATAACTGCTCCTTAATAGAAGATATCGTCTGCCCCCCTGTCTCCGCGGTAGAAACCGCATACCCCTTTTTTTTGAGGACATCCGAGAGCGTTTGCCGCATGACCTCATCGTCATCCACAACTAATATGGCCGGTTTCATTCTTTCCCCTCATCGGGTTATTTCGGTAGCGTAAGGATAAAGGTCGTTCCCTTATCAACCTTACTTTCAACCCNNCCCTTCGGGCGAGTAGTGAAAAATGGATCGAAAATCTTGTTGATATCCCGAGCCGGAATTCCTCTTCCCGTATCGGAAATCGATATTCGCACGTAATCCTTACCGGGATTGACTAATGGTGCCAATGCGATGGGCTCTGCTTCAATTTTCAATTCCCCACCACTTGGCATCGCCTGAATTGCGTTCAGAAAAAGATTGAGGAAAACTTGGTGTATCTGATTAAAATCAACCCGGACCTTCGGGAGGTCGGGAGCGTACTCCTCGATGAAATTGATACCTCTATTGGCGATATCCTTGATGAGCAAGGGAATGATCTCGTTGACGATATCCCTGATATTACAGACCACCGGGTTCAACTTCTGAGGCTTGGCGAAGGAGAAAAAAGTTTTCAGCAGACCGTTCAACCGATTGATTTCCTTGGTGATCCGATTGAGATACTCCCGCTTGGGATCATCGTGCCCCATCTCCTCACCCAGTGCTTGGGCCGTGGTTTTTATCCCCGCCAAGGGATTACGGATTTCGTGGGCGATTCCTGAAGAGAGCTCACCCAAGGATACCAAACGATCCATGCGGATCATCTCCTCCTGGAGTTTGAGGACATTCGTCATGTCCCTGAAACTGATGATCTTACCGATTTTCCCGCCACGGGAATCCACGTGGTTGGTAATATTGAACCCAATAGGAATTTCAACTTTGTCCTTTCTCAATATGATGCCCTCCCTTCTCGAATCCATTTCATCGCCATTCGAAAAGGGAGCGGGCATCGTCTGCTTCTTCTCCCTTAGGGAAAATATCGTCAGGGGTTTTCCAACAACCTCTTTCCGAGAGTATCCCAGGATTTCCTCCGCCGCTCGGTTGAAAAAGGTGATCTTGTCCTTTGTATCCGCGAGAATGAGGCCGCTGCTAATGCTCTGAATGAGGCTTTCGGCAAAGGCCCTGAGCTGCTGAACCTCCTCGTTCAGCCTCTGTGCTTCCTCCTCCATGGCCTTTAATTCACCCCCGCGATGAGCACTTTCCTTCAATGTTCCTGGAGATTGTCGTGTTGCCATATTTATTCGCTCACTCCTAAGGGCCTTTACCGATTAACAATCAGATCTGAACCCGTGCCCTTAATCCCTCTATGTCCAGAATATAAATCATCTTACCGCTCTCCAGATGCGATATGGCCGCTATATATTTGGACGCCTTTCTCTCCCGTTCCGCGGTCTTTACGAACAGGTTTTTACTTCTCAATACCCTATCCACCAATACCGCAATGATTTGGCCCCCCTCTCCTACGAGAACAATCCCCTGGGGCCTCTTTCCCCCTGTCATAGCGAGGTTGAATACCTTGTATAGTTTAACCAGGGGGATTCTTTTCCCCTTAAGCGTAATGGAATCCTGCACGGCGATATTCTTGGTGTAACCACCGGCAAGGGTATAGGATTTAATCACGTAGTCGCTGGGAATACCAAATATTCGATTTTGCGCCTCAACGAGCAAAACCCTCTCCACCCCAAATAATTTTTGGCCGAACATCTCCCTCTGAAACTGTTCAGAAATGTCGCCCAAACCCTTGAAGCACGTCTTCAGGTAACCCTGAATTCTTTCCAATTCATCCGATAATCCCATCATCCCGTCATCGAATATGAGCTCCTCCTTCATACCCTTGAATTGGTGAAGGGCCCTCCCCAATCGATTTTCCCCCTCGCATAACCTCATCCGATCTCTTTCCAAATCCGAACAGAGATTCTGCAATATCTTGTCTTGAGCCCTGTCCTTTTTCTCCCCCCTATCGAGTCCCAAAAGTTGAAAGTGGGAACTGATGCCTTCAACTACTAAGTTCTTGAATATGGTCTGTTCCCCTTTCTCCGTGGTCAGGAATTTTATGACCTCCTTTCCATCCTGCAAGAACCTCAGGGCTTCTGGCGTAATGCTCTTTTCATCATTGAGTAGGTAGAGGGAAACCTTTCCCATCATATTGATAACCTTCAAAAGGGAATCGCTATCCCTGTAAGCGGCTTTCAACCCACCCAGAGCCGCAATAATCTTCTTGAGGATATCGCTATTGAATTCCCACTCCAGGGAAAGGAGTTCTACTTCCAAAGTTTCAACACCCTTGGGCAGCTTTTCCTCTTCTGGAGGCGTTTCGATGGGCGCGGTTCTCGCTGGAGCTGGTGCAATCTCCTCCCCCACTGGTTCGGGTTCTTGAGCCGTTACTACTTCTTCTTTTACGGGTTCGGGCTCTTGAGCCGTTACTACTTCTCCTTCGGGTTCGGCCTCCGGGGCAAGCTCGTGGACCTCATCCCTCTCAAGGGACTCCTCCATCGCCTCTGGGGATATGTCGGGAATGGGTTCTGCCTGGATGGGGATGCCTCCCTTCCTTCCCGCCGGCCCAATCCCTTCGTCGGCATCCTCTTCCACGAAGAGGGAATTCACCGCCGATTCGATCTCGTCATCCAGATCTTCTATACCGTCTTTATTCATAAAAGCCCAACCCTATCTGAAGAAGGTGTTCCCGGAGATCCCTTAAAGTCGATCCATGGAAAGCACCTTTCGACTTACATCCTTTACAACCAATTTACTGATTTCCCTCAGCGTCTCGAAAACCCCGAACCCTTTCAAAGCACTGGCCTCAATTGCCGGAACCTTAAGCATCGAATTCAAGTCCTTCTCGAGGATTTCCAGGGGAAGAAGTTCGGAGTCGGTCCCGTGTAAATCCCTCTTATTGTACTGCATGACCAAAGGGATGGTCCGAATGCTCAGCCGTTTTTCGGCCAAATTCTTGGCCAAGTTGATCAAGCTCTCGATATTCTTCTTTCGCTGGACCTTGAGGGAATCCGCGACGAATACTACCCCATCCACCCCTTTCAATACCAGCTTTCTAGTAGCATCGTAGTGAACCTGTCCCGGAACCGTGTAGAGCTGCACCCTGATGTCGAAGCCCCTAATCTTGCCGAGGTTGAGCGAGAGAAAGTCGAAGAAGATAGTTCGATCTCCTCCCTTGGTGTCGATTGAGACCATTTTCCCCCTGATCTTGTTTGTAGTCGTGTTGTAGATATATTGCAAATTGGTGGTCTTTCCGCAGAAACCAGCCCCATAATAGACGATCTTGCATTGAATTTCATCTTTACTGAAATTGATAAACGGCATATGAGATCACTCAGGGTTCATATATTTGGATCTCTCGAAGATCGCGGAAAAGATCTCTAAGAGTTCGTCGGTAACCTTGTTTACCCTCAGTCTCACCAATCCAAGGGAGGTCTTGTTATCGAAGATGGTTACCACGATCAGGTGTTCACCCACCCCCGAGAAATAGATATTCTCCCTATTTCCCTTGTGAAAAAGGAGGTTGAACTCATCCTCACCAAGGAGCTTTGCGATTTCTGCGGTTGCCCCGAAGTTGGCCGCCGTCAAGGCCGACAACGCTGAAACATCCACCGTTGAGGGATTGCCACTGTGTGCGATCAATTGACCGGACCTATCGATCAGGAATACGCAATGTGCTGCTGAACTCGCCACCATCTTGCTCAGACAATTATCGATCTTTACTATGTCCTTACCGGAGAGAATAATATTCATCTTTTCTTGACAAGGTGTTTGCCGAAAATCTCGGGCATAGCGTTCTCAAGGTTGAATTTTTTTATCTCTTTTCTGAAGTCAACCCTGATCTGATCAAGTTCCCCCTTTACCTGGTCCAATATCTTTTTTTTGGAGAATTTATTTGAGAGGGCCTCTATTGTTAGTCCTAAACATTCTCCTACTCCCCTCGTCAACTCATGGATATCCGTATTCCCCGTAAAGACGATTTTCCCGTCTTCATACTTGAACTCTGCGGCGAAGGGATCTAAAAAAGGATACTCATTGGACTTCTCTACCAATGCCTTTTTCAACTCGGAACTGAAGGTCCCTTTCTTGATCAATCCATCGACAACCGTCTCCATCGTGGAGATGGTATCCTGGAGTACCTTCAACAAGTCCTGAAGGTCGCCCCCTTCAATGATCTCTGCCATGTTTTCCGAAGGTGTGGGAAGATCAGCTCGGTAGACATGGAAAACCACCCCTGCCCCCTGAGCCTCTTCCATGATCCGACCAAGAAGGTTTCTTCCCGAAATGAGATTTCCGCCCTTCCCGGTAAGGATCGTTTCGATAGGCTCCCCTTCTTGAAAGAAGATCACTCCACTCCCCTTGCCATTTTTTAAGGCGATTTCGATATACCCCGTATGTCTTTCGTCGCTTAACTTATCCATTAATCGTTGCAGGCTAGTGAAATCCGTCGAGAGATCCTTATAGAGGATCTCGCGCTTTAGCGTGCTGGCCAAAACTGTGACCATTTCAGGGGAGAGGTGATACACGCTAATCACGCCATCCTGCTCTTTTGCCTTGGATATGATATTGGTGATGGCTCTCTGCCCGATCCTCTTTCTATCGCCAATCTGCTCGATGGCATTAATGATGTCCCCCGAATCCATGAAGAGGAAGGCTTCATAATCCAAAAAGCCGATTTTGACGTATCCGCTGAAATCCTCCGATTTCAGTGAAAGGAGCAAACCATTGAGGTTCGTATAAGAGGTGCTCAAATTCTTGTGTAGTACTTCCCCTTTTGGAAAGATCATAGCCTCATCCTTTCCCTTGTCCCAGATTATCCAATGTTTTCTTCAATAAAGGGAGGAATCGGTCGAAATGAGCCCCTTTTTTCAATGCGATTTCGCAATAGTTAGACCCGTGCTTGAAGATCACCTTCCCCTGCGGAACATTTCCATAGAGTATTCGATTAAGCGTACCCATTCTGAAGAAGTCTCCCAGCCTCTCCCCAAATAAACCCAGGAAAGCGGCCAATACCCCTTCCTCTTCTACTTCGGCCATGGATTCGAAGGCTTCTACCTTTCCACTTCTGGATACGACTATGACTCCCTCACATTCAGGGATCTTCATGATCAGCTTGCACATTTGATTGGACTGGTTAGCTTTTTCCGGTTCTTCTTTTCTTCCCCCACCTTCCACATAGTCACCCGTCCAATCCACTTGGCTTGCTGGGGTTTCCTTTCCCGTTGGACCTTCCGCTTTTTTAACCTCCGAACTTGCCGTCACCCCTTCGTCTTTCCTCTTCATTCCCTCCACCAGCAAGTGTTCCCAGGTCGAGGAAATGGTCTCACGAGGTGGAACGACTCCAATATTGGACACAAATTTCCCCTCCTGCCATCTGAGGATAGTATAGAAGGCCTCTTCCCCTGCCATATCATCGCATTCTGCATGGACGATCTCCCCGTCACTAAAGTAGATTACTCCCCTATGATCGTCCTTCGTAATGACCAGAGAGGTCGTTACCCGGCCGAGACAATTCATTTGAACGATATCGGTCAACTGGAGGTCGAAGAGCTTCCCCTCGAACCCCCTCCTCTCCTTGATGAAATCCAAGATCAATTTCCTGATTTCATTTATTTCAAAAGGCTTTTCGATGTAATAGAGGGACCCCCTTTTGCTCGCCTCTCTTTGTACATCGGAAGACCCATAGGCCGTCATGATGATCACCTTCGTCTTCGGAAAATCCCTCTTAATTTGAACCAACAGATCCAGGCCATTGATATCCGGCATTCGAATGTCCGAAATAACCACGTCAATGGGCATTTTATTCAAAACATCGAGGGCCTCTTTTCCGTTGTTGGCGATCTCTACCCCGTATTTATCCCTGTCCCTTGAAAGGCTCTTGGCCATACTCCACGTGAGGGTTTCCTCGTCGTCCACTATGAGTATTTTCTTCAACTCCCTTGTCATGTCTTCCTTCCCACTTACTATCAACCGAAACTCACCCGGAATCGCGCTTTTTCCTCAATCGCTCTATAGCCGCTTTTAGACTCTCCTGCATTCTATGGAAAGATTCGGCCAGCATACCTACCTCATCGCTGGAATGTACCTCGATTTTGGTGTCCAAATCTCCTAAGCTGATCCGGTCAGCTACATTCGTCAGGTGTACGATGGGTTTGACGATAGTTCTCGAGTAAATAGAGGTGACCAAGATGACCACGACAAGGGAAACGCCCATCACGATGAGGAAGGGGACTCGCGTCCTTTCAACCTTGTTCACGATTCGTTCCTCGATCTGTTTGGCCGGCTTGGAGAATTCATCGATAGACGTGGTAGCCGCTATCACGAGATCGGTTCCCTCGATGGGCGTACAGAACATATACTTGCGCCTCCATACACCATCGGGGTCATTCCAGTCATAGGAACCTTCAGTTCTTCCCTTCAAACTCCCCTCTAAGATCGACCGGAATTCGGGGAGCTTTTCGGCTAACTGAAGCAGATTCCTCCCGATAACCTTCGGGTTCTTGTTGAAACGACTAATGGCTTTATTGTCATGGACGGATGTATATCCCGTTCTGCCCGTCCCCACTTTTTGTACGGCTATGGCCTTAAGGGCGGGAGAATTATAGAACTCCCCTTTGCTGAAATCTGGATGAGATTTGATAAATATCTCGATCTGTTTGGCAACGTCCAAGGCCTTCTGCTTGATCATCTTCTCCCCCAAATCATTGAGGGACCGGCTGCCTTCCCTTGTGGTTATGGATTTAATATCCTCGATCTGCAAGATGTAAATATATCCAATGACGATAAATGAGATGACGATGGGAATCAAAATCCCGATGGTCAATTTGGTTAATAGGCTAATCCCCCTCCTTCGTTTTTCCCCCATGCCCCCTTCTCCTTACTATTGAGTAATACTCATTTCAGCAGTGCGCAACACTTCAGCCATGCTCGTCTGGAACCCCATTCTCTTTCCTCCACTAGTTGCCTGCCCCCGTCCCCCGCACCGATGGGGCCGAAGTTGATGGATTCAATCCTCCGGCACCAATTGATCGAGGATTTCCCGGTATTCCTTATTCAAATACTCTTTCTGGAGTAATCTTCTCCTCTTCCACTCTCCCTTTTGAAGCAGTTCCTGCATTTTCGAATTTCCCATTATCTCGGAGATAACGACTTTCATCTCGGACCTCAGCATGGCCATGTCTACGTTTGGATCGCAAAAAACCACCACCGTAAGGTTCTTCAGGCTCATTATCATCACCCTTCCATCTTCAAAGAGAAGTTCCACATTCTCCGGACTCCTGCTCAAGTTCTCCAGTAGGCCAATGACCTGGGTTACCTCTTTTCCCATCATTGCCAGATGTTTCATAAAGACGATCGGCATCTCCCTTGCCAGTATCTTCCCCATGTTGTCGCAAAGGAGGTAACCCCACACTCCTTTTAAGGAATTTATCTTCGTGAGCTTATCTTCCATGGATAATAACCCCTGGGGTAAAATCATGAAGCAAAATGGATGCCAAATATTGTCTTTTAAGAAGAATAATCTAACTTCTTTATATTATTACCTTTTTTTTGTCCCATATCGATCGACACAGAATAGGGTTATCAAAAAAGATCCATATGGTAAACAAAGTGGTCAATTTCTAACCACTTTTTCGCCTCCGTCAAAATGAGCTATTTTAAGCCAATCCTGTGTTAATGGCAAATGTGAGGGATTGACGTATAAAATGCGCTTAATAAAAATGTAGTTATTACAGAATATTAAAAATACTATTGATAATTTACTTTAAGTTTTTTTTCACATCTATTTACTCTGAAAGGAACATTCTTTGAAGGCATGGTCAATCTTCGACCATGTGGACAAAATTTGTTCATTTGGGGTGGGAGAAAAAGTCCGAAAATAATCCACTTCTTTACCGGAATTGCCTTTTTTTCCACCTTGACTTTTATCAGACCTTTATGTAATAAATTGTTGTAATAAAAAGCTCTCTTTTGGTTGAGGCACTTGAACTTACCCAAAGAACACCTCTTCGACATCGCTCAAAAGTACATAAAGAAGGGGCAACACAAAAAGGCCATCAAGGAGTACCGTAAAATCCTTGATCGCGACCCCAAGAATATACGGGTTCGGCTGAAATTGGGTGATCTGTATCTTAAAAATGGACGCAAGGATAAGGCCATCGACGAATATATGAAGGTTGCCCAGCACTATGAGGAGGACGACCTCAATTTTAGGGCTACGGCTATCTACAAGAAGATACTGTACCTGGATCAAAGCTTAGTCGATGTCTATCATAAATTGGCAAGCCTCTATTTAAGGGAGAACTTAGTTGGCAGTGCCCGATTACAATATCATAATATTCTCAAAATCCAACCCAATGATCCCGTTGCCCTAGAGGCATTAGAAAGAATTGAACAGAATAGGGTTCAGGCTGGAACGCAATCCCAGGAGGGTCCGATCATTGAGCTATCCCCCATGGCCGAGGAACCCCATCCGGGACACACTCCTCCCACTCGTGAAGAACGGGCCGATGAATCCCCTACCCTTGCGCCAGCCGAAATTGTTCAGGAAACTGAGGACAAGGACTTCGAGACGCACTACCACCTGGGCATTGCCTATAAAGAGATGGAGTTAATCGATAATGCTATTGCCGAATTTCAAACCGCATCGGCCGACAAGGAGAAAAGATTCGATTGCCTCGTTATGTTGGGAATGTGCTTTTTGGAAAAGGAAGAATATGAAAAAGCCATCCACTATTTTAACGACGCTTCTCATGTGAGAGAACTCAACACGGAAGAGGCAATCAGGTTGCACTATCGGCTGGGATTAGCTTATGAGGGCAACGGTATGATGCAGGAAGCCTTGCAAGCCTACCATCAGATCATCAACCTGGACAGGGATTTTTTGGATGTAAGGAATAGGATCGAGCGCCTGAAGAGCGCTTCGTGAAAGAGGATTCCCGACCTCGATTTGCGAAAACGACACCAGGACACGGATTAGGGCCTGCAGTGCAGGCAGCCGTCACTAACGGAACACCTGCCTCCAGGAATCGATCTTCATCCTTTCCCCTAAGAGCTTTACCGTGATCGCATGGATCGTAGTATCACTGGTCTGTATGATGATCTCACTGTTTGCAGGGTTAAAGATGATATCCGAGGGGAGGCCGTGGCCTATGATAATGCTCCTCGGAACGACCCCGCCGATCGTATCGCTATCATCCACAACCCCATCGCCGTTGAGATCCAATACCGGAGATTCGGGGGGACATCCCGTATCGTACTGAACTGCATAGAGGCGCGCAATCCCCCCGGCTTTGCAGGGGTCCGTAATGTCGGGCTCAAAAGTCGTGAAAAATACCACCCCTCCGGCCACTAACGGTGAAGCAGTCACCCTCTCCCCTGGATTAGCGACGAAATCGATGTACCATCCCTGGGACCCCTCCGCCGAACCGCATCCGCTTGTCTGATTTGTCAAGTTTCCCCTGGTAACAGCTATCCCATTATCCTTTACGGCATAGAAACTCTGGATCGTGTTATCCACCTTGTCATCAACCGTGTAATACTTGCCCGTCCCGAAATAGACCAAGAGATGATTCGGGTCGGCATCATAAAATGACAAGCTCAGGGGAATGGATATGGGTTGACCCGATAAAGTCGTAAAGAGCAGCTCCTTCGACCACGTTGCCGGATCGGAATCGAGACTGACCTTAAACACCTTCCCTCCCAGATCGCCGGCATACACCAAGTCCAAGAGGCCATTGTCATCCGAATCTATGGCAACGGGACTGTTTATCGGATCGCTCGGGGGGCCATTCAATGCTACCGTGCCGATAATATTTCCCTCCTCCACATCGATGGCGTAGAGGTTCCCATTGGGGGGGGTACTCTCGAATCCCGAAGCGAAGAAGACAGCCCACTTCCTCTCGGTCTCGCCTATCTTCACTCTCCCAATAAAGGGAATGGACCAACTCTCCCCCAATTCCTTCTCCCTGAACTCCCAGAGGGGGATGGGGTCGTCTCCTGTGACATCTAGGGCAAAATAGGCGTCACCACCTCCTCGCTCCCCACCGATCAAGATGGACTTTAACTCGGTGCCCTTGCGGAAGCGAGCTATCACGGGAGAAAGGTCGACGAAATACTCGTGGCAGTAATCTTCCCTGGTTAAATCCTTCAGCTTTCCCAGGAGGTTGTTGGGGATGAAGGCCCACTTTTCCATGCCGGTATTGATATCGAAGGCGTGGAGCATCCCGTCATTGGCCCCGACATAGACGGTATTACCCAATACCGTGGGACTGGAATAGGCGATATCCCCCAGCTTCCACCCTTTTCTGTCCCGAAAACCACTTTCGTTAGAGCCGCGGATGTAGCGGATAATCTTCTTGGCCTCGGCATCATCGGCGGCCCCGAGGAGGTCGGATAATATCTGATTGTCGGCATCGGCTGTCCCGCTGTTGCCCTCGGTGAAGAGCACCTTCCTGCTCATCTTGGTCGGAGATCCCGGTTGGTCATCCATAGCGGTGAAGATGTACCGGTCGCTGGGGTCTTTCCCTATCAGCTTGACTCCCGCATCCCATAGGGGTTGATCTCCCTCTTTATAGGGCAGGCTGAAGGCCTCCAAATGTCCCCTCCATTCCCCAGGAAGGAACTTGGCTCGAAAGAGCATGTTATTCTCTAGTCTGGAGGTAGCGAGAACAGATACCGCCGTTCCAGAGGAGATCTTCTGAATGATCTCATTCATGGCGGCACTGAGGGCCTCCTTCAATTCTCTGTAATTCGTTGCCGTGTAAAAATACCGCCGATAGTGGGGGCTTACAGGGTTGTCCCATTCGCTCTGAAGCCCGGCCAACCCATTTCCGTTGAAGGCAGCATCCTTGAGGAGGGAGTTCACTACGGTAAACCCGATGGTGTACGTGTGGATGTTCTGTGTATCTTCCAAATCCGTACGGGAATCATGGTGATAGATGTAGTAAGCAATGTCGTCCAGGTAGTCAGATCCATTGCCATGATAGAGGTCTTCCTCACTGCCTCCGCCGTGGTCATTATCCCAATCCCCCTTGAGCGGTCCCAGGTCATCGGCATCATGAGAGGGATAGCCGTCGGTCATGAGAATGACGAAGTTCTTCTGGCACCACCACTGGATAGGGCTTTCCCCCTCGTCCGAGAAGTAATCCCACGCGTCCTCCAGGGTTTCTGCCAGGGGTGTGGAACCAGTGGACCAGGCGCGATCCACGGCATCCAAGACGGGTTGTCTATCCGAACTTACCTTGGCATCGAGGCTACCCCCATGCGATCCGTTGAACGACATAAACCCGAAGCGAACGTCTTCAGTGGTTTCCACGAGATCCTTCACCACTTTCTTAGCTACCACGATCCGTGTCAGCAGGGCACGCTGGTCGGGGTCATCGTGCTGCTGCTTAAGGGCATCCCGGTCGGCTTGGGTGGAGTCATAAAAGAGCCAGTTCAAGTAGTCGTAATCGTACCAGGTAGTATAGGATCCAGTATCGCTTCCAGGATCAACGCTATAGTTGGCATACGGCAAAAAGATCCTTACATGGTTCGAATTCCAAGACTCGAAATCCTTTTTCTCGATAAAGACTCCCTTTTCTCGATCAAAGTAGAAGTGGTCGTCCGTCTCGCTCCATTGGGTGTAGAATTGGTCACCCGAGCAGAGCTCGGTCGAGCCGGGCTTTGCCTTCTTGTATTTGAGCTTTACCTTTCCAGTGCCGGAATTATAGGAGACCCGGTTGTGGTCGATATAGCAGTCTCCCTCCGTCTTGGCGAAGATGACCTGATCACCAAAGGCGGGGAGTCGACTCGCGGAATGGTCGATGCCTCGATCGTATCCGTCGATCCAGATGGCCGAGGCCATACTTCCCGAGGTATCGAAAATAATGAGGATGTTGGGTTCAACGATTTGGCTGATGAAAGGGGGTACTTCGCAGTTCATCGCCGATACAGGAAAAGCACCCCCGAGGAGGAAGGATAAGACGAGGAAGCTGAGAATAAATAGTCTTTTCATTTTCCCCACCCCTTTTCCCCCGCCCGAGTTTTGCGGTAAACCGAAAAACAATATACTAATCATGTTACTTCACTTTCTGAAAAATGTAAAGGAAAATAAGCGATTCAAGAAAACCAACGGGCACAATTAAACGGATTTTAGGTCCACATTTATAGCATGGACTACCTCATGCCATTTGCAATTTTGATAGACACTCCCTGTCATATATCGTTATCATCTTCGAGATAAATCTTTTGCATGAGATGGACATCCAACAGCCTACCGAACTTTCGACCAACTTCCTTAATAACCCCATGTAACGAAAGCCAAGGGATTCGGCAAGATGAATACTGGCATCGTTGCCTTCAGCAATTCGCGCTATGACGGTATGAAGACCTACGTGTTTACCTTCACTGATCGCGGCCTCTATGAGCTTTCTCCCAATGCCTTTACCCTGAGACGCTTTTTTAACATAGAGGGAGATTTCAGCCGCTCCACTGTAGCCGCAACGATCTGACCACTTACTGAGGGATGCCCAGCCAACGACAATTCCATTGGATTCTGCAACCAGTATAGGATACTGGGGGCCATGGGAATGGAACCAACCCTTCTGCTCGCCTTCGGTCTTCAGCTCTGTATCAAAGGTGGCAGTGGTCGTCCGAATAGCCTCGTTATAGATCTCGGTAAGAGCGTTTAAGTCAGAAATTTGTGCAAGTCGAATTGTATACATGTTAGCGCCCTAAAACCTCCAAAGGGAATCGTTCCGATAAAGAAAACTTGCCAAGCAAATGTGGGTAAATCTAACGAAGTCCTTCATCAACAGTTTTATAACCGAGCCAGAAGGAAGGCAAGGAACGCAGAAGCGGAAAATTCACCAATCACCGTGGCTCAATCTCTATCCTCAATACACTCCAAACAACCGTTAAGACTATTCCTACTCCAATCAAGCAGCCACTCATTTTTCCCATAGAGGAACTGAGAGGAGTTCTTGACTCTTCAATCCCGAGTTTTCTTAAATATTCTGCCATTTTCCCTTCGAATAATCCCGCAAATGCATCAGTGATTGAGTCCCCAACAGAACCTCCAACAATTGCACCAAGGACCCCTGCGAAATTTGCTCCTACTAATGCTGCTATGGCTAAAATTCCTGTGTCAATTGTTCCAAATACGATATCTGCACCGGTCGACCTTATCGACCTTCCGGAGAATTTTAGTGGAATCCAGGGAATAAACCCCAACAAGATTATTATTGGACCAACCAATTCTGTTCTATAGATTGTAAAAGAAACGACAGCAATTACGACGATGGAAATCACTATCACATGTGTTAATGCTGGAATTATCCCTTGCCTCTCCATAGTTATGAACCTCACATTTGATATGACAATAGAGACTGTATCCGGAATTCTCTCTCCATATGCTGCTCCCCCGAGACATTTGGGCCAAGACTTGTGACTCAGTTAAAGTGCCACCCGGTCAATCCTCCTTCACCTCGACAAAATACGAAAAAAAGCCCATTCTCCGTACTTCAAAAAGAATAGGCTACCGAAAACGTAAGGTCCTCGATAATTCACATTTCAGCCCAACAACCCGACGAAATCAACCCTACTATATCAGGTTAAGAGAAAATATCAATGATTATTAGTTTTATTAATAATTTCAAAATAGTGTACCCAAATCTCTCAGCGGTTTTCGGTGCTCTCTATCCCCTTTCACCATCGACAATGCCTAACATCCTTAAGTCTTTGAGAGAGAGGCGTCCTTCATCTCTATTAGCTGTTCCTTGGCTTCGATTGCGCGATCCTCTTGATTAAATGGATTGTTGCCCTAAGCAGGGAATGGAGATCGTGCCAATGTGCTCGACGAATCGGCCTTCAGAATAGATCCTCTAAGGTAATTCATCGCATTGGAATGATCGAGTTTAGTCATAGATAACAGTGTTTTTCTTGCAACATAAATTCATTTGGTGTATTAGAGCCTGTAGAACCTATTTATGGGAGGACATTATGAATAAGAAAAAAATAATCGACATGGTCAAAAAAGGTGTACCTGATAAGGAAATAATGAGGGAGCTCGGCATCCAAACTAAGGCTTCTTTGAAGAGGATGTATTATGATGCCCTGGTAGAAGCGGGAAAGATAAAGGGTATTATGACAGAGAGTAAAATGAAAAAAGCGAGGGCCAGGAAACGACCGTTGACTATTGGAAAAAGGGGAACCCTCCTTCTCAGCAACAAATTGCTCGTAGATCAGCTCGGTTTCAAAAAGGGGGATAAGTTTACCGTATCAAAAAGGAGGGATAGTATCATCCTTAAAAAGCAGTGAACCGTGAAGGGCCTGAAAAAAACATGAAGGAGTTTGCTCGGGGCTCCCTGATACCTTCCTCGGTTTCCCTCATGTCGGTCAAGAATCCCAACCAGTCTCAGGGGAATGGCTTATTACCCCTTTGCTTCTTAACGGGGTTCCCTTCCATGAGTGTCCATCTCAGCTCCGCATAGTGAGCTTTCTTCTCGCCATCGCGTTCTTTCATGGTGTTATTCCTGATCCCAAAAGCGTATCCAGGAATATTCAAGATACACATGGTCGGCTGCTTGGTGAGGGACTTCAGGTCAAATCAGCCCAGTTCCCCGGTGCTGTAATTGCCACTCAAATCCTTGGGGGTGTATCCCATTGATTTATGGGAGCTTCATCTGATAAGCTCCAACAGATAATCGCGGCTTTGCAAAGTAGCCTCAACCGGGCGATCAGGCGCGTAGATCTCAAGCACCAACGCGCCCTCCATAGTGGCCATGAAGTCGGCGAGCGGTGAAAAGTCCGCCAGCCCCTCGCCCAGGGGTAGGTGTTCGCTGACGCCGGGGGCCCTGCCGTCGTCAAGATGCATCTGGACGATGTGGCCCTTGAGCACATTGAACTCCTCGGCCAAGCCGGCGCCTATATAGGCGTGTCCGGTGTCAAAGTTCACCTTGATATTGTCGCGGCCGGTTCCCTCGACCATCTCGAGCAGGATTTCCGCGGTGGGGGCAACGGAATGGTGGACGTGGACCTCGTTCTCGAGGGTGAGTGTTAGTCCGGCCTCTGCGCAGAGGTCTCCCCATTGGGCGATAGTTTCTAGGGCCCGCTTCCTGCCGTCCGTCACCAGCTCGTCACGGTTGTAGCGTTCAATGGCGAAAGGCACACCGCGTCGTTCAAGCGCGAACAAGGTATGAACGATACCGGGATGAATCCCGACCACCGGACTCGAGAGCCGCTTGGCAAGTTCCACCAGTCTCCTGAAGGTCTCGGTGTCACGGACCTTGGCCTCGGGAAGGTCAATCGCAGGGTTGATGCTGTCCGGCGCGTGAACGGTGTAACCGATGCTCTCTCCCCTCCCGATGGCTATTAGTTCTTTAATCGTCGATCGGGAAACCGTAGTTGGCCAGAAACCCAGTGGTGTGGATTCAAGTTCGATGCCGGCAAAACCTTCGCGCGCCGTGAACCGTGCCGCCTCGAGAGTGTCCATTACCGGAAACACCGTCCAGTTGCACGTGAATATCCTCGGTTTTGCCAGATTCCTCCTCCCCCCTGTAGGCGCGGTTTACTGCCAGCGCTGCCCCTTAGTGAGTGCCAAGACGTGCCCAACGCGGTCCGTATTTCTCGAACCACCCCATGAAGCCCATCGCGGCAAACACGATAACAAGCATGGTGACGCTCATGGCGCAGGCGGAGCCAAAATGGGACTGGAAGGCGCTTTGGAAGATAGCAAACGCGCCCACTTTGTTCCCGGGGCTCACCAGGAAGACGATTGATGACAGGCTCGTCATCGCCTGTACGAACACGTAGAGGGTGCCGAGGAGCGCAGCATGACGCATCATCGGCAGGACTACCTTCGTGAAGCGCTGGAGAAGCGAAGCCCCCAGGATCTCCGCCGCTTCGTCCACCGAGGCATCGAGCCGCTTCAAAGCGGCGCGCCCAGCGAGCACACCCACGTATATGTGGCCGAACAGTAGGTTGAGAACCAGAATCGACATGGTGCCGGTCAGCGCCAACTGCTTCATGCCAAAGGGAAGGTTGAAGGTGATGACGTAGCCGATGCCGAAGATGACGCCAGGCAGGATGGCGGGCATCAGGGCGATGAAGCTGAGCGCATTGCTGCCAACGGGGCGCACCCGCTCCACCAGGTAGGCGAGCACAACCGCCAGAATACCGCCGATGGGCGCCGCGATTAACGACACTTTCAGGCTAATCCATACCGGCTCCACGCCTCTCCATTCGGAAACAAATCCGGCCATCGGCAACTCTTTGGCGGTGTACCAGTGTGGGGTGAAGGAGTTATCGACTCCCCAAATCTTGACAAGGGACCCCACGACAACCGACCCGTAAACGAAAACGATGAGGACGACCAGGGTCGACGCGATTCCGGTCAGAACCACCCTGGCGGCCATCGGAACCGGCAGCTCAGGGGGACCGCCCGAACCGGTGCCGGTATCGAAACGTTTGCGTCGCCCGATTCGCTGCAGCAGAAGATAGATGCAAAGGGCCGGTACGATAATCCACACGGCCAATGCCGCCGAAAGCTCGGTGTTCTGGAAACCGATGATCTCGTCGAACAGTATGCCGGCGAGCACCGGCATGTCCTTGCCGATCACCAGCGGATTGCCGAAATCGGTCATGCTGAGGATGAAACAGAGGATGAGGCTGCGGATTACCCCCGGCTGTGATAACGGCAGCGTAACGTGCCGGAAAACCTGCCATGGGCTGGCCCCCTGGCTGGCCGCCGCTTCCTCGACCCGGCCGTCGTGCTTGGACAACACGTTGTCCAATATGATGAACGCCGGCGGCAGGAAGCTCACGATCTGCGCCACGATGACACCGCTCATGCCGTAGAGGTTGGTCTCGTCTGCATTGATCCAGCCCAGCGTTTGGTCAAGGAGACCCTTGGTGACGAAGCCGTTACGTCCGAACAGCAGGATCGCCGCGGTCGCGATCATCACCGGAGGCGAGACCAGGGGCGTCAGTGTGGCGTAGCGCATCAGGTTGGGTAAGGGAATCCCGCCACGGTTGATGCCGTAGGAAATAGCGAAGGCGATAAATGTCGTCGCGAAGCTGGCAATAACCGCCAGCATAAGGCTGTTCTTGGCCCCGTT
>JABAOH010057837.1_pt1 | contig 19198 bp, 16 predicted proteins | sample 7062181 | NCBI WGS metagenome assembly JABAOH01 (sample SAMN14538630, study PRJNA623070) | marine sediment metagenome | biome: marine biome [ENVO:00000428]; feature: marine pelagic biome [ENVO:01000023]; material: deep marine sediment [ENVO:00002113]; isolation source: pool of 5 deep marine... | reverse complement strand
CCTCATTTTCAATTATTGGTTTGATTTCACTATCAGGAAAAACAAAAGAATTGACCTTAACAAATCTTGCATTTAATTTATCTGCTATTCTTTTAGAGAAATCATCCTCTCCAAGAACCACATCTATCATAAAACTAATTTACATTTAAATATATTAATCTTAATTTTATATATATGAAAATTGCAATTGCTTCTGATCATGCAGGTTTTGAAATGAAAGAAAAAGTTAAAAGTTTTTTAAAAGAATTAAAACATGAATTCAAAGATTTTGGCACACAGGATAAAAAGCCTGTTGATTACCCTGATTTTGCTTTAAAAGTCGCAAATGCTGTTTCAAAAAATGAATGTGAAAGGGGAATGTTGTTTTGTGGAACTGGATTAGGAATGTCTATAGTGGCAAACAAGATTCCTGGTGTTAGAGCAGTCTTATGTTACGATGTTAAAACAGCCAAACTGAGTAGGGAACATAATGATGCAAATGTTTTGACACTTGGAGCAAGAATGATAGAGTTTGAAAAAGCCAAAAAAATCATTAATGTTTGGCTAGAAACTGATTTTCTAGGAGAAAACTATTCTAAAAGAATTGAAAAAATAAAAGAAATTGAAAAGAAAATTTAGTATTTAAATGTTTTAGATTTTTGATTATTCTTATGGAAAGAGAATCTAAAATTAAGGATTATGTTTACAATACGATGAGAAAATTTTATTTAGAACACTCTAGAACATTTAATGAATTTCCGAATGAAGATAAGACAAAAAGTATTCTAGAAATACTTGTGGGTGAAGATTTAAATGATTATAAAATAGATTTAAGAGAACTAAAAAATGATGTTTTAAGGCAAAGGAAAAGCGAAATAAAAGTTTATAATGCATTTAGAGATTACTATTTGAGATATTCTAGAGAACATCATAAATTTCCAACAGTAAGAAAAGCTAAAAAAGACTTGGAAATTCCTCTAAACAGAAAGCTAAGTGATTATGGTATAAAATTAGATAATTTAAAATTAGATGTTCTTAGAAAGAGAATAGAAAATGATATCTATGGTAAAGGTCTTGATCCAAAAAAAGATAAAATTAACAAAGAACTTGGAGTAAGAATTGATATGTGGGTAGAAAGGTTAGATTTTGATAACTTTTCTGATATGAAATTCCATTATACTGGAAAGAAAGCAAGGAAAATGAGAATGTTCAAGACAATTGAAGAAGCATCTCGAGCATTTGAAAACCAACTTTTAAAACATCTAAGAGAAGGAGAGGGTTTATTTCCAATAAAAACTATAGGAAAGAGTCTAAAAACTGATTATACAACCTATTTTAAACCAGAAGATATAAAGGCAATGAAAATAAAAGTTCTCAAACAGGTATTTGAAGAAATTCATAAAGAAAAAATAGACTTAACTAAATATGAGATTGAAGTTAAACTCAAGATAGGTTTATATAATTGGCCAGAACTTCTAGGTCATCATTCTTTGCGTGATTATAAAAAACAGAGAGAAAAATTTGTTAATTCAATGACAGGTGACACACTTAAAGAAAAAAATGAAAAACTTATAACTTATGTTAATTTGATACGACAATTAATTGAACCGAAACCTGAAAGTCCTAAAAAAACAACTGAAGAAAATATGTATGAATTTATCAATAAAAGAGTGGACAACTCTCCTAACACATTTGATGTTACTGTTGCAAAAAATTACTTATTATATTTAAAAGAACTTGGAGGTAGCGAAATAAACGGTGGTTATTGGAAAAATGAATAAAAATTTATTTAAAAAATTCATATTTCACTTATGCTCTTAATCATTTTGAGTCTAATAGATATAGCAGTTGGGATTTCTTTGATATTCCCAAATCTTCTAGGTTTTTATTTGGGGATTATAACTTCATTAAAAGGAGTATCTTCCACAGTAGGTGGGATAACAATGAAAGAAATTGTTTTTATTATATTAGGAATTATTGATATTACAGCAGGATTAATGTTAATATTTAGTTTTTTTATTCCTTGGTTCTGGGTTTTACCAATGATAAAAGGAATATATTCTTTGGTTGTTGGACTAGGAAGCAAATAATTAAGAAATTATTAATTTTCTAACCTTTCTTATGTAAGGAATTGCGGGTTCGTATAAACCAGTTTGAAGTAATAATTTGAGTATCAGTCTTTGAGATTCGCTTCTTAAAACAAATGATCTTCTAAATTTTCTTCTAATTTTTTCTATTTTTTCACCAACAATTTCAATATCATTTATATTAATTTTACCAAAACCAATTTCACTAGATTTTTTTATGTAATAAACTTCTTCAGGGTCTATACTCATAACTCTAGAAGCAACAGAATCCAAAGCAACACAATCTTTACCTGCAAGTACTATACCCATTTTTATTGGATGTGAGACGTTTTCGTCCATCTCATTTGCTACAATACCATCTATAACACCAAAATCTGGTAATATAAGTGATATTAAATCTATCAATGACTTGGGAATGAATGAATGAATTTTGAATTTTTCCTCTTTGGGGCAAATGCCCATCATATTTTTTAAACTTCCTGTTACTAAAGCAATAGAATGAATTTTAAGTTTACCAACACTTATTAAAAAATCTGAATTCAAAACATTTTTTGATATTTTAATGCTCTTTAGAGCAAGCGGGTTTCTAACATTTACTTCTTTGTATTCACTTAAATTAGCATCTATGATATCAATATCATATTCCTTTTTCAAATCAAGATAACCATTTAATTCAAAAGATGTTGTTGCTGCTGAGCTGCCTTCAACTATTGATATTTTTTTATTTGATGGTATTTTATCTAAAATTGCTCTAACTATGTTAACGTCTGTTGTTATTCCTTCTGAAGCTTTTCTAGCAACCACAAGATTTGGCTTAATAACTATTTTTGACTTTCTTTTTAACAGTTTTTTAAAATCTGTTAATTCTAAAGCCTTCTTAGTAGCATTGTAAGCATTACCTTTAATTACAGCAACTTTAGACTTTAACATTTTCTCATTTTTTCTTTATTTTCTTTTTCTTCTTAGTTTTCTTCTTAGGTTTTCCCCAATCAGCCTTTGTTTCACATTTAGGATCCAAACACATGTTAAATGGTCTCTTACCTTTTCTCATTACTCTAATAATTGGTGTGTTGCATTTGTCGCAGATTTTATTCAAGCTTTGAAAAGAGGCATTGTGAGGAAGAGGAAAGCCTGTCTGACAAGAAGGATTCCACTTCTTATCTTTCCAACTACATTTACATTTTCCTTTGGGTTGACCACAAATCGGACATTTGCACTTACAAGCTTTTCTAGTAAAACCACACTTCTTGCATCTAGAATAACCAGTACAGCCTACAAATTTCTTTTTTGAGAAGGGACTGAAAAATATTTTCAAATTTCCTCCACAGTTTGGACAAGGACCTAAAGTGGCTTTATCCTCTTGTGTCTTAATAATTGCTTCACCCAGTTCTTTTCCAATTTTATCTTCATGATTTTTAAATTCTTCACAAATCTTTTCAATTGCTTTTTCTGCTCTTTTAAGAACCTTTTCCTTTTTTGATTTTCCTTGCATTACTTTTTCCAAATCCTTTTCAAATTTTCTTGTTAATTTCTCATCAACAAAATCAGGAACATATTTTTTCAGAGAATGAGCAACTTTTAATCCTAAATCTGTAACCCTAATACTCTTATCTATTATATAATCTCTGTTATACAAAGTTTGTAGAATGGCTGCTCTTGTTGCTCTTGTTCCTAAGCCTCTTTTTTCCATTTCTTTTATAATAGAAGCTTGAGAATATCTTGGAGGTGGAGATGTTTCCTTGCTCAACATTTCCAATTTTTTAACATTTAACTTGTCTCCTTTTTTCAAGTCTGGGAGTATTATTTCTCCGAACTTGGCATATGGTCCATAATATTCCATCCAACCTTTTTCTATTGTTCTTCTTCCAGTAGTTGAAAATTTATAACCATTAACTTTAATTAAAACTTTCATGCTTTCTCTAATTGCTTCTTTAGCAAAATGCGTAAAGAATCTTCTACATATTAAATCATATATTTTTTGTCTTGGTCCTTTTAATTTTCTTTTTGGAGGTTCTACTGTAGGATGAATTGCCTCATGTGCAGGATCAGTTCTCTTTCCTTCAACAGGTTTTAATTGTGGTAAAGATAGTAAACTCTTGCATAATTTCTCATATTTTTTGATTTTTGACAAAGCTTCTAGTATTTGTTTGTAGTTGATTTGTGGTGGTAATTTTTCAGAAGAAGTTCTAGGATAACTAATGTATGCGCTTGTATAAAGGTTTTGAGCAATGTTCAAGGTTTGTTGTGGAGAATAACCAAACAGTTTGTAAGCTTCTGTTTGTAAAGATGTTATGTTAAATGGTGTTAAGGGTTTTTGTTTATATGTTCTTTTTTTAACGTCTTCAACAATGGCTGGTTTACCTTTACATTTATTAAAAATATTTTTTGCTTCATCTTCTTTCCATAACTTTTCTTTTTCATACAAAGCGATTATTTCATTTCCATTAATCAAGAGTATTAGTTGTAATTGCCAGTATGGTACAGGTTTAAATTTCTTAATTTTCAATTCTCTTTCTGCCAATAAAGTTAAAGTCGGTCCTTGGACTCTTCCAGCAGACAAAATAGAAAATCTCTTTGCATTCTTCTTAATTGCTAATGTCAATGCTCTTGTTGTATTAACTCCATATAACCAGTCTAGATAATGTCTAGTCTCTCCAGCCTTTATATTTCCCCAATCCAAATGAGGCATTATTTCTTCATATGATTTTATTAAATCAGGTTTTGTTAGTGTTGAGAAAAACATTCTTTTTGCATCATTCTTTTTACAAATAAATCTTAAAACATTGTATCCAATTAGTGATCCCTCATTATCATAGTCACAAGCTATAATATATTTTGAGCCATCTTTCACTACTTCATTTAAAGTTCTAAAATATTTTTCTGAGAATGCAGATTTTTTCATGGCCTTAAATGATGGCATCCAATCTATTTCTTTAATAGAAACCGGATAATGCCAACCTTTAGTTTTCTGTTTTAAAGTGAATAAATGTCCAACAGCTGCAACCACAATATATTTTTTATTGTGTCTTTTGAATTCCCAGTATTCAACATCATATTTACTCTTTCTTTTCTTAAGATTCTTTTCAGCCAAAGCCTTTGCTATATGCGTGGCAGCATCTGGTTTTTCTGCAATTATTATTGTAGCCATAATATCACGGAATTTATTATATAATATAGGCTAATATTTAAAAGCTTTTCACATTCAAGAATAATTCAATTTAAACTTTTCTTAATTTTTATTTAAAAACCAAATAGTATTATATGAGGTTTATATTCATTTTTATCTTAGTTGCAATTGGTGCATTCATAGTTTTTTCTATATTTAGTTACATGGAAGAAACTTTTCTAGGTATTATTTTAGCAGGAATAATGGTTGCTTTACCTGTTGTACTTTGGATTATATCAAAAACTGCTAGGGGTTTTGGAAAACCAAAAGAAGAAATAAAAAGAATAAAACAAGATGTTACCGAGAAAAAAACTGAAACAGTTAAAAAAGAGACTAAAGCTGAAGATAAACCTAAAGAAGATGTTAGTGAAGAAGAATTTGTTGTTCCACCAAAAAAAGATGAAAATTTAATAAAAGCAAGAGGAGATCTTGAAAAATTGAAAAAAGCTTCAGAAACATTAGACATAGAAAAAAAGGAAGGAATATTATCTGAAGAAATCTATAATGAATTGAAAAAACAAAATAAAGAAGCCATAGAAAAACTGGAAGAAGAAATAACTAAGGCATCGGGAGAAATAAGAGAAAAAAAGGTTTACTGTAAAAAGGGTAAACATTATATTGCTGTTAGTAAATGTTTTGAATCTAAAGTAAAGGGTTATGTAATTTGTCCTGAACATAATGAAGAGATAAGGGTTGAATAGATGGAGGGGGCAGGATTTGAAATAAAAAGAGGTTTGTTTTTTGTGATTAATATTTTATCAATTTTTCAATAATTGTTACTTCTTTAGAAAGATTGTCGTCTCCAATTTCTTCCATCTCTTCTTTAAAGTATTTAAGAAATTCAGAAAACAGTTGTTTGTATTCCTCAGAAACTCGTAAGGATACTGACTGTCTTTCCCATTTTCCCAATTCTATTTCAACTGGTATTACAACTCCTTCTTCTAAAGTTACTGAAACTTCTATTGTTTTATTTATCATAATACTTTCTCTTTCATCATTAATCCAATTTTTCATCAAATCAGCATATCTTGATAGCAATATTCCTTTCCTGATTCCTGTATTCTCATAGAAGTTACTTACTGTTTCAGTTATCTGAACATTTTTCTCTTCACCTGACATCGATTCTCCTTTTCTATTCTCATAATCTATAGTAAGTTTTAATTCTCCAACAGGTGAAACTTTTCTGAGTTTTAATATGATAATGCCACCTCTTGTTTCCATTTCTCTTCTGCTAGAAGGAAAGAGTGTGTTGACCTTCATAATCTCTCCTGTTGCTTCATTTGCTTCTGGAGAGCCATATACCTTTTCAATTTCATAACCATCAGCTTCTAACTTCATTATCAAATTGAAAACTAGAGGAGTCACCATATATTCAAATTCATCATCCATTCTAGTCTTGAACTCAGTTGATGAGTGTACAGAATAGTAATTGGCTCCTCTTATTTTTGTAATATGCTCAATAAGTTCTGTATTGAAATCAACACCTATCCCAATGAAAGTTGTATAGATATTATTATCTGCATTTTTCTTCGTCAGCCCAAATAACCCCTCTTCACTTATATCACCTACATTTGGCATCGCATCAGTCAAGAAAATGATTCTATTTTCGTATTCATCTTGATTAATTAACGAGTATATTGATAATAGGCTAGTACCTGCTTTATACCCAGCTTCAAAATTTGTACTTCCCCTAGGAGTCAATTCAAGAATATGATTTTTTATGGAAACCATATCAGTATTACCAACTTTTCTTAAAGGTTTTGCTATATAAGCACTACCATCAAAAAGTACCATTCCAAAACTATCATCATCGTTCAGATGCCCCAATAAATCGACAACAGACTCTCTTGCAACCTCCATTTTAGATTTTCCTAAATCCTCCTCACTTATTTCAACTTCAGTTTTTTTTCCAAACCGATCGTAATAGTATCTGCTAAATGAAGAACTCATTGAACCAGATATGTCCAAAACAATTACTAAGTTAAGTTTTTTTCTTTGGAAATCACTTTTTTTCATTCCTGAATTCAATCCAACTGACAAATAATATTCATCTTCATGTGAGAAAGGGTCTTGGCTAATCGCATAACTGTAAGAAGGACAAAATAACTCTTTACAAGCTTCTTTTTCTCCGGTGTCAAAGTAATAATCATAAAACAGACCTTCATATGTTATATCGGTTGGTAAAGGAAGATAATTGTTTTCAACGTTTCTTCTGAAATTATCAATATCTTTTGCTCCACCAACAGAATATCCCATTTCTGAAACAGAAGCAAGCATTGAAAATCTTGTTCCAGCAGCTGCCGGACCAGTGAATCCAGAAAAATAGAGAATTACAACAAGACCTCCTATTACAAATATTATAATGATTATGACTAAACCGACCAGAGCAATTTTTATTTTATTTTTAATGGAATAGATTATTGCCCATATAAAGAAAGCTATTATTATAATTGGCAAAACAAGAATTAGGACTGGTATAGTTAAAATCGAAATAAATGAAACAAATAATAAAATTACAGGGAATAATAATAAACTGATTCCCATAATCCTTTTTGGATTTGTCTTTTTGGATTTGTCTTTAATAATGGGCTTTCCTTTTATTATAAGATAAAGCGAAATTGCAATCCAAGGAATGATGACAATTAAACACGGTATTATAATGAAGGAATATTCAAGTGTTGGGTTGTATTGATATTGCCAGTCATCAACCTTTCCAGTTTGAGTAAATAAAAAATAACCAACTAAGATAATTAATAAAACAAAAATTATAAGGTATTTTCTTTTCATTTTCATATAAATAATTCAAAAAATTGATTTAAAAAGAATTGTATTTTATTAGATTTTTATCTATAAATGCGGATGGTAGAATTTGAACTATCGAAACTTTTCTAATTTCTTTACCCCACCCATATAAGGAACTAAAATCTTAGGAATTAAAACTGTTCCATCTTTTTGTTGGTATTGTTCAACAATAGCAATAATTGTTCTGGAAGTTGCCAAAGCAGTATTATTAAGAGTATGAACAAAACCAATAGGAGCTTGTCCCTCTTTTTCTCTGTATTTAATGTTTAATCTTCTTGCTTGATAATCTGTAACATTTGAATTAGAACCTGATTCTCTAAATTTTCCATCAGCCATCCAAATCTCTATATCGTATGCTTTTGCAGCTTTTGCTGATATATCACCACTACAAATACTAACAACTTTATAATGTAAGCCTAATTTTTGATAAAGTTCTTCTGAATTTTTTTGCAGTTCTTCTAAGAAATTCCAGCTTTGTTCTGGTAAACAAAAAATGAATTGCTCAATTTTATTAAATTGGTGAACTCTAAACAAACCTTTTGCATATTTTCCATGAGTTCCTACTTCTCTTCTAAAACAAGCACTAACACCACAAAGCTTTAAAGGCAATTCATCTTTATTAAAAGTTTTATCAGTAAACATACTTCCTAAAGGATACTCAGCTGTTGGTATTAAGAAAAGATCTTCACCTTCAATTTTATAACTAGCTTCAGCAAAATCAAACGGATCTCCAATCATTCCCTCATAAGACCTTTTGTTTATCAAAAGTGGAGGTTCAATTATTTGAAATCCTTTTTTCATAAGAAAGTCTATAGCAAATCTTTGTATAGCCAAATCAAGCAAAACTGCATGACCTTTCAAATAATAAAAAGCATTACCTGAAACTTTTGCTGCAATTTCCATATCAATCATTCCAAGATTTTGCAAAATTTCTAAATGAGTCTTTGGTTTGAAATCAAACTTAGGAGGCTTGCCCCATCTTCTTATCTCAACATTATCATTTTCATCTTTTCCAATTGGAACAGACTTATGAAGAAGATTTGGTATCCTAATTAAAGCATAATCAATTTTTTCTTTGAGTTTTTTGATTTCTTTTTCTATTTTTTCTATTTCTTTTGGTATATTTTCTACTTCTCTTAATTTTTTAGAAACATCTTTACCTTGTTTTTTTAATTCAGAAATTTCTTTAGATGCAACATTTCTTTTATGCTTAAGATTTTCAGCTTTTTGTAATAATTCTCTGTATTCCTTATCATCTTTAATTAAATCATTCAATAATTTTAATTTTTTTTTGTCTCCTCTTTTCTTTAAATTATCTTCAACCATCTTTGGATTCTCTCTAATTAGTTTTATATCAAGCATATCATCATCTTGTTATCTCAGCTCTTTTAACAATTTCATACAGTTCTTTAGCTCTCTTATTTTTCTCAAAGTGTTCTCTTATTGGTTTTATCAAAATATCAAGAGCCTCTGCAACAGAATTTTTCAAGTCTAAAGGATGTATCTTTCCTTGTTTATACAATTTTTCCAGTTGTTCGTAACTTTTTAATTCTATGTCTCCTCCAAACTCTTTTTTTCTCTTTATTTCAAAAGTTTTCATTTTTCTAAAAATAATATATTTTGTATATTCTAAAATCGGATTGTCTTTAATAACTTTTTCAGGACAGTAAGCTTTTTGAATTTTTCTAATTATGTCTTGTTTTTTATCATGAATATATAAGCATGTTTCAGGAATACTTTTGCTCATTTTTGAGCTTATCTCTATATCAATGTCAACATTATTGTCAAAACCTTCAGGTTTTTTTACTCCTTGTAAACCTATGAGCATGTGATGACTAACAACAACAGGTTTCCACCAACCTAGTTTAGGTCCTACTTCTCTTGCAAGCATGTTCGCTCTTCTCTGATCTAATCCCAGTTGGCATATATCAGCTTTAAGTTGGAATATGTCTGCAGTCTGCATCATTGGATAGAAATATTGAGCTATTTCTTTCAATTCCCCAACTTTTCTACCCATTATAGTTAAACATCTTTCAGCCCTCTTCACAGTAGTATTTTTTGCAATCAAAATAACTTTTTTCCAATATTCAGGATCTTTAACAACATCACTTGTCCAAACAATTTCTATTTTTTGGGTATCAATTCCTGATGCTTTCCAAACCTCTATAAAATACTTTCCAACTTGTTTTATTTTTTCTAAATCTCCACCCATTTTATTGTTAATCCAACCAAACCAGTCTGCAAGATATAATTTAAAATGAATCCCTGCTTTTAACAAATCTTCTATGTTGATTGCTCTGTATAAACCAAAGTGGATGCCTGATAGTCCAGAAGGTTCAAAACCATCATAAGCAATTGGATGCTCTTTTGTCTCTAACAAGTTTCTTAGTTCTTCCTCTGTTATTATCTCTTCTCCAACTCGCTTGATTAGATTCATTTTTGTTTCTATGTCCATAGAAAACTATTTAATTTACATATTTAATAAATTTTCTTTTGCTAGTTCAGCTTTTTCCATAACTTCTTTTTCATCAAAAGTTAAAACTTTTCTATTTCTCATTAAAATCTTTCCATTGCAAATAACAGTATCAACATTTTCTCCTTTACATGAATAAACTATATGTGATATCAAGTTATTGTGTAGCGGGAAGAAATTCACCTTCTTCAAATTAATTAAAACCAAATCTGCTTTCTTTCCAATTTCAATACTTCCGGTCTCATTATCAATTAAAAGAGCCTTTGCACCATCAGTTGTTGCAAAATCAAAAATTTTTTGAGATCTAATAGCAACTGGGCTCATTTTATTCAACTTGTGTAACAGAGAACACACTTTCATGCTCTCAAACATATCTAAACTATTGTTACTAGCTGCTCCGTCTGTTCCAAGAGAAACTGTTATATTATTCTTAATCATTTCAGGAACAGGAGCAACACCTGAACTTAATTTCATATTGCTTACAGGATTATGAGAAACTTTTATATTGTATTTATTCAAAATAGAAATCTCTTTTTCAGATAACCAACAACAATGAACAGCTATAACATTCTTGTCTAAAAATCCTATTTTTTCAAGATACTCTATCTGTCTTAAGTTATTTTTTTCTTTGAATTTTTCTTGTTCATCTTTGGTTTCAGCTAAGTGAGTGTGTAAAAGAACATTTTCTTTATCAGCAAGTTCTTTAGATTTCAATAACAACTCTTCTGAGCAAGAATATGTAGAATGCGGAGTAAATGTTGGTTTGATTAATTCTTCATTTTTCCATTTACTAACAAATTTTTTATTAACTTCAAAAGAATTGCCTTCTGGTGTTGGAAAATCAAAAAATACAGAACCTAAAAATGCTCTAATACTTGTTTCTTTGCAAGCTCTTGCAACATCATTCATAAATAAATACATATCATTNNGCTCTAATACCGACCTGTTTACAAACCTTTGCAACGTCATTCATGAAAAGATACATATCATTAAAACATGTTATCCCATTTTTTATCATTTCAATACAAGCAATTAAAGAACCATAATAACAAAGTTTTCCTGTTAACTTTTTTTCCAAAGGCCATATCTTTGTTTCTAACCAAGGTTTTAGTTGCATATCTTCTGCTATTCCTCTAAACAGAGTCATGCTAGAATGTGTATGAGTGTTTATTAAACCTGGTATAACCAAAAAACCCTTGGCATCAATAACCTCGTCTGCATTTTTAATATCTCCTATAGCAGATATCTTGTTACCTTCTATTAAAATCGATTTGTCTTTAATTAATTCTCTTTTTTTGTTTTGTGTTAAAATAAAGGAACAATTTTTAAGTAATATACTCATAATATCAATTTATATCTAAAAATATTAAAATAAATAAAGGTTTGTATGAAAATAAAATGCTTAGGTGGATTTAGAGAAGTAGGAAAGAATGCTGTTCTGATAGAGAGCAAAGAGAATGTTTTATTTGACTATGGAATGGAAGTTGAAACAGGTAAATTACCATTACCTATAAAAAAAGTTGATATAGTAGTATTAAGTCATGCACACTTAGACCATTCTGGTTATTGTCCTGTGATTTATCGAAATTTTAAATCTCCTATTTATTCAACAATAGCAACCTTTGATTTAGCTCATTTACTTTTAAAAGACAGCATAAAAATTGCTAAATTTAGAGGTTTACCTAAACGTTTTGGAAAAAGTGATTTAGAAAAAATGAAAAAACATGAAGTAAGAATAACTTATGGACAAAAAATTGAAACTGAAAACTTTTCTTTAGATATCTTTGATGCTGGCCATATACCTGGTTCTATTGCACCATTATTAGAAATTGAAAACAAAAGAATTCTTTATGTTTGTGATTTTAATGTTAATCCAACTCAATTATTAAATGGAGCAAGAATAGATATTAAAGATGTTGATGTTCTAATATTAGAGAGTACTTATTCCAGAAGAGAACATCCTCCAAGAAAAGAAACTGAGAAAAAATTTTTTGAAACTGTTCAAGGAACAATTGCAAATGAAGGCGTAGCTGTAATTCCTTGTTTCGCTGTTGGCAGATCAGCTGAAGTTTTAATGATTTTAAATAGTTTTAATCCTGATTTTCCTATTTATCTTGATGGTATGTCAAAAACTGCCACTGAGATAACATTAAGATATCCTGAGTTTCTTAGAGATGCAAATGCTTTGAGAAAGGCTTTAGATAATGTTACTCAAATTTGGGACAGTAAAGATAGAAAGAAAATAATAAGTGAGCCTTGTGCAATTGTTACATCTAGTGGAATGTTAGAAGGTGGACCTTCTGTACATTATATAAAATATTTGTATAACAATCCTGAAAGTTCTATTATATTCACTGGATACTTAATTCCAAAAACTGCTGGAAGAAGATTAGTAGAAACTGGCAGATTTGTTACAGAAGGTTTTGATTTAAAAATTAAAATGGGTATTCATCAGTTCGATCTTTCTGCACATAGTGGAAGAAGTGATTTATTTAATTTTGTTAACAAAATTAATCCTAAAAAAATTCTTTGTTTGCATGGAGATTATTGTGAAGATTTTGCTAACGAATTAAAAGAAAAGAGATTTGATGCAGTTGCTCCCAGAAATGGGGATTTAATTATGTTAAAAGAGTAAAATTATAATGTCAATAATTGTTGAAAACTTAAAAAAATATTATAAAGATATTAAAGCAGTTGATGGAATTAGTTTTAAAGTTAATAGTGGGGAAATTTTTGGTTTCTTGGGACCAAATGGTGCAGGAAAAACTACAACAATAAAAATACTAGTAACATTACTAAAACCAACAGAAGGAACAGCCAAGATATTGAATTATGATATTAGAAAATATCCAGATAAGATAAGAAACAATATAGGAATTGTTTTTCAAGACCCTGCTCTGGATGATATATTAACTGGAAGGGAAAATCTTGATTTTCATGCAAGAATGTATGGTATAAAAAAAGGGAAGAAAGAAAAAAGAATAAAAGAAGTTTTAAAACTTGTTGGTTTGGAAGAAAGAGCAGACACTCTAGTTAAAAGTTATTCTGGTGGTATGAGAAGAAGATTAGAAATTGCAAGAGGTTTAATGCATTTTCCTAAAATTTTATTTTTAGATGAACCAACGTTAGGATTAGACCCTCAAACCAGAAGAACAATCTGGGAATATATTAAAAATTTAAACGAAAAAGAAAAAATAACAATTTTTTTAACAACACATTACATGGAAGAGGCAGATTATCTTTGTGATAGAGTTGCAATAATTGATTATGGAAAAATATTAGTTATTGAAAAACCTTCTAAATTAAAAAATAAGATTGGTAAAGACGTGATAACTATAAGCTGTTCTAATTCTGAATTGTGTGCCGATTTTTTAAAAAAAATAAAATGGGTAGAAAGTATTAAAGTTCATGATTCTAACGTAACAATTGGTACAAAGGAAATTGAAAAAAGATTGCCATTAATAATAAGAATAGCCGAAAGAAATAACATCAAAATAAAATCTATAGATATAAGAAAACCAACTTTAGAAGATGTATTTTTGTATTATACTGGAAGAAAAATAAGAGAAAAAAAAGCAAGTAATTTAGAAAAGTTTAAAAGAAGATTTATGCATCGTTGATTATTATGAAACTTTTAAATTATCAAGCAATATATGTCATGTGGCTTAGACAGATAAAAAGATTTATTAGAACTAAAAGTAGACTTATTTCTAATTTTGTTCAACCATTTTTCTTTCTTACTATATTAGGTTTTGGTTTAGGTGCAGCAAGATTTCCAGGAATGCCTTCTGGTGTAGAATATATTGATATTTTAGCACCAGGAATAATTTCAATGTCAATTTTATTTCCTTCTGTTTTTGTAGGATTGTCTGTTTTATGGGACAAAAAGTTTGGATTTCTGCAAGAAGTTTTAGTTGCTCCAGTTAGCAGATTATCTATAGTTATAGGCAGGACATTAGGAGGAGCTACAACTGCATTAATACAAGGTTTAATAGTTTTATTTATAGCAACATTTCTTGGAGTTTCTTTTCAATTGTCTTTAAATTTAATTTTAGCTTTTGTTTTTATGATTTTAATAGCCTTTGTAGCTATAGGAATTGGTTTAATAATAGCATCTAAAATGGAAAGTATAGAGGGGTTTCAGTTTGTAGTATCATTGTTTATATTTCCTCTTTTATTCTTATCGTCACCGTTTTCACCATTAGAATCATTGCCACCTTGGTTAAGAACTGTAGCTTTTATAGATCCAATAACTTATGGTGTTGATGGTCTTAGAGCAACATTAATCGGTTATTCATATTTTTCAATTTATATTAATTTAACTGTTTTAATAGTTTTATCAATTGTAATGATGGTACTAGGAAGTTATTTTTTCAGTAAAAGTGAGATTTAAAACTATTGACTTAAGGAAATTGAAAAATTTAAATAATTTGAGAAGAAGAAAATATTCTTATGATATTGATTGATGGTTCTTATCTTGAAGGTGGAGGTCAGATAATTAGAACTTCTATTGCTCTATCAGCAATAACTGGTAAGCCAGTTAAAATAGAAAACATAAGGGCTAAACGTCGTGTTCCTGGATTAAAAGCACAACATTTGAAAGGAATAGAAGCTACAGCTAAACTGTGTGATGCTGAATTGAAAAATGCGAAAATTGGAAGCACTTCAATTAAATTTATACCCAAAAAANNGTGCAATATCTTTAGTTCTTCAAACTTTAGTTTTACCTTCTATTCATGCTGAAAACGAAGTTGTTTTAGAAGTAAAAGGCGGAACTGATGTTAAATGGAGTCCAACTATGAATTATTTTAAACATATTTTTTCCTACTCCTTATCAAAAATGGGAATTAATATATTTGTAGAAACTTTGAAATATGGTTTTTACCCAAAAGGCGGAGGTAAGGTTAAAGTAACAATAAAACCATACAAAGAAATTAAACCTATAAATTTAGTTGAAAGGGGAAAAATGGAAAAAATGGATGTAAGAAGTATAGCATCAGAAATTCTCAGAAAAAGGAAAGTTGCAGAAAGACAAACCGAAGGTGCAAAAAAAATTTTAAAATTTGAAAATGAAATTATAAGTTATGTTCCGAGTCTTTCTCCAGGTTCTTCCATTAATCCTCATGCACATTTTGAAAATTGTAAATTGGGAGCATCTGAATTGGGAGAAAGAGGTAAGCTTGCTGAAAAAGTTGGTGAAGAAGCTGCAAAAAGCTTAGTAAAACAAATCAATTCTAATGCTTGTTTTGATAAATGGATGGCAGATCAAATTCTTCCTTACATGGCTTTAGCAGGTAATTCAAAAATTTCTGTAGCTGAAATAACTAATCATGTAAAAACAAATATTTGGGTAATAGAAAAATTCTTACCAGTAAAATTTGAAATAGATAAAAATAATAAAATAATTTCTGTCAAATAAATTATTCAACTTTAACTTTTTTTCTTCTTTCTTTAGTTTTTTTAAGTTTTTTGGTTCTTTCAGGTAAACTTCTAAAGAAAGAAGTTATTCTAACTCTTTGTAAGAAAACAAGAACGCAAACTATTACTGCAAAAATAATTATTATTACATTAGATAAAATAGAAATTGTTCTAACTCCAGCAACTTCCTCTTCTAGTCCACATGCCTGAGATATGGCTGGTTTATTAGCAGTTGTACCGCACTCATTTGAATCTGTACAAGTTCTTTTTTGTATTTGATTAACACATTCAGACCAGTCTGTACAAGACCAACTCTCAACACAAGCAATAGCTGCTGCAGTAGGTGCAGCTTCTGGTGCACCACCTTTAGTTCCGATTAAAAAGACTGATAATCCTGGAGAAGCTACATTATAAAATGCTTCTATAGCACTTTCATTTATTTTTGTTGCACCTAAATCATTCCATTGATTATTAGCCCATCTATACAGCGTGATGTTTGAAGCATCAACATTGTTATCTGTTAACCAGGTTTTATTTACAGCAAACTCAATATTAACAGTGTTAATGTCAGAATCAGAAATGTTTATTCTTTCTATGTTAATATAATGATAAACAATACCATCTATATTATAAGAAACTGTTGATGGTAATAATGATAATTTTGATATCATTATTTTTATATTACCAACATTGTTTATTACAGTAATATTCATTGCCCTTATTGCAATATCTTTGTATCTTGCTATAGATGCAATCATTTTACTTCCTGTTGTAATTGATAACATTGTAATATTAAATTTACCTCCCTCTGCTGCAAATTTGATGACAGGTCTCGTAACTGTTGTTGATATGCCTGTTGTTGTTGTTAAGCCTGAAGATGGTGGTGAAGAGGCTGCAGAAACTACTATTTGAATTGATTTTTGAACATTAGTATAGTTCCCTGTATCAGGAGCAGTACAATAATAATTCCATGTTGCAACAGGAAGTACTTCTACATCAGGATTATCAGCTACATCTGTTTCAAGTTTTAAGGTTTCATTAAATTCGTTTCTGCCAGCGTTTTTATTATGATTTGGGCATGTTACTGTTGTTGCTGTACCATAGGTAACAGCCGTGTTGGGAGAAACTGTTAAAGAACCTAAACCATCAGCTTTTTTAACGACATAAGTTAAATTACCTGTAGAATTAGTTTCTGCTATGCTGTCATTAACAAACCAAGAATAATTATAGCTTCCTGCAGGTAAATCTGTTAAATTAACATAATAGGTTCTTGTAGTATCGTTTATTGAAATATAATCTGGGTTTGTCGTTGTGTTATTAACTACACTTCCGCTGATATTGGTTGTATTATAAAATTTGAAGATTACTGTATCAATAGAAGCATCAGTTATTGTTATGTTAAATGAATAATTTTGATTTGGTGAGTAATAAGAATTATTGGCTGGGACTTCAGTACGATTATCATATTTTGGTATTCTGTTATCAAAATAGTAAGTTGTTGATGATGCAGAATAATTATCATTTCCAAGAGTATATGCTGTAATGTTAAAGATTCCTATAGATGTTAAATTGGTTGTGTTATAAACTGTTGTTGTATTATTTAATTCTATCCAACCAGGATAATCTGAAGTTAAATTGACTGTAAGTCCCGAAACATTTACTTGAGCTGTAAAGTTTGCTATATCATAAAGATTATAACTTCTAGATGCTTCTGTTCCATTTAACCAAAGTGATATATTTGTTGCCCCCTTACCTATTGTAAATGACCAAGTATTAGAACTGTTCCACTTATTATCTGAATTGTTTGCATAAGAAGTCCAATTGTAAGTTCCTGCAGGTAAAATTATTGAATAATTGTAAATACCACCTCCATACGTATTATCCATAGAAGAATTATTAATCAAAATTCCTGTAGAATTTCTAATTGTTATAAAGACTTCATCAAGACCTAATTCATCATTCCATGTTATGTTAAATTGACTTAATGTTGATGGAGAGTAACTTGATGGTATTGATGATTGATTATTAGACCAAATTGGTTTTACTTCTACAATTACAGTCCAGTTAATTGAATAAAGATCGTATTGAGCACTATCATTGTAACAATAAATATTCCATAAATAAGGTCCATTAGTAGCAACCGTATTATTTATCCAATTAATAGTTCCATTAACTAAAGGCCTTGTATTATTGGTCTCATTTTTTGCCCAACCGTTTGTAAAATTACCATAAAGAGTACAATTATCCATTATTACAGAACTATTCCATTCTGGTATATAAGTAAAGTTTACGTTTAGAGTATTACTATAGGTTAAATTATATGGATTTTGTAAGGTTACATTTATTGCGTCTGTTAACCCATAATCAGAAAAACTAGTCACCTCAAAAGTAATATTTTCTCCGTCCCAAACAAAATTAGAACATGTAGAAGGTGGACAAATAACTCCTGTTGGTTGAGCATGAGCATATTTAAATATTTGTGGTCTACCTTGTATTCCAAATCTACCTGATACATTATATAAAGTCAACTCTGCTGAAAGATTTAAGTTTGGTTTATTTGGGTCTGTTCCATTCCATTCTGTTTCATTAATTCCAATCCTAGGACCAGCCATTATATTTTTTACTGCAAATTCAAATAGAGCTTGAGATTGTTGTGGATCATCCATACTAACATTTGTTGTATAATTTATTTTTGCTTTTCCAGGAATGTCAAGAACAAGATTGAAATTTGAAAAATTGCCTGCATCAGCTAAAGCAGTAAAATTGGTCGTGTCTCCACCAAATGTTGGACCACATATATTCCAGTGAGTTCCATTATATTCAGCCCTATCTTCTCCTGTACAGGGTTCTATACAACCCGATATTGATACGGGAGTTCCATCTAGTAGTGGTATTTGTGGTGGTAAAGGCTGATCTGGAGGAGGACAACCAGGGGGATAAGTCATATTTACTAGAATAACTGGTGCAGAAACACTATCAAAATAATAAGTATTACTTGTATTACCGTCTGTGGCATTAAATGTAATGTTTTTAGGGTGCATCATTATTGTATCATTGATAAGAGAAAAATTAACAGTACCATTCAACTCAAAAATAGCCCAAGTATCAGTACCAGTTGTACCGTTTTGTTTAAACACACCGGTTTTGATTGAATTTTCTCCTATTTCTGAGAAATTACCAGTAACATTCATAGTTGCATTACAAACACTTGGAGAAGTACATGTATAATTAACTACAATAAAAACTGTGTTATTATGAATAAAAAACATGTCT
>JABAOH010004537.1_pt4 | contig 19206 bp, 22 predicted proteins | sample 7062181 | NCBI WGS metagenome assembly JABAOH01 (sample SAMN14538630, study PRJNA623070) | marine sediment metagenome | biome: marine biome [ENVO:00000428]; feature: marine pelagic biome [ENVO:01000023]; material: deep marine sediment [ENVO:00002113]; isolation source: pool of 5 deep marine... | reverse complement strand
AGGTACACAAACGGGAGGAGTATTACGTAAAAAAACGGGGTGTGGAGGAAGCTTGCGGCGTGGAATTCAGTCAAGGCGTTTTTAGGCGTTTTTTTCCTAAGCAAGGTCGGGAGAACATCAAAATTAGGTGCCCCGCTACCAAGAAGTAGTGCGATTAGACTTATTTGATTAGGAAATAGTCCGTAAATGATAAGCGGGATAGTCGCGTGGGCAATCATCATTTTCTCAGCTCCTGCGCCATTCTAAACACGGCGATGATGAATAAAGAAAGAAATGGTATAATTATAACAAGCGTGTAGATTCCCAGCTCGTAGATGACTAATCCTAGTACGATGAGGCCCATCAAGATCCAAGTAGCTACGTATGCCCAGTTTGCCCGAATCCATTTTTTTAAGTTTACCCTCATGGATTGCCTAATCGAGATTTTGTTAGAACGTTTTAAATATAGCCCCCCAAAGATTTCTGGAGGCTCAAATGAGAATTCTGCACGTAAACCCCTTTTTCTCCCCTTACCCAGGTGGCACGGAGAATTACATATTTGAGTTATGTAAGCGTTTATCCAAGAAGAATTCTGTGAGTGTCATCACCTCTAGGTTGCCCCGGACGAAGAAAGAGGAAGTGGTGGTGGGAACAAAAGTATATAGAATTGGGAGCCTTATCCTTAGAAAACTCCCAGCTTTCCTTCCGCCCCCATACTCTATCCCATTCTTTTTCCCCCATCATTTTTTCAAAGTGTGTAAAAAAGAAAAGCCTGATATTATCCACTTGCACAACCGATTTTTCCTAAGCTTCTCATCGACAGTCATATGGAAAAAATTTTTGAGCAGGCCGCTTTTCCTCACATTGCACAATGCTCGCACAGTGGGGATAAGCAAGGAGATTGATAGAGCAGGGCAAATTTTAGACGATTTGGTAGGTAATCAGGTGATGAGGCGGGCAGATAAAATTATCGCGAACAGTAAATGGACTTTAGAGGTTACAGTTCCAAAAGATTACCCCCGCGAGCGGGCAGAGATAATTTTCAACGGAGTCGACACAAAAAAATTCAAGAAAATTAAAACAGATTTAAAGGACGAGTTCGGCTGCGAGTTCCTCTCCGCAACCGTTTGTAGGCTTGTCCCCCAGAAGGGAGCCGAGTACTTAATAAAGGCCGTAAAGGAAATCAAACGCGATTTTAAGGCTGTGATAATAGGCAGGGGGCCCGAACTAGAGAGGTTGAAATCGTTAGCAAATAAATCCGGGGTCGAAAAAAGGGTTATTTTCGTGACTCAGACTATTCCCTTAAGAAAATTGATAGAGTATTATTCCGCGAGCGATTTCTTCATTTTGCCTTCCTTATGGGAGCCGTTTGGGATAGTTTTGCTCGAGGCGATGGCGTGTGAAAATCCAATCGTCTCCACAAAAGTCGGCGGTATCCCCGAGGTAGTTTCTGATTGTGGCTTGCTTGTCGAACCGCGCAGCCCCGAGCAAATAGCAGAGGCGGTTAATAAGTTGATCGATGACGAAAAACTTAGAAAAAAGTTGTCGAGGAAAGCGAGAGAGAGAAGCGAAAATGTTTTTAATTTTGACGTTATAGCAGGAAAAGTTGAACGAAGTTACAAGAATTATCTTGGGGGAAAGTGAAAAATGCGATATTCATAAATTAGTTTACCTAACTAATGGTGACCTGCATGTATCCAATTCCAAAGAAGCCGAAAATAAGTATAATAGTTCCAGCATTGAACGAAGGGAAGCTTATCGCCTCAACCCTGAAAAACGTGCGCAAAGTTGTCCCAGAAGCAGAGATTATTGTCGTTGATGGAGGCTCTAGAGATAATACAGTTAAAATAGCAAGGGAGTATGCAAAGGTTTATATGAATCACGGTAATGTTGGCTTCGCGAGAAATACGGGCGCCAAAATGTCAGAGGGAGATATCCTTGTTTTTCTCGACGCTGATACCAAAATAACACGGCAATTCATAGACGAGGTCATCAAAAATTTCAGCAATCCCAATATTGTTGGGGCGGGAGGACTCATAGTGCCTCAGGGCATAAATCAATTCGAAGAGACCGTATTCTATTTCTTTAATCTCCTCGTAATGTTGTCTTTCGTGTTTGGGAGACCTAGGCTTGCAGGAACTTGTGTGGCATATAAGCGAAGGCCGTTCCTCGAAGTTGGCGGATTTGATATAAATATGGCTGCATCGGAAGATTTAGAACTATGCAAGAAAATTTCTAAGAAAGGAAAAATAGCATTTCTCAGAAATGTTGTTGTGCGTACTTCAGGAAGAAGGCTAAAGCAGCTAGGGTTATTCAAGCTTATATTGGATTGGTCAAGCATAACACTTCGGTATTTTATCGGTAGGGAGATGCGAGTATATCGTTCATTTAGATAGAAACCATAGGGGTTGTATTTTAGAAAGCGTCGAGAAAAATGATAAGCTCAAAGTTTACAAAAGACTTTTATAAAATTTTTCCAGTTTATCAGTACATTTTTCTACTGAAAATTTTTTTCCTGTTTTTAAAGCGTGGGTTTCCATTTTTTTAGAGGCCCTATAAGATTGCAGAATTTCCGAGAGTTTTTCGATGTCCCCCGGCTCAAAAAGAAAACCGTTTTTTCCATCGGTCACGATTTCAGGGATTGCGAGCGAATTTGCACCAACCACTGGAGTGCCGCAGGCCATGGCCTCGGCCACTACTACCGCTTGGGTTTCGCTCGTTGATGCTATTACAAAAGCATCCGCTGCCGAGTAGTAAAGTGGTTTCAATTTTTCGGAGACATATCCCTCAAAGGAAACCTTTTTCTGGAGACCAAGCTTCTTACTAATATTTTTGAGTTTTTGTTCAGCTGGTCCTTTGCCAGCGATGATCAATTTCGCATTAACATTTTTGAACGCTTGAAGCACGAGGTCGATGTTTTTCTCAAATCCAAGCCTACCGAGCACTAGGAAAACTTGCTCAGCATCGATTCCAAGTTTTTTCTTAGCTTTTTTCTTTTCGATTGGTTTAAAGAAGTCAAGGTTGATACCGGTAGGCACAACGGCAATTGATTTATTGATTTGGTGTTGTAGTAAAATCTTCTTCAACGCGTTGCTGGGGGCGATGATTTTGTGGCATCGATTGTAGTAAAATCTGCAGTACCCCCAAGTGATTCTCCTGAGGATCATACGCCCAAATCTAGAGAGGTATCGAACGTATTCAGGGAGCATTGTATGAAAGGTGGATACGGGAGGTACGTCCTGCTTTTTCGCAACTCTCAGTCCGAAAACGCCAAGCGAGAATGGACCGTGGGTGTGGACGATATCGAGTTTTGGGAGACTTCCGCTGCTTCGGGGAACTGCAATCTTGAACTCGGGATATGGTCTAAAAGTTACGGATGGGTACGAACGCACTACCATTCCAAGATGCTCCTTCAAGTTTGATTGAGGACAAAAGACGAAAACTTCATGCCCTTTTTTGACGAGTTCCGAACCGAAGCTCAGGATCGAGGTAACTACCCCATTTCGTTGGGGCAGGAAGGTATCGGTGAAAAAGCCTATTCGCATTTAATCACCTTGATTGGAGACATCAGGCAGTTGTTTTGCCCTAGGCATTTATTCCCCACAAGTTAGGTATTTGCGAGCGAGGGTAAAAACCACATCAGGTGACCAAATGACAGGCATGTTCCTATGCGGAGGGTTGAGCAGGCGCATGAGAGAGTTCTTAATCATGGTTGGTTATCAGCGGTGAGGTAGTCGCTGGGAGGAGATTAACTGCAGGTTTATTTGCGAGTACTGATGGCGTGATTCGAATGAAGAAATTTACAAAGCGAAGGGCTTTGTTATTAGCTCTTTTATTCATCGTGATTATTGCACTAGCGGCGGCATATTTTGCCCGCGAGGAACTTTACGCGATGCTCAGTAATCTGGGCAAGTTAGGCTATCTAGGTGTTTTTCTGCTCAGCTTCATCGGTGCTACATCTGTTATAATTCCAATCCCATACACCATAATTTTGTTAACCATCAGTGCACCACAATTCGGTTTTAACCCCCTCCTGCTCGCCATTGTTGCTGGGCTTGGGGCGGCGGTGGGCGAGCTCGTGGGCTATGGACTGGGCTATGCTGGCAGACGGGTCGTGAATAAAAAGCACGACCGCCGTTTTAATGCTATGTTAAAGATTTTCAATCGTTTTGGAATGCCAGCAGTTTTCATCTTCGCCTTGACTCCTCTTCCAGATGATCTCCTCTTCATCCCGCTTGGCCTGATGCGCTACAACCTCTGGAAAGTATTTATCCCATGTGTGTTGGGGAAGTTCCTCATGTCTTTGATTATCACTCACGTAGGGGTCGCGACGGGAGCAGTGTTTGCGGAAGGGGAAATGATAATTGCCGTGATAACGACAATTTTGCTTGCCTTAGTCGTCATCGCAATGTTTAGAATCAATTGGGAAAAGCTTGTTGAAAAATACTTACCCCAAAAAAGTTAAGCAGTGCAAGTGTGATGTATTTTTTCAGCTAAAAGAAAAAGATACATTCAAGCGATTGGCTTTAGACGATCTTTTAGATGGTCTAGCACTTGCGGCAGCGTTGTGTACTCCATCTCATCCGGGCCAAGCCTAGCTGGCATGAATTCTCCTTGGCGTCTTAGATAATCGGCCAGTTCATTCGCTGTAGCCCTAGCCTTATCGAACGCTGGGTCGTCAAAGAGGTCTGCTGGTTCATTCCCGCTTACCCCCACTATTTGCCCGTCTGAGACTTGGAAACCTAAGGCAACAACCCTCGGAGGTCCATCGAAAAAGGTGCATTTTGCATTTTCCAGACTAACTGGCATCAAAGGCCCATGATGGCTCCCCCTCATCCAGCCAGCTACAAGGTGAGGCATGCCGAAAGGCGCTAATATTTCGCCTACGGACGGCAGGCCGTGTTGTCCTCTTACAATGCAGACTGGGTCGTCCTTTCCAACGTACCGCCCGGCGATGAGGCTCAACCTAGAGGTGCTCGCCACAGACGCCAACAGTTTGTCCGATGTGCGATATATCCTTTCAATCACGTAGCGTCCCGGAGTACCTAGCAGGGCAATCAAGTCGTACATCTCCGCCGGACACACTAAGTCTACGGTCTTGTTTTCCATGATGTCCATTACCCTGAATGTGAAGCCACCATGCATGGACGGATCGATTACCAAGCCTGCGGTGCTAAAAGGATCCGCGAATATCTTGAATAGCGGAAGGTTCCATGCGCCGGGTTCTGTCTTGTCAGCAGCAAAAACTACTATGGGGTCGCTCTTTCTTTCTTCGAACTCCATTTCAGCAACACCCGGCCCCATGCCCTTCACATTGCCCGAAAAGGCTTCACCCAGCAAATCTTGTCCAGCCGCGTAAAGCTTTAGCGGCTTAGAGACGGTTTTACTTATTTCTGTAAACGTGTTCCAAGCAAGCTCATGTATCTTCGAGTTGTTTTCCCCGTTTTCATGGGTCATTAATAGCTCCAAGTCGTCGCCGCAGTGGAAAACATAATGGTCTTTGATCAAGCCCTCTTTACGGGCTTTTTCTAGGTGTTGTTTAGCAGCGTCGATTTGTTTAGGATGAACTATATGATGGCCAGCCACAGAGCCTATATCAGCTTTAATTATACTCACAGTAGTGCGCATTCATGCACCTTTCGTGTATCTTCCTTCTTTTTAAAATTCCCCCTTTAAAAGGCTTGTGTATAAGAAATCACTAACGATCCAACTAGACCCGCAGCTACCGAGGCGGCGAGGATGAGCAACATGGTCGGCACTGGCCCCGCGCTAACCTCTGGCTTTAGGGGCCTTCCACGGAGACGATACCACATTTGTATTGCCCGCCGAGTACCTAGATGCGCGGCCCACAGGCAGAGCGGTAGATTCACGGCCAAGATAAGCACGATGAACAGAACCACCCAGAACTCGTTGGCCGGGATATTAAGGAAGGACCAACCTCCCACCATTTGCTCGAGTTGGGTAATGAGCACGCTGTCATAAACACCTCGCGAAAAAATGAAGACAGCAGCACCAACGCCGAAGAAGAGCTGGGCGAGCACGAAGGTCGCGAGGACGGTGAATGCGAAAAAAACGAGCGGCTGCCACCAAGCACCTAGTTCGAGTGGCGAGGGCACACGTACGGCTTGGCTAAGGTCAACGAAGAATTCCCCACCACCGCTCCATCGTCCATAAGCAACGCCGAAAATCCAGCTTCCAACAACTAACAACCAAAATGCGGCGTGCCAGTATTCACTGCGCATCGCTTCACCAATGATGTCGGACTACCTGTATTTTCGCTCATAGTCACGTCGCGCAGTTCTTATAGCTCGGTTGAGGTAATTGTGATTTATCTTGGTCGGCTGGGAAGAGGTTGGCTTCGGTGGGGGCGTCGGTTTTTTAAAAGTGCCAGGGGAACGCTCCAAAACGCTCAATCTACGCTCCAAAATTGATAATCGTTGAATTAATGATTTTAATTTGTTTTCAATAGATGAAATACGCTCATCTCCCGAGATTTGTTCCATCTTCTCACCCCTCCTTTGATTTTTTAAGATTTCGGGTATTTAAAGGTTAGTTTTGCTTTAAAAAGCTCGAAAATTCCTTCAATCCTTTTCCCCGGTGAGAGAGCGTTCTTCGATTTCACCAGAGGGTTTTCTCTCTTTAAACACTTGGGCTGAGAACTTGCTTATGCGCACCCCCTCACGGAGCCAGTAGTCGGGCATCAACCCAGCTTTCATGCAGGTATGTGAGAGGAACTCCTCAGTATCCCACCCCCATTCGACGGGCACCTGAGGCAAGAGCAGGCCTGCGTAACCAGACCACTCGATGATTAGGCCATCCCTGCCAACTGTGACGTGTTTCGGATATTCTCGTGGGCTCTTGACTTTGATGACTTCGGGCTTTGATAGCACACTCACCTCGATCTCTACTTCGGGGAACTCCTCAGGGGTTATCGACGGGAAGCGAGGATCGCGAGTCGCGGAACTAATTGCGGAATCTATCACGGCATCGATAAGAGGCATTTGGGGGAGTGGGTGGCCTATGCACCCTCGAAGTTCACCTCCTTTGTTCAGGGTAACGAAAACGCCTCGATGTTCGCGCAATTTTGCAGACACTTTTGGGGTCTGTGGTTTTCTGCCCTCGCGCAGGTAGTTTTCGATTGTGCGTCTAGCGAGCTTTACCAGCAGCTTCCCTTCCTCGAGCGTGAGCATGGGTTTACCCCACTATTTGATTGTATCGCGATGCCATTTCAAGTATTGTCTTCCAGTGTGTGCCATGCCAGTATATCTTGCCACACTTCCCGCATCGCCAGAACTCCCGTTGCGCTTTTAGCACAGTTGCGGGAACCAAGTTCTTGACATCGTCCTTGCTCGCAAGCTCGAGCGAACCATTGCACATCGGGCATCTGGAGTTCTCAGGCTTGATTTCGATTTTTTGCCCGCAGCGTTTAGAAACCTCGATGAGCTGTCTAACGACATCATTGCTTTCGACATAGGCACTACGGATGCCCGCCCGCTTGGCGCGACGGTGCAGTCCCAAGTCGCACGTCAGCAGCACCCTTCGCTGAAGTTTGGCTCGCTCAAGCAAAACATCGTCCTGATCGCTCGCTGGCACCCTAATATCACCTATGTAAGTAACATCGTGACCAGCTAGCCTGAGCCAGCGCGCCAGCTTCCCAAGCATGCCGTCCGCGACGAATTTCATTCAATCGCACTATCCTTTGTCGAGCTCCAAAAAGTAGTTGTCGATTCGCGGTGTAACGTCTCAACCTTAAAAAGTGGGAGAAGACATTAAAGGGTGGTGGCAAAATGCGCCAGCGAATCGAGGTAACTTGTCCCATCTGTGGCAAACCCTTCAGCGTGGAACTTGAGATAAGCACCTACGTCACCGCAGAAGCGGCGGCGCCTCCGGCGAAGAAGAGCGGAGCACCACTAGTGTTGCGGGGCCAAGAGGTCAAGGTCGACTTCATACTTCGCGCGATGCGGGCACTGGCCAGCAAGGATCCTAGCGGGATGATCGAGGTTGAGGAGATTGTTGACATAGCCGGGAAGGTTGGGCTCGCGCGCGAGGAAGTCGACGGGATTTTGACAGGGGAGAAGGAGGCTGGCCACATCTACGAGCCGAAGCCAGGGGTGGTCTGCTTTACCATCCCGCCCGAACGAGCAAAAGGTTAACCCTCTTCCTCAAAAATTTGTTTCTCTTCGAGGCCTTTCTTGAGCATGCGCTATGTAAATCTAAATAGTCTTTAGTGAAACATTTTCAATCTAATAAATAACTAACAACCAAAGGATGGAGGGAGACAAATGGTTGAAAGATATGATGTAGTTGTGGCTGGAGGTGGTCCAGCCGGATTGGCCGCGGCAAAAGTGGCAGCAGCCGAGGGGGGGAAGGTGTTGCTGCTTGAGCTGCAGGCCCAGATAGGTGGACAGGCTCAATCCGCTACTTGGGTGCCAGCCGATGTGATAACACCCCCGCTGAAAAAATCGATTGTCGCTAGCATGAAGGAAATAAGGCTTCACTCGCCCCACAAGAAGCTCTCGACAAGCGGGGATTTCGGCGTCATCGTTGATCGTCGCCTGTTTGACAAGCTCCTAGCCGCAGAGGCCGTAGCGAGCGGCGCCGAGCTCTGGGTGAGTGCCCCCGTCAAGGAACTCTTAGTGAGCGGGGACGCCGTGCGGGGGGCCTACGTCGAAGCCGGAGGTTGGGCCGAGCGAATCGAGGGCGAACTAATAATAGACGCTACGGGCGCCCGGGGCGAGTGGTCGAGTTTGTTGCTCAAGAAAGTGCTGAAGCGAGATTGGAAGCGTGAGCTGCTCGCGCTGAGCAACGAGTATCTGATGGCGAACGTGACAAACGATCAAAGCGCGGACTTGTTTTTTACCTCATACTTCGCCCCGCTCGGGCACGCTTGGGTTTATCCCTTCGGCAAGCGCTTCGCGATGGCAGGAGTTCAAGGAGTGCGTATCCATCCGGATGCCGCCCTTGACGAGTTCATAGGAAGGCGTGGCGTGCCCAGACTCGAGCGAGCGGTGCCGGTGGCGGCATTCCGCGGTCAGCTTCCCCTTGAGGGGCCGTTGAACCAGACATGCGCAAACGGGATAATCGCAGCTGGAGGCGCGGCTGGCCAAATCTATGCGTTATCGGGACAAGGGCTTCGTTACGCGCTGCGCTGCGGGGAAATCGCCGGCAAGGTAGCAATCGACGCGATTACCGAGGGCGATGTTTCGATGGGAGGGCTGGCCGATTATGAACGGCAATGGCGATCCGAGTTTGATACCGAGCTGAGGGCCGGGCAACTCCTACACTCCTCACTGAGTGTTTCACAGGACCAGCAGATGGATGCGCTGCTGGGTGCGCTGGAGGACAAGCCCAAGCTCCAACAGGCCTTCATCGATGTGTTCACAGGGTTCAGGCTTAAGGGCCCGCTTGAAGCGCTGCTGAAGGATGAGGAGATTTCCCGAATTTTTGGACGAGAAACGGTTGAGAAAACGCTTGCTCTGAAGTAGTGCGGTCTGAGGTTTTTTAGATGCGCTGCCCTTCATGCAGCAGTTCAGCGGTACTACACGACACGCTTAGAGGGGAACACATCTGTACGCGCTGTGGCTTCGTGCTCATGGAACACTCGCTCGAACTCAAGCCGGAGTGGCGCAGTAGGCCGGGGGAGGAATTGGAGCGCGCGGACGTGACTGCGGGCATAGATGTGACGCAGCATGATTTTGGGTTGGGGAGCAAGTTCAGTGTTTCGAAGGACCTCCCCCCAAGCTGGCGCGCCAGCCTGAGGCGGATGCGGCTCTTGCAGCAGCGTTCGCGTGCAAACACATGGGAGGAACGGAGCCTACGTGAGGCGTTAATAGAGTTAGACAAGCTCTGCGAGGATTTATCGCTCCCCAAGGGGGTCAAAGCCGAGATAAGCGTGCTTTATCGGCGGGCTAGAGCAGCGAAGCTGACAGGAGGCAGGGGAACTCACCAAGTTCTCGCTGCGCTTACATTTATTACATGCAGGCTGCGGAGGTTACCGCGCACAGAGGGTGAAATTTCTCGTACGCTTACAGCTCGTTTGGGCATAGGGGAATATGAGGCTTCACGTAATCTTCGTCGGCTCACAAAATTTTTCACTCAAAAGTTGAAGCTTAAGTTGCCCCGCATTTTAACCGACGATTACATCAACCGTTTCGCCGTTCAGCTAGGATTTTCTACACGGGTAATCAGGCACGCTCACGAGCTTTATCGTTCTTTACCCAAAAAATTCAAACAGACGAGGCACCCACTTTCACTCTCAGCGGCCGTACTTTACCTTGCGGCAGAAGCGAGTGGTGAAAAAGTTCCTCTCAAAAAAATTGGTGATATAACGGGGTTTGCAATTTCTTCCATTTCTAAAAATGCGGCACGAGTCCGAGAACTCACAACTTCCCGCGAGGAATGATTATAGTTCCTTCGCTGGCTTCGCCGACTTCTTCAGTTTTTCCTTTGAGATGGAGTGCACCGGTCAGCGCAGCTAGAGCCGCGTCGATTTCATGTTTATTTGCGTTTTCTTTCAATTTCATCCCCTTTTTATTAAGCTTGACCACCCATCGACTGCGGTCAGGAGTTTTAAAGAGGAGCATGCCTGAAGTTCGGGGGTGTATCTCTATGACTCGAAGATCTTTCGCTCGAAGTGCGTCTGCGAGGCGTATCCCTCGCTCCGTGAGCGACCGCATGCCGGCGAAGGTGGGTGGGAAAACCCGGAAGCCGCGCTGGATGAGCAGCGTGTCGGCTCGCCTCAAGTTTCCCTGCTGGGGCAGACTAAGTGGGGCATCGATCGCAACCAGCTTGACATCCGAGCGCGTACATTGCCCCAAGATTTCATCATCAGAGTAAACCAGACTAGTCTGAAATTTGCTGTTTGAAAGTCGTGCAAAGCCGCTAGGGTTCTTCGGAACGCCGGCTAGGTCGAGCCCGATAATCATCACTTGAGTCTCCTAAGCACTGAAGTGACTAGCAGGGGTAGGATAACTGTCACGTCGCCGATCACAGTAACGAGTTTTGCATCTGGCATAACTTTGCCCCATGATTTTGCCTCTTCGAGGGTTGCTCCACTTAGCCCTCCGTGCTCAGGGCGATCCATCGTGACCTGAATTGCGTATTTGAAAGATTTAGGTGTGAGTAACATGCTCTGGAAGATGAAGTTCTTCGAGACACCCCCGCCTAGCAACACCGCCCCGGGTTCCTTCGCGTTGCTTGCCAAATCGACCATCTCATGCACATCGCGCAGGCAATCGATGTTCAGCTCGTGTTCCTGTGAGTAAAGCCACGCCTGAAGCCCGAGGATCGAGTCCGCTATCGCCGGGCAGAAGACAGGCACATTTTTGGTTGCAGCGGCTTTCACGAAGGAATTTTCATCCTCGAGGTGTGATCCGATTCTGCGGAGTAGTTCAGCTGATGAAATTCGCGCTCCCTTTTTCGTGACTTCAGCGAAAATTGGTTGAATCTTGTCCTCGAAGAGTTCGAAAATCTGCTGCGGGACATAGACATCGAAGATGCGACTTATGCCTCGCTCGCGCAACCCAGCATCATCCACTAGAGCCTCGCCCCGCGCATGGTAGCCACCGAATGCTTCGATGAGATCATGGGTCACGTTCGCGCCAGTGGTGACGATGACGTTGACAAGTTCTTCATTGATCGCTTGGGCCAGAACTCGGCGAAGACCTCCAGGGACCATTGCGCCTCCAACACCCATGAAAATTGTCGACCCGGCCTTGAGCATCTCGTGATAAATTTCAACTGCCTTTGCGACCCTCCCTGCACTGAAGACGCCCGACTTGCCCATCTCCTCCACGAGTTCGTCTACCCGCATCTCGGGCTTGAGTTCGATGTGCTCGACGCGTTTTTCCATCAATATTCTCTCCTTGGATATGCCACCCGCACGAGGGGCCGAGCTAGATGCCTGCGAGCGCGTGGTGGAACTTCGAAAGCACCCACCTCGATCTCCCGCTGTACCTCCAAGATTTTTGCCGCGCTGGTTGGCATCCTAACCTTGCATCGTTTACACGAATATCCTTTGCCTTTTCCTTCAGACTTCATCCGCTTGCCGCAGCTTGGGCACGTCGGATTAACTTTTTGGAGCACCGGCACAAGCTTTAGAATCGAAAGTTTTTCCAAATTGATGGTAAGGGGTAGCTCGGGCTTCTCTTTAACCCCACCATAGGCAACAACTTTGTCCCCGACCATGAGCTTCTTTGCAACGTCGCGAAACTGGCGGGTAGGCTCGTAGGCAGCGCAGTCGATTTCTCCAGTTTTATCCCGCATACTGAAAATAACATGGCCTCCCGGGATGATTTTTGGCGTACTTGAAACCTCACCTTTGACAATTACCGACCAAAAGGGTTTGACCTCCGCGATTTTCGCTCGCCTGAGGTGTTCATCCGTGCCTTGGTTCGTCTTGTAAATGATGAAGCGTTCGATGGGTTCCAAAGCTTTCACGAGTTTATGAGATTTTAGCGTGGTTTTAGCGTTCTCTCCGCGAATACCGTAGAGAATTGGGCAGGGTGTGTGGGGGGTGATGCGAATCTCTCCGGTGAAAGGATCCAAATTGTCGAAAGTTTTTGGGAAAGTTTGGTCATTCATCCTAACAACTGAGGCTGCATCAACTTTTCTCGGGGTTCCTCGATTTTCCGGAGCGCGATATGTGATGAGTTCAAACGTCCAGTCGCGCTCGAGCGTGTTGCCGATCGCAGCTAGCGCGCCAATTATGCCACGCCCAAGCTTGAACTTGTGCACTTCCGCGCCAATTTCCATCGCCAAGGCTTCAGCCTCGTCAATCGTTGCGATATCCTGCACAATCTTCTTCGAGAATTTCCTTAGCTTTGTGGGAACCCTTTCACTTTCATAAAACGCGAACACCTGGGTTTGTGGTTTCGATGTGGAGTTCGGCCAGCTCTTCAACGGTGCGGAGAATTATTTCTTTGACGACCGGGATTTGATGCTTTTGTACATCAACTGTAAAAGCGATAGCGCAATTTCCTCTCGTTTTTAATTTCCAATTGGGGTTGAGTCTGATTAATTTGGGGTATCCCTCGAGTTTGATACCTTGGGCTTTTAGGCGGTCGATAGCCACAGCTCCGACGTAGGTTGTGCACATGCCTTGCTTCGAGTCCGTGTCGTCGATGCCGATTTGGAGCAGCGCCAAGTTCATCGCCATTCAACTATCCCTTTTAATTGACATAAGGGATGTCGCTTGTGGCAACAGTTTTATAGATTTTTAAAACTAAATTTAAATAACGTGGAAAACTTGAGAGTGTTTATTACAGGCATTTTTGCGTGTTTTTTGCTCCTAATGACAGTGCAGGCGGGAATGGCACAGCAAGCCGAGCTGCCCACTTGGGACGTTGGCCTCACTTGGGCGATTGGTAAACCTGACATTGACCTAACATTCACTTACACAATCATGGACATGACTGTAGACGTGACTGGGAGTGGCAGTTATTACATAATTTACAAGGTCGGAGCGATTGAGGGTCAGGAATATAGGGTGGACGTGACTGGAGGGTTAGACATGATTATGAACATTGATATCAGTGGGGTCTCTGCAGGACAGCAAGTCTCCGGTTTCATGCAGCTAACGATGACAACAAAATTGGATGGGACCGTTTACTACACAAAGAATGAGCTAGCGGTGGCCCGAGCAGATGAAACTTTGGATATTGACATGGATTTCTCGGGCAGCGTTACAGGCGGGGGCCAAGCTTTGGGTCTCAATGGATCGTTGGACGCGAGCGGTGACATGGATATCACTTTCAATCCGTCGTTGGACATCTTCGATTTTCCAATCACGGTCGGCGAAAGTTGGACCGCAGAGTCAGTTGCCACGGTAACGGGCAGCATGAGCGGCAGTATGAGTTTCAAAATGGTGGTGGATGGAGCGGAGCAGAGCTTTAGCGAACCAATCACCAAATCACTAGATCAGACGGTTGATGTTTCGCTCTCAGTTAGTTGTCCGAGGACGGTGGATATACCCCTCGCCTCGACATGCTATGAACTCGTGGTGTCGGGAACGGGCATGGCCCAAGCATGTCCGTTTATGCCAGCTAGTGTGCTGTATTACTCGCCAGATAACGGTTTCGTCGTGGCGGCGGAATTACCTTTTGGTGAGGCACTGAGTTGCGCGAGTCTCGGATCAGAGGAGGACATCCCACTCTTTGGAGAGTTCATGGGTGGGGAAGAAACAATCGCTCTTGGCTCGGTTACCGAGCAAGAGGCTCGAGATGCTATAGAAGGAATAGGTGCGGAAGGCATCGACATAGTCCTCATCGGAGCCATCGTGGGGATAGTCATCGTAGCGATCGCAGCAGTTTTAGTAGTGGTTAGACGAAAGCTTTCATAAGGCCATAGTGGATAAGGGTTGGTTAGGCGAGAGCGATTATTGCTTATCCATCCCCATAAAAACCTTATTGAGCTCCATTGATAATGGAGATTTGGATTATCATGGTTGTCAGCCCTTGGGGCAGGTTTAAGCGCGACGTATGCGATGCACTAGAGGTCGCGCTTTCCAAACTCGGTTGGAAATTGCTGGTGAGGGTGGAGCAGACATTAGAGGAGCCCCCCGATCCGAAGCTTGGTGACCTAGCCACGAGACTTTGCTTCGAGCTCGCGAAGACGCTTCATAAGTCCCCAATGTGGCTCGCGGAGGAGCTGGGTAAGGCGATAAAAACCGCAGGCCTGATCGCGCGGGTGGAGGTCGTGGACAGCTACGTGAACTTTTTCGTCGATGTTCCTAAACTCACCGAACTCACGCTAAGGGCAATCGAGCGGGCTGAAGCCAAGTATGGTTGTTTTGAGCTAGGAAAGGGCAAGAAAGTTGTCATTGAGCACACAAGCGTAAATCCCACGAAGCCGCTCCATATTGGCCACGGCAGGAACGCGGTTATCGGCGACACCATGGCACGAATCCTGCACGCATTAGGCCACGAGGTCGAAGTACAGAATTACATCGACGACATGGGGCGACAGGTAGCGGAGACTCTGCTCGCATATCGGTTGACTAAGAGAAAGCCTCGTGCGAAGTTTGATCATGTTTTGGGGTTGATTTACGCGGACATGCACAAACGCCTGGGGAAGGAGTCTAAATTTGAGCAGCAAGTGCGGAAAGTGCTTACTCAGCTCGAGCGTGGTAAGGGTCCCACCGTTCGCAGGGCGAGACAACTTGCCGAGCGCTGTGTTGAGGCTAATCTAGAGACAGCCGATCGACTGGGTGTAAGCTATGATTTGCTAACATGGGAAAGCGATATTGCGCGGTCAGGGATGCTTAAAGAAACACTTGAGCGACTGCGCGCAACCCCTTATGTAGTCGAAGGCACGGGCGAGTGGGCTGGAACACTGGTCTTGAGGCTGGCAGAATTCGGGATCGGGGACAAGGTGCTTGTGCGCTCCGATGATACTGCCGTTTATACAGCGCGCGACATTGCTTATCAGCTCTGGAAGTTCGGGCGGACGAAGGCAGGACTGCTTTTCAAATTACACTCCAAGCGCTCGGATGGCACCAAGACCTACACGACCGTTCAGCGGGGCAGGTCGAATAGGAAGTTTGGCCGTGCCGATAAAGTGATTAACGTCGTTGGGGCGGAGCAGAGGTTCCCCCAGCAAGTTGTGTTCACCGCCATAAAGGCGCTCGGGCTAGAGCAAGAACACAAGAACTCGTACCACCTCGCCTACGAACACGTCTGGCTCCCGAGTGGCAGGTTTTCCGGACGCAAGGGCACTTGGGTTGGTTTTTCCGTCGACGATGTCATCGAGGAGGCGGTAGCCCGCGCCTATGTGGTGGTCGAGGAACACGCCCCCAAGGCGAGCGAGCGATTCAAGCGTGAGGCAGCTGAGTTGGTTGGGGTAGGAGCGGTTCGGTATTCATTGGTTTGTAACTCTCCCGAGAAGCGTATCACGTTCAAGTGGGAGGAGGCACTCAACTTCGACCGCAACAGCGGCCCCGCGGTACAATATTCCAATGCTCGAGCTTGTAGTATCCTACGGAAGGCGAAGCGCCGGGTGGAGAAGCACCCGAGTGATGTCTTCAAGTTACCTCAAGAACAGCATCTGATTAAGCTGCTTGCGAAGTTTCCGGAAATTGTGCGTGAATCAGGCGAGAGGCTGCAGCCGAATTTGCCTGCGCTCTACGCTGCCAAGTTAGCACTGGCATTCAACACGTTTTATGAGGCGGCCCCCGTGATCGAGGCTGAAACACCTGAGCTGCGTGCCGCCCGCCTCCGCCTAGTGAACTGCGTTCGAATAGTGCTGCGGAACGTGCTCAACTTGCTTGGGATAGCCGCGCCAGAGCGTATGTAGGCTTTAAATGTGGTTGGCTACAACGTCAGTTTAGTGGGGGATGATAATGAGAGCGCTTGCGGCTCTAGGTCTGATTGGTGGCGTCTTGGCCGTATTTGGAGTGTTTTTACCTTGGATTCCTCTCCTCAACATTTCAGGGTGGGACTTAGCTAGTTTAGCGTCAATCTTTGGAGAAGTTGCGACCTACGTGTACCTTGTGCTGCTTGGCGGCATCCTCGCGTTGATAGGCAGTATTGCGCTGCTGGCGGGTAAGAAGGGTATCGCCTACGTGCTCCCAGTGGGTGGGGTAATAACAATCGCTGGTTGGGGTTGGACCTTCGTCACGTTTGGGGGTCCCGAAGCTGCCGCATATGGCTTCTACTTTTGTATCCTTGGGGGAATATTAGCTCTGATTGGCTCCATCGGCTTAATGCGTTGAACCGCGTAGCTCTGGCGCTAAGAAAACTCTACTAAATTCATTTGAGATGTTATTTCCGAAAACCTGCTTTAAACTCTCCCCGGTTTAGGCGCTCGTACTGCTCACGCTTTATTGGCTCCAGTGTGTGAAGCTCCTTTCGCTTAGCTTCGAGCAATTGTGGCTCTTGGCCAACAAGTTCTGAGGCCGAGAGCACGCGATGACCACTTTTTTCGGCTTCGGCAAACACTGGTGTTAGGTATTCTTTGTAGTCAAGTGATCTCAAAAGGTGGTGGTCGATCACGGTCAGCGGTATCGCCTTCACTATTTTCACCATGTTGTTGAGAGCATTTGCGAGGCTTTCCTCATCAATCTTGAAGTTTTTGAGGTATATCGGAGGGCCGCCTATCACCAGCAGGTTCGGACGTTGCTTCAAAATCAGCCGCAGTGCCCCTTCGTCGATCGGCCCCTGTACATCCGAGGCGTGCATGAATGAGCAAACTGGCGTTCGCACCGTCAGCATCAGCACATATCCAAGCTGTGAGTCAGCCGCGCCATGAAAAACAGGTTTCGAGAACTCTAATGTGGTCCGGCTGAATTTGAACTTTTTGCCGTCCGCGACTTGTATTTCTTTCGCGATTTTCGAGTTAAGCTTCTGGAACATGTATCCCCGTTTTCGTTGGCTCAGGTTTATATCAGAATAGATGTCCTTCGCTAGGATTAGCTTGCCGCGGTATAGACGCTCGGCGAGTTCTGGGGAGCTCCAAGTCCATGTCCAATCCTCGAAACTCGGGACGTAGTGGTCGAAGTGGTAATGGCTTATCGTCAGTACGTCGGCGTCCCGCGCGGCGTCGATGATAATCTGCCGTGACCGAGAAAGCGCCATGTACTCCCGCTCGTGAGGGCTTAATTTGAAACGCGGCCCTAGCGCAGAACCGGGGTCGACAACGAGTTTGACATCATCGGTTTCAACGAGCGTGGCCATGCTCCGAACACCAAAGCTCTCGAAGGCAAGCGGCAACACTCGAATTTCGCCATTCCCCACTGGTACTGGCTCCATGCAATCGAATCCAATTCTCTCCATGAAATTTAAATGCGAAGCCCTCATACACCTAACCATGCCCGTACGCGTGAACTACTTGAAGCGCCCGAGGTTCAAGAAACCAGTGCTCGTTGCAGGCTTACCTGGGATAGCACACATAGGCAAACTGGCAGTCGAGTATTTGATCCACCAGCTTAGAGCAAAAAAATTTGTTGAGTTATATTCCGAGCATTTCCCCGAGTGGGTCGTCCGGGACGATGGCTCGGTCAAGATGTTGAAGGTAGATCTCTCCTACTGCAAGCCAGATGGGTTAAAGCGTGATCTCTTGCTCGCTACTGCTGATGCTCAAGCGGCCTCACCAGCGGGGCAGTACCGACTCACGGGTGAGATTTTAGATCTAGCAGTGCAGCATGGCGCGGATACTGTAATCACGATGGCTGCATACGTCCTTTCTCCTAATGAGGTGAAGGCGAAGGTGGTCGGGGCGGCGTCGGATGTTGAAACGGTTAAGCTCCTCAGCAAGCACGGGGTGAAACTTCTCGATAGCGGGATGATAGTGGGGATGAATGGCCTGCTTCCTGGGTTGGCCTCGGCTCGGGGCATATGTGGATTTTGTCTGCTAGGCGCTACCCGAGGAGGGCTGCTCGATGTCGGGGCAGCGGAATCCGTTCTCCGAGCTTTGAGTGATGTGCTGGGGTTCAAGCTGGATTTGGAAGAACTCCACAAGCACGCGGCGACTTTGCCTAAGTTCAAGCCGCCTAGGCTCAGACTGCCGAGTGGCATCGAGGAAGAGGTCAGCTACATCCGGTGACAATTTTCACGGCTGAAGCACGAGCGATTTCTCGCTCGATCCTATTCTAAGTTGAGAATTTAAGTCTTAGAAATTAAGAATGAAATGGGCGCTCAAATGTTTGGGGAATTATCGAATAGGGAAATGGGAAATTTGGCAAGGAATTTTGTAAGGCGCTCGATGAGAATAGGGAAAAAGCGCAACGGCAGGCATGATGCCGTAAGGATAATTTACAATCGCATTGATCCAAGCTGTGAAAAATTTGCCCTTAAAGTTGAAGAGGAGTGCTGGCGGGTGGGCGCGCACACGCTATTGCTCGGCTACTCATCCAAGAGAGCGAAGATAAAATATACGCTGACCCCCGAAAAATCCCTGCGTGAGATGAGCCCGTTCGCGGAGGCAATAGCGAGGCGAGCAGACACGTTGATATTCATCGGAGAGGAGGACGAGCCAAACTGGGCGAGGGGCCTCACTGCGAAAGTAAAACTCACGGCCCCTGTTCGGGAAAAACTTCACGATATTGCTGATAGGAGGAAGACTCGGTGGGCATACTTCGGCTGGCCCATTCCAGGGGCAGCTCGAGCTTACAGTTGCGCGGTAAAGAAGTTTAGGAGGATTTTTTTCGACAGCATTCGGAAAACTTTTACGCCTGAACTCCTCAAACTTTGCAAATTTTATAATAATGCGCTAGCTGGAAAAAATGAAGTTCGA
>JABAOH010004753.1_pt1 | contig 19213 bp, 14 predicted proteins | sample 7062181 | NCBI WGS metagenome assembly JABAOH01 (sample SAMN14538630, study PRJNA623070) | marine sediment metagenome | biome: marine biome [ENVO:00000428]; feature: marine pelagic biome [ENVO:01000023]; material: deep marine sediment [ENVO:00002113]; isolation source: pool of 5 deep marine... | reverse complement strand
GCTCTAGGATCCTTCCGGTACACAGCCAGAAGGGATATTCGGGATCTGGCATCTCAGGTGGTACCTCATACGGTCTGAGCCAGATGATGGCTCTGTCCCCTTGTTTCCTATTACCATAGAATTGGAGACCTTTACCCTTTTCAACGTATGGGTCATACCCCTCTCTATACCGAATGAGCGTCTCCTTACCGCTGACTACCGGCCATCTCATCCCTCTTTTTTCATGATACAGCTCAAAGGGAGCCAAATCGTGGCCGTGACCGATGCCAAACTGCCGATACTCTTCCCATAGGGCTTTTTCCAGATAGAATCCAGCGGATTCACTCACATCGGATGCCTTATGACCAGGAGGTATGGGGTAATCCGATGCCGAATACTCAAATAGTTTGCCAAACCCCATCCTTCTGGCAAATTCAACAATCTGCCAGAGGTCGGATTTGGACTCGCCCGGGGCCTCCACCATCTTCTTCCAAAACTGGGTCCTTCGCTCGGCATTCCCGAAAGCACCCTCCTTTTCAACCCACATTGCACTGGGCAAAACGACATCGGCTATTTCAGTGGAACGGGTCGGATAGACGTCCGAAACAACGATGAACCGTCCCTCTTTCAATGCGCCATGTCTGTATCGCTTTAGGTTGGGATAATCCTGAAACGGATTGGCGGTCATACTCCAGAATACCTTGACCTCTCCTCTATCCAGTGCTCGCAGCATCTCCACTGCATGATAGGTAGGTTTGGCTGGAATTGTTCCTGAGGGAAGTTTCCATATTCTTTCGGCTTTGGCCCGGTGCTCAGGATTCGTGACCACCATGTCGGCTGGCAGGCGATGGGTAAAAGTTCCGACCTCACGACAAGTTCCACACGCGCTTGGCTGACCTGTGAGGGAATATGGCTGATTGCCCGGTTCACAGATCTTGCCCGTTAACAGATGGAGATTGTATATGAGGTTATTCATCCATGTACCCCGGGTATGTTGATTAACGCCCATGGTCCAGAAGGATATGACTTTCCGCTTTGGGTCGCCGTAGATCTGAGATAGATACTCGAGGTCGGAGGGAAAAACACCACTTACCCTCTTCACATAATCCGGGGTATATCCAGACACATATTGTTTGTAAGCATCAAAATCCACCAATTTTGCCTCTTCCCTGAATGTGAATTTGTCTTCGAGGCCGTAACCAATATCCTCCTTTCCCCTCTTAAACAGGACGTGTTTCTTTAGAAACTGCTCATTAATCAGCCCTTTTTTTATCAGAAGACGAGCAATACCATTGGCGATGGCGAGATCCGATTGAGGTTTGAAGATAATTTCCTTGGTAGCCATTTCAGCACAGCGATTCGATATTGTGGTGAGATTGACCAGGTGGGCATTTTCACTAGATAAGAGCCGGTTCGTCACCTTGGAATAGAGAATGGGATGCATTTCCGCCATATTTGCTCCCCAGAGGACAAAGGCATCTCCGTGTGCAAAATCCTCATAGGTCCCCATGGGCTCATCCATTCCGAAGGTGGTCATGAAGCCTGCGACAGCACTGGCCATGCAATGCCGAGCATTGACCTCCAAGCTGTTGGAACGTAATCCTCCTTTCCAGAGTTTTGCTGCTGTATATCCTTCCCAGGTTGTCCATTGACCTGACCCGAACATGGCCACAGCATCAGGCCCTTTCTCTCTGACTGCCTGTTTCACCTTAGTTACGATAAGGCCCATAGCCTCATCCCATGAGGTTTCGGTAAGTTCACCGTGTTTGTCGTAGCTTCCATTTTTCATTCTAACCAGTGGCTTGGTGAGCCTATCCCGGCCGTACTGGATGAAAGGAAGTGAATAGCCCTTCACACAGAGCGTCCCCCGATTAACCGATGATCCAGGATCACCTTTGACACCCATGATCTTTCCGTCTTTTACTCCAACTAAAACGGAACAGCCAGTTCCACAGAACCGACAAGGGGCTTTGTCCCACACAAGGTCTTTCTCAGGATCACTGGCAAAGATTTCGTAGGGATTTAGGTAAATACCGAGTCCAAATACTGAGGCAGCCATAGAACTGTGCCTGATGAATTTCCGCCGAGTAATTCCTCTCATTTTATCTTCTCCTAAGATATATTGCTCACTGGCATATAAACGAAATCACAGTTTCGTTTATCCACTATAACGAAAATAGATAGAGAACGTTATGGGGTGAAGAATGTATTTCATGAAATCTTAGACAGTATTCTTAAGGGTGTGGTAATTTACATTCAGAACTCCATCAGACATGAGGTTAGCTGCCCCGATTACACGACTCGGAAAATGACAGAAATGTCACGTCAGATTGAGCCCATTATATAATGAGGACTATTGATTTATCGAATTCTTTTAAGAAATAGAGCACAGAGTAAGAAAATGTGGTTGGCAAAAACGGTGAGGGAGAAGAAGTACTTCTGAAAACTCCCATTAAAGCGGGAAATGACATGCCACTTTATGGGCCTCGTCAATGTCCTGGAGTTGGGGTTCGGTGGAAGGGTTGATGCATATTTCCGGCCTGCGCCGCGCCTGGTACACCGGGCAGCGTGGGGCAAACCGGCAGCCGCGGTAAGGACGCTCGAAATCAAATACCCCCCAGTCGCCCGCCTTACCCTCTGATGAGGTGCCAGAGGCCTCTCTGCTCTCTTTATCAACCAAGGAAGACCAAAGGATATGGGTATAGGGATGGCGCGGAGCCTGGGCAATACGATTCGCCAGCCCCATCTCCACAATCCTCCCCAGGTACATGACCGCCACCTTGTGGCTGACCAACTCCACAATCCGCAGGTCGTGGGATATGAAGAGGTACGATAACCCCAGGTTCTTCTGCAGATCCTTGAGCAGGTTGACTACCTGGGCCTGTATGGAGACATCCAGTGCGCTTGTCGGCTCATCCGCGACGATAAATCGCGCTCCCACCGCAAGCGCGCGGGCAATGCCTACCCTCCGCTTTTCCCCACCGGAAAGCTCATGTGGCAAGTTGGTGAGCTTGCTCTCCTTCAGGTTCACCTGTTCTAGGAGTTCGCCCATCTTGCGGTCGACCTGCGAACCGTTTATGTCCTGGTGAACGCTAATTGCCTCTTTGAGTATTGCCCGGATGCGCATCTTGGGATTGAGGGCGGCATCGAGATCCTGAAAGATCATCTGCATCTCTTTTCTGAGCGGACAGAAGTCCCGCGCGGACAGAGCGGTGATGTCTTTGCCGTCGAAGAGGATTCTGCCGGAGGTGGCAGGGGTAAGCCGCAAGATAGTCTTGCCAACCGTGGTCTTTCCGGAGCCGGACTCACCCACGAGACCGAGGGTTTCATGCTTTTTGAGGTAAAAGCTCACATCATCCACTGCAGGGATTACCCTCTCCTGCCCCCTGACCGCTGAGAAGAGGCCTCTGCGCTGGACAAAATGCTTCTTGAGATTGACCACTTCGAGGATCGTTTCTCCCATAACCACCTGGCGTTCCTAATCAAAATAGAGCCAGCACCTCACGCAATATCCGGGAGATATCTCCCGGAGGTCCGGCTCGTGATATTGACACTTCTCTCTAATCCCCTCAGTAACCCGATTGCAGCGAGCAAAGAACCTGCAGCCTTCCGGAGTATTAATGGTATCGAGCACATCCCCCTCAATGGCCTGCAAATAGGCTTTCTCCTTGATATGCTCTTCGGTCGGTATGGATGCAAGGAGGGCCGCGGTGTATGGGTGTTTGTTTTTATGATCTACCAGAAAGATGTCCCTGGCCGGACCATACTCCATGAGCGTGCCACCGTACATCACGGCCGCGCTGTCGGAAAGCCGTTTAATGACTTCGATATCGTGGCTGATGAGCATGGTGGTTACGTTGAGCACCGACTTGAGCTCTTGCAGCAGGTCTACGATCTTTGATTGTATGGTGGCGTCGAGCCCCGTAGTCGGCTCATCCGCGATCAACAACGACGGCTCCGAAGCCAGGGCCATGGCAACCATTGCACGCTGACACATCCCGCCCGACAGTCCATAGGGATAGCTATCGAACCTGAGCCGTGGGGAGTCGATCTTCACCTGTTCAAGCCAGTAGAAAGCCCGTTCTTTCGCCTCGCGGGAGTTTTTAATTCGGCTGTTGAGCACTATGGCCTCGGCTATCTGTTTGCCGATAGGGATAAACGGGTTGAGGGAAGATCGCGGATTCTGAAAGATCACGGAGATTTCTTTGCCGCGAATGTTTCCCATGAGCCGCTCCACCTGTTTCTGCCACCCCGCACAGTCCTTGCGCACCTCCATAACTCGGCCTTCTTTTCCGTTCAATTTCACGTAATCCTCGAGGTCCTGGAGCAGGTTTGTTTCGATGCCCTCGGCGTTAAAGTCCATCTTGCCGCTGATAACGCCCGGCTCTGCAGTAATCAGTCCAAGGATCGAGAGCGCCGTGATGCTCTTACCGCTGCCGCTCTCCCCTACCAGACCGAGCGTCTCTCCCCGATTGATCCGAAGATTGACGCCGTCCACAGCGCGGATAAAGGCCTGCTTGCTCTTTGCATAGAAATAGGTGCGCAGGTCTTCTATTTTCAGGATCGGCACGCCCCTCATTTATTCCTTTTCCCCTCAAGGATATTGTTGAGGCCGTCCCCCAGCAGATGGAACCCCATGATGGTAATCAGTATGGCCAGGGCAGGCGCTGTGGAAGGCCAGAAGTTGCCCTGCATGAAATAGTTGGCCCCGGCCTGCACCATGTTGCCCCACGAAGGCGTCGGCTCCTGCACCCCGAACCCGAGATAGCTGAGGCTTGTTTCGATGAGAATGGCCTCGGCCATACCGAGCGTTGCCTGGATGATCAACACGGTACGGCAGTTGTACCAGAGGATGTGCTTGAGGATGATAACCCTGCTCTTCAGGCCGATGGCGATGGCAGCTTCGATGAAATTCTTCTCCTTGAGGAATTGAATCTTGCCCTTAATGAGCGATAGTACCACGGGCACGTTCGCCAATCCGACGATCGTCATGATGTAATAGATATCGGGCTTGAAGGCGGCAACCATGAGCAGGATGAACACCAGCCGGGGAAAGGAATCGATCAGATTCGCCGCATAGGTAATGACCACCTCGATGCGTCCACCGCGGTAACCTGCCAACACCCCGAACAAAGTGCCAAACGTCAGGGCGATGCCGATGGCCAAAAGTCCCGGGAGGAAATATGCCTGAATCCCCACAATCAGCCTGGAGAGGATATCCCTCCCTATGAAATCCGTACCGAGCACGTAGCCGCCAGTCCCTGGGGGGGCCATTAGCAACTGGAGGTCCATCTCCTGAGGGTCATGCGGTAGGAGGTTGGCGGCCCCCAGGATGTAGGATGCCACCACCAGGGTGACGACAAGCAGTCCATAAGCCACGCAAACGAGTTCCACTGGGGCCGCCTTTTTCCAAAAGGGCAGGTCCGAGTACGCGCCTACATGGCGGGAAACCTGGGAATACCTTCTCATACGCTCGTTCCCCTCATGCCATGATCTCCTCTTTAAGACGACCTCGGATTCACCATGATGTATACAACTCTCTGCAGCAAGGTGCCGAATCGGACAACAACGGCCGTAGCGATGGCGATCCCCATGATAACCGGATAGTCTCTGTCCTGGGCGGCCTGCCATGCCATCCTTCCCATGCCGGGCCAGTTGAAAACCTGTTCAACCACCACGGCGCCGCCGAGGATAAAGGGAATCTTCGAGGCGATAATTTCGGTTATCGGGATCAAAAAGCCCTCCTTAAACGAATGCGCCCATATGGACGCGCCTTTGGCGCGAGCTGTGCGTATATAGTCTTCGGCCAACACCCGGCCCATCTCCTCGCGGAGGAAGCGGACAACTTCGCTGATGGTCCCATTGCCGATTCCGAGCACAAACATGGGCAACAGAAAGTAAAGCCAGCCCAACTCTTGATTCCGTGAAAACCCGAAGAGAATCGGAAACAGCCCGAATTTGTGCATGAATATATAAATAACGATATATCCCAACCAGAAGACCGGCAGTGCGGAGACCACGTAGGCAAACATGGTAAACGGCCAATTCACCATGGTCATTCCGCGCCTCGCTGAAGAAAGGGCAATGGGGACGGCGACGAGGAGCGTTACGAGCATAGAACCGATGGTGAGATAGAGGGTGTTAATCCCCACTCGGACAATCTCGGTCAGAACCGGAAGCCCGGTACGGATGGACGTGCCAAAGTTCCCCTGGAGCATGTTTCCGAGCCATAAGAGGTATTGAGCATACCACGCCCTGGGCACCCCCAGGGCCTCACGCACCCCTTCTCGCGCCGCAGCAGTGGCCATCTGCCCCTCAACCAGCAGGCTGAACGGGTCCCCCGGCGAAAGATAGAGGACAAGGAAGACCACCAGGCTCACCCCAAGGAGCAGAAGTGCAGTAATCGCAAGCTCCCTGGAAAGCAAAAGAGCCACTGGTCTTACCGAGGCAAGTTTCATCCTTTCCGGAGCCTCAATTTTGCAGGGCCCTCACGTGGAGGGCCCTGAACGTGGATTTGCAATGCTAAGGGACTATTGTTGATCTTTCTCCGGTATGTACCACGCATCAGCAAACGAGAAGAACTTGTACGGGTGGATGGCCACGTGTCGGAGCCTCTTGTGGTAGGCAGCATAGTTCGTGAGCGTCCAGAGGAAGGTGTACGGGCATTCCTCTGCCAGCATGGAATGGAGTTTGCGGTATATGGTCCTCCGCTTTTCGTGGTCGAGTGTCAGCTTACTCTCCACGATAAAGCTGTCCACCTCCGGGTTGGAATAGGCGCCGAAATTGTTCATCCAGGGCCCGATCTCGGACGAATGGAAGAGGGAGGTAATGTCGGCGGAGTCATCAAACACCCAGGATGCAAAGATGACGTCGAAGTCATGGTTGAGAAAAACATCCTCTTTCCAGGACAACCATTCCTTGAACTCTCCCTGTATGTCTACCCCAATTTTGCTGAGATAATTCTTAAAGGCAAGAACAACACGCTTTACGGCTTCGCTTTCCTTTTCTATCGGGACTTTCAGAGTGAGGGAGAGTTTCTCGCCGTCCTTTTCCATAATACCGTCATCGCCTTGAACGAATCCAGCCTCGTTTAACAGTTCAATCGCCTTTTGAGGGTCATACGGCAGAGGCTGAACATCCAGGTTATAGGCCCAGCTTCCGGGGGCAAACGGACCGGAAATAATTGTTCCCTGTCCTTGGAAAAATGAATCGAGCATCTCCTGACGATTTACCGCATAGGTAATCGCTTTCCTCACCCGCTGGTCAGCCAACAGGGGATTTCGGGTATTATAGCCAAAGAACGAATACGACAGTGCGTTGTACGGCTGCAGGACTAACCGCTTGTCCCCTTGTATCTGGGGTATATCCCTGGGGTTCACCAGCACAATCATATCGATGGCATTGAACATCAAGGCCTGACTCATGATATTCTGGTCCGCAAAGGGTTTTGCAATGAACTTTTTGATATGGGGTTGTCCCTTGAAATAGTTGTCATTTGCCACCAGTATCACCTCATGGTCGCCGGTAATATTTCTCAGCATGTACGGACCGGTCCCGATGGGTTTGTGCACAAAGGGGTCTTCCCGCGTGAGAAATTCCGGATTTTCCGGCCCGTGCTTCGGAATTATCTTGAAGCTGAACTTGGCGAGGGCATTTAAAATCGGCCGCTTGAGGGTAAACTCGACGGTGTAGTCATCGATCTTGGCGAGGCTTTCGATAAACTCAAACCGCACCTTGAGGGAGGTGATGGTTTTGGGGTGCATCATGACATTGTAGGTGAAGATGACATCGTCGGCGGTAAACGGCTTCGGCTCCTCTCCCTCCTTCGGATGCCATGTCACATCCTTCCGCAGGTAAAAGGTGTACTTGAGGCCCTCATCGGAAGTCTCCATTCGCTCGGCTAGTTCCGGCACAATTTCCTGCTTTTCATCGATGCCGACAAGGCCGTTAAAAATGAGCTCGCTGATTCGCAATGAAATCATATCATTGCTCGTTATGGGATCCAGGGTCGTGGATCTGCCGTATTCACCGTAATTCATGGTGCCGCCGTCCGGATTCCCGTCATTCTTCCGTTTCGCCTTTGCCCAAGGCAGCATCACGACAAATACAAAAAGCGAAATGATTAACAGAACACTCGTTAACCTTTTCATAACATCCTCCTTGACGTTAATAGGGAAATACCGTTAAACACCTTATGTTGCACCATGTTTTATCAGTTGGTATTGCTGTAATCCCAACCGTTTCAAACGAAAATCAAAGCAGTTACAGGATCCTTGCGTCCCCTGCGCTCTTCTGCTCCATTGAATATACCCCCTGCATGGCGACTTGTATCTGACGGACCGCGGGGAATTGGTTGCTCATAGCAAAATAGATCTCCAGAGCCTCGGAGAATCGCATGGTTTGATAGTATGCCTCGGCCAGATTGATGAGCATCAGGGGATCGTTGTACTCGATCCTGTTTTTCTTGCCCTTGTTCCGCCCCGCCTCCATATAGACAATGGTCTTAACGTAGTCCTTCTTACGCAGGTGGTACCTACCGAGGGCGAGGTTGACCCGAGAAAATTTTTTCCCTTCTCCAGCCTCAGCCAAGGCGGCTGCTTTCGTCACGATCTCATTGCATTCCACCCCAAGCCTGCTGCAGGCATCGAGTATATCCGCAAGGAGGTCGGGGGAATTGAGCCGTCTCTGCAAAAGTTCGTTCCACCTGCCCATTGCTTCGGTTTTTCGGCCTCGCAGGTACAGAAGAGCTGCCTGTCTGGCTTTCGCCTTCGCCTTGAATTGTTGGGGTGCCCCGTCGGATGAAATAAACGAGGAGGTAACTTCTGCTGACCGGTCGAAACTGCCAAGAATGGCATACGCCTCACCGAGGTAGTAGTTCGCTGCCTCCCTGGACCTATCATCGGTTGTTGCTTTCACAAGGTATTCTATGCTCGCCTTTCCGTACAGCTTGGCGAGGTTATCGAGCAAGGTAAGGTCGTAAAAACGGAGCACCTTGTTCTCGCCGAGAACTTCCTCAGAGGAAAACGCCTTCAGATCCGTCAGCATGAGCAGGTCGAGCCCCTTCTCTATGAGGCCGGCCTTGGCGTAGACTCCAAGGGCGTTCTTGATGACCCGTATCGGCATCCCATTCCCGGACTGTTTGGCCAGTGCAAGGGCCCTGTCGCACATTGCCCGGGGATTCTCGCCCACCAGGCCCGCCTTACTGTACGCCGCCGCAAGTTCTGAAAGCACTTCCGGGTCTCTTTGATTCACGCTTTTCCAGAGGCCTCTCGCTTTTTGCCCGTCTCCCTTTAGGTGATAACTAAGCCCCAATTCCACCCTCGCAATCTCCCGGTACTTTTCCCGCCCCCTTTTATCCATGATAAATCTCTCGAAAGCGCGCGCCGCCTCCCCAAACCTGCCCCCCTCCAGGAGCCCCTCGCCCATATAGAGGTCCACCAGGCGGCTTCTGGCCTCCCCCCGGAATGCGGCGAGTTTCTCAAGGTAATCGAGGTGCACTGATACCGAAGTCCGGTAGAGCTCACGGTATAACTCGGCATTTTTCAGATAAATCAGCCCCAGGCTCAAATGAGCAATGCCCTGGCTGCCTGCCTCGACGGATGCCATGGAGGAACGAAGCACAGTGGCAGCGTCTCCGTAGCGGTGCATCTTGTAGAGCGCCATCGCCCGCTTCAAGGGATCATGTGCTGGGTACGCCGGCGCTGCCAGCAGGATAACCATGAGGCAGCACGGAAGGATCCGTCTCATATTCCTTCCTCTCAACAAAAGAGAGCTTTCCTTCGCTATCCACCACCTTAGCAACATGGATGTGGTCCCACTGCTCAACCTGGGCGCGGAACGCGATCGTCCCGTCAGCCGAGCAGGTCACATCATGGTTCATCTTGGCCCCTGTCCTGAGCAGAAAATTTGCCCTTTCCCCAATATCAACGATGTAAACGGGATTATACGCCTGGCGGTCGTTCTTCACGTAGACGATCCTGTGACTGTCCGGCATCCAGGCAGGTCCCCGCTCTACATCCGGGATAATGTCCATGGCCACTACCTTCATGGCAAGCCCTTCGCCTTCCCTGGGGTCCGAACCATCAGCGGCAATCACGGCCAGCGACCATACCTTCGGGTCATTCTCCTTGTTATAGTTGGTATAGAAGGCGATCTTTGTGCCATCTGGGGACCATACCGGCCTCAGGTCGTCGTAGGACCAAGTGGTGAGCGGTTTCAGGGTCCCGAAAGGGTCTTTCACATCACCGATGAGGTAGATGTCGTGATTTTCGTTGCTTCCATAGGTCATCACGATCTTCTGGCCGTCGGGGGACCACTGGGGGTACAGATATTCCTTGTCACCCCCGGTCAGCCGCCTCAGCGCACGGGTTGTAAGGTCCATCAGATAGATATCCCCATAACCCGTGCGGCCCGATACAAAAACCAGGTGATCATCGACAGGGGACCAATGCGCAAGGCCATCCTTTGCCGTATGCTCTGTGAGTCTTTTCGTCCCGTCGCTGCCGATGGCACCGAGATAGAGGTCGTAGTTCCCGGCCCCACCATTGCTCATGACCACAAAGCGATCTCCCCCAGGGGACCAGCTGATCCCTGAGTTGTAACTCACCTCCTCGAAGGTGCTGGGAAGGAAGAACTGCGTCGCATCATTATCGGCCAGCTGCAAATATATTTTCTGGACAATCGTTCCGACCGGACTGGCGATGATGATCTCCTTCTTGTCGCCAATGCTTCGCTCGAACGCGATCAGCTCCCCGGACGGGGACCACACGGGACTTGAGTCGTTGTGGCCGGGATTAATCTCGGTAAGTTCACGAATCCAGAGGGGTTCTACCACTCTCGGCACCTCTGTTTCCGGCTCCCTTTCCACCGTAACGCCCTCGGGGAGCTCCTCCGCAGGCGGCGGTTCTTCCCCCGTGACAATAGGTTTGCTTGCCCCGAGCCCTGGTTCTTCTCCGGTCTTATGAGCTGTATTTTCACCGGGTTCATCTATCTCCACCGTCCCCCTCGGGGGGATCGCCCCGCCAACCTTCTCACCGGTCGCGTCCTGATCCACCACTGATGACTGCGCCTCAACAGCCAGGCTCACGCCGGCGATGAGTGCTGCTGCAAGAACCGTACAAGCCCATACCCGCAATTTCACGCCGCTAACCTCCACACCGCGCTAGCTCAAATCCTTTATCTGAGCCCAGTATCTCCTTGCAGCGTTGCGACACTTTACGAAGCTGCTGTTGCCCTCCAGCTTTTTCGGAAAGAAATCGAAGTATTCACGCCATGCAAGATTGGCTTTACCGAGAAGTGATCTTTTTTTGGTGATCAAAAAGAGCTTATGATACGAAATAGCCCGGTAATAATAGGTGTCATGGACGGCCTCCGCATGGTGCTGGGTCGGGAAAAATCGCGCATTCTGCTTGGCTATCTTTAGTCTTTCTACCGCCTTGGCGAGATTCTGGGCAGCGGCCTTCTTGTTCTTATGTATGAGTTGATTTCCTTTTTCGTAGTAGGCATGTCCCAAATTGGTGTAGGTCACCGCAAATTGCTTGTAGATTATCTGTTGGTTTTCAGGAAGTGACAACACGTTCTCAAACTCACGAATAGCGGCATCATAATCATTTTTGTCGTCCAGGTAGAGCTGGCCAAGCCTGTGGCGAGCATCTGAATAATCAGGATGCCCTTTTTCAGTGCTGGCATAAGCCTGGATCGCCGCATCGATGTTGCCATTTTGTTCAGCCATCTTCCCTACTTTCATATAATCCTTCACGAAAACAATCTTATTTTCCCCGATGCGCTCTATAGTTGGTTCACTGAACTCCAATACCTCTTCCCAGTCACGGTAGTCGCCCCCCACCGAAAGCTTTACTTTGCGGAATCCAAAATTCACCGGTTTCCCGTCCAGAAGAGGGGTTTTACCGATGTTGACACCATCGACAAAGACATCGGCCTCGGACGGCTCAGACTCGACCTTCAACAGGGCAGTGGCAACATCAAGGGTGAACTCTTTTTCCTGCTTGCTCTGATCAACGCTGATCGTTTCGTGCATTGGCTGGTAGCCGTATCGGGAGAGGAGAATATCGTATTCTTGATAGAGGCGCACAGGTATCTCCACCCTACCATTCGAGCCGGTAGTTCCGACCCAGGTATTATTGAGATATACATTTACCCCCCACAATGGCGCTCCATTAAGTGAAGATCCGCCTTTTGCCAGGAGAACAAAGGAATCCTTCGCAACATCCCTTTCTTCTTCGAGGTATACGCGGCGGACGACCTTGCCCCCGACATTAATTTCCTCACCCTCGTTTAAGGCGACAATCTCGGTCCATGACGATGTATCATCATTCTCCTTGACGATGAGCATGCCTGCTTCATGATAACCCTTCACCCTGCCGGACTCGTCCAACTCAGCAGCCATGTATTTGAACTCATTACCCCGTCTGATCTTATAGTCGAGTTTTCCGAGATTGATTCTGTAGCTGTCATCTTGAACGGCGTCAACTGTTCCCTCAAAGGGAAATTGATCAATGATATTGTTGACGATCAATTTTACGGTATTCTCAATGTGCTTTTTCTTATTGACTTTGTTTATTTGACTCAGGATTGTGTTTCCGTCAGAGAAGTTGACCGTGGTTTCGATCGTCATTCCCCCACCATCCTTCGTCACGCTTCCCGCGATAATCATATCAACGAACTTGATAAGTGGCGTATGTTGCCAACCTTGTGTCGCAACAGTTTCCATATCGAGGCTTGATTCCAACATCTTTTCCCGAAGCGTTGGCTTCGGCACCTCCAGAAGGCTTGAATACGTGGACAGACTATCGCTGAGCGATCTTTCAATCGTGCTCAGGATTCCCGATAAATCCTCTTCCGGCGTGTTATTTACATAACCATATATACCTACCTTGATTGGCTCTGGTCTGGCAGCATAGAAAACCCGCTGAACACTCTGGTTGCCTTCAAAATTGATCGATGTCTGCCACTGGTCAGGAATATACCCCGGAGCAGTAAGTTTGAGTTGTGCCTCTCTGCCCGCTTTGCCTGTATATACATAGGAGAAGACGCCTTTGGTATTGGTCTTACCAAGCTGTCTATCATCCATATTGACGACGACATCGGGAATTCCCCTTGAAACCCCATATGCCTCGGTAAGCGCCGCAACAGAGACAGTTCCCTTTGTGACTCTTGCCTTTCCCGCTGGGGCTTTCGGTGATGGTGTCTTTGGTACGGGTGCCTTTGCTACCGATTTCTCTGCTATCGGTGCCTTTGCGGCGGGGGCCTTTGCTACTGGAACCGCTGCTGCCGGCGCCTTTGCCGCTGGTTCCTCTGCTGCGGATGCCTTTGCTACTTCTTTCTTCCTGGATAGAGAGACTTCTACCCTTTCTCCCGGTTCTACTCTGACGCTCTTTCTCCACGTTTTGTACCCTTCTTTGCTTACTCTAACCTTCAAGCCTTTCTTCGGCAGAACCTGGTAATTGTGCACGTACTCCCCATCTTCGTCCGTCTTTACGTTCACCTTGTCTTGAATACGAATGGAAGCGCCCTCCAGTGGCTCATCATTCTCCGTTACATAGAGGGTAAAGAACTTCGTCGCCTTGAGGGCGACCTTGAACGGATACCTGTCGACAGTCCTCTCTTTTGGCAGCTTCACCACGAATGAATCCTTCCAGGGCTCGATATCATACCCGGAGGCTTCTTTCTGAACAGCCACGAAGACCTCTGCACCGGGCTGTCTCTTGATTCTCTTTGAAAAGTATCCATCGCTGTCAGTAGCCCCCAACTCGACGCTATCCAGTAGAACCTTGGCCTTGGGCGCCGGTTTGGCGTCCAGGGTGACCTTCACCTCCACGTCAAGTTCCACCTGTTTCCCGGCTTCACAGGCAAAGATCAGAATCGATACGAATAGGATTAAGACTATTGTTGTAATGTGTTTGACCATGGTCTTTACCTCCCAAAAAGATAACCGGCCATTGGGACCGTCGGCCGGGAAATGAGCAATGCCTCCCTCATGATCATTGTCGTGCATTTCATGCTAATAACTATCCTTATGCGATATCCGAAAAGAAAATGAGGCTACATTCCGGGCGGCCGGATGTTTACTTCCCCGGGATTTATGATCTTATCCGCATCGGAACTGGAGCCCGCAATAGATTTCCGCTCACCTTCGGCAATCTTCTTGAGTTCGAACTCCAACTTCTTACGCGTGCTACGGCCTATCTCCACAGTCCTCGTTTCCGTCTCATAGCCAATTCTGGTGGCCTCCACCTTATAGGTGCCCCGTGCTATTGCCTTTTTTTCAGACTCAAATTTTCCATCCTCATCGGCGATTACCGAGTAGGAGGCCTTTTCCACCTTGGCGGTGGTATTCATCATATGCACTACCGTGCCTTCCGGACTTTCTCCGACAACCGGCTTCATATCAGGGTCCACAAGCTTAACCCTGCCGCGAATCTTCGGCGAGCACGCCGAAAAGAGCACTGCAATAGCAACAAATAGGAAAAATAGCGTGGTTCTATGATTCATGGCTCTCTCCTCCCATAATGGTAAAATTGCAAGAATTGATATCTACAATCGTTTATCCAAGGGATGGCGATCGGTGCGTACGACGGAGATTTTCCTTACCAGTTTTACCTGCAAGCGTCCGGGGGCAGAAGACCGTCCGTTCCTCGCTACCTGGTCTTCTTTTTTCGAGCCGACGTCTTCTTCCTTCGTTGGGCTTTCTTTTCCGTGCTCTTTGGAGCTTTCTTGTTCTCCATCTTTTGGACTGTCATTTGCTGCGTTTCGATTTCCTTGGTTAGTTTTTTGATCCTCAATTCGGTAGTGTCGAATTCAGCCTTGACCTGAATGCCATCGGATTCCATGCCCAGTTTCTTGGTCTTTAAATTGGCTATCTCTTTTATGTTATGTTCCTTATCCCCCAGATTTGAGTTGTCTATCGCTTCAACCTTCCTTATCTCTACCTCTAACTCCGCCTTCCGTGCGTTGATTTCGGAAAATTCCATTCCATAATCCGCATATTTCCTCTCAAGAAGCGCCCGTTCTTTTTGGAGCTCGGCAAGCTTCACTTTTTCTTTGGAAAGCTCCACCTTGGCCTGAGCTTCCTTCAGATCAAACTCCGCCTCTCGGACGGGGGCACGATTGGCCGCCGGAACCTGGGAATACAGGCCTTCTTGCGTTTTTCCTCGTGAACTCTTGGTCAACGGGGTTTTCCCTGTTGCACTTTTGAGAACTGGGATTGAGGAGCATCCGGCGAGTAAGGAAAGTGCCACCAAAAACGTCAAGCCCATATGCCAAAACCTTTTCATGACGTTTTCCCTCCTTTGTGACAGGTTAAAGTTTGGGTTAAGACGGGTGAATCGGCGGTCGATGTTTTCATTAGATAAGCTAATCTAAGAGGTTTATTCGTGCTTAAGGTCTTTCAGTAGTCACGGTCCCCACATTCGATCTACCTGTTTCGGGCAGGTTTTGCCATGCTCGGTGAGTAGCAAAATGGATGCCAAAATTCGCCAGAGAGCGGAGCCTCCGACAAACCAGTGAAATTGTAGTCTGAACAAACACTGGAGATCCCAGGGGGGAAGGAATTGCCTGAGATAAAATGAAAAAAAGTAAACGAAAATCGAATAATGTTTACCTTTTTGCATATCTGCTCGCCCGAGGCCAAGCGTCAAGGGGCCACGTTACGTTCTTGCCACACGATCATTTTGTTCAATTGGTTCGATTAGTTGGATTGGTTAATTCGGCTTGGATCGTTGGGATGGTTTAGATCGTTAATTTGGTTAATATCCTTAATCTGGTTTGTCTCGTCTATTTGGTTTCTCGGGTATTCCACTTATCCCCGTTAATTCTTACCTCTTCATTCTTCATTCTTAATTCTTCATTCTTACTCCTCCTTCCTCTCCCCCTCTCAACTCCCCTTCCCTATTGGACTACCCCCAGATCAACGTGCGCCATTCCTCTGACTGATTGAACGCAAACAAACAGAATAGTTCATCGATGAAAAGTAATGATTTCATGTTCTATATTCGAAGGCCGGATAGTGATTTCTCTTGACTTTTGCCAATTCTCCCCCTTAAATGGCAATCCAATGACTGCTGGCCCCTCAGTTTGTTCGCTTCCATAAGTGATGTAAACGTAGAAGTATGGAGGTAATGACAATGTGCTTTATTTTCAGTTTAATTCCAGCCACCATTTTTACCGTAATAGGCTATTTTGTCTTTTTTTCTTCCACCAAAACAGAAGGAGCTCGTCAAAAGTTTGGCCAAGTTCTGGCAGTTTGGGTATTTATTGTTGCATTGTTTTTCCCAATAATGGGTTTGTATGTCACTCTTTCTGGCCTATGCCCAATAGAGGGAATATTGCAAATAATGCATTCTGGCATGAACCGCTAAATCTAGACGGTATGCTGCCAAAGTTTCCATTTCGGCCTTCAAGCTGGCGACCGACCCGTTATAGTGACCGATGGCGAGGTCACGTCGGCTTCGGACGTACCTGAGGGATCTAATACCCGACCGGCAGGTTTCCGGTATCAATAGTTTAGCCTGCATAATCATTATTCCAGAAAGGAGGATCACTATGGCCTCTATCAAGATGATCAGCGAAGACGAAGCAACAGGTAAAACCAAAGAGATTTACGAGGATATCAAAGAAACCCTCGGAATAGATTTTGTTCCCAATATGTACAAGGTCATGGCTTCCAAACCAAGTTATTTGGAGCTGAACTGGAATAAAATCAAAACGGTGATGCGAGGATCAGGCAAACTTGACAGTTTGACAAAGGAAATTATAGCCGTTGCTGTATCAGCAGTTACGGGATGTGAATATTGAATCTCAGTTCACACTTCTGTGGTGCAAAAGTTGGGGCTGGATGATGAAGGAGTTCTCGAATTAATGGCAGTTGTTGATTTGTTCAGTGGGCTCAATAAGTTGTTGGATGGATTACAGGTAGAGATGGACGAAAAACCCTGGTATGGGTGAGGTTAGGAAGTTGAATGCCGTGAGCATTCACTAATCTACAATATGAATGATTGATAAAGATCAGATTTCCCCGCATTTTGTGGTAAATCTCCCTTGAAGCCTTGTGTGGAGGCAGAAACGACGGCCTGAGGTGGTCGTCTAGTCCAAGGCACTATAAACAATTGTTAGCCAATTCTGCCTGGCAGGAATAGAAAAACGACCGAGAGAGATTGGTTGGCTTTGGGAGCAATGAGGAAAATGAACTATTTTGTGCTTGTTCTGTTGTGGGTCATATGGTGTGCTCTTCACAGTGGAATGATCTCTGTGAGAGCAACTAAATATCTTAAGCGACGGCTTGGAGGCCACTTTCGCTTTTATCGTTTGGTTTTTAACCTCGTGGCCATAGCGACGATAGTACCCGTCATTCTCTATGGGCAATCGATACAAGGGCACGTGGTATTTCGCTGGGAAGGGTTCATGATCGTATTTCAAGTGCTCCTGCTGACAATCGCTGTCCTGCTATTCTTCGCTGGAGCGAGGCATTATGACATGCTTCAATTCCTGGGACTTCGTCAGATAAGGACGGGAACTTCACACAGTGCCCTGACCGAGACTGGCACGTTAAATACTACGGGTGTTCTCGGTATAACTCGACATCCTTGGTATCTGGCAGCAATTATACTTATTTGGGCAAGGGGATTGGACGTACCCACGCTTATTACGAATATAATACTTACCCTCTATTTCATAGTGGGAACGGCTCTGGAGGAACGAAAACTTCTGATCGAGTATGGTGAGGACTATCGCAGATATCAGCAGAAGGTATCTATGTTGATTCCCTTCAAGTATCTTAAATCAAGAATCCAGAGGTTTTCTCTTTAGGCAAAGGTGAGATTGCTTATCGATCCTAAAACATGCCCTTGGCAATGGGAAGCTCTGTAGCTTTAAGCACACTCAATACTTCTGACTGAAGTATGCAGATTCTCCCAGCCTGGACGCATACAATAAACACAAATAAGCAGAATTGGGGACGATATTCGACCGTATATTTCATTCTTAATCTTTCAACTCATGGGTGCCGGGGTTTGTGAACGTGCGGAGCACGTAGGGCAAAGTATGGCACAGCCGCAAACTCTGTGTTATCTGCACGTGTGGGAATACAATACATACCAACAGAACCATCGTATTTATTTCCGAGTTAGTCGCGTGCGGAAAAATATCTTCCCTCGCTTTCTTCTCCTTTTACCCTCTGGTGGTTCTCAGGAGGGTCGCAATAACTCCTCCAAAGCCAAGGAGCGATGCGACTGCTTTGACAAACCAGCCCAAGACAGGCACCCAGCCAATCACCCACAGTGTTATGAGCCCCCAGAACGTCCCCCAGAGTATGTTGAGATCGGGTCTCTTCAAAGCTGCAGCTACCTTTCTACCAATAATCTGGGCCACAGCAATGTAACCTACCAGAAATGCACTGCTAACCAGAATAATTTCCAGCGGTATTAGTGGTATACCCACCACAGATATGGCCAGTAATATTGCTAAGGGAACGATCAGCACGAGCCCCAGAATACCCCACAGAGTCACCTTAAGCGTATTTTTCTGCACCGTAGTAGAAATTAAGCCGAATGGCTTCGGGATAATCGCCACAATCAACAATGCCAAGGCGAGAAGACCGATAAAACTAATAATGCTAAAAGCCCAAGACCATCCTCGCCACTTACCTTTGGAAACAGTCCTTATGACTGAAGAAACACCTGGGATATTCACCTCGACTATATCGCTGCGGACTCGTGCTCCTGCCTCCTTTTTGATCGCTCCTCCTACCGAAACAGCACTCCCGCCCACTACTGCCTTCGAACCCAAGATAACCGAACCCCCAACCGCCACGACATTATCTTCGACCACACCGTTCACGGTTACATCCCCGCCAACGGCCACCGCGTCGCCTACCGTCATCCCTTCTTTGACCACAACATCGCCGCCAATCTTAACGATGTCCCTGACTTTTGCTCCAGCCACAGGAAGAAATGCTAGCGGCAACCCCACGAGCAGAAAAAAAGCAATCCATTTCTTCATCCTTCGTTTCTCCTTTGCATCTTTCTGTCCATAAGCCGATCCGCTTTCCCTGGGCCCCCGAGGGTAGATAACGTCATAGAAACGAAATCACGGGTTCGTTTATGCGACGTTTAGCCGAATATCCTAACGTTTTTCGGCCATGAGAATGAAAAATGCCTATCCCTTGGAAAGGATTAAGCCTTCAGATATAACTAAGAGCGTATCAGATTTGGTAATCCAC
>JABAOH010112271.1_pt1 | contig 19218 bp, 18 predicted proteins | sample 7062181 | NCBI WGS metagenome assembly JABAOH01 (sample SAMN14538630, study PRJNA623070) | marine sediment metagenome | biome: marine biome [ENVO:00000428]; feature: marine pelagic biome [ENVO:01000023]; material: deep marine sediment [ENVO:00002113]; isolation source: pool of 5 deep marine... | reverse complement strand
CGACCGCTTCGCGGCCACCCCTCTCAAGAGGGGATTTTTTGGACTGAATGTGGCACAATGAATGAATTAAGTAGAATGACTGACCGTGTATGAAAAGTTTTGCGGGGGTCCAGGGGGCGGTTTTTCAAAAGAGCCCCATGGCCGCCGGAGGCAAAAATAAAAAAAGAGGTGAAAATGAAAGAACGGTTATTAAATGAAGCGAAACGAATTGGCGATCAATTGCTGGAGGAGGCAAAAACCGATGATAACGGGATATACTGGGAAACCATGACCATGGACCTGGACCGCAATATTTCCTTTAAAACAGGTGAAAGCATTTACAGTGGGTCAGCCGGGGTTTCGCTTTTCTTTTTGGAACTTTTCAAACAGGCTCAAGACCAACGGTACATGGATGCGGCAGTCCAGGGGATGAAATGGGTGGTGAACTATTGCGAAAACAACCCGGCGTCATATTATGCATTTTTTACCGGTCGTATGGGGATTTCATACGTCCTGATGCGTATGTATGAATTCACTGGTGAGAGCCGTTATGTGGAGCAGGCACTGGCAACAGCCAAAGCTTGTACTGAGTTTTTGAACCCTGAACATGGGGTGGATGATTTAATTAACGGCACCTCCGGGGCGCTTTTAGGTTTGCTGCATTTGCATGCTGCTGCGGGTGAGGAGTGGATATTGAAGGCTATTGATGCCTATATCAAGCACCTGGTGGCAAGCGCCCATCACGGTCCCAGAGGCCTGTACTGGGACCGTTCCGAAACCGGGATCTCCGGTCTGTGTGGATTTTCCCATGGGGCGGCAGGGATTGGATTTGTCTTCCTGGAGCTGGGTCGTTATTTTCAAAATGAAACCTTTTACAAACTGGCGGAGCAGGCTTTTTTATATGAGCGGCATTTTTTTATGGAATCGCGGTCAAATTGGCCGGACCTACGGAAAGGCATCTATACGGATGAGGATAAAGAAAACCACAAGAAGGCCTTTTTGGAGAACAACCTGGATTTTTTTACCACCGGCGGTGATATGAATGCCTGGTGTCATGGTGCAGCAGGTATTGGGCTATCCCGGCTGCGCGCTTTCCAGTTATTAAACAAGAAAATATATGAAGATGAAGCCCGGGTTGCCATCAAGAAAACCATCATAACAAACGTTGAAACGAATATTCCCGAACCCACGTTTACCCTTTGTCACGGCGGCGGCGGCAATGCCGAATTATTCATATACGCCTATCAAATCTTCAATGATGACCAATACCTGGAACTGGCAGAAAAAGTGGCTGTGAAAGCCATTGATTTCTATGAAAAAAACAAGTTCTTCTTTTCCGGTTTTCATTATGGAGGTGATATGCAAGACAGGAGTTTGTTTATGGGAAACGCGGGCATTGGCTATTTTTATTTACGATTGTTGAATCCCTTTCAAGTCCCCTCCATCCAGGCACCCACAGTGGATGAACCATTTAAACCCGGGCAACCTTTATCTAAAAGTCAATATCCCTTTATTACCATTTCAACGACTGATGTTCAAAAACAATTGCTCCAAAAGAATTTCCAGCGAACGCTGTATTGTTCTGAAAACCTGATCCCGCAAAAATTAGATGCGTTTTTTAGTGAAAGTGCCTACAGCATCGACGCCCCCTCCACATTGATGGAGTCCTTTATCACCTTTATAGCAAACACCATCGACAACCAATCACTGGCACCAGGGCCGAAAGAAATCCTTTCCGATATCTTTGACCTGGAATTGGAGAAACGGCGGATGGATGAAGCCATAAAAAGCCATTCACTGCTGAATATAAAAGACATTGTGCTGAACCAACAGGGCGAGGAAATCATCAAAAAGGCAGGAGATGATAATGCTTTCCTGGAATTGATGCTTCAATTGGAACCGTATGTCCAATTAAAAACGACCCGGTGGAATTGGAACCTTTCCGATCAGGAGGAATGGAAGAAAAATATTAATCAACCGCTGGAATCGGAAGAAGAGGAAGAAGAGATGTGGGCGGTTTTATTAAAACCTATGTCCATGGGGATATTGGAAACTGAATTATCTCCATTTACCTATACTATCCTGGCTGAGTTATGTGAGCCCAATCGAGTGGAGCAAGTGATGCAGGCTACGATTGATGCGTTTGAATCGCTGACCCCGGATCAGGAGACGATGCTGCGAGGAAAGATCATCGATCAGATCAAGCATCTCCTGCTGTCCGGTATCTTAGTGGAAGCAAAACCTGATAAAAAATAGAATTAGAATAGTATTACTATTGCAATTAATTTACGAATCCTTTAAAATGTGGCTTAAAAAATATTTTTACAGGAGGAATTATGAAAAAATTATTTTCAGTGTTAGTGGTAGGGTTGTTATTAATCGCTTTTGCCTGCGGAGGTGGTGGTAAATATGCAGACCTCAAAAATGTATTTGAAGATTACATTGATGCAACGGAAAAATTTTTTGATGGTTTTGAAAAAGCGGATAACGCCGATAAGGTGGCGGCTGCTATCAACGATTATTCGGATGCAGTGAAAAAAATCATCCCTAAAATGAAAGAGATGCAGAAGAAATATCCTGATCTGGGTAAAGAAAAAGATGTCCCGGAAGAATTAAAAGCTACGATGGAAAGGTTTCAGAAAGTCATGGCGAAAATGCCGACATTATTTGGCAAAGTAGCTCAATATGGAACCGATCCAAAAGTGCAGGAAGCCCAGAAAAAATTGATGGAAGTGATGGCGGAACTAAGGTAGAAACCGTTCAGCTTCACCATACAAAACTCAATACTCAACACGACGTACACAGGACAAAAAAAAGATAGATTTCCAGTCCGGCATCCCCTAAAAGGTGCCGGGCTGGAGATGCTTTACTTTTTCTCAGTCTTTTAATAATTTAATTAACCGATGAAAAAAACAGGAAGACGATTTTCAGTCCCCACACCACTGGCTGCACTGGTCGGCTACACGGCAACCGTACTGCTCCTTATCTATTGTTTAAAATACATTACCTTCTTATCTGCGCCTATATTTTTCGCTTTTATTATTGCCTATTTATTTAATCCTGTGGTCACTCACCTGGAAAAAAAGACCCGCTTTTCCCGGGGTGTGGCGGCCGGGTTGGTGATAATAATTTTAGTCTTTTTTTTCACTTTCGCGCTGGTGAATTTGTTTCCTTATATGGTGGACCAGTTAAAAATGGCAGCGGTTAAATTTCCCCAAACCCTGCAGCAATTCTCCCAAAAGATAAAAGTCATCAGCAATTACATTAGCAATAATTTTTCCGAGTACGTGGGAAACATTGACTTGATGGGCAAAATAGAAGAAATACTCAGAAACCTGCTGACCGACCTTTCCACTATACTGGTGGCTGCGTTTTCCAGCTTATACGGTCTTTTACTTGCCATCCTCTATATGGTGTTTATCCCTTTGATCTCCTACTACTTCATTAAAGATGCCAAAAAAATAGAGCGAATAATATTCGGATTAGTGCCCACGCGTTTCAAAGAAGACGTGAAGCAGCGGCTAAAACGGATGGATGTTATTCTTTCCTCCTTTATCCGCGGGCAGGCCATTGTCGTACTTATCCTGGCGACTCTTTACTCTGTGGGTTTAAGTTTAATCGGCTTACCTTTTGCCATCCTCATCGGTATAATGGCCGGTATCGGGGATATCATCCCCTACTTTGGAACCGTTGTGGGACTCATTGTCTCATTAATCGTCGGATTTACCCATTTCCAATCCATTGAAAAATTGCTCCTGGTGATTCTCATATTTGCCATTGTAAAAGGAAGCGAAAATTGGTTTTTTTATCCCAAGATTGTGGGAAAAGAAGTGGGGCTGCATTTTGTCTGGGTGTTGGTTTCTATCGTGATTTTTGGGAAGTTCTTCGGGTTCTGGGGTCTCCTGGTTGCCATCCCCAGCGCCGCAGGGTTTAAAATGCATATCAATGATTTAATCACACACTACAAAAATTCCCATTTCTTTAAAAAGGAGACGACATCCCCTCCCTCTAAGAATCCAGTTAATAAAAAGGGAAAAAATGAATCATTATAAAAGCAAAACTAAAACCACAACCTTCCTGGTTATTGTCTTTACGTTAACATTGACGTTAACACCGCTTATCTTACCTGCCGCATCCGAAACCAAACCTACAACCGCAGCAGCACCCACCGTGGTAAGTACCGGTCATGACAGGGACTTTACCATTATGACCATCCCGGTGGAAGTTAAACTGCCAACGGCTGTCGATGTGGATACCCGGTCTATTGTTGTTGATGAAGCGGTCAAAAGGCAATTGGATTACCTGTTGCAAATCCCGGGATATGTGGATGATATCAATCGCACTGATTTTTTTAAACCCTACAATTACGGGTTAAAGGAAAAAATCGCCGCGCTGCTTAACCAGGCTGCAGACATCGAACCGGATGACTGCCATAAACGATACTTAAATGAACTGGCAAAGGGCGTCCAGGAAGACACCTTTTCTACCATTGTGCCGGAATGGTTCAACCTGGAGAAAAATAAAATCGAAATCGTTTTTCTACCAAAACAAAAGCATCTTCAACGGCTGCTTTTTCTCACACTATATGTTCCCATTGATTGGTCTGGTATTAATTTCCATGAGCTGGAGCCAGCACAGCAGTTACAATTAAAAGGCCTTCAACCCGGCGATGATGCTGAATACAAGATTTTTGACACACTCGTTTACATGAATGATGAAGAACAGACCTGGAGGTTCGAAGAGTTCACCAGGCGATTTGACAAAATGCAAAATAACTTACCTTTTCGGAGAACTCCGGTAGTTCCTTATACAGCCCAGGCACCGTCGATAAAAATTGCCCGGTTGGTTTATTCGTCTATTCCCCATAAGGTATGCCTGGTGTACCCCTCACCGCAAATGTTTCATCTTTACCAGGATTATCCGCAGCGCCAAACATTTAAAATTGTCATTTTTAAAAATCTTATCGATGCATATGTGGAATGCATTTTAAAACCTATCAGCCAAAGGATATTGGTAGACACCACGGTTTATGTGGAAACAGATACGGATGCGAATAAGAGAAAAAGGGATAAGGGTACTGCGGTTACTGCCAGAGCCTCGCTAATACCGGTAAACGTAGACAGCGATTCGTATCTCTCAATCCTGGTGCTGCACAAAATAGCCCACCACATGGGACCTATATTCTCCCTTCGCCCCAAAGTAGATAAAAGTTCCACCGGGAAAACCAAAACCGCCAGTCCATCCAATCAAGAAATGGCTCTATATTTATACTCAGACCTCATGGGACCTACATTTCTTACGGTTGAGGAGTTAAAGTCCAGGGCAGTAGCACTTCACCAAATACCACTATTAATAGAAGAAGGATTGATTCCCAGGAGAAAACAAATTACCATTTACGCCACATACCTGGTTTCATTGGTAGAGCGGTTGAGAAAAGCTCCTACATCTGCAAACCTGTTAAGTAGAGCGGATATGGTACAATTCAATTATCTCTTAAAAAAAGGCGCGATCTTTTTTAATATCAATTCTAAAAAATTATCCATGCAATTGCCCCTTTTTCAGGCCAGTATCGAAGAATTAGCAAAGATAACGTTAGAAAGGTCTTCCACTTTTTACCAAATACTTCAAGAACACGGGCAATTAACCTCAGAATTAACAGAAATCTTAAACAACCTGGAAGATATCCCCACAAAAACAGAATTTCAATTGGAAAGTTGGAATGATGGAGGCTAAGGTGATTTAAAAATGGATACAAGTACAAATACCGGTACAAGTACGGACAATTTTAGGACAAAGCTTGGGTTTATCCTTGCCGGCCTGGGCATGGCAGTTGGTGCCGGGAATATATGGAGATTTCCCCGGGTCGCCACCCAATACGGCGGCGGTGCGTTTATACTGGCATGGGCGATATTCTTATTCCTGTGGTCCCTCCCTATCCTGATGATCGAATTTGCTATGGGTAAAAGCTCAAAAAAAGGACTGGTGGGGGCGTTTAAAGAATTTGTCGGTGAAAATTACAGTTGGATGGGTTCCTTTGTAGCCTTTGTGGCCACTGCCATCATGTTCTATTATTCGGTAGTCACCGGTTGGATCCTGCGCTATTTTTTCTTCTTTGTATTCAACAGCGCCAAAAACATGGATACCAACAGCGTATGGGAGAGTTTTGTTTCCACCAACTCCCTGCAAACCTTCTGGAACGCCCCGGTTTTTTACCAGTTTATCTCCCTGCTGCTGACTTCCCTGATCGTCTATTTTGGCATTGCCAGGGGCATTGAAAAAGCCAACCGCTTTTTGATCCCCACCCTGTTTATCCTGCTGCTCTTTGCCATGGTCAATGTGATTTTTCTCCCCGCCTTTGGCAAAGGCATGAATTATTTGTTCGACTTCAAGTTGAGCCAGTTTGCCAATTATGAAGTCTGGTTAAATGCCTTAACTCAATCGGCCTGGTCTACCGGTGCCGCGTGGGGGCTTTTGTTAACCTATGCGGTGTATGCCTCAAAAAAAGAAGACATGGTGGTCTCTTCTACGGTCATTTGTCTGGGCAATAATTCTGCATCATTGATCGCCGGTATTATCATTGTTCCCACTATCTTTTCCTTTCATACGGCTGCCCAGAGTATGAAAATAATGGCAGAGGGAAATGAAGGCATAGCCTTTATCCATTTGCCGCTGTTATTTCTGAAAATGCCTGCTGGTCAATTTTTGATTGTGATCTTTTTTCTGGCACTTTTCTTTGCCGCGGTCTCGTCACTGATAGCGATGCTGGAGTTACCGGTACGCATCCTCATGGATTTCGGCATGAGACGAAAGAGGGCCATCATTCTCATTGCCGCTGCAGCATTCTTGTTGGGGCTGCCCTCTGCTTTTGATATCCGGGTGTTTAAAAACCAGGACTGGGTCTGGGGACTGGGGCTGATGCTCAGTGGACTGTTTTTTACTATTGCCGCCCTGAAATTCGGTGTTGACCGCCTCAGGAAAGAAAAAATCAACCCCTTTTCCAGTGTCAAATTAAACAAAGGATTTAACTTTATTGTTAAATATGTGATCCCTGTCGAGTTTGTCATAATGCTGGGATGGTGGTTTTATCAAAGTATCGGCTGGGGCAAAGGCGGTGCTTTTTCTATTGCCAACCTCTCCATATTTGAGCAGTTTTCAGTAGGATCTACGTTGTTCCAGTGGGGGATCATCCTCCTGGTATTTATCCTGTTTAATAAGAAAATCGTGAGGTTTTTAAAATAATGAGTGTATTTGCGATTATTTTTGCGGTAGTGATACTTTCCCTGTTTTGGGGAGGGTTTGTATTCATGCTGTTTTACTCGCTGCGATTAAAATCGAAGCAAGAAAAGTCTTGACTTTTCTTAAAAATCATTACCCTCACTTACTCCTCTTGGTATCCTAGGAGGGATAGTATATTCTCTTTGAGAACATAGTACCTTCTAGCGACGGATATAGCACCTTCTCGATGCGGACATAGTATGTTCTCAGAGTGAAGAAGATGCCTCCGCCCTGGGAGTTTAAAAAAAGTGCAACGTTTTCTTTATCTCCTTTTACCCTCATGGACCAACAGGGCCGGGTCTAATCCAGGGGAAAATTGGATTGACAGTTGACAAAAAAAGGGTGTTCAGTTATATTAATAGAGGAGAATGAAATGATTAGTGAAATGAAAGATAATAAGATACACCTGGTGTTTGATATTGGTGAGTATGATCCAGAAGTGATTGACTTCCTCACATTTCTGGAAATCACCTCGAAAAGTAAGGCCACAGATGAAGATATAGAAGGATTATCCGAAGAAATAAAACGAAATTGGTGGGAAGAGAATAAAAAGCGTTTCCTGGGAGAAGATGAAAGCGGTAATTGATACAAACATAATTTTCTCATCTCTTCTAAAAAGGCAATCTAAGGTAACCCGGTTTCTCTTGGATCCCTCAAATGAGTTATACTGCTGCAATTATTCCTTTGCTGAATTGTTTAAATATAAAGATAGAATCGAAGAATTGTCCCAGTTAGATTTTGATGATATCATTGTTTTAATGAAGGTTTTGTTTTCGAAAATCCGTTTCATTCACCCATTTAAAAAATCCTTCCTATTCCATGTTCTTAATTCTTTATGAGCAATAAGATGATGAGGTTATCTATTTCGCTTGTATTCCCTTATAAACCTCTCCCCTGCCCTCGTCAAATAATAAATACGTGCCCCCTTATGTGTATCTTCCATTCTTGAAATAGAGCCAATTTTTTCTAAATTATCCAGGTCATCATACAAGAATTTTCCGTTTGTTATTTTAAATTCTGCTGTATAACCCGACACTACTAGACTACTAAATGCTCCATCTTGCTTAATTTCAATAATTTTTTGTCCACCCGAATCAACAAAGGTTTCCAGTATATGTATGGCTTGCTCTGACAGTACAGCTTTGGGCCGTATGGCATGGGCAAAAGCTCCCGCCAACAAATTGTAATCCATTCATTCCTCCTTTATAGGGGACGCAAGGGCGCACCTCTTCCATGTCTCCCTTTTATCCCCTGTTTTTCATGCTGTCTTCTGATTCGGATGGGACCATAGATATTCCCGAATTTCCAGGTTCATTCGGTCAAGTTCGGCAAGAAAACCGCCAACTGAGAGGCGATAGTTCTCCGGGTTGTTCTCGACTTCCCGAAGATGAACCACCTGCTTCTGTAGGCGTGCTATCCTCTCAAGGGTAGTGTTAAATTCTTGTTCGTTGTTAATCATAAGAAATCACCTCCACAATCCCCCGTCTTTCGCCATTTCGTTTACCTTACCAGAAGGCGACGGCGTTATCTTCTCCTCCGAAAGCAGCCATGCGTCTTACCCAGAATATACTTGCACCTTCATAATTCTGAGCAGGCATATGGTTGAAAATAATAGCAGCTTCGCCCTTTACCTTTCGTACATCAAATGTATCATCCATTAGCAGGAAAATGTCAACGTCTTTGGGGGAAATCTTAGTGGTAACAAAGGAACCGAAAATGATAAACCGGCCAACTTTCCCGGTCTGGTTTGCCAGTGAGTAGATACGTTCCAGACGTTGCGCAACCATCGCACGTTGGAAGCTACCTCTGCCGAAATGGTCTATTACCTCAGCCAGAGTAGCAGGGTGAATTCCAATAGGTAAGTCACCACTTTCATTGAATTCCGGCCATTCTTTCATAGTGTTATTATATTCCAAGTTTCACAATTTTTCAAATTCTCATAAGAAACTCAACGGCCAAGAAAAGGTGTCAGGCAAAAACCGCGCCACCCCCCACGATCTTAAGGGCAAGTATCATGCCATTGCCGTCCCCTCGTTCCGCTAGACATAATCGGAGATTATGTCANNCCCAACTTGAACTAAAGGGGGGGCCCTCCCTGGCTTGAACTTAGTGAATCGCGGCGTTTGGATTTGCTTAGGTGCGTTAACCTGGAATGGAGCCGTTTTTAGCTCTTGCCCGCCCACCCGCCCGGAACTAAATTACCTTTTTTTTGCTCCTTACCCGGACCTGTCCAGGGCAAGCTTTTATCTTGTATCTGATGGCCATCACCGGCACCCGGTGTAAAAAGAACACCGGTAGCCGGTCATGGCCATATCTTTATCTTAGCTCTCTGCCCTGGCCAGCACCGGGTAGAGCTTAGGCTTAAACTAAAGAAAACAGCGGCTAAAGGAAAAAAGGAATAAGGCGGTTGAAATAATGATGTATAGGATTCTATTATTGCTTATTTACTGCTCATTTCAGAACCGCCCACAATTTATACATAAGATTATTCCTTTGCCCCATGATATTTTGTTTTCTGTTATGTGAAGCAATTTGTTACCGTTAGGATGGGGATTTTTGCTGGAAACCAAGCACAAAGTCAACAAAACGATACACAAAAGATACCTTATGTGTAGCGATTTGTTAAGGGATTTCTTAATTATTTAAGAAAAGGATCCAAATACTCAAACCCTTCTATTTTTCTTTTGAATAAATTTCTCCTAAAGCATAGGATGCTGCTGCTTTATAACATACATCAGATTTTTCATCTTTTAGAACTTTAATAAGCAATTCAACAGCTTTTTCTGACTTTATTTCTCCTAAAGCATAGGCTGCTGCCGCACGGACAAAAAAATCATCATCTTTCAGAGCTTTACTAATTGGCTCAACAGCTTTCTCTGACTTTATTTCTCCTAAAGCATAGGCTGCAAACAAGGGGACAGGATAATCGTCATCTTTCAGAGCTTTAATAAGCAGTTCAACAGCTTTTTCTGATTTTATTTTTCCTAAAGCTACGGATACTTCTGAAAGGACAGGATCATCTCTATCTTTTAGAGCTTTAATTAGCCATTCAATAGCTTTTTCTGATTTTGTTTCTCCTAGAGCTCTGACCGCAGCGATACGGGCACTTATATTTCCATATTTTAGAACCTGTATAAGAGATTCAAGAGTTTTTTCTGATTTTATTGCTCCTAAAGCTTTGGCTGCTGAAATACGGACAGAAGAATCTTCATCATTTAGCGCCTGTATAAGAGGTTCAATAGCTTTTTCTGATTTTATTTCTCCTAAAGCTTTGGCTGCTGCCGCACGGACACGAAAATCTCCATCTTTCATAGCTTTAATAAGTGGTTCAACAGCTTTTTCTGATTTTATTTCTCCTAAAGCCTTGACTGCTGCCGCACGGACACGAAAATCTCCATCTTTCATAGCTTTAATAAGAGGTTCAATAGCTTTTTCTGATTTTATTGCTACTAAAGCCAATGCTGCTTCTTCTCGGACATGACGATTTTCATCATTTAGACCCTGTAGGAGCGGTTCAATAGCTTTTTTTGATTTTAATTTAACTAAAGCTTCAGCTACTATCTTATAACGTAAAGAAAAATTTACATCCTTAATATATTTAAAAAAAGGTTCAATGCGTCTTTCAACTTTTGATATTCTTTCTAATTCTTTTGAAAACACATGATAATGGAAAGCCGTTAGAGCCTTAATAAGCGGTTCTACAGCTTTTTCCGATTTTGTTTCTACTAAAGCTTTAACGGCTGCCTCAAAGACAAAGTAATTTTCATCTTTTATAGCTATAGCTTTAATAAGCGGTTCTACGGCTTTTTCTGACTTTATTTTTCCTAAAGCCTTTGCTGCCTCATAACGAACTCTAATATTTTCATTCTTTAGAGCCTTGATAAGTAGTTCAATAGCTTTTTCTGATTTTTTTCCCCCACATCCCAAAAAAAAGTTCAATAACCAAAAAAATACTAAAATAACTATGCCAATGGATTTTATTTTTTTGTTTGTCACCTTCATTTCTTAAAACCTTCCATCTAATTATACCATTTTCTTTATTTTTTTTCTACGACTGCAAGATAACTTGTAATTATTGCTTTTACTTCGGATAATTTTCAATTAAGGAAAAGTTGACAATCAAAGAAATCCTGCAAAAAGCTCCTGGAATTCTTTTTTGGGATTTGGGATTTGTAATTTCCCCCTTTGGGGGCTTGATCTCTCCTACCGCACGGGCACTATGAAAAACCTATTGATTTTCTTTAAGTTAGCTCTTATGGGGGGTCAAGAAAAGATTTTTTTTTGAACCTGTTGTTATTTTTTTCCTGATATTATAAAATTACTTTTCATGAATCCTCCAGGGATAAAAAGAAAAAGGAGACTGTGATGAACCTGGTACAAATGTTGAAGAAAGAACACATATTTATCGCGGACACCTTTGATGATACCGACAGCTTCTATGCGGCTTACTCCTTATTCTTAAAGGAAAAAGGTATCATCAAGGATCACGATCAAGTTAAGCGGTTATTTATCAAGCGGGAAGGTGTACAGTCCACAGCTATCGGCAAGGGTGCAGCAGCCCCTCATATATTTTCCCATGAATTTTCCCAATTCATTTTCTCTGTGGCGTTAATCAAAGAGGGGCTCGATTTTAAAGCACCGGATCAAGGAATGGTTTTTTTTGTTTTTTTGATCATGAGCGATGATAGGGATGTGGGACTGCATCTGAAATCATTGGCCCATATTGCCCGGTTGGTTCGCACGACTGATGTGATAGAAGAGGTAAAACAGGCCAAAGATGCAGATGACATTTACCGGATTCTCAAGGAAAACGAAGAGAAAATTTAATGAAGCTGGCTGTTCTGATTTTAAACAAAGAAGAAGAACTGGAAACACTGCTGGAAGGGTTTATTGAAATCGGTATTTCCGGTGCCACCGTCATCGACTCCATGGGGATGGGTCATATTCTTTCCTCTGATGTTCCCATATTTGCTGGCCTGCGTTTCATGTTCACCGGGTCCAGACCTTACAACAAAACTATCCTGTCCGTGATTAAAGACGAAAAAATCGAACCCCTGAAGGAATTAACGTCCAAAATCCTTGGACCCATGGATAAAGGCGGCAGCGGTATTTTGTTTTTCCTGGACCTGAGCGAAGTGATAGGATTAAAACCCGAAATTGCCTAGGGTTATCAACCAATAATCCCTTGTAAAATGTGAAAGTAAAAGGTAAAAGTGAAAACTTTAATTGCTTTCGGAATCTTACTGGCAGCCGGCTTCCTGGGAGCGGTAAAACTTTTTCATCGCCTGGAAGTCTCTTCACCGTTCTCTTACCTGTTTTATTCCGGGACTGTTTTTATTTTTTTCGGTCTGGTAATCGGTGAAAACGGGTTTAACCTGATCTCCAGGGAAATCATCCACCACCTGGACCCCCTGATTAATTTCTCCCTGGGCTGGGTGGGATTTATTTTCGGCTTCCAGTTGGAATTGAAATTCCTGAAACGGGTCTCCTGGACCTGGTATCTCAACCTGGCAGCTACTTACTTTACCGTTTTTTTTGTTGTATTTTTCCTCAGTTTTTTCACGATCCGGTATTTTGCCGGGGAGTCTATCAGGGCCACCGATATTATCATTGGGTTCTCCCTGGTTCTGGCAATTATCATACCTGAAAGTTCCGTGTCTTTTGTGGTATGGAGTTCGAAGTTTTTTAAACAGCATTTTAAACAGGTTCGCTTGTGTTCTTTTATTGCATCTTCCGATAATTTTTTTCCTATCCTGGTAACGGGAATTGTGTTTTCCCTTTACCGGTATAACCCGGAGCTGCATGAAATCACCTCTATCGCCGGGGTCAGGTTTTTGATCTCTTTTGCTATCCAGCTTGGAATCGGTATCCTGTCCGGCCTGATTCTGCATTTCTTATTAACGCGAATTCAGGAGAAACTGGAGATTTCCGCTGTGCTGCTGGGAGTCATATTTTTTATCTCCGGTCTGTCGTTGATGTTTAACTATTCTCCTTTGTTTGTGGCCATGATTACCGGTGCTGTGTTTTCCAATCTGACACGGCGGCATTCCTATTTCTTAAAAATCATTAATCCCACAGAAAAACCTATTTATTTAATTTTTCTTGTTTTTTTAACGATTCATAAAGCAGAATTAGATATGGGGCTGGTGCTGCTGGCGGTTATTTTATTGGCGGCAAAACTTCTATCTAAGGGCATGGTGTTTAAGGCATTGAACCTGGTCAAACCGGACCGGTTTGATACATCGTCATATTTTTCCTATATCCTTCTTCCATTGGGCAGTATTGTGCCTGCCATCATTCTGGATCTGTTTATTGCTTTCCCGGATAAAAACACCCGGAAAATCGTAGGTATTTTCATCTTTTCTCAACTTTTCCTGGAGTTGTTTGCGCCCGCGGCTATTAAAATTGCCCAATATCACCTGGAAAAAAAAGACCTTAACAGCATTAAAGGACCGAAAACATGATCAATATCCTGATTTTAGTGTTTATCATTGCCCTGGGAATGGTGATCAGGATATTTTTCCCCCTGGGGAGTTTTGAAGCTGCCGCCACCTATGCCCTGGGTATTCTAATGTTGTGTGGGTTTATCAGCGGCAATTTGGTCAAAAAAATCAAATTTCCCGCGGTTACCGGTTATATCCTGGTAGGACTCCTGGTGGGGCCTTTTGGGTTGAAATTGATCACTGCCGGTAATGTCCGGGACCTGCAATTGTTAAACGGCCTGGCCCTTTCAATTATTGCTCTCACCGCCGGCGGGGAAATCAAGCTTTCCGGATTAAAGCAAAACTTTAAAACCATCAACTATATACTGGTGTTCCAGACGCTGTTTATTGTGACAGGTATTACGGTGTTGATTATTTTGCTAAAGACCTTCATTCCTTTTTTCTCAGACCCCGCTAACTTTCCGGGTTTGAGTTCTATAATTGCAGCCGGTCTCCTGGTGGGAATTATTTCAACGGCTTCTTCACCCTCCACTACCCTGGCAGTAATCGTGGAATGCAAAAAAAAGAACCTGATGACTCAATTGATCTTAAGCATTGTCATGCTTAAAGATATTGTTATACTATTCCTGTTTGTCATCGGCTTGAGTATCTCCAGGACACTGGTGGGTGGTTCTGATTTTAATACCGGGAATTTGCTGCGCATTTTCCTGGAAATTTCCGGTTCGTTAGTGGTAGGAATCGTTATCGGGTTTATTATTGTGCTTTACCTCAAATTTGTAAAAAAGGATTCCATCATCTTTATACTGACACTGTGCTTTTTCGGTTATGAGATCTTCGAGCCTCTCCACCTGCATCCTTTATTAATTATGATGATTGCCGGTTTTGTGGTGGAAAATTTCTCTTCCGAAGGTCAGACCCTGATCGACAACCTGGAGGCGATTTCACCGCCGGTGTACATTATATTTTTTACATTAACCGGTGCAGCCATTAATATTACCTATCTCAAGACCCTGTGGCTGCTGACGATTTTAATCGTGGGGTTCCGGCTCCTCTTCAAATACCTGGGCACCTATAGCGGGGCTAAGGTCGCAAAAGAAGAGAACTTCATAAAAAAACACATGTGGATGGCGTTTGTTTCCCAGGCCGGGTTGTCGCTGGGCATGGCTAAAATCATAGAAAATAGCTTCAGCATGTTTGGGGGAAAAATCTATACATTAATTGTATCCGTGATTGTAGTTAACCAAATCATCGGACCACTGCTGCTCAAATTTTTCCTGGATATGCCCGGTTGCAATGGAAAGGAGCCACGAAGTTACACGAAGAAACGCGAAGGAATAAAAGAAGAGAAGAACGTCAGAAGGTCATAGGGTCAGTAGGAAGTAAGAAGTAAGAAGTAGGAAGTAAGAAGAGAAGGTGGTGATAAAGGTTAGCGACCGATCCGGCGCAAGTGGTATCCTTTGATTAATGGGATTTTTTCTTTAAAATTCATCGTTTTAAGGAAGTTGAAATAATCAGAGGCTTTTAGATTGTGATTCTTAAAGACTTGTTGAAGGGTTGGGCTTTCATGAAGGATTTCTGAAAAAAAGTATACTGCGGTCCCGTTTTCTATTTCCCGGAGGATTCGTTGACGAATCTCTTCCAGAGATAGGCCTTTGCCCAGCATCCAATCCAGGATAAAGGTTCTGCGAAGGGCAAAATAGGGAATATATATTTTATTATGAATTGAGAGTTCTGTACCGCAGCCACCGATAACGATAATGGATTGGGGTGGGGTGGTTTTGGCAACAGCTTCTGCTGCCTGAAAATTGACATTGTTTTCCAGGTTGTTGGCAGGTAAAATAGAAGAATAAAAGTTTACGCCTCCTACCACCAGGATTAGGGTAATGGCAATTACACGCACTGTTATTGGAACGGTTTTAGTCTTTTTTTGAGTGAACCTGGCCACAGATGCGACAAGGAGAATCAGCAGGGGGAGGATCACATTTAATTTGAATTCGATATTGCGGTGGTCCCATAGAGAGAAAAACACAAAGTAAGGCAGCATCCAGAGTCCCAGCCGGTAATAGTTTTTTCTTTCTTCATTTTTGCAGCATACAAAGCCGTGGACTACCAGGACCGCGGCAGCCAGGAATAATAGCATTGAAAGCACAACCAGAACCGGTGACGTGGGGAATAATATACCGTGGGCTACTGATTTTAACGATTCCCACGGGGCGCTTATTGAGAAACCGCTCCAGTAACTAATCTTGTAACCTGCCAGCACATCCCGGCCCAGTAATTGGTTCTTGTAGAACTGGATCAGGTTGATGTTACTGACCCAGGCAAAAATTGCCAGTTCCAGCAATAGTAAAACAGCGTAAAAGGAAAAGAATTGGAATATTTTTACAAAGGGTTTCTTTTCTACGATAAACACCAGTAGAATGGAAATGGCGATTAGCCCGTTGGTGAGGTGAAACCCGGCAGCCAGGGCAAAACAAGCGGCTGCTGTCAGTGCATGAGTCCAGCGATGGGAATTTTCGGGTTTAAAGAACAATAAATAAAAACCGGCAGTGATGAAAAAGAGGCCGGTTATATGAACTTCTGCTTCTACCGAATAGTACCAGATGCCGTAGCAGGCAGCTATTAGAATCATTCCGATCACCTGGAAGAATCGTTGGTCTGTTATTTTCCGGATCATTTTATAGGAGAGCCAGAGGGTTAGCAGGCCGAAGAGCAGTGAAAACAGTTGGAGGTGAAAATACTCCAAAGGGTTGTATCCCAGGGTTAGGTTCAGAGCTTTATATAGGAGGTAATTGACAGGCATATACAGGGGGTGTTGGGGTTGTTGGATGGTTTGCAGGTCGTTTTTCATGAGGCCGTAGCGCAGGTAGTGGCTGAAGACGGTGCCGTCGAAGTCGTAATTTACCGGGAAGAATGTGAGGTAGATGAGGCAGATGCCCAGGATGGCGAGGGTTATTGTAAGTTTTTCCGGCCATTTAAAGGATAGTTTTTTCATTTTTTAATTTTAAATGTTTGCAGTTTTATTTGCAACCCCGCGGCCCCTGTGCGGTACGAATTGGATTTTCCGCATCCGTCTGCCAATTCAATGGATTTTGTATAATATATTGACGAATATTATTAAACGATTTTTCATCACGAATGATGTGATCGTAATAACGGGATTGCCATTGAAAGGGAATATTGTTTTTTTTGGCATATTTTGTAACGCCGATTTTATATCCTCTAACAATTGATGCCAAATTTTTGGATTGGGGACCAAATCGATTGCCTGATGATGGAGGTGATGGTGGTGGTGGTAGAGACGCAAAATTTTGCGTCTCTACAATCCACGAAATATTTTGCGTTTTTACCGGGTCATTGATAATGATAATGCCATGGATATTGCCAAAATAACAATCCTGATTTTTCGTAACAATTGTTACAAAATATGCCCCAGGGGAAGAATAATCCCAACCTTTTAACCTCGTGGATTCAATACGATATTTGTTTTTAAATAACCTCATTTCATCCCTCTTCAACGATTTTTATATCTTCTTCTCTTCTCAACCTCTCAACTTCTTTATCTCTCCTATGATAACCCGTTTCCTCGATCATCTTCTTTGCCATGCTGAAATGGTGGTCTGCCTCTTCGGTCTTCCCTTCAGCAAGGCACAACCGTCCCGCTTCCAGGTGATAGTCGCATAGATGCAGGTACATACTGCCCGTTCCAGCGATCTCTTTTGCTTCGTTCAGGTCAGCCCACGCTCGATCATACTGCCTTTGCCACCGGAAGAATTTTGCACGGGCCAGTAGGCCGTAGGGGAGATCGTCCTGACTTCCTGCTTTCCTCAGACCTTCCACGGCCTTATCCAGTAAATTCGCTGCTTTGGTTCGGGCAGCCTGTCGTTCCCTTTTATCCCTCTCCTTTTGTGCCGCCATCATACAGGCCCGGCCTGCTATGAGATGGTCCAGGGAGACAGTTAAAAGGGAATATGAGTCCATTCCCCATAAAGATAATTTTTTCCGTTCGTTCCAGCACCTTCATGTATTTCCCCTGCCCCAGCAGAAGGTCGCTGAATAGGTAGCCAGGGATACCGTAAAGAAAGTGAAACGACGGCTGCCGCTCCTTTTGCATCTCTTCTGCTTCCCTGAACAGTCGCTCTGCTTCTTTCGTTTGCCCCGCCTGGTGCAAGGCTCCCGCAAGTTTTGCACGTTTGCTTTCTTTTTGGGAATCAGAGCCACTGCGGTCCGCATAGGCCACTGCCAGCTCACCATAATGCACCGCCTCCCGGATACGGCCCAGCGTAATCATCAGTTCACACAAGTTTCCGGCATTGATGGCGGCATTTTTCCAGTCTTTTTGTTTAACCCGCATATCCAACCCCGTCTGCATAGGCTGGATGGCCTCAATGAGACGGCCCAGACCCCTCAATCGGAAAGCGGCCCAATTAAATAGCGCGGCTTTAGATTCCTCTTCCAACCCGGCGGCTGGCCGGCTCCAGGGGATCTCAAAAAAATGTGACAGTGCAGCCAGGGCCGCGCCGTAAGCGCCCAGTTTATGCGTGATGTATGATTCTTCATCGTTGCGCATTACTCTTTCATAATACACCTTATCCAACACTTCCTGGTGTAGTCCAGCGCGGCATCCGTGGGCAATGGCGGCAAAGAGGGGTTCCATCTCCTCTAAGGTATCCGGCAACTCTTTCTCCGGCAGGGCTCGGTAATATCTGTACAAACACAAATTGGCCGCTTTCCAACCGCCAGGGTTTTTCCTCTCCAGTTGCTCGGCATAGTGCTCCCGCACCAGTGGATGGCAGTCCAGCACATCCGGCTTTTGCAGGTCCTTCTTCGCCAACAGGCTGGCGGTCCTGAGATTGTCTAAGGCAAACTGCCAATCATCTTCGGACAACTTTTGAAATTTATCCGTTACACCAGGAATGGACGGGACTTCTCTTAATGCATCCACGGCACCCTTTTCCACGGGCCGGTCGAACAGGCCCATGATGCGCAAAACATTAAGTTCCGGCGATTCTTTCAACCAAATTTCATAGGCTTGCATCACCCGCTGTGCATGGGCATCGCGGCCACTTAAAGAAGGAATTTTATCTCTTTTGCGGATATCACTGTCATAGGCTTTTTTAATATACTGCCCCAACAGGGTCAATGCCAGCGCATGCCCTTTATACTCTTTCACGGCTTTTGTCATCTCTTTTTCCGAACCCGTCACCTCCAGCCCCTTCAACAACTGCATACCCGCCTCTATTGAAAGATGTTCCAATTCCATTTCCTTTACTGTATATTCCTTTTTATGGGCCAGATCGGTTACGGGTTCGCGGGAGGTGATCACGCACAGCCCCGGGTGCCCGCCTGCCAGTTCCTTCAACAAGGTTTTCAATCCCTGGTCTTTTAATTTGCCGTCAAACCCGTGCACTTCACCGGGCGGGTATTGCAGCGGTTCCATACCGTCCAGGATCAGCAGTGTCCGTTGTTCCCGAACCAGCCGTGCCAGTCGCCTGCCTTTTTCCACGGCAGACCCATCTTC
>JABAOH010010258.1_pt2 | contig 19219 bp, 24 predicted proteins | sample 7062181 | NCBI WGS metagenome assembly JABAOH01 (sample SAMN14538630, study PRJNA623070) | marine sediment metagenome | biome: marine biome [ENVO:00000428]; feature: marine pelagic biome [ENVO:01000023]; material: deep marine sediment [ENVO:00002113]; isolation source: pool of 5 deep marine... | reverse complement strand
AGGTTCTGGCCTATCCATCGAAAGGAACTGGTTTGGACAGCGAAACCTAAACCTGGTCCTCATTCTGTATCATATTGTGTACCGCTCATGCTAATTATTCGTGACATTTTGGGACTCGCAGAAACACGAAAAGAAGCCAACACGGTAATTTCCCAAGAGCAAATTAAAGTCGATGGAAAAATACAGAAGGAAGAAAGCTTTCCAATAGGATTGATGGATGTCATCTCCATTCCCACCATTGAAAAGGCATATCGAGTCTTGCCATCTGAAAAGGGATTAATTCTTCACTCAATAGACGCAGAGGAAGCCAAATTCAAGCTCTGTAGGATCGAGAGTAAGAGCATTGTTAAAGGTGGTCATGTACAGCTTAACTTCCATGATGGAAGAAACGTTCTAGTTCAGCTGGATGATCCCAAAAATCCCGAAGAAGATGTTTACCGAACACTAGATGTTTTGAAAATGAGCATTCCAGATCAGGAGATCGTTGAACGTGCAAATCTAGCTGGAGGAGTGCCTGCAATAATTTTTGGAGGTAAAAACATAGGCCGACACGGCAATGTAGTGGCCTTTGAGGAAAGACCCGGTCAAAGACGCAGAAATCTACTTGCAACAATAGAAGATAAGGATGGAAACCGTTTCCAGACGACTATCGACCTAGTTTTCGCCGTCGGCGACAAGAAACCCTGGATATCTCTACCGGAGGTTCATTGACTTGTCTGGAGAGGAAATACGTAAAAAATGGCATGAAAACCCTATGTTCAATCCTAAAATCGAAAAGGTGACCGTGAATATCTCTGTCGGGAAATCAGGCGAGCCTCTTGAAAAAGCATCAAACGTTCTTAAACAATTAACAGGCCAACAGCCGTGCAAGCGGAAAGCCAAACAAACAATACGCGGTTTCGGCATCCGAAAAGGGGAACCAATCGCCTGCCTTGTAACCCTTCGGAAAGAGAAGGCAAGAAACTTTCTGGAGAAGGCTTTTCAAGCTCTTGATAATAGCCTCTCGAAGGAATGCTTTGATGATCGCGGCAACTTTTCTTTCGGCATAAAAGAGCACATAGAGATACCTGGCACAAAATACATGCCGGAACTTGGCATCCATGGCATGAACGTTTCGGTCACTCTTGGCAGACCTGGATACCGCGTTAAGCGGCGACGGCACGCAAAATCAAAGGTTGGTTCAAGTCACTTGATGACCGCCGAGGAGACGATTTTGTTTGTCAAAGATGAGTTTAAGGTTGAAATTGCATAGATGAAGATGATCTAGATGGGAAAACAGAAACCTGAAAAGGAGCGAAAATACGGCAAGGGCAGTCGCCAATGCAGACGATGTGGTTCTCATGGTCCGATCATCCGCAGGTACGGATTAGATTTATGTCGCCAGTGTTTTAGGGAACTCGCCAAGAAACTTGGGTTTAGAAAATACGAATAGGGTAGGTTTATAGGATGACTATGATGGACACTCTCGCAAATGGGTTGACAACCATCATGAACAACGAGATGCGAAACATGCGTGAATGTGTGATTAGCCCAGCTTCCAAACTTCTGGGCAGAGTTCTAAGAGTGATGCAACTGAACGGATATATCGGCGAATTTGAATTTGTGGACGACGGCCGTGCTGGAAAATTTAAGGTACAGCTTCTCGGCCGTGTAAATCAATGTGGTGCCGTGAAGCCCCGTTTCAGTGTGAAATTTGACGAGTTTGAAAGATGGGAGAAAACGTTTCTCCCGTCTAGAGATATAGGTGTTCTAGTTGTCTCCACTTCTCAGGGCGTGTTTTCCCATCAGGAAGTTAAGAAAAAGGGAATCGGCGGGCGACTGCTCGGATTTGTCTATTGAAGAGGGTTGGTAATGCGTGTTGTTGAAGCTGTTGAGTGGGTTGGAATTCCTGAAGGGGTAGAGATTAGTGTAGATGGAANNTTTCTATCCAATTGGATGGAGACAAGGTTAAGATCCAGACCAGTTGGCCTCGAAAGAGGGAGGCGGCTCTTGTGGGTACGGTAAAATCACACATCCAAAACATGATAACCGGGGTGACAAAAGGTTTCACCTACAAACTCAAGATAGTATTTTCTCACTTCCCTATATCTGTCAAAGTCAGAGAGAAAACAATTGCGATAGAAAACTTCACTGGAGAGCGAAGTCCACGTGCAGCCAGAATAATGGGCCGCACCAAAGTCACCGTAAAGGACGAAGACGTAATCGTACAAGGAATCAACATAGAAGATGTGAGCCAAACCGCTGCAAACATTCAAAGGGCAACCAAGGTCAAAAACAAAGATCCACGGGTTTTTCTTGACGGCATCTACGTCTATGAGCGACACGAGGCAATGGAAGAATGAAAGAGAATAGACCGAAGGCTTCCTCCAAAGAGCAAGCACTGAGAAAGCGGAAGCAAGTTACAAACAAAAAACCTGATTTCGGACGTCAGGAAAGCTGGCGCTATAGGCGATTGAAAGAGAGCTGGAGGCGACCTCGCGGCATAGACAGTAAGATGCGTAAGAAAGTTAAGGGCTGGCCAAGGTCTCCCGGAGTCGGCTATCGCAGTCCCAAGGAAACAAGAGGGCTTCATCCCTCTGGATATGAGGAAGTGATCGTTCGAAACGTTGATGACGTCAGAAAGGTCGACCCAAAAACACAAGCCATCAGAATCGCTCGCCAGGTTGGAGCAAGAAAAGAGGTTGAAATCTCCGCAATAGCTGATGAACTGAAGATTCATGTACTGAATCCGAGAAAAGCTCTGGAACTCGAAGAGGAATTCGAAGAAGTCGAGGAATTAGGCGAGGAAGAGGAGGAGACAGAAGGAGAACAATAGCATTGGAGGAGCGAAACAGCATTGAGCCTTAAAAATCAACGACGCTTAGCCGCCGAGATCCTCAAGGTAGGTGAGAGCCGTGTCTGGATGGATCCCGACCGAACAGAGGAGGTTGAAATAGCGATTACCAGGGACGAGATTCGAAGATTAATCCATGAAGGCGCTATCAAAAGCCGTCCAAAAGGAGGAGTCAGCCGAGCACGTGCGCGCACCCTACAGGAAAAGAAGAAGAAAGGACTAGGAAGAGGTCCAGGTCGCAAAAGCGGATCTACACGGGCGCGAATTCCCAAGAAAAGAGCTTGGATGGAAAAAGTTCGACCATTGCGCAAGAGGCTGCGCGAGTTGAAAACAAGCTACACGATCACAGAAAGCGTGTATCGGCATCTATATAAGATGGCGGGCAGCGGCGAGTTCGAATCAGTCGCTGACTTAGAGCGCTATATTAAAACGCGTGGTCTTGGGAGGAAGCGGTGATGGCGAAAGGTCCTAGCCATAGCGTTCCCTTCCGCAGGCGCAGAGACGGGAAAACCGACTATAAATCAAGACGAGCTCTTGTCTTGTCTGAGCTTCCCCGGCTGGTTGTTCGCGGTACGTCAAGACATATAATTACTCAAGTGATCGAAGCCGATGTAATAGGTGACAAAGTTGTTGTCTCCGTCAATTCTCGCGAACTACGAGAAAAGTATGGGTGGCAGGGTGCTTGTGGAAACATTCCAGCGGCCTACTTAGCCGGCTTTTTGTGCGGCTATAGAGCAACGATTTCAGGTATAAACGAGGTAGTCTTAGACATTGGTTTGCAGACTCCCTCACCGGGAGCAAGAGTCTTTGCAGCGTTGAGGGGAGTTATTGATGCGGGTGTTGTAGTTTCGCATGATGAGGGCGTATTACCCGATGTATCAAGGGTAAGTGGGCAACACGTCGTTGATTACGCAAACCAGTTATCAGCAAATCCCGACCTCTATCAAAAGGCGTTCTCTAAATACTTGTCCCGAGAATTGCGACCTGAACAGCTTTCAGAACACTTTTCTTCAATAAAGGAAAAAATTGTTTCCTCATTTGGGAGGGAGTAGATGTGAGTTCTGCAGAAGTGGAAGAATGGAAACCTCGTACAAGACTCGGAAAAATGATTTTTGAAGGCGATATCACTTCCATGGAAGAAGTTTTTATGGAAGGTTTAAAAATACGTGAGCCTGAAATCGTGGATGTTCTTCTCCCAGACCTGCAAGAAGAGGTAATCGACATTAATCTTGTACAGAAGCAAACAGACGCAGGGGAGAAGTCAAGATTCAAAGCCATAGTAGCTGTAGGAAACCGCGATGGCTATGTGGGTTTAGGCGGAGCAAAGGCCAAACAGGTGCGAACAGCCATTGAAAAAGCCGCTGTAGATGCGCGTCTCAACATAACCGTCGTACGTCAAGGCTGTGGAAGCTGGGAATGTGGATGTGGGAAACCGCATTCCCTCCCCTTTCAGGTCCGTGCCAAGTGTGGCGGGGTGGAAATTGTGCTTATTCCTGGTCCCCGTGGGTTAGGCTTGGTTGCAAGCGAAGCAGCTAGAATAATCCTCAGACTTGCCGGTGTGAAGGATTGCTGGACGAGAAGCTATGGCTCGACAAGAACAGTCCCATCCTTCGCTTACGCTGTCTTTGAAGCTCTTCAAAAAACGTACAGACTTGTCACACCGGACGATTGGGTGAGGTGAGATGGAGGAAAAGAGGAAATGTCTGGCGGTCATTCGAGTTCGGGGAGTAAGTGACGTTTCCAGAGAGATTGAAGAAACTCTTGAAATGCTCGGTCTGAATCGGAATTGCCACGCCGCGTTGATTGACGACCGCCCATCCTACCTCGGTATGCTGCGCAAAGCACGGAACTACCTGACTTGGGGCGAGATTTCTAAAGATGGCATCATGCTTCTGCTCAAGAAGAGAGCAAGGCTCATCGGAAACAGAAAATTGACCGAGGGGTATGCTCAGGAAATTGGGTACGACTCGTTAAGCAACTTGGCAGAAGCCATATATGAACTGAGAGTCAATTTCGGTAGCCTTCCTGACATAAAGCCAATTTTTCGTCTTCATCCGCCCAAAAAGGGGTTTAAGGGTAAGGTTAAACGGAGTTACGTTGCTGGTGGAGTCATAGGATACCGTGGAGAAACTATCAACGAGCTCATAAGACGAATGGCCTAGTTTTTCTGCAATGTAGAGAACGAACTGGCATAGTAATGTATTTATGTCCTGGCTCTATGCACAATGTTGAGGGCTTTCATTGAGCGACAGTTGGTGGAGACGAAAAAAGAGGAAATATCGATCTCCATGGTTTAACATGTTTGATGAGTTTGACAGACTGGAGAAGATGATGGATGAGACGATGCATAGGGCTTTTACAACATCTTCTAAAAGAAAGGGATTGTATGGCCCCTACGTTTACGGATTTTCTATGTCGCTTGGACCAGATGGAAAGCCCGTAATTCGGGAATTTGGGAATGTGCGGAAGAGTCGTTTTGGGCCTGAGATTAGGGATGAAAGGGAGCCTCTTGTGGACATTATGGAGGAAGATGAGGATGTGGTGGTTGTGGCTGAGCTTCCAGGCGTTGAGAGGGATGACATCGAGCTTCATACAACTCGTGATGAGCTAGTGATTTCTGTGGATACGCCTAAGCGGAGATTTCGTAGGGAGTTAAGACTCCCTGCTAGAGTTGACCCGAATTCAGCTGTGAGTTCCTATAAGAATGGAGTGCTTGAGGTGCGTCTGAAGAAGATTTTGGAGGAGAAGGGCGAAGAGATTTTCGTGAAATAGTCCATGTGTGGATTCATGCGTAACTGTTTTTTCCAAGCGTGTGCTCCACCCACATTCATGCAGGTAGAGACAGAGAGACACGGCGGGATCCCCTCCCCTTATATTTTTCAACATAGTTCGTTATTTGGATCCAAATATGTATGACATGCGCGCCTTTAGGAGGTAACGTTATTTTCGACAATTCAACATTATCTAGTGTCGAAAAAGTGTCGGATTCCTCCTTTTTCTCGCGACTATGTGAAGATGTCTTCCGTAACCTATGATGCTTTTTTCTTCGCACAGAACCAGCTCAAGTTCTAAGAGCTTTTTGATTTTGATGGGATCGTGAAGCAGTGGATCTGCCATTCTGGAATATGCGATGGGCTTCCCTACTATTTTCACAACCTGAAAACCATGCTTTGAGAAGAGTTGTTCTAGGTCTTTGGGAGTAAAAGCCCACCATTGAAACCCACTTTTCGGATAGTCGCTCGCTCGCGTGCGTTTTTCACGTAAAATCCTGAATGCACCATCTACGTCATGCTTTGAGGCAACCTGCTGTCGAACTATTGATAGAAGGCTGTCAACCGCGGCCGCAGCATAATACTCAACAACCCGCCGATTTTGATCGTTAGATTGTTTCAAAGTTTTCACTCCTCACTTAACAAGGACGCACACGCCACCAAAAATGTCTTGCGCGTACCTTTACTTTAGAATCTCTGTTGCTATGCGCGCGCAACTTGGGTATAACAATGTTTTTCGACACTCTCGACTTTGCTCTCAACAATGTTCAAATATTTAACTGTCGAAATCGGTTATGCGCACAATATGCTAGATTGTGTAATTGTCATGACAATGCCTTCTCTAAACTAGCCTACAAAACAAGGGGTTATCTTACGTGAAAGTGTTTATATGCTCCTTCAGCATATCCAATGTCGCCAATTCATCATAACAGACAGCTAGAAGGAGAAATCTATGGCTGGCAGATTCCTCAGAATGTTCGGCCCCCTCTCAAGATTTATACCCGAAGTCAGCCCACCAAAGCGCAGCGTGAGCTTCAACGAGAAGCTCTTCTGGACCTTAATGGCACTAGCCATATACCTCATCATGTCCGAGGTGCGGCTCTACGGGATTACCAGCACCCGATGGGGGGAACTCGCAGCTCTCCAGGTGATCTTTGCCTCACGTAGAGGCACTCTGATGGAGCTAGGAATCGGACCAATAGTAACCGCAGGCCTCATTCTACAGCTTCTTGCTGGATCGGGCATGATAGCGTGCAACTTCTCCGATCCAGAAGACCGATCTTTATTCACTACTGCCAGCAAGGTTTTTTCAATAATCATGATAGGAGTCCAAGCATCTGCGTACCTTATCGGTGGGGTCTATGGTGACCTACAGCCTATGGCGTCCCTGGTGATCTTCATCCAACTCATGATCGCAGGACTTGTGCTGATGCTCTTAGATGAGTTGCTACAGAAGGGTTGGGGGATTGGCAGTGGAATCAGCCTCTTCATTCTGGCTGGTGTGGCCCAAAGCATTTTCTGGGCGAGTTTTGGTTTGACTCCGCCCTTGGGAGATGGAAATTCGCGGGGAGCATTTATCGCATTAGCCCAAATAGTCCCGCGGATTATGGGAGGTTCTAACATCATCGTTGGAGACCCGCCTGTAGATCATGGTCCTTGGTCTTGGTCGCACATCTTCATCAGACCGGTTGATCCAACTTTGCCAGCTATGTTGGGCCTTATCACAACAATAGTTGTTTTTCTCATCGTTATCTACGTTGAAGGAGTCAGGGTTGAACTTCCGATATCATATGCTCGCTATCGAGGATTCCGCAGTCGATATCCAATAAAACTTCTATATGTCTCTAACCTGCCCGTGATCTTTGCTTCCGCTCTTTTCGCAAACGTATATTTGTTTTCTCAACTTCTCTGGAGCCAACCTTGGGGTCGCGACAACTTCTGGGTGGGTCTCCTTGGCCGATATGAAGCAGGAGAAAGAGGGCAACCCATACCCGTTGGCGGACTCGTTTATTACGTGCTTCCTCCTCAAAGCATCTCTGAGGTCGCAGCCAGCCCTGATCGAGCTATTGTATATACCGGTATCATGATCGCGTTTTGTGTGGTGTTTTCACTGACATGGCTCGAGGTCGGAGGTCTGGGTCCAAGAACCGTTGCGAGGCAACTCATCGACTCTGGGATGCAGATTCCTGGATTTCGAAGGTCCGGCAAACCAATTGAGTCGCTTCTCAATCGATACATTCCCACAGTTGCCATACTTGGAGGATTGACAGTAGGGCTGATTGCGTCGGTCGCGAACTTCCTTGGAGTGTTCGGAACCGGAATGGGAATCTTGCTTGCTGTTGGAATCATCTACCAATATTATCAGCTTCTGATGCAGGAGCGCGTAGCAGATATGTATCCTGCCTTCCGGCGCTTCCTAGGAGAGTGAAAATAGTTAAAAACGTAGACGCAACAAGTTTAAGGCACCACGAGATGTCAAGATCGCTGGATTGGTGATGGACGGTGTATTTGCCCCCTTCAATTTCAATTCTATTAATCGCAATGTTTGTCTCATTCACGACATCACTCGCAAACCGTCTCCTTATCAATAGTGATCAACTCCGAGCTTGGAGACGTGAGGTTAGAGAGTGGACCTCGGAGTTCAACGAAGCCAGACGCAGCAATGACAAGAAGCTTCTAGCGAAGGTTCAAAAGAAACAACCTCGAATCATGCAAATACAAAAGAAGATGGCATGGCAGTCGATGAAGGTATTTCCCATCTCAACAGTTGTCGTTCTCGTAGTCTGGTGGTTGGTTTTGATTCCTACGTATGGACAAATTGAAGGACCATATCTTCCATGGAACCTTCCATGGCTTGGGGGTGAAACTATCGCATTGGGCCTCTTTGGGTGGTATCTTCTCTGTTCCTTCCTGTTCAGCACTCTTCTTTCACGCGCGTTTGGCTTGGCAACAGGAATGGGAGCAATGCAATAAGATGCCTAGGCCGTCCAAAAGAACAAAAGGAATGAAACGTCAGGACCTACGACTGCGCGGAGGACTTTTTGAAACCCATTACAAGCCGGAGAAATCCAGTGTTCCGCGTTGCGGCCGATGTGGCCGGAACCTCTCAGGAATTCCACGTTTGATACCGTCAGAACTTCACAAACTTTCTGCAACCCAGAGAACGATTGATCGTATGTATGGAGGCCAGTTATGTCATGGTTGCTTGCGCGACATGCTAAAGCAGACGGTTAGGGGTGCGTACACCCCCTAGAGGTCGATCATCTGAACTATGAAAGGCGCAGGAGAAAAGATTGTAATATGTATTTGTGGGATGACCGGGTGTGGGAAGAGCACAGTGGCGAAAAGGCTAGCTGAAAAGTATGGACTTAGGCGCGTCTCTGGCGGCGATGCTTTGAAGGATTTGGCTGCTGATGAGGGTTATAAAGTTGGGGGGCGTGGTTGGTGGGAGAGCGATGAAGGGATGAGATTTTTTGAGGAGAGAATGGATGATTTTGAGTTTGACAGGAGGGTTGATGCGAAGTTGCTGGAGCAGGCTAGAGAGGGCCGTGTTGTTTTGGATAGTTGGACGATGCCGTGGTTGTTTGACGGCGGTTTTAAGGTTTGGTTGGAGGCTTCTGAGGATGCTAGAGCGTCGAGGCTTGCTGGGAGGGATGGTATGCTCGCTGAGGATGCTTTGAAGGTTCTGAGAGAAAAGGATGAAAGGACAAGATCGATTTATGAGAAGCTGTATGGGTTCAGTTTGGGCGAGGATTTCTCTCCTTTTGATATGATTTTTGATGTGAGTCTTCTGGGTGCTGATGAGGTTTTTGAGACTTTGTGTCTGGTTATTGACAGGTGGCTGTTTGGAAAGTCTTAGGTTTGTGAAGTTATAAATATGAGTCTGCTCGCTTTTAGTGGCTGATGGAGGTTTGGTATTGGCGGCTGTTGAGGTCGGCAGGATATGTGTCAAGATTGCTGGTGGTGAAACCGGTAGGCGTTGCGTGATTGTAGATGTTATTGACAAGAATTTTGTGCTTGTTACTGGTCCTATGAAGGTGAGTGGCGTTAGGCGTAGAAGAGCCAACATAAGCCATATTGAGCCTATGCCCTCAAAGATCAAGATAAAGAAGGGTGTGGGTGATGATGAAGTTCTTGAGGCTCTGGAGAAAGGTGGCTTGTTGGATGAGATGGCTGAGATTGTAAAGCCTACTCTGTAGTTATGCACGTGTGATTAGCTTTCTTGAAAGAATTTGTTTTTCAGCGTTTCTTCGTGCATCAGGATCCAAATGGTGTTCTTTTGTGCCATGTCTTAGAGGATTGAATGAACCCAAATCTGATAGGCTTAAATTATCTTTGACCTCATATTATCGATTCAGAGGCAGTACTTCATGTTTCTTCGGTCATAATTTCTTCCTCCTTTTCTGTCCCTAAAAGGAGGTCTACCAAAGCTCTCTGATCTATCTCCGCTCGGGTTCTCCAGTCGAGGTACAACTGCTTATTCTCGTCCTCAGCTAGATAGCCATAGCGGATGTAACGTTCAATGTTAGTGCCCACTCGCCAACCAGGAAGCTTGTTCCGCAAGATTCCCTCCACCTCTTCACGTGGAGCCTTCCCCTTCTTCGATATAATGTAAGAGATGGATGTAGCCAAACCAGCAATGTCATCAATGCGCCAACCCATCATCTTAGTCTCCTTAGGCGTCAGCTCCCCTCTAAGAGTTATGAAGAATCGAGCCTTGTTCAGTTGCTCCAGAGTAGGCTTTTCCGCAGGCTTCTCACCATCCAAAACAGTTTTCACCTGTAAATCGAGCTTTTGCAGGTGTCTATCTAGTACCGTGAGCACCTTTGGATAGTCTGATCCCAGTTTTTTCTTAAGCTCCCACCCCTTCACTCCAGGTTTTCTGTGGTGTCTGTAGAAAAGCAGGTGCGCGGCTCTTTTGATCTGCCTTGTGTAGTAAGCTTTCCTACTCAATCCTGTTCACCCTCCTTCCACCTCATCCATTCGTCAAAACTAACCGAAATCGGGATCGAAATCAACTGTTCTCCACTTTGAATAGACAGAGGCTTCTCTAGTGGCTTAATGAAGGTCTCATCCTCTAACCGATACACCTCGAGAGTTGCATATCCATACGTCACAAGAAAGCTTGCAAGATAGGCTCTTGTTATTGTTTCAGAATACGTGTCAGCCCCAACAAAATCCCAGTATCGAAGCCTTCCTTCAACACCAACTCTACGCTTCAGCTCCTCCCAAAAACGCTCCAACTCTCGCGAGAACGATTCATCAGTGAGTATCCTCTGCCTAATCATATCCTCCCGAGTTGCGAACCCCACCTCTCTTTCCAAGGGAGATGGGTTCCGCCATCGTTCGCTTAATGGAAGCAGGTTCTCCCAGTATCTCATGGCCTCAGCCAGACTGTGAGGAGATATCTGTTCCAGCTCCACTATTGGATGCCAAGTTTTGAGGAATAGGCCAGCGAGTTCATCTTTGCTCATTCGCGCTATTTTCTCCTCAAGCAGAAATGGGTCTGTGTATAAGGAAGTTGACTGATGTTTCACCCAGTCGCTCTGGAGCTTTATGACTGAGGCAAGGCGATGAATGGCTTCAGCGTCGAGACAGAGTTCTTCAGGGAGCTCCCACTCCGGAAAATACTTCCGCACAACCGTTATGACATCGTCAACGTCAACGATGAATGGGTCAAGTCCCCTATCCTCGACGGATTTGCATAAGTCGATGATGCGTTGAAGGCGTTCGCTGCCAAGTTTCTTCATACGCCCTCTTGAGGACAACTAAACAACCTCCTTAATGAGCGATGTGCCTTCAACGTTCTGAACCGTGATTATGTGAACATCCTTCTCACTAAAAGTCAGCTGACTCGGGGTGATCGCAAAGAACTGCTCCTGCCCACCAACCGTGGAAACAATCATATCCGCAATCAATTCCCTACTTCTCGGATCAAGATGAATATCATACTCATCAACAGCTCTGAACGGAGATCGAACGTGTTGTTGCAGGGCCAAGAGAAAGCTCATCGTTGCAGTGCTTCTCTCCCCACCACTCTGCGTATAAGCATCAAGAGGAACCGGCTTGGCTCTCTTAAAGCCCACAAGTATCTGGAGGCCAGCTTCCTCAATGTCAGCCTCATTCATCAGCCGAACCTCCCCAATTGCTTGGACGCGCGACAGGATTCCCTGATACCGAAGGTTGACGCGGTCTAAGAGATTTTGAACGACGTCTCTCCAAGCTTTCATCCTCTCTTTGACCTCGTCCAAAGCCTTCTCACGATTCTCCGCGACTAAGCGTGCCTTCTCCTTCAGTTCCAGATAGAGCTTTGAGTAGGATTCGTACATGCGTTCTATGTCTTCGGAAACGTCCACGAGAGCAGCAAGGTGCCCGTCGGTCACCCTCATTTCATCCAGTATCTCTTCAACGGTCTTCATGGGCACCAACCGCGGTCCCATCTCCCCAGCTCTCTTCTCAGCCTCACCGAGATCATTAAGCGAAACCTGAAGCTCCCTCTCCAGCCCTTTTACATTCTCTACAAGGATTTTCTTCCGATACTGCAGCAAGGCTAGGTTGATTCTATGATCTATTATCTTATCATGAATGTCGTCAATTTGGAGGTTCAAGCTATCTGTCTTAACTTGAATATTTGAGATTTGAGCATCTAATTTCTCGAGTTGCCGACTAGAGTCTTCAATCGATTGCCTCAAACTTTTGTTTTTCAGGTTAATTCGCTCAGCCCAGGCGTTTTCAGCGACCTCGTAGCTTCTCTTGATCTCGGAAAGCTGACTCCCAATGTCTATAGGATTTGTGCCCTCATGGAGCATAGCTTCTAGCTGCCTCGTCTTTTCTAGGTATTCGCTCGTTCCTTTCTCGTGCATCTCCGTCCAAGAATGTATGTCTTCTAAAGTTTGGGCTGCTAGTGAAACGCTCAAGTCATGCCTTGCCTTTTCGCGTTCAAGCCTCAGCCGTTCCTCGAGGAGTTCTTTCTGTGCATCCTTACTCTGTTTAAGACTTACCTGAATTTCCTCCAGTTGGCCATCAATACTCTTTGCTTCATCCTCGATTCGTGAAATCTCACTCTTTTTCTTTTGCATCTGCCTCTTCAGATCGGAAACCGTTCTCTCTCTTTTCGCAACCTCAGCCCAAGCCAACTCCCTTTCCAGCAATAGCCGCTTCATTCTCAGCTGCTTCTTCTGCTGGTAGCGGTCGTACTGTTCTCTCCAGTAAGCTAAGGTTTGCTCGGCGGATTCCAAGAGCTTGCCGACGGACTCTTCCTGACTTAGGATTCGGCTAAGCTTTCGTTGTGCCCTCAAGACGTTTTGGCGGTAGGACTCGAAGCCTACAGCAGCCTCAACGATCCTCAGCTTCTCCTCAGGTGAGAGCACAGTGAACTGCTCCACCATGTTTTGATGCATGATTATCAGCATGTTCTCTGGATCGACTCCAAGCTTGGAGAGAAGCCTCACAACGCGGCTCTTGTTTACCGCCTTATTGTCCAGTTCGAACCAGTATTTCCCATCGCGCCTCAAGTTTCTCGTTAAATAAATCTGATCCTTGCGTATCCTCGGAACCGGTCGGCGTCCACTTCTTGGGGAGTTGTCCAGAACCAAGGTGACCCTCGCCTGGTCCTGATCCCACCTGATTAGGTCGCTCAGCTTTTTGGATCGTTCCGTGTATGATTGTCCCAGTGCAACTGAGATCCCAAGCAGCATGGAGGACTTGCCTGACCCGTTGGGTCCGCAAACAACATTGACACCTGGTTTAAACGGCACCCTAGCGTATTCGTAAGACATGAAATTCTGTAGGATGATCTCTTGAATCAGCACTTATGGGGCCTCAGTTTGCAGTTATAGAAGCCATACTCTCATATTAAAGGAATTTTGTGAGGCCAAAGAAGGATGCTTTTGATCATTTTCTGATTTATACCTACTTATCTTGGCTTCGACGCTGTTTCTCTTTGTTCGAATCTAAATTGACAGTTGGCGTCTCCACTACTAGCGCATTTTTCTTCAGTAACCACGACTGTGCTATTGAAGAGTTCTGAGAGGAAACCTGCTAGGAAGCCCCTGAAGAAATGACAACTCGGTTCGCTCGTTTCTCGCGCCACAGATTCAAATGCGCCTCTAACTATAACTTTTCCCAAGCCATTTTTAAGGTCAACATTGCGAAAAGTAACATCGCCCCAGTTTTCTTCACGTTTTAAATGAGAGAAAAGTTTGAGCGCTTCCTCTTTCGTGTCAAATTCTTTCTTCACTCTTTGGTGGAGGTGTACACCGCATTTTATCGCCGCGGTGTATAGGATTACGGAGGCTGCCGAAGGAGAGAAGATCAGTTCTATGGCGTCTTTGAACTGCCCGAATGTCTCAAATTGGGTGAAAAAACCATCTTTTGAGTATTTGTTCTTTCTCAATTAAGCTTCACCTTTGATACAAGTCGATGGGACTGTTACATTAATGATATCTGATTCAATTTAGCGTTTAATAATTTTTGCTAGATGTCTCAATCAAAATCTAGCGCGCGAGCTTTACTGCTTCATTTCCTACATGAATGAAGAATACGAAGAAAGAGAACATTAACCAAGACTAGCGCGCGCAGTATCTTCTCGAAAAAAGAGGTATTTGCGGGACGATACCACCCGAGTGCCTTGCTAGGTAAATCAACACACTAGTCGCGTAGTTTGCCACTAATCTGCGCACGGAAATGACGGCTCAATATTTCTTATGCGTTCTATAATCCTAAATGCAAATATTTCCATAACATTTCGTCAATTTCCTCTGGTTTGTCAGCAAATCTCTTCCACAATCCCTTATCCTTATAAGATTGCAGCTTGCTGATGATTCCGTCTATCACTCTTCTCGGAAAAACGCCATCTGCCTCGTAATATTTTCTATCTCTCTCAAGATTTTGTGCGGCTTCACTGCAGGATTGTGGAAGAAGCTTATACTCCTCTGCTTTCTTAGCTACATTCTCGATGTGCAAATCTTCAGCGGTTTTCGTAGCTTCTTTAGGGTTTTGCAATCCGTATTCCACAGCGACGGCGATTCCAGCCAATAATAGATATATGTTTGCTGATGCGTCTGGGGCTCTGTACTCGAAAGTTTGTCTACAACTATCTATCTCTTGGATGTCTCCTCTGAAGCCCCACCATAAGGGTATGCGCACCAACGCTAGACGGTTTTTTGCTCCCCAGCAAATCTGCATTGGCGCTTCTTTATGGGAAATAAACCTCAGATAAGAAATCGGTATGGTGTTCCCAAAAGCTGTAAGGCTGGAGGCAAACTTCAGTAGACCTCCAATCATCTGTTTTGCCTTGATTGTCAGATTTCCCTTGGAATCTGCAATTATGTTCTTATTCTTTCTTAAAGCGCAAAGGTGAATGTGCATCCCATTTCCAGCATGTTCCAGAGCCAGTTTGGGGGAGAAAGAAACGGATACTCCATATTTTGCACAAATGTTTCTGATAACCCATTTTGCAATTGCTACAGTTTCCGCCATCTTGCCCAGTTTTTGTGATTGAAACTCTATTTCATGCTGTTCCATCACATGACCCGTTTCAGAGCAAAATCTGCCGACTTCTGCATGGCCATACTTTGTGGCTATCCCAATGTCTGCAAGTGTTACTAAAACTTCATTCCTTAGGCCTTCAAACCTAGCAAAAGGCGTAGTCTCGTGATAATTTCTCTCTGAAAGATTAGGAAAAACGGCTTCTTCCTGCTTGTGAATTATGTAGAATTCCAGTTCAACTAGAGCTTTAAGAGTAATGCCCGTGGAAGCACGCAACTTTTCTTCAGCTCTTGACAAGATGCTTTCCGGAGCAACATCCAATTGCTTTCCGTTTTCATCAAGGTATTCGCATAAAATGTTTATTGTTGGAATTGAATTGAATGGATTGATAAAGGCTGGTTCTGATTTAGGCATTATGTAAATGTCGCTTCTGTCCGGATCAATGTAAGAGAATAAGCTTGAACCATCAACTCTTTCGCCAAACTCTAGAATCTCACGAATTCTTTCTTTACTTTCAGCCGTAAAACTTAGCGTTTTAAGGCGGCAATCTTCAGGGATGTGACAAAGATTTATGATCTTTATGTTCTTTTCCTGAATCAGCTTGATGATGTCGTCTTTGGTGGAATCGTATGTTTTCATCGGCAAACATCCTCAATGAAATCAGGGTGGAAGGGAGATATTATTTTGAATTCTCTTATTTTAACTCTCTCAAAATGCTTTTCTATCTAGACAAGTCGGGAACAGCGTAGACGGAGACGAGCGCAGTTGACGTGGTCAAGACTCGGATTCTTGTTCCTTTCTCTTCCTTACGCTTCGATAAAAAGAAGAAACAATGATCGCAATTACGATAGTGCCAAGGATTAAGAATGGGCTGTTGAGCAGAGACTCTCCCAACGCCGGTGGAAGTTCAAAGACTATCGTTTCCATGTCGTCAGCGATGTGAACTTCAGTTGCTTCTCTCGGCAGAATGAAGTAACACAGGGGGTTAAAAGGAACTGTCTCACCAGATTCATAATAGTATGTTGGATATATCTCACTCGAGAAGTTCCAATCAGACAGTGGCTTGCCAAAGTACTCGGTGAAGTCCAGCGAGAAATCACTTGTGAGGTTCAATTCAAACTTCCTCCAATCAGTTCTGACGTGGAACCTCCGTTTCATAGTTTCCTCACTGAATGTGGAGTTAAGGATGTCCGAGCCTGACAAGTAAAATCTTGCAGTTATCGACTTCTCTGCATGATTGAAACCTAGTGGTTCGGATGGAAGACCAAAATACACGTTCTCCAGACCTTGTTTCTCAAGATTTCTCGTTATGATTCCCGGAATTTTGGTCTCATTAAGAAGATTCTCATCTTTAATCCTCTCGTAAACGGTAGAGTTTATGTTTCTGATATCGAGAACAACATTGATGTTCTGATCTACCGTCGCCCTAAGCTCCACTGAAGCGTATACTGGTGTGACTAGCGTCAGAATTAGGATAAGAACAAGGTGCAACAGGGCGGGTTCTTTCATCAAATCATCCCCCGATTTCTAAATGCTTTGTGGACAGTTAATCAGATAAGCCTTTATAATTCCATTTCCTCCACTTGATGATCCACAGGCTTGAAGAACCTAAAGACCATATATCAAGTTTCTGCCTTTGTCTTTTTCTTACATGAATCAAAGATCCTTCTCAATTCTGCAACAGGATTTTCATGTTCATCCACCCTCAGGTCAAGGATCGGAGGAGTTCCTTTTTGCTTGCTGCTTGCTACTAGCAGGGCGGCAGAGACTCGACCACGTCTGTCACCGCCAGCCTTCTGTCCCGCCTCCAAGGCTCTCATCAACCTCTCGGCTAGCAAGTCTTCAGAGCTCTCGAAGCTTTGAGCCATAACCTCAATGACCTTACTCCCAACAAGCATGTTTCCTGCGACCACGTAGTCCTTGCCAACCAAATGTCCCTTCCAGTTGATGGTCTCTTTCCCGGTAAACGCGGCTTTTCTCTCATCCTTGTCTATGATGATTACTTGCCTGGATTCTCGATCAGGATCCTTCTCAAGCATAGCTTCTAGGGCTTTTTTAGGAGAGAACCCCTTCTTCAGTAATTTCAAACCGTTTGTGCCGTAAAGGATCTTCGTTTTAGCTTGGGTCGCTATTGCACCTACGCCTGCTTCCACGTGTGGAACCCTGCTTCCAACTTTTGGAACGGCTGTGGAAACGCATACACCCAGCGCCATCGTTTTTGGGCATCTGGCGACCATGGAAAAAGTTGAGGAAACTTTCAACGCCGTGCCACTTCATCTTTCGTGTTGTTTTTCCAGTACGGTCTGGTTCTCAGATACTGGATCTTTGCTTTTAGGAGGTCCATGTAGAAGTCGTCTTCATTAGTGTGCATTTTACCAAGTATCCTGAAGGCTGTTTCTGGTCCCACACCCTTCACTTGGAGAGCGGTCAACGCCTTCTTTCCGTGGCTTAGAATGAGATCTGCCGTGCGTCTAGAGTGGGTCAAATATTCTAAATCCTCTTCGATCAGCTCCTCTCCCTTAAGCCTCCGCTCAAGAATATCGCGAAGCTTCTCGGGATCTTCATGGAAGCGAAGACACGCTAGTAAACCAGTTCCACATTTCTCGCAAATCGGATTCCTTGGCAATTCACGGATGCGCTTTTCCACCGACCATTCTCCGCATGAGAAGCAAAAGAACGTCACTTTTCTAGCCAAAATCGCGCGCTTCATCGTCTCGATATTGCTGAGGAGGACGCGTTCGGGCGCCATGAGCTCTGGCACATCAGAATACTTCTTCAAAATGTGATATGCTAGGGGAGTCGGGCTTTCCAGACAGAGCATAGTCTTGATCCCGATTTTCCCATCCTTAACTTCCTTCATTATTCGTTTCACTGAAGAAAGGTCTACTTTCTCCAGCATGACTTCTCTTATGGTCTCTTCGTAAATCGGCGTCTTTCTGAAGTGCCTCTGTAACTCCGCCAGCCTTTCGGGTCCCATAGTCCTTCCACGCGGGAGAGCGCCAAACCTTTCGGCGACAAACTTCATCTTGTATGAGAAGGGGAATCTAGCTCTGAGATAATCATCGAAGGTCTGATCCACCTCCTCTTCTGTCAGCCCAAAGAGTAGAGATCGGAGCTTCTCCAAGTCTCGGAGTTCAGCTTCCCAGGGCATTTCTATTAGGATTCTGTAGCCGTCATTCCACCATCCTGTGATGAGTTCTTTATCTGAGAGCACGGAGTCAAAGACGCATCCTAAACTCCGATTGACGACCTCTCCAAAACAGGCGTGGACGATTATGTACTTGTCGAAGGCTTCGATGAAAATTTGGTCATCGGTTGGCAATGGAGCACCTTTCTTCTGATGTTCATGAATTTCCTTGACGGTCTCAAGCAACGTTGACTTGGTGGTGGAGAACTTCTTCGCGAGTTTCTCAGCCACAGCCTCAGGATTCTCTTCTTGAGCCAGCTTCTTGGCGATCTCTTTACGAAGCTTGCCCACCTGTTGAGCGAGTGTAAAGGGTACTGGAAGCAGTTCACCGTCCCATCCTGGAATAGCCGCCATGGGGTCTTCTGAGGGGACAACGTAGACTGTTCCCGTTTCTTCCTCTATCTGAACGATCCGCCAGACTTTGCCTCTACATATGAAGTTCAGCCCTATTCTTGCTCTGAGAGCCATGAACTCGTCGCCGAGGGTGCCAATGGTGCGGTCTGACAGTACGTCTACTATGGGATAGCGCTTTTCGTCTGGGATCATGGAGAGATTCTCGTAGTAGTAAGACCAAGTTCGTCTTGTTCTAGTCAATGTGTTTCCTTCTACGCGCAGTTCTCTCAATCGATGTAAGTAACTCACAACATCTAAAAGTTTAGCCTCTGAGAGATTCCGATAAGGACAGGCTCGACGCATGATTTCCAGAATTCTACTCGTGGTTGCCTGTCGCTGATCCAACAGTATTCCCGCGACTTGGTGTGCCAAAACGTCTAAGGCGTTTTCATGTATCAGAATGGGCTCTAATAGACCCTTATATGCCCTCTGTGTTGCGGCTATAGCTTCAAGTGTGTCCTCGGGAAAGGCTGTGATGATTACTCCCTCAGAGAGGAGGTCAAGCTTGTGACCGCTTCTTCCCACACGCTGAATGAGACTGCTCAC
>JABAOH010023145.1_pt2 | contig 19228 bp, 18 predicted proteins | sample 7062181 | NCBI WGS metagenome assembly JABAOH01 (sample SAMN14538630, study PRJNA623070) | marine sediment metagenome | biome: marine biome [ENVO:00000428]; feature: marine pelagic biome [ENVO:01000023]; material: deep marine sediment [ENVO:00002113]; isolation source: pool of 5 deep marine... | reverse complement strand
ATAAGTATTTGATTTTATGGGAAAAAGGAATTTCAGGACGTGACTCCCCTGTTTCTTCGCTCTAATACCTCCGAAGTGACCCTTTCGGGGTTCACAGGCGGGGAATATTTACCCCTTCCGGCCTCTAAAGGGCCGGCTTTCCCCTTCCTGTTCACCCTCGATGGGTACCCCACTTCTCCGGCAGATTACGCTCAGAAACAACGGAGTCCCGTAAAAAACTCCGGAAACTCCAGTAACTTTTTTCCTTGCAATGTGCATTGAGTTATGTTAACTTATATGTATTTAGGTCTACTGGAAAAGTGGGCTCTCGGCCCACTTTTTTATTAGAGCCCTCATTTTCCAGCGAGGGGTTGTTTTGCTTGCGCTGATATGAGATGGAAAGGGAGACGGAACACGCGGTTAGTAAAATCGTCGAACCTATCGTGGCTTCCAAGGGGATGGAGTTGGTCGCTGTGGAGTACAAGAGGGAAGCCAGAGGGTGGGTGCTCAGGATTTACCTCGATAAGCAAGGTGGAGTGAGCCTGGATGATTGTGTTCTGGTCAGCAATGAAGTCGGAGTGGTATTGGATGTCGAGGACCTCTTTGAGTCGCCCTATACGCTGGAGGTTTCTTCCCCAGGCCTCAACAGAATCTTGAAGAAGGAGAGAGATTTCAAGAGATTCAGGGATAGGTCGGTGAGAATACGTACACATGATGCCATAGGGAACAGGAGGAACTTCAAGGGAAGACTGTTAGGCTGCACGAAGGGGTTGATTCAAATCGAGGTAGAAGGGCAAGTCCTTCACATACCCCTATCTAATGTGGCCAAGGCGAACTTGGAATTTGAATTCTAATTGGCGAGAAAGGGGGGAAGGGGGAGGAGAATCAATGTCGCAGAATTTGAACTATATCATCGAACAGGTGGGAAAGGACAAGGGAATCGAGCGGGAGGTTATTATCGACGCATTGGAGAATGCGGTTTTGATGGCCTCTCGGAAAAAGTTTGGGCCCCAAAGGTTGATGGAGGCCCACTATAATGAGGAGATTGGAGAAGTTGAACTCTTCCAATTCGTCGAGGTGGTGGAAAAGGTGGAGGATCCCCTCACTCAAATATCCCTGGATGAGGCGAGGCAACTGGATCCGGAGTCGGAGATCGGGGACAGTTTAGGAGTTAAATTGGATACTAGTGATTTTGGAAGGATAGCCGCTCAGACCGCCAAGCAGGTTATCATCCAAAGAGTCCGTGACGCTGAGAGGGATAACATCTATAATGAATATAAGGATAGAAGAGGGGAGATCGTGACGGGGAGTGTTCAAAGGGTTGAACGGGGAAACCTCTATATAAACTTGGGAAGGGCTGAGGCGATTTTACAGGCCCGAGAGCAAGCACGTGGTGAGGTATATCGACAGGGAGACCGCATTCGCGCTTATATTTTGGATGTTCAAAAATCGTCAAAAGGGCCCCAAATTTTCCTTTCCCGGACGCATCCGGGACTGTTGGTTAAGCTTTTTGAGATGGAGGTTCCGGAGATTTCAGAGGGAATTATCAAGGTGGTCGACGCAGCGAGGGAGCCAGGAGAGAGGGCAAAGATATCCGTTTACAGCACCAATAAGGATGTTGACCCCGTGGGGGCCTGTGTGGGAATGAGGGGTTCCAGGGTTCAGAGCGTGGTCCAGGAACTCCGAGGTGAAAAAATTGATATTATCCCCCACTCGGATGATATTGCCAAGTATGTGAGTAATGCGTTAGCTCCTGCCAAAATATCCCGGGCTTACATCGATGAGGATAATAGGAGCATGGAGATCGTGGTCGAGGATGATCAACTCTCCTTGGCCATTGGGAAAAGGGGTCAAAATGTGAGATTGGCGTCAAAGCTCACGGGTTTCAGGATCGACATCAAGAGCGAATCCAGAATGGAGCAAATTTCGGAGGAAATCATCGGGCAGTTGAGAGGAATTCCCCATGTGGGAGAAGTGATTGCTCGGATCCTCTACAACGAGGGGTTTGTTACGGTAAAGGAAATTGCCGAATCTGGAGTGGAGGAACTTGCGAGATTGTCGGGTATCGGGATAAAAAAGGCCCAGAAGATTGTAATGGCTGCCAGGGAAATGACGGAGGTCGAGGCGGAAGGGACAGAAGTGGATGCCGAGGAAGATCAGCAGAGAAGATCCGCACCCATCAGCGATTTGAAGGGTGTAGGCGTCAAGACGACGGCACTGCTCATGTCCAAAGGGATCAAGACCATTTGGGATTTGGCGGAGGCCGACTTAGAGTTGCTCTCCTCAATTCCTGGAATTGGGACGAAGAAAGCGGAAATATTGTTGAGGGAGGCCTTGGCCTTTGATGGAAAGGGGGCTCGTGACTAAGGTCGGTCACACTCCTCTGAGGCGATGTTTGGGTTGTCGCAAGAGACGGAAAAAGGATGAACTCATTCGGCTGGTGTCTGTGAAGGGAGGAAATGTGGTGGTAGATGTGGGGCAAAGGATGCCCGGGAGGGGAGCTTATCTCTGTAAGGACGATCGTTGTCTTCGAATAGGCCTTAATGCGAAGGCCGTGTCCAATGCCTTTGGGAAAAGGGTAATCATTGATGGGGACTTACGAAAATCCATTGAAACCATTTCCTAGGAAGGTTGGGATAAAAGCCGGCAGATAAGGTCATTTTTTGCTTAGATTGGAGGGGGAACGGAATGGCCAAAATTAGGGTTCTCGATGTGGCCCAAGGAGAGTTGGAGAAGGAAAAACTCCTCGCCAAACTCAAGAAAATGGGAGTGAAGGTAAAGGATGAGGAGATGGCGGAGCAGGGGACTCCCTGGGGGGCGACGGAACGAGTCATCAAGGATGAAGAGGGGGCCGAGATCATCGAGAAACGGATTAAGCCGACAGTGATTCGGAGAAGGGCAAGGGCCCCAGAGGAACCCGAGAAAATCCCTGAAGAGGTTCGACTGGAGGCCCAAGAGGTGATGCAGGGAGAGGTTGCGGAGGTTTTGGAAGAGGAAAAACCAGTTATCCCTCCTCGTACGGAAGAGATGGAAGGGGAACCCCCTGCTGAGATAGCCGAAGAGCTCCGTGAGAAGGTTACGGAGGTACCATCCGGGGAGGTCATGCCATCCGTCCAAGAGGAGGTGAAACCGGCCGAAACCGCCGAGGAAGAGGAAAGAGAAAGGGTCAAGAAGAAGGCCAAAATGGCCAAAAAAATAGAGGAAGAGGGTGCCCCGAAGAAGAAGTTGTTGAAGAGGAGGATTGTCGAGGAAGCAGACCTAGAAGTAGAGAAGAGATATATTCGTAGACCTCGGGAGGAAGTAATTAAACCCGTCAAGGTGCCCAAGAAGAAGGTCGAGTTCGCACTCCCGAAGAAGACAGTGATCACCACCCCCAAACCAATCAAGAGGATCATTCGAGTTGCCGAGGTCATCATGGTTTCGGAACTGGCAAAAAGGATGGGGGTAAAGGCCAACGAAGTGATCAAGAAATTGATTGAACTGGGTACCATCGTGAACATCAATCAGTCCATTGATGCCGACGTAGCTTCTCTTGTCGCGGGCGAATTTAACTACGAAGTGGAAAAGGTTTCGCTGGAAAGGGAAGATCTCTTGGAGAAAACGGAGGATGCTCCCGAGCAGCTGAAGCTGAGACCCCCCGTGGTGACCATCATGGGACATGTTGATCATGGAAAGACCTTACTATTAGATGCCATTAGGAAAACCAACGTGGTTGACGATGAAGCGGGAGGGATTACGCAACGTATTGGTGCGTATAACGTACAATTGGATTCCGGCCGTATTGTGTTTATCGATACACCCGGTCACGAGGCCTTCACGGCGATGCGAGCCAGGGGTGCTCAGGTAACGGATATTGTGGTATTAGTGGTTGCGGCGGACGATGGGGTTATGCCCCAAACAATTGAAGCCATCAATCATGCAAGGGCCGCTAACGTTCCAATCATCGTGGCTATCAATAAGATCGATAAATCCAATGCCAACGTGGACAAGGTCAAAAAAGATCTGGCGGAATATGACTTGATCCCGGAGGAATGGGGTGGGAAAACCATATTTGCCGAAGTATCGGCCAAGGAAAAAATCGGAATTACCGAGCTCTTAGAACTGATTTTGATTCAAGCGGAGGTATTGGAATTGAAGGCCAACCCCGACAAATTGGCCAGGGGATCCATCATTGAATCGAGGTTGGATCGAGGTCGTGGGGTTGTGGCGACAGTGTTGGTCCAAGAGGGGACATTGAAGGTGGGGGATTCCTTCATTACTGGGATGAATTACGGTCGCCTCAGGGCCTTAATGGATGATCGAGGGCAGAGAATTGAAGAGGCTGGCCCTTCGATCCCAGTGGAAGTAGTGGGGTTCACGGGGCTTCCCGAGGCAGGGGAGGCCTTTATCGTATTGGATGATGAGCGGATTACCAAGCAGATAGGGGAGTACCGGCAGCAGAAAAAGAGGGAAAAGGAGCTCGCCAGTTCGAGCAAGGTATCATTGGAGGAGCTCTACGCCAAAATTCAGGAAGGTGAAGTAAAGGAATTGAATATGATCGTTAAAGCCGATGCCCAGGGTTCCATGGAGGCCGTTTGCAACTCCCTGGAAAAGCTCTCGACCGATTCGGTGAAGGTGAATATCGTCCACGGAGGCGTTGGAGGAATTAGCGAAACGGACGTGAATCTGGCGATGGCCTCCCATGCTATCATTATCGGGTTTAACGTTCGGCCTGGATTGAAGACTATGGAGTCGGCCGAGAAGGGAGGGGTCGATATACGATCCTATAGCGTGATCTATGACGCCGTATCGGATATCCAGAAAGCGCTTGAGGGCCTTCTGAAACCCACCCTTAGGGAAAAGATTTTGGGCCGGGCAGAGGTTCGCGCCACTTTTAACATACCCAAGGTGGGAACTGTTGCGGGAAGTTATGTAATTGATGGAAGGATTGCTAGAGGGGTTAGGATTAGGTTGATAAGGGATGACGTGGTCGTTCACGAAGGGAGGATTTCGTCCCTAAAGCGTTTCAAGGAAGACGTCAAGGATGTTCAACAGGGATATGAGTGCGGGATTGGCATCGAGAATTTCAACGATGTGAAGGAGGAGGATGTCATCGAATCCTATGAGTACGAAGAGGTTTCCCGCACCCTCTAAGATTCAGTTCTTCCGTATTTGGAGAGCAGAATGATTGTGGGCATCTGTCATTTGGATGTTATTATCCCGGAGAACCATTCCCTGAAGGGAAAGCGTAAAGTGATTAAGAGGATCATTGACAGGGTGAAGAGTCGCTTCAATATCTCCATCGCAGAGGTGGGCGATAACGAATTATGGCAGAGATCCCAACTGGGAATGAGCTTGGTAGGGAACGATCGGCAATTCGTCAATTCGTATCTGGATAGAGTTGTCAATTTCATTGAGGGGATGAATATCGTTAATATCGCTCATAGCGAATTGGAAATACTCAATTTGTGAGATGAATTTTGACATCATTGTAAAAAGTGGGAATTAGGCGGTAAAGAAAAAAGATCCAGATGCAAGCCGCGCAAATCCTGAGAAATGAGGCGTACATTGAAGTACGCTGCAATGAGGAAGGATGCAGCGCAACGGAACCCTTCGGCTTTGCTCAGGGCCGTGAGCATGTCGAACGTCAGATGGACTTTTTACGAAGCCGTCAATTTTGGAAATTGAGGAATGGACGAAAGACGGTCAAACAGGGTAGGAGGGGCCATTAAGGAAGAAATTTCCCGGTTGCTTTTGAGAGAAGTCAAGGACCCCAGGATCGGGTTTGTGACCATTACCAGAGTTAAGGTTTCAAAGGACCTTCGGTTTGTAAAGGTCTATTTCAGCGTAATGGGCGATCAATCGGTAAGGGCGGATTCGCTGACGGGGTTGAATAGTGCCAAGGGTTTTATGCGGAGAGAACTGGGGCGAAGGCTCAGGCTTCGGTATATCCCGGATATCGTTTTCAGCTTTGATCCTTCCTTGGAACATATGAGTCGATTGGCAGAGCTGATTCATCAAATCCACGAGGGCGAGAAATCAGAGGACGAAAAGGGTGGATGATGGACGGAATTCTCGTGGTCGATAAGCCCTCCGGAATCTCCTCTTTCGGTGTCGTTCGGCAGGTAAAGAAATGGCTGAGGATTAAGAAGGTGGGACATACGGGCACCTTGGACCCCTTTGCCAGTGGGGTTCTTCCTTTGGCCATAAATGAGGGGACGAAGACAGTTCCCTTTCTGCCTGAGGATGAGAAAGAATACGAAGCCGTCCTGAAGTTGGGAGTAGAGACGGATACGTATGACAGGACGGGAAAGATTACCGCGGCCACGGATCTGGGTGGGTTGAAGGTGAATGAGGAGGCCATTAAGGGCGTTATGAGGGGATTCGTGGGCCGAATAGAACAGGTCCCACCCATGTTCTCCGCTGTAAAACACCGGGGAAGGCCCCTCTATACATTGGCGAGGCGGGGAATTGTCGTGAAAAGGGAACCGCGTGTGGTGGAGATAATGGACATCGGGGTTACCCAGATTGGGTTCCCCTTTGTTTCCTTTAAGGTCGCCTGCTCCAAGGGGACCTACATTCGAACCCTTGCCCATGACGTCGGTAGGGAATTGAAATGCGGGGCACACCTCTCCCAGTTGCACCGTATCAGAAGCGGTCCATTTACCCTTGGAGATGCCGTCCCCTTTCGAGAAGTGAAGTCATTGGCGGAAGGGGGCATGATCGAAGAGAGAATTATTTCGTTAAACCAAGTGCTGGGGGGATTGCCGAAGCTCTTTGTTGAGAGGGCATTGCAGCGGAAGATCCAACGAGGAGGGCAGATTCTGGCAAGGGATATCAGTGAATCTCGATTTCCTCGAATTGACCGAGGGGTCCCGGTCCGGGTTATCTCATCCGAGGGAGATTTGATCGCCATCGCCCGAGCGGAGATGGGGTATGGGGAGTCTGTGGATAATGATGCGGTGGCATTTAGATTGCTCAGGGTTTTTCATGAAAACGTGGGAGGGATAAGATGAGATTTGAAGCGGAAAAGAAAAGGGAACTTATCGAGGAGTATCGTATCCATGATAAGGATACGGGCTCACCAGAAGTTCAGATTGCCCTTCTTACGGAGCGCATCAGGTACTTGACAGAACACTTTAAGGTACATAAAAAGGATCACCATTCGAGACGGGGGCTCTTGAAATTGGTGGGGCAGAGGAGAAATTTGCTCAACTACCTGAAGAAGAAGAGGATTGAGAGATATCGAACTGTTGTCGAAAGATTGGGTATTCGGGGATAGAGGCAAGAGGGGCAAAAACCTAAGATAGGGAGATGAGAAGAGATGATGGAACGGAGAATGTCTATTGAATTGGGCGGCAGGGATTTTTCCATTGAGACGGGGAAAATAGCAAAGCAGGCTAATGGCGCTGTAGCCGTCCAGTACGGAGAGACGATAGTCCTGGTAACCGCTGTATGCAGTGAGGAGGAGAGAAAGAATATCGATTTTATGCCCCTCACCGTGAATTACCTCGAGATGACCTTCGCCGCCGGTCGGATACCCGGCGGTTTTTTCAAGAGGGAGGGGAGGCCGAGCGACCGAGAAACTCTCATTTCAAGGCTTATCGATCGCCCCATCCGGCCCCTTTTCCCCAAAGGTTTCAGGAGAGAAACTCAGATTATCGCCACGGTGCTTTCCGCGGATCAAGAAAACGATCCTGCCATCTTAGGAATGGTTGGGGCTTCGGCGGCCCTGACGGTTTCGAACGTTCCCTTCAAAGGGCCCATTGGGAGTGTAAGGGTAGGGAGGATAAACGGCGAATACAAATGTAATCCCACCAATAGCGAGCTAGAGATGAGCAATATAGACCTCCTGGTGGCGGGAAATCGGGATGGCGTAATCATGGTTGAGGGAAGCGCGAAGATAGGCAAAGAAGACGATATCCTGGAAGCCATCTTCTTTGGTTATGATCATCTCAGTGCCGTGATCGAAATACAGGAGAAGCTGAGTGAAGAGCTGAATATCGAAAAGGTTGAGTTTACGCCCCGGGACAATGAGGCGCTAAGGGAACAAATTCAATCCTTCTCCATGCCCCAAATAAGGGAAGCCCATGCCATTTCGGGGAAATTGGAAAGGAGGCGGAGGCTGGAAGAGATCCTCGAGGGTGCAATGGAGAAATGGGGTGGGGAAGATGAAGAATCAAGGGCGGAGGTGAAGGAGATCCTCGCGGAGACGGAAAGGCGATTGATCAGAGAAATGATCCTGAACGAGGGAAGAAGAATCGATGGAAGGGGGCTTTCTGATATCAGAAACATCTCTTGTGAGGTGGGAATTCTTCCCCGGACGCACGGATCGGCACTTTTCACTCGAGGTGAAACGCAGGTATTGGCTGTTACCACTTTTGGGACCTCATCCGACGAACAGAAGATCGATACTCTGAGCGGGGAGAGCTACAAATCGTTCATGCTTCATTACAATTTTCCTCCGTTTTGTGTCGGTGAGGTTTCACCCTTAAGGTCACCGAGCCGAAGGGAGATCGGCCATGGGGCATTGGCCGAAAGGGCGATATTACCCGTTTTACCTCCCAATGACACGTTCCCCTATACCATTCGGGTTGTTTCCGAGGTTTTAGAATCCAATGGATCCTCTTCCATGGCGACGGTATGTGGTGGCATGCTCGCTCTTATGGATGCGGGAGTGCCTACCATCGATACCGTTGCTGGGATTGCCATGGGACTGGTCAAGGAGGGGGAGAAGGTGGCCATCCTATCCGATATTTTAGGCGACGAAGATTACATCGGTGATATGGATTTTAAGGTGGCCGGAACGCGGGAGGGAATCACCGCAGTGCAAATGGACATCAAGGGGCCCGGCGTGAACAAGGCTTTATTGGGGGAGGTCTTATACAAGGGTAAGGAGGGAAGACTCCATATCCTGGAGAAGATGAGGGAGACGATCGCAGAACCCAGGAAGGACCTTTCACGTCACGCCCCGAGGATCACCACCCTTCAGGTGAAACCGGACAAGATTCGTGATATCATTGGGCCAGGGGGTAAGAACATCCGGAGTATCGTCGAGCAGACTGGGGTTAAGATCGAAATCGAGGATCCGGGATTGGTCAAAATCGCCTCGGCGAATTATGAAGCCATCGAAGAGGCTATAGCCATCATCAAGAGGCTCATCCAAGAGGTAGAAGTGGGTGGGCTCTATTTGGGGAATGTGAAGCGAGTGTTGGACTTCGGTGCCATTGTTGAGCTCTTTCCGGGGACCGATGGGTTGATTCACATCTCTCAGCTGGCAGAGGAACGGGTGGAGAAGGTCTCGGATATCCTGAAAGAAGGCGACGAGGTTTTGGTTAAGGTGATTGGAGTTGAATCCAATGGCCGAATTCGGCTAAGTCGCAAGGCGGCACTGAAACACGGATATGATAAAGGGCTGATCAAGAACAAGAATTTACGATAGGAGATGTATCAAAAGACCGTCCTGAAAAATGGAGTCCGGGTCGTCTCGGAAAAGATTTCCCATATCAGGTCGATCTCCATCGGGATTTGGATCACTGCAGGATCGCGCCAGGAGGTTTCCGAGGAAAGGGGGATTTCCCATTTTATTGAGCACCTGGTCTTCAAGGGAACGAAGAATCGAAGTGCCCAAGATATAGCCAAAGAGATCGACTCGGTGGGGGGCATCCTCAACGGGTTTACGGAAAAGGAGTACACCTGTTTTCACGCAAAGGTGTTGGATCAACATTGCTCCCTTGCCATCGAGCTCCTCTCAGATATCTTTCTGAACTCTACCTTTGACCCCAACGAGATCGAAAGGGAGAGGAACGTAGTCCTCCAGGAGATTAAAATGGTGGAGGATACGCCCGATGACTATGTCCATGACCTGTTTAACCAGGTTTTTTGGGAGGGACATTCGTTGGGGTATCCCATCCTGGGGAAGAAGGAACAGGTCAGTTCCTTCGATCGAGAGACCATTTATCGCTACTTCGATGATCACTACCGATCCAACCACCTCATCATATCCATGGCTGGCAGTTTTGACCACGATGAGGTGATCCAGCGGATCGAGGATAAATTCGATGGGTTGCAGCAGAGGGTGGAGTCGGGGAGAGGGAAATCCCCGGAGCCCAATCCCCGAATCAGTGTATTTTCAAGGGATTTGGAGCAGGTTCACCTCTGTTTGGGCACCATAGGCATTTCCCAGACCCATTCCATGCGATTTGCTGGTTACATCCTCAATACGCTTCTCGGTAGGGGCATGAGTTCTTATCTCTTTCAGGAGATCCGGGAGAAGAGGGGCCTCGCCTATTCTATCTATTCCTATAGGCCGGCCTATTTCGATGCGGGCCAATTGGTGGTATATGCGGGGACCGACAAAGGATCATTGAAGGAGGTCATTCGATTGATCATAGAGCAGTTCGATAGATTACGAAAGGTGAGAATTCGTGCGGAGGAACTGAAGCGAGCAAAAGAGCAACTTAAGGGGAATTTGCTCCTTTTCCTGGAAAGTTCGGATAGCTGGATGACCCGCTTGGCTCAAAACGAGATCTACTTCGGAAAACACATCCCGATCGCGGAGGTTCTCCAGGGCATCGAGAAGGTCACCTCGAAAGAAGTGAATCAATTGGCCCAGGACCTTTTTCGAGAGGAGCTGTTCTGTCTAACGGTTTTGGGCCCTATTGACGAAACAGAGTTCACTCGAGATCTGTTGAGCTTCCGGTAGATTGGACGGCTATGGGAGAGGGTCCACGGAGGGTAAGGATTAAGATCAAAAGACTCGGGGGCAACAAGAATGGCCCTTTGCCCACGTATATGACCGAACACGCAGCGGGATTGGATATCCATGCCTTTCTCGATGAGGACGTGCTCATTTCTCCGGGGCAGAGGCGTTTGATTCCAACGGGTCTGGCTGTGGCAATTCCCGATGGGTTTGAGATACAAGTGAGACCTCGCAGTGGTCTGGCGATGAGGGATGGGGTGACATTGGTCAATACCCCCGGGACCATCGATGCAGACTACCGGGGGGAAATCGGAATTCTCATGATTAACCATGGCAACAAACCCGTCTCCATTAGAAATGGGCAGCGAATTGCCCAGCTCGTTGTCTCCCGGGTATATAGGGCGGCTTTGGAGGAGGTAGATGAACTGCCCACGAGCCACAGGCAGGAAGGTGGTTTCGGCCACACCGGTCTTTAGCGATAGTTGGAAAGGTCCTTGAGGTTATTTATGGAGAGATGGATCGACAGCTACATGAACTATATAACCGTCGAGAGAGGGCTATCCCAAAACACTCTCGATTCATATGGCGCCGATCTCGTTCGATACCAGAGCTTTTTGAGGGAGTTGGGAATTGTCCAAATCGCAGAAACCTCTAAACTGGAGGTGATGGCTTACCTTCTGTCCCTGCGGAAACGAGACCTTTCTGATAAAACAGTGGCTAGGTCAATTGCCGTTTTACGAGGATTTTATCGTTGGCTGGCCGATGAAGGGGTGCTGCAAGGAAACCCACTGGAGGACATGGAATCCCCAAGGACGACCCGCTCCCTGCCGGAAGTACTTTCCCTGGATGAAGTCGATTCACTGCTAAATCAACCCGACCCCTCCAATCCTATCGGGCTGAGGAATAAGGCCATGTTGGAATTATTGTACGCAACCGGGTTGAGGGTATCGGAGTTAACCAATCTAGTTCTTACGAATATCAACTTAGAGGCGGGGTACCTAATCGTTCTAGGCAAGGGGGCCAAGCAGAGGATTGTTCCCATGGGCCAAGAGGCACTCCATTGGCTAAAGAGGTATCTGGAGGAATCCCGCCAGAGGCTCCTCGGGAACAACCGGAGTCCCCGTACGTTCGTGAGCCAATGGGGGAGGGGAATGACCAGGCAGAGTTTTTGGAAGATCATGAAGAAATACGCGCTCATGGCTGGGATTAGGAAGAAGATCTCTCCCCATACCCTCAGGCATTCCTTTGCTAGCCATCTCTTGGAAGGTGGGGCGGATTTGAGATCAGTCCAGAGCTTGCTTGGGCACGTGGACATCTCCACCACCCAAATCTATACCCACGTAACCCGTGAGAGGTTGAAGAAGATCCATGCTCAATACCATCCCAGGTCGTGATCGCCAGCGTTCGCTGAGAGAGGAGGGAAATACCCCTGCCTAAAGAAATGGAGGTTATTACTACCCATATTAACGCTGATTTCGACGCTATGGCCTGCATGTTAGCGGCTAAGAAGCTCTATCCTCAGGCGATTTTAGTTTTCCCGGGTTCCCAGGAGGGGAGCTTACGGGATTTCTTTGTCCGGTCAGCCATTTACGTATTCGAGGCCGAGCGGATTAAGAACGTGGATTTGGATCGAATCACCCGTCTCATCTTAGTCGATACCCGACAGATAAGCCGGATCGGGAAATTCGCTCAAATTCTCAACAGACCGGGAATGGATATCCACATCTACGATCACCATCCTCCTTCTTCGGAGGATATTAAGGGTTCGGTAGAAGTGGTGAAAGAAGTGGGAGCGGCTATAACCCTGCTGCTCGGCGTTCTGAAGGGAAAGGGCATGGAGATAACCTCCGATGAGGCGACGGCAATGATGTTGGGAATTTACGAGGATACGGGCTCCCTCACCTTTCCCTCGACAACGGAGGACGACTTTCATGCCGCTGCATATCTGCTCTCAAAGGGGGCAAGTCTCAATGTGATATCGGATATGGTGACCAAGGAGCTAACGGCCGAACAGGTTTTTCTCCTCAATGACCTGATCCAGTCGGCTACGACCTATACGATACACGGTGTCGACGTGGTCGTGGCCACGGCGTCGGCTGACCGGTATGTGGGTGACATCGCCATTCTCGTCCATAAATTAAAGGATATGGAGAATTTGGATGTTCTCTTCGCCCTGGTGAGGATGGAGGACAGGGTACACATAATAGGAAGGAGCCGTATCGAGGAAGTCAACGTGGCGGATATCTTGCTGGAGTTTGGCGGAGGTGGGCATGCGACGGCCGCCTCGGCAACGGTGAAGGATTTGACGTTAATCCAGTGCGGGGAGAAACTGGTGAGGGTGCTCCAGGAATCTGTCAAGCCGAGGAAATTCGCCAAAGATCTCATGACCTTCCCGGTGAAGACCATCCTAGCCGAGAGGAAGGTATCGGAGGCGAGGGAGCTCCTCACTCGGTATAATATAAACCTATTGCCAGTGATGAGAAGAAGAAAATTGGTGGGGTTGATTTCCAGGCAAGTCGTCGAAAAAGCTACATTCCACGGGCTCGGGGATCGTCCGGTGAGGGAATACATGAGCACGGAATTTTCGGTAGCCGATATAACCACTCCCCTGAGCAACATTCAACGCCTCATCGTAGGCAACAACCAGCGGTTCTTGCCCATAATGGAAGGAGAGGAACTCGTGGGGGCCATCACCCGGACGGACATCCTGAGGGCAATTCAGGAGGGTTCGGCGACACGAAGTGATTCTCCATTCCCTTTTGAGATTCAAAAGCTCCACGCCAGGAAGAAGATGATCACGAAGCTGATGGAGGAGAGGCTGCCTCCGAGGGTGCAAGGACTTCTTCTAGAGTTCGGCAAAACTGGGGACGCGTTGAACTGTCCCGTGTATGCAGTAGGGGGATTCGTTCGGGATCTCTTGCTGAGAAATCATAACTTCGACGTGGATATCGTCGTAGAGGGTGACGGCATTCGATTCGCCGAGCATTTTGCCAGGGAACATCGCTGCAGGATCAAGGTCAACCCGCGGTTTGGAACGGCTACTCTCCGATTTGGGGATAACCTGAAGGTTGATATAGCAACGGCTCGGCTGGAATACTATGATTCTCCCGCTGCTCTTCCCACGGTGGAACTGAGTTCCATCAAGAGGGATTTGTATCGAAGGGATTTCACGATCAATACGCTGGCCATCAAATTGAACCAGGAACAGTTTGGCGAGCTGGTCGATTTCTTCGGCGCCCAACGGGATATTAAGGAGAAGGTGATCCGGGTACTCCATAACTTGAGTTTCGTCGAAGACCCGACGAGGGTTTTGCGGGCCATTCGCTTCGAGCAGCGGTTTGGCTTCCAATTGGGAAAACAAACCCAAAATCTGATCAAGAATGCCGTGAAGATGGGATTTCTGGATCGCCTCTCGGGGCGGAGGATTTTCACCGAGCTGGTACTCATCCTCAACGAAGAGGATCCAATCCCCATTCTTAGAAGGATGAGGGATCTTGACTTGTTGAAGTCCATCCACATCAAAATCCCCTGGGAGAAGGAGAACGGGAACCTCTTGGAGAATATAAAGAATGTCATATCGTGGTACGACTTGCTCTTTTTGGAGGGAGAGTGCGAAAAGTGGCTGGTCTACTTTTATGGACTAATGGATTCCCTGGCGGAGGAAGAGGTCTTGGATGTTTGCCAACGCCTTTCGCTCTCCGAGAAAAACAGGGAGAGGGTCAGAAGCGGAAGGGGAGAAGCCGAGGAGACCTTGAGGGAGATTACCAGAAGATCGGATTCCAAGAGGAGGGTTCAAAGAAGCGAAATTTATGAGCTTTTGGAACCCCTTTCCACGGAGGTGAAGCTCTTCATGATGGCCAAGACCACCCAGAAGGAGACGAAACAGTGGATCTCCCTGTTCTTTACAGCGCTTCGAGGATTGAAACCGTCATTGAGGGGGAGAGATTTGATTCGATTGGGTGTTCGTCCAGGGCCCATCATGAAGGAGATATTGGCCGATCTCTTGAGGGCCCGTCTCGACCGGCGCATCAAAACGAGGGACGATGAGGTCGATTACGTGAAGAGGACCTACATAAATCAGGGGGGAGCGGCTTAATCCGAGGCCATTACCCCGAGGGAGGCCACATGGCCTCAGTGCTGGAAAAAATATCTATCTATCTCATTCCGACTTTGTTGGCCATCATCCTTCACGAGATCTCGCATGGATGGGTTGCCGATAGGCTGGGCGATTCCACCGCGCGATACTCGGGGCGATTAACCCTAAACCCCTTGGCACATATCGATTTATTCGGCACGGTCATTCTGCCGCTCGTCCTGCTCATTTCAGGCGGGTTTATATTCGGGTATGCCAAACCCGTTCCCATCAATCCCTATAACCTGAGGAATCCGAGGAGGGATATTATTTGGATATCCCTCGCGGGCATATTGACTAATTTGGCCTTGGCGGCCCTTTCCGCCATGGTATTTCGAATCATGGTTTCGACAGTGCTCGGTTCATGGAGTCTTATTGTAACCCCGCTATTGATGATGTTAAGGGCTAGCGTCATGATCAATATTATTTTGGCCGTCTTTAACGCCATTCCCATTCCCCCCCTGGACGGAAGCCGCGTTTTGGCCCATCTTCTTCCCCCGCACCAGTCGGCGGTATTTTCGAAGATAGAGCCTTATGGATTTATGGTTATACTGTTCCTTTTTTTTACGGGAATGATCGATTTTATCTGGCCCATAATCCGGTTCTTTATGATCCTCTTGTTGGGTTCCTATATATGATATAGGGGCAATGCAACGGTATATTCAATGGGTATTATCGATCCATACACCGTAAAGTTAGAAATTTTCGAAGGTCCTTTGGACCTTCTCTTGCACCTCATCAGACGGAGTCAGGTAGACATTTACGATATTCCCATTGCCGCGATTACGGATCAGTATCTGGATTATCTCAAGATGATGAGGGACCTCAACTTGGATGTAGCCGGTGAATTCCTTTTGATGGCGGCGACCTTGCTCCACATAAAATCGAAGACGTTGCTCCCCATACCGCCCGAGGAGGAGGAAGAGGAAGGGGAAGACCCAAGGGCAGAGCTGGTAAACAGATTACTGGAATATCAGCAATACAAGGAAGCGGCTGCTCGACTCCACGAACGGGATATGTTGGACAGGGATATCTTTGTGCAGGAAAATCAGCCGGAGGGATCTGAAGATAGGGGACTTGTTGAGGTAGGGGTTTTCGAACTGATCGAGGCCCTCAAAGATGTTTTGAATCGGGCCGCCATTGAGGCCTCTTATGATATCACTCTAGATCGGATAACGATAGAGGAACGGATTGCCCAAATTCTGGAGACGGTCAAGTTAGAAAGGAACGGACTTCTCTTCTCGTCGCTCTTCTCCGGAGCGTCGTCCAAGGAGGATATTATCCTCACGTTCCTCGCCCTTTTGGAATTGATAAAAATGAGGTTAATCAAGGTTTATCAAAGAACTCCATTCGGACCGATAGAGATTTTCGCTCTATCGGGAGGATAGGGAAAGCCCATGAAAAGGATTGTCATTATCGTAGGCTTATTCATTATGGCCGGAATGACGCCCATTTCGGCCGCGGAATTACCCCAGGTAAAGGAACTTATGGTAGTGGGGTCCGGGAAAATCGTTGAGGGGGATGTCGGAAGAGCCCGTCAGAATGCAATCCTGAATGCGCTCATGGAAGCGGTACGGATCTCTCTCTTGGAGTTCATTCCATCACCCGTCATTGAAGAGAACACCATCACGCTCAACATGGAGATCTTCAGCCAGGTAACCCAATACGTGCAAAGCTTCAAGATCCTCTCCGAGACAGGGAGGGCTGATGGGCATGAGGTGTTGTTACAAGCTCAAGTCGACCTCCAAAAATTAAAGGGATCGCTATCGGCAATAGGCCTATTGGGTGAGAGGGTCGTCCAAGAGGAGATCGTTCGTATCCGAATGGTCCTCGCCGAGGTCTCTCGGTATCCTTGGTATCGGGAATTTGAGGACTTCCTCAGGGAGGGCCTTGACTTCATCAGAGGAGTTCAGCTTCGGTCCGTGATGACAGGGGAGTTCACCATGGACATCGAATTGATCGGTGATATTCGGTCACTTCTCGATGCCTTGGCGACAAAGGAGTTTGCAGGATTCTCCCTGGAGATCAATCAAGCCCTGGACGATCAGGTCACGGTTCGTTTTGAACCGAGGCAAACATCTGGGCAGTAGAAGTCCCTGCTCTTTCATTATTCGGATTGACGTAATTGTAAGAAGGTGAATCAGACGCCAAAGAAAAAAGATCCAGATGTACGGTGCGCAAATCCTGAGGAATGAGGTGTGCTTATAGAAGCACGCTGCATTGAGGGAGGATGAAGCTCAATGCAGCCCTTCGGCTTTGCTCAGGGCCGTGAGTATGTCGAACGGCAGATGGACTTTTTACGAAGCCATCAAGAATAATGCGAGAAAAGGAGTATCCCATGAGAAAGCATCCCGTATTATTAGGTCTCATTATCATCGGCGTTATTTTAGGTATCTTCCTCTTGTCCATCTTTTTCCTCACCCGGTTTGGGGAGGAAAAGGGCTTCACGCTTGGAGATAAAATCGCCGTAGTTGATGTCAAAGGGGTGATAACCAGTTCGCGGGGCATCGTTGAAGAGATTGAAAGGCTGAAGGAGGACGACGATGTCAAGGCCATCATTTTGAGGATCAATTCCCCCGGAGGCGGCGTCGGGCCCTCGCAGGAAATCTATCGGGAAGTCTTGAGAGCTAAGGAGAAGAAGAAAGTCATCGCCTCGATGGAGTCGGTTGCCGCATCGGGTGGGTATTATGTTGCCTGTGCCTCGGACGCCATCGTGGCCAACCCGGGCACCATTACGGGGAGCATCGGGGTGGTAATGGAATTCTCAAATATAGAGGATTTGTTAGAAAAAATCGGGTTGAGGAGCTACGTGATTAAGAGCGGTAAACATAAGGATATCGGGTCCCCCTTAAGGAAGATGACCCCCGAGGAGGAGAAAATTCTTCAAGGCGTTATCGATAGTGTTCACAGTCAGTTCGTTCGGGCAGTCGCGGAGGGCAGGAATATGGAGGAAAGCACGGTGAGGCAGATCGCTGATGGTCGAATTTTTTCGGGGGAACAGGCCAAGGAATTGGGATTAGTCGACCGGCTTGGAAGCCTTCAAGACGCGATCGAAATAGCGGCTGAGATGATCGGGATGAAAGGAAAACCCGTTGTCATTTACCCGAAGAGGAAATTATCCCTTTACGAATTCCTCTTCAAAAAATCCATCAAGCTCCTTCTGGATGAGGTTTGGCAGAGAGAGTATCGCTTGAGCTACTTGATGTACTCCTTTTGAATCTTCTTCATATCCTCCCACGCCTCCTTCTTCTTATGGGGATTTCTCAAGAGAAAGGCCGGATGATAGGTGGGCATTACCTTAATTCCGCGGCCCGAGAAGAACCGTCCTCTTAGTCGGGAGATCTTTGCATCGGTCTTGAGCAGGGTTTGGGCCGCGAAAGTCCCCAGGGCGCAGATGATTTTGGGCTGGATAACCTCAAGCTGTTTGTTGAGGAAAGGTTCACAGGTAGCGATTTCCTCCTGCTGAGGATTTCGATTATGGGGAGGTCGACATTTAATGATATTGGTAATATAGACCTCTTCCCTCCTGAGGCCAATGGCATTGATGATTCGAGTTAAGAGCTGACCGGCCTTGCCGACGAAAGGCCTTCCCTGTCGGTCCTCATCCTCTCCTGGACCTTCCCCGATAAATACTAATTGGGCTTTCTCGCTCCCCTCACCGAAGACGATATGTCGGCGCGTGAGATGGAGTTTGCATCGTGTACACTCCCCCAGATCCCTCCTCACCTCAGTTAAGGTGGGGTGAGGAGGGATCTTTGTGGTGGATCGAGGGAAGAATTCCGCTCCCAGGCTTTCTTGATAGGCCACGTAACCCTTTAAATCGTTTATGAGCTCGATGAGTTGGCCCTCTGAGAGGGATTTCTGCTTCTCATCCATGGAATTCGTCGTGGGGTTACTATCACTGCATACCATGATACCTTCTTGGATTTCCTCCTGTCAACTTTCCTGCCCGGTGAGTTTTCCGACCTTCATCGCCAAGCACTTTCATAACCCATTGATCACATATGAACTCAGGAGCATTGCTCGAGCCGGGATGTAGCAACTGGAATAGTGGAATGATGGAGTACTGGAGCAATGGGTTAAGAAGAAGAAAAGAACCTAGTAACTTCGCCGCTCCGCATTACTTCGTCATGCCACCCCTCCGTTCTTTCCCCTTTTGATGGTCACCATTCGAACATTCCACTACTCCATCACTTAGTCCTTTCCGCAAACTCATCCACCTGCATTCGGTGTAATGTGTGTCATACTCTTCAGTCAAAACCAGGATTAACTAACCTGAAGGGATGGAAATTGAGGCATCAGTGAAGATCATTCATCTGCCGGACATCCTTTTGGGTTATTCCGCTTACGCAAAAGGTTACTCCCAGCGGCATCAATCAAAGGGAACAAGACATTTATGATTCGTTCAATCAGGTAATCCAAAGAATCCTCGAAAT
>JABAOH010028901.1_pt4 | contig 19232 bp, 20 predicted proteins | sample 7062181 | NCBI WGS metagenome assembly JABAOH01 (sample SAMN14538630, study PRJNA623070) | marine sediment metagenome | biome: marine biome [ENVO:00000428]; feature: marine pelagic biome [ENVO:01000023]; material: deep marine sediment [ENVO:00002113]; isolation source: pool of 5 deep marine... | reverse complement strand
TTCGCTTCCGCCGGCTTCGGTCTGGTCTGGGGAGCCTGGGATCGCATCTGTCGTGAGGAGCGCTGTCCGTCGATCGCCCAGATCACCGTCTGGGAACCGGAGCAGTCGTCCAAGCTCTACGCGTTCGACGGAAGCCTGATCCACGAGTTCTTCCAGGAACGGCGGACGGCGGTGAAGCTGGCCGATCTGCCGCCGTACGTGGCTCCAGCCTTCATCGCGATCGAAGACAAGCGCTTCTACCGCCACGGCGGACTCGACTACCGTCGGCTCGCCCGGGCCATGGTCGAGTACGCCATCTACGGCCCCGGCCGCCCCGGCGGCAGCACGATCACGCAACAGCTGGCGCGCAACCAGTTCAGCGAGCGCATCGGCTTCGCCGTCTCGCCGTTGCGCAAAGCCAAGGAGGCGAAGGTCGCCCGGGAGATCGAGCGCATCTATAGCAAGGACGAGATACTCGAGGCTTACCTGAATCAGATCAACTTCGGACCCGGTTACGGGATCGAGACGGCCTCGCAGACCATTTTCCATAAATCGGCGCGCGATCTGAACCTGCCGGAGGCGGCTCTGCTCGCCGCGCTGCCGAAGGCGCCGTCCCGCTACTCGCCGTTTCGGCAACCCGAGGCGGCGCTGAGACGGCGGAATCTCGTCCTCGACCTCATGTCGAAGCAGGGCTACGTCGAGAGGACCGAGGCCGAAGCGGCGAAGGCCTACCCGCTTCCGCGGCCGAGCTCGTACGTCAGCGATGATCAAGTGGCTCCCTACTTCGTCGAGTGGGTCCGGCAGATGCTGGACGATCGCTTCGGCCAAGATCTGTATCGAGCCGGATTCCGCATCTACAGCACTATCGATCTCGAGATGCAAGCGATCGCCGACTCGGCGCTCAAGGCGCAGCTCACTTTCCTCGAGTCGCTGCCCGACTACGAGCACATGACCTACGAGCAGTCTTTGAAGCTGCCACCCGATTCGATCGATTGGCACCAAACACCCTATCTACAGGGCATGTTCGTGGCCATGGATCCGAAGAGCGGTCACGTTCGCGCCATGGTCGGCGGTCGCGATTGGCGCCACTCCAAGTGGAACCGGGCGACCCAGGCGATCCGCCAAACCGGTTCCGTATTCAAGCCCTTCGTCTACACGGCCGCCCTGGCCAGCGGCTTCCCCGTGTCCTACGTCATCTACGACGCGCCACTCGAGCTGGACCAGTACGATCCGGAAGGCGACTCCACCTGGATCTGGTCTCCCAAGAACTACAACAACCAGTTTCACGGACCGATGACGCTCCGCGACGCGCTGCGCCGCTCGGTCAACGTGGTCACGGTGAAGCTATCCCAGCAGGTCGGGATGGAGACGGTGGGCCAGTTCGCGGAGCGGATGGGCATCCGCACGCCTATCCCACGAGTGGCCGCGGCCGCGATCGGCGCCGCCTCGGTCATCCCTCTGCAGGTGGTCGAGGCGTTCACGACGTTCGCGAACCTGGGCGTTCGCGTCGCTCCTCAACCGATCTTGCGGATCGAGGACAAGACCGGACGAACGATCTGGGAGGCCGAGCCACGCCAGGAGCGGGTACTCGACCCGCAGACCTCCTGGATCATGTTGACCATTCTGCGCGACGTCGTAAACACCGGCACCGCGGCCCGGATCCGCCGCGAGTATCTGGCTCCCGAGATCCCGGCAGCGGGAAAGACCGGCACCACGAACGACGAGACGGATATCTGGTTCGTCGGCTTCACGCCCGACCTGATGGCCGGGGTCTGGATCGGTCTGGATGAGCCCAAGAAGATCTTCGATCGGGCGGTGGGCGGAGCGCACGCCGCTCCCGTTTGGGGGGCCTTCATGCAACGCGTCTACCAGACACGCCCCATCCCCGAACCTTGGGAGCCGCCGGGCGGCCTGGTCTACCGCACGGTGGACAAGCTGAGCGGCAAGCTGCGCACCGAGTACTGCCCCCTCGACGCCGTCTACAATGAGGTGTACCTGCCGGGGACCGAGCCGATCGAGGAGTGCGACCTGCACCAGCCCACCCCCTGGGGCCTGCCGCCGGTCAAAGGCAGCCACGAGTGAGCGGCCGCATACCTATGATAGACAGCACCTAATAGGGACAGCGGCAGCTGGAGACGCCCTGGGCCATCAGCGCTTCGATCTCCTCCACCGTCTTCGGCGCACCCGCCGACAACACCTCGGCACCCTCCGTCGTGACCAGCAGGTCGTCCTCGATCCGCACCCCCAGCGCCTCGTCAGCCAGGTAGATACCGGGCTCGATGGTCAGCACCATGCCGGCCTCGAGCGGCGTGGTGTAGCTTCCCACATCGTGCACATCCATCCCCAACCAGTGCGCCAGGCCGTGCCGGAAGTAGCGGTCGCAGGTTTGATCGCCGCAGAGCCCATCGGAGTGTTCCCGCATATACCGCCGCGCGATACCCTCGAGCCGCCAGATCGTCATCCCCGGGCGCACCGAGTCGATGGCGACCCGCTGGGTCTCGAGCACCAGCTCATAGATCGCCCGCTGCCGCTCCGTGAACTTCCCGCTCACCGGGAAGGTGCGAGTGATGTCCGCCGCGTAGTGGCGATATTCCGCCCCGGCATCGACCACCACGAGATCCGATTCCGACGTCTGACGGCGATTCGTGTCGTAGTGCAGGGTCACGCTGTTGGGACCCGAGCCCACGATGGTGGGAAAGGCGACGCGTTCCGCACCATTCGCGCGGAACACGTACTCGACGATCGCCTCCAGTTCGTACTCGACCATCCCCGGCCGAGCGGCCGTCATCGCGCGCCGTTGCGCTTCCACGGTGATGGCCGCGGCTTGACGGATCCGTGCGATCTCCACCGAGTCTTTGACCAGGCGCAGCCGGGCCAACGCCTTGCTCAGATCCGAGACCGCGCGACCCGTGTGCAGCGCTTGCTCCAAGAACTCGCGCGTCTGACCGTCGTCATCTTCCATGGACAGGTAAAGGCGCGGGTAGCCGCTCACTTCCGGAGGTTGCCGCAAACGCGTCAGTATCTCGGGCTCGAAATTTGACAGCGCCTCTACATTCGCGATTCCCGTTAGCTCGGCCGTCTCGGCGCCGGGGCCGAGCTGGGGTCCGGTCCAAGCTTCCTGCTGCGGATTACGCTCCGGCACGTAGAGCACGACCTCGCCGACGCCGTCCTCTCCTTTGAGCAAGGCGAGCCAGGAGCCCGGCGTCTCCAATCCGGTCAGGTAGTAGAAGTCGTTATCCTGCCGGAAGTCCGAGTCCTGGGGGTGCTGGCGCTCGCTCCGCCGCTCGGCGCTGCGGACCAGCGCCAGCCCGGGCTCGAGCATGTCCAGCAACGCCGTGCGCCGGCGTGCCAGCAGCGCGGCGGGGGCCCGATGGTCATCGACCCCGGTGCGACGGCCCGCGCCCGGGCGCACCGCGATCGAGGCGCACGCTGTGAGCGCGGGTCCGCCGCGCAGCGGCGTCGCTCCCAGCGGCTGCACCTCGTAGAGACAGGCCAGCGCGACGCAGATGAACAGAGCTATGGTTCGTGACATTCTCTTCACCCCATCTCTTGACCCGGAAAGCCCTTCGGCCGAAGCCACTCCGACACCGGCCCGGCCGGTGCGGGGTTGTGTCGGCGCCGCCACAATCTATCTATTATTAGCGTGGGGGCGATCCTGAGGGGGTGGTAGCGGGCTTCGCCCTCGCGCTGGGCCCGAGTCAAGGCCGTGCGCCCTCCCCACAACCACGAGACTGAAGGTAACGCATGGGCGACATCATCCTACCGGCCGGCGGGCTGGCTGAGCTCCGACGCGCCATCGAGGAGACCTCGGCGCAAGGGCCCGTCCGTGCCCTGCGGGAGGCCGGCCGACGGCTCGCGGGCGATGCTGAGATGGCCGTGAGGCAGCGCGGCGGGGGCCCAGTGGCCACGCTTCCGCAGTCGACCTTCTGGCTCGAGTTGGGCCGCTACTTCGATGATGCCGGTTGGGGCCGGATCGAGCACCAGCGCGTCAACGAGAGCCTCGGCGCCGTGTTGGCCTGGGATTGGGCCGAGTCGGATCCTACGGAAAATCGAGACGCCCCTGGCTGCCATCTTTCCACCGGATTGCTGGCCGAGCTGCTGACCCGGGCCGCGGGACAACCCGTCGCTGTCCTCGAGGTGACCTGTCGCTCCCGTGGGGACGAGGCGTGCCGCTTCCTCTTCGGCTCGCCCGGCCGGCTGATGGCGGTCCACCGTCGCTTGGCGGAGGCCGGCAGCCTCGAGGACGCGCTCGCGGCTCTCTAGCCGGCCTCGGTTAATCGCCCGAGCGCGCGGCCAGGATCCAACCGCACCCCGAGCGTCCAGCGAAGATGAGCAGGGTCCTCTGCATCGATTACGGCGAGCGCAGGATCGGCATCGCCGTGAGCGATCCGACCCGCACCATCGCGCAGCCGCTCCCCACCATTCAGAGACGGCGCGGCAAACGACCGCCCTACTCGCGGATCGTCCAGCTCGTCGAGGAATACGACGTCGAGTGCATCCTGATCGGCTTACCTCTGGACGCGAGCGGTGATGAGGGTGATGCAGCCAGGACCATACGCGAGTTTGGCGAAGCGCTGCGCGGCCGAACCGGCATCGTCGTCAGTTACCTGGATGAACGCTTCAGCTCGGTCCGAGCGCAGCGCGAGCTTTCACGACTCGAGCTGCCCGCGGCGTTACGCCGTGAGAAGGGACGCGTCGATGCGATGGCGGCGCTCTTGCTCCTTCAGTCGTATCTCGATGCGAACCGTGACCCGTAGCCGGCGGGCGGGCGCCCCTACTCGTCGGCCACCGCCGCCGGGTGCGGCGCGAGTCGGGTGGGTGTCCTGCCGAACGCCGCTGCCCACGGCCACGTTGGCGCTCTGCCTATTCGCCAGCGCCATGCTGAGCGGGTGTCGCGGCTCCGACGGTGCGGTGGAACGTCTGGTCATCCCGGACGGGGCGTCGCTGGGGGCCGTGGCCGACACGCTGGCGGCCCACGACGTCGTCCGCTGGCCGGGGTTGTTCAAGCTGTACGTGCGTGCCAGGGGCGCCGATTCGAAGATCAAGGCGGGAACGTACGACCTTCGTCGTGGCGGCGGCTGGTCCGCGGCACTCGATGCCCTGGTCGCGGGCCGCGTGGTCACGCTCCCCATCACGATCCCGGAGGGCTTTAGGCTGGCCCAGATCGCCCAGCGCATCGCCCCGATCGCCCGAATCCCCGCCGATTCCGCCGCTCGCCGGCTGATCGATCCGGCCCTCGCCGATTCACTCGGCGTCCCCGGACCCACGCTCGAGGGCTACCTGTATCCCGAGACCTATCGTTTCGCGCTCGGCGTCTCCGTCACCACCATCGCGGCGGAGATGCTGCGACGCTATCGCTCGGTCTGGACGCCCGAGCGCCGTGCCGCGCTCGACTCGATCGGCATGAGCGAGCGCGAGATCGTGACGCTGGCCAGCATCGTTCAGGGGGAGGCGCGCTGGGAGGACGAGATGCCTCTCATTTCAGCAGTCTTTTACAATCGCCTCCGCCGGCCCATGCGGCTGCAGGCCGACCCCACCGTCCAATACGCCCTCGAAACGCGCAAGAGCCGGCTACTCTTCAGCCACATCGATTCGGTCGCCGACGACCCCTACAACACTTACACCCACGACGGATTACCTCCCGGGCCGATCGGTTCGCCCAGCGCCGCCGCCATCGACGCCGCCCTGCGTCCCGCGTCCGTACCTTATCTATACTTCGTGGCTCGGCCGGACGGGCGCCACCAATTCAGCCGTACGCTCAGCGAGCACAACCGGGCCGTGCAACAGATCCGCGGGTCGCCCAGGCCTTGAGGTCGATGTCGTCGATGTCGAAGGGCGGCCTCAGGGAGAAGCTCCGGCTGATGGTGATCACCGACCGCCGGCTCGCCGGCCCGCGTGGCTGGCCTACCGTGGTACGCGCGGCGCTCGAGGCGGGCGCGACGGCCATCCAGTTACGCGACAAGGAGGCCGCGAGCGGCGAGCTTCTGGAAATGGCGCGTGAGCTGGAACCGCTGGTCCGTCGTCACGGCGCGCTCTTCCTGGTCAACGATCGCTTCGACGTGGCTCTGGCCGCGAATGCCGACGGAGTTCATCTGGGCGACGACGATCTCCCGGTGGCCGCCGCGAGACGCGTGTTGCCGCGCGACTTCGTCATCGGGCGCTCCGCAGACACGGAAGACGCCGCGCGCGCGGCCCAGGCCGCCGGCGCCGACTATCTCGGCGTGGGGTCTGTCTTCGGTACGCGAACGAAGCAGGAAGTTTTAGGCGAGGTGATCGGAACCGACCGGCTGGCGCGGGTGGCGCGCGCCGTCACCATTCCGGTGGTGGGGATCGGCGGCGTGACGTCCTCCAACGCAGCTCAGGTCGCCTCCGCCGGTGCGGCGGGAATCGCCGTGGTGTCAGCGGTCATGGCCGCTCCCGACCCCGCCGCGGCGACGCGCGCGCTGCTGGCCAACTGGAGCGAAGGCGCCGCACAAGCTTGAGCGGGCACGAGTCCAACTCGAACTCTTCGATGGCCCCTAGGCCGCCGATTCACGGACTTTCGGCGCCGCGGTTCCGCGCGTCCGAAGTCTCCCGGGCCTCCTCCAGCAAACCCCGCACCTCGTCCGCCGTGATCCTCCGGCCTCGGCCCAGCCCCTCACTCAACAACCAGAACAGAAGCCGGTCTCGCTCGCCTCGGGACAGGCGCCGCATCCAGTCATCCTCCGGCTCGGGCGGCCACTGCACCCAGACGCCGACCACCCAGGCCAGGATCGCCGCGAAAGCGAAGACCTGGGTCAGCGGCTCGCTGGGGATGTAAACCGCGAACAGTCGCCTCACGCTCTCGCTCAGCGCTCGCAGGTCGAGGATCGGAGTCCGCGGCAACTGGGTCACCGACCAGACGAATGGCAACACCGAATACTTCAACGCTGCCAGCGCCAGGGCGACCAGGCCCAACGAGAGCACGATCCTGGTCCGGTGCACCGAGAAGACGGCACTCCAGGCGAAGTAGATCAGCAGACCCAGCACGATCCACTGCACGAGCCCCGGCGGCGGAAGAAGCATGGAGATGAGCTGGGCGGTCGCTACGGCGGCATAGATCAGGACCACGACGCCCCAACCGTCACGCGGCCAGGAGAGGACGGCGGTGTTGAGCAACACGTAGACCACGAGGAGGCCGGCGACGCCATCGACGATGTCGAACAGGTGATACTCGAGCTGCGCCACGTCCAGCCACAATCCACCGAGGAAAAACGCCGAGAGAAAAAGCAGGCTGGCCAGCGCCGCCGCGGCCGGCTTCCAGGCTCGGGAGCTCCGGCCGCTCATTGGGGACACCTGCCCGCCATTGGGCGTCCCAGCGCCTTCTCCAAGTCCTCCACGAACGTGTTGATCTCGACGCGCCGCCGGGTCGGCGCCACACTGACCACGCACGCCCCGATGTCCTCCGCGGCGCGCAACGCATCGGACCGGCGGCCCAAACCGAAGCGACGGCCTCGACCTTCGGCCAGGTAGCTCCACCCCAACTGCAGATAGCTGTCGGCCATCCGATCGTTCGCCGACATCTCCTCCCGGGGCCCGGGTGCGGCCTCTGCGGCCCCGAAAAAGGCACGCGCCGCGCTCCATTCCAGCGCGTCGGCCAGACTATCCCGGCCCACCAGACGCGCGCGCGAGGCCCGGACCTGCAGCCGGTCACCCACACGGAAGCCCGGTCCGTAGAGCCCCTTATCGACGGCGAGGAGAATGCGATCGTTGAAATCGGCGGGGCTCTGTGGGCCGATGGCGTAGGCCAGGACCACCACCGCCGTCGCGATCAGTAGCCCGACGATCGCCGCCGCGTCCAGCCACAGACCTCGGCGCCGAAGGCCCGGAAGCCCGACCTGCTGGCTCGGCTCGCTTGGCAGTTGCTCCGCGTCCATGGCAAACTGGTCTCGATGAGCTGTGGTGTGTGACATACGCCGGCCCAAATTATATCCCCACCCCGAGCGCTCTGCCATGAGAAGGCTCGCCCCGGCCAGCGTTTCTTCGCGGCGCGGCAACGAGACCGATTCTGCGGGATAAAAGCAAAAAAACCCCGGGGGGCTGTGTGCCAGGCTGGCGCCGACTCCCGCCAAGTCAGACGCTAATCAAAAGCTCAGTCACACAAACCCAACCCGGGGCCATCTATCGAGCCGGGGTCATCCGATCACAGCGCCCGCTGACCTCCCCCCTATGTCCTTGCCAATTTTTTTCGAAATAAGCGGACTGACCTGCGCCGAACGACCACCGGCATCAGCTCTCACAATCATTACTGCTCACACACACGTTCCGTCGGTTGTCAAAGCCGGTCGGCCGAGTCCCTCGTCACCTCCCGACCTGCGCCCTGTTCAAGTGGCAAGGCCCGTGCCTCGTGGGCTCTGATGCTCTAAGTCGATCTAGAGAATAGGCTTAGCAGCTCAGCGCCCGCTTGAACACTCACGCACGGGCCGGGCCGTTTCGGTCAGCTTGACGTCGAACGCTAGACATAATGACCGAAGAACGGCCTAAAAGACTTGTCAGAGCAGGGTCGACCGCCTAAGTTTGTACCACCCCCCTCGCTAACCCTCCTTTGAGAGCAGCAGATGAACCGTCGGTCGGCCATCATTTCCGATCCCGAAGCCGGGCAGCGCCTTCAGGGGTTTCTCGATCTGGCCCTGAGGCGCTCAAATGGTGGTTTATCTGACCTTCTCTCCCACGCCACCGCTGATTTGGGGCTCCGCTCGGCGCTCTGGCTCTGGACCGACGGAGCCGTGGAGCTCATCGCCGCCGCCCCCAGCGAGGGCCTCGATTCGGCCGGCGTTGGTGCGCGGATTCCCGAGTGGGCTGCGGCGCTCGATGGCCCGGTCTTCCACCCAGGTGAGCCGGAGGGTCCGGCGCTGGCGAAGAGCAGCCGTTCGCAGCTGATCTGGCCGTTTCGGCTGGAGGGATCCGAGCGGGCCTTGTGGGTGGTGGAATCGGACGAGGAGTCGCTGCCGGACCTGAGCATCACGGCGCGGCTGCTTCACGTGGCGGTGATGTTGCTGCGGGGAAGCCAGCGGCAGGGCGAGCATGAGTCGTTACTCCAGGATTTGCGGTCGGCCCAGGAGCTGATGGGGCATGTCGTCGATGCGCTGCCTGTGGGGCTTTATGTGGTGGACGAGGGTTTCCGCATTGTGGCCTGGAACCGCAAACGGGAAACGGGCACCCAGGGTGTGGCGCGGGAGGACGCCATCGGCAAGTCGGTGTTCGAGGTTCTGTATCGACAGCCGAAGGAGCGGATCAGTTCGGAGCTGAAGGAGGTTTTCGCCACCGACGAGATCCGGCGTTACGAGGTGGAGTCGACGGCGTCAGGCGAGCGGCGTTATTATCGGCTGACCAAGATCCCCATGCATGTTTCGGGAACCGGCGACGTCACTCATGTGATCACGGTCGGCGAGGACATCACCGAGCAGAAGCGAATCGCCGAGCGGATCTCTCATGCGGAGAAGCTGGCCGCGCTCGGGCAGATGGCCGCCGGAGTCATGCACGAGATCAACAATCCGCTGGCGACGATCACCGCTTGTGTCGAGGCGGTGAGCGAAGGCGTAGATGAGACCTCGGAACCGGCCGAGCTGCTCTCGATCATCGAGACCGAGGTCGATCGCTGCAAGCGAATCGCTCGCGACCTTCTGGCGTTCAGCCGGCCCCCGCCGAGCGAGAAGGGCCCCGTCGACATCCAGGAAACCGTCGAAGAGACGCTGAAGCTCCTCAGGCATCACGACCGGTTCAAGAAGATCAAGGTTCGCCGTGAGTACGTCTTCGACCTTCCTCTCGTCTGGGCGAACTCGGAGCGGCTCGTTCAGGTCTTCGTCGCTCTGGCCTTGAACGCCCTCGATGCCATGGAGGATGACGGTGAACTCCGGGTACGCACCGAGGTGCTGCCTCACGAGAACGGACTCGCCATCTCATTCATCGACACCGGCTGTGGAATCCCACAATCCGAGCTTCCCAAGATCTTCGAGCCTTTCTACACGTCTAAGCTTCCTGGGAAAGGCACGGGTCTCGGCCTCTCGATCTGTTACGGCATTATCCAGGAGCATGGTGGGCGGATCGAAGTCGATTCTACGATCGCTGTGGGTAGCAACTTTCGGATTGTGCTTCCCGTCTACGAGCCGGAGCAGACCGACATAGGCGGACCAACCGCGGGAAGCGAAGCGGGGTGATCAGGCGTGGCTGATACGGCAATCAAGGTACTGCTGGCCGAAGACGAGCTTAATCTGTCGCGGATTCTGGAGACGCAGCTGCGGAAGCGCGGCTTCGACGTCGAAGTAGCGGCGGACGGCCGAACCGCTGTCGAGGCTTTGCGGGCTCGGGAGTTCGACGTTGCGCTCGTTGACCTGGTGATGCCAGAAGTGGACGGGATCGGAGTCTTGCGGGAGGCGATGGAGCTCGATGCCCCCCCGGAGGTGGTCATCGTGACCGGCAACGGGACCGTGGAGACCGCGATCGCGGCCATGAAGCTCGGCGCCTACGACTACCTCACAAAGCCGTGCCGCGTCGCCGAGCTGGACATCGTGGTCCGGCGGGCCAACGAAAAGCGCCGCCTGGCCCAGGAGAACCTGCGTCTACAGACGCGCCTGTCCCGGCGCGAGGAGTTCCCCGAGATCGTTACCGCCAGTCCCGTGATGGAGCGGGTGCTCGAGCTGGCAGGAAAGATCGCCGGCTCCGAAAGCGCCGTGCTGATCTGCGGGGAGAGCGGTACGGGCAAGGAGCTCGTGGCTCGCGCCGTGCATCGGCTCTCGCCCCGCAGCGAAGGCCCGCTCACCGACATCAATTGCGCCGCCATCCAGGAGAACCTGCTCGAATCGGAGCTGTTCGGTCACGAGCGGGGCGCCTTCACCGGCGCCATGACCCGCAAGCTCGGCCTGTTCGAGCTGGCCGACGGAGGCACTCTCTTTATGGACGAGATCGCGGAGCTGGCTCCGCGGCTACAGTCCAAGCTGCTCCGCGCGCTCGAGAACGGTGAGTTTTTCCGCGTCGGCGGCACCCAGAAGGTCAGCACCAACATTCGCCTACTGGCGGCGACCAATCGCGACATCGAGAACGAAGTCGCGGAAGGCAATTTCCGCGACGACTTGTACTACCGGATCAACACGCTGACCATCACCATTCCGCCGTTGCGCAAGCGACCTGAGGACATACCTGTCCTGGCACGCCACTTCCTCAAGCAACAAGCCACCGGCGATCCTCCCGTACTCACCGATGAGATGCTGCAGGTTCTCTCTCAGTACAGTTGGCCAGGCAACGTGCGTGAGCTGAGAAACCTGATGGAACGCCTGGCGATCCTCCGCGCCGGCGAAGAGATCCAGCCTCAGGATCTGCCGCGAGACTTGACAGTTGGCCGCCGGACCGACGGCGCGGTGGCGCCCCACATCGGCCAAGCGGTTTCGCTGGAGGAGATGGAGAAGGCGCACATCGAGGCGGTGCTGCGGCGCGAGAACTGGCACCAGGGGAAGACGGCTGAGACCCTGGGCATCTCTCCGAAAACGCTGTACAGAAAAATCCGCACCTACGGGCTGGAACGCCCCAGCTAAGACGATCAAGATCGGGCGGTGGGGTCGCTAGGCCGAGCGATCGGCTAGGCCTCTTCGGCCGTCTCGCTCAGGATCGCGACCTCGTTGTTCACCACCTGCACGAACCCGCCGGACACGCGGAAGCGTTGCGAGCCCCTCTCCGTCTCGATGCGCAGGGCGCCCTCGCCGAGCAGGGCCATCAGGGGCGCATGGTCGTGGAGAATTCCGATCTCGCCATCGTAAGCCGGCACCACCACGAAGCGGGCTTTCCCCTCGAATAGCTTTCGCTCGGGCGAGATCACGGACAGATTGAACGTTCGGCCGCTTCCCAGCACTGCCTTACTCCTGCAGCTTCTTCGCCTGAGCGACGGCCTCGTTGATGTCGCCGACCATGTAGAATGCCTGCTCCGGCAGCTCGTCGAATTCGCCGTTTACCACCCGCTCGAACGATTCAATGGTGTCTTCGAGCTTGACGTAGCGGCCCTCGAGTCCCGTGAACTGTTCCGCCACGAAGAACGGCTGTGAGAGGAAGCGCTGGATGCGGCGCGCGCGGTTTACGATGATCTTGTCGTCTTCCGACAGCTCATCCATCCCGAGGATCGCGATGATGTCTTGCAGGTCCTTGTAACGCTGCAGAATCTCCTGCACTTGCGTCGCCACCTGATAGTGACGCTCACCCACATACTGGGGATCCAGAATCCGGCTGGTTGAGTCGAGGGGATCCACGGCGGGATAGATACCGAGCTCGACGATGCGCCGCGCTAGAACGGTCGTCGCGTCCAGGTGGGCGAAGGTGGTCGCCGGGCCCGGGTCGGTGAGGTCGTCCGCCGGCACGTAGATCGCCTGCACCGACGTGATCGAACCCTCCCGGGTCGAGGTGATCCGTTCCTCCAGCTCCCCGACGTCGGTCCCCAGCGTCGGCTGGTAGCCCACCGCCGAGGGCATGCGACCCAGCAGCGCCGAAACCTCGTTACCCGCTTGCACGAAACGATAGATGTTGTCGATGAACACCAGCACGTCCTGCTTCTCGACGTCACGGAAATACTCCGCGACGGTCAGGCCGGTCAGGCCCACCCGGAAGCGGGCGCCCGGCGGCTCGTTCATCTGTCCGTAGATCAGCGCCGCGCTGCTCTTTTCCGGGTCCCCCGGAGTGATCACGCCCGCCTCGGACATCTCCAGCCACAGGTCGTTCCCTTCGCGTGTCCGCTCTCCCACGCCGCAAAACACCGATCGACCGCCGTGCTCCACGGCGATGTTGTGAATCAGCTCCATGATGATCACGGTCTTGCCGACGCCGGCGCCTCCGAACAGCCCGGTCTTCCCACCCTTCACGTAGGGGGCGATCAGATCGACGACCTTGATGCCGGTCTCGAAGATCTCGGTGGTCGGGGTCAGCTTATCCAGCTGAACCGGCGGCCGGTGGATCGGCCAGCGCTCTTCCACCTCGAGCGGTCCTTGCTCGTCCACCGGCTCGCCCAGGACGTTGAGGATCCGGCCCAACGGCGCTTTCCCCACCGGCGTGGTGATCGGCCCCCCGGTGTCGATCGCCTTCATCCCGCGCACGATCCCGTCCGTCGAGTCCATGGCCACCGTGCGCACCTGACTGCGCCCGATGTGCTGCTGGACCTCGCAGACGACGTCGATCGCCAGCGCCTCGCCTTTACTGCCGCCCTGGATGCGGACCGCCGAATAGATCTCCGGCAGCTGCTCCGGCTCGAATTCAACGTCCACGACCGGCCCGATAACCTGAACAACCTTGCCTATGTTGTCTGCCATTGCTTTCCGCTTGCTCGATTTCACGGGGCGCCGGGCGAACGCGCGGTTGACCCGGCCCTCTCGACTCAACCCTTCAGCGCCTCCGCACCACCGGTGATCTCGGTCAACTCCTGGGTGATCTGCGTCTGACGCGCTTTGTTGTACTCACGGGTCAGCGTCTTCACGAGATCATCGGCGTTGTCTGTGGCGTTCTTCATCGCCGTTCTCCGTGCTCCCTGCTCCGCCGCTGCCGTCTCGACCAGCGCGCGATACACGGCGTTCCTCACATACAGCGGCAACACGAACGTTAGAATCTCCTCGGCCGACGGCTCGAAGATGTAGTTCATCGCCCGTCTCTCGCCTTCCCGGCGCGCCCCCGACTCCACAGGCAGCACGCGCATGAGAACCGGCGGCGTGGAGAGGGCGCTCTTGAACTGCGCGTAGACGAAATCGATGGCGTCCAACTCCCCCGACTCGAAACGCGGGATCAAAGGATCGATGATGGAGCGCGCTTCGCTCAGGCTCGGGCGATCGCCGATGTCCTGGCGTTTCGAAGCCATCGGCTCCTTCCGATAACGAAAGAAGTTGATACCCTTGCGACCGATCACATGCAGCTCCACCTCTACCCCGTCGGCCCGCTGCGCCTCGAGCGTTTCGCGGGCCTTCCGGATGAGGTTCACGTTGAACGCGCCCGCCAGTCCGCGGTTGCTCGTGAGCAGCACCAGCGCCGACCGGCGCACCCGCTCTGGCTGTCTGAGGATCGGATACTTTTCCGCCAGCTGAGGCGCGAACAGTCCGGCGATCACCTCGGTTAGCTTGGCGGCGTACGGCCGCGCCGCCACCACGCGTTCCTGGGCGCGACGGAGCTTTGACGCCGCGACCATCTCCATCGTGTGGGTGATCTGGCGGGTGTTCTGGATCGAACGGATCCGCCTGCGGATATCACGCGCTTTCTGCATCGTGATCTACTTCGCAGCCGCTGGCTCGGCGGCCGCCGATGTCTCCGACCGTTTCGCTTCCCGCTTTCCGGCCCTGAACATCTCTTTGAACTCTTTGATCGCCGCGGCCAACTGCTTCTCCAGCTCGTCCGTCAGCTGTCCCTTCTCGCGGATCTCGGCGCCGATCTGGGGGTGGCTCGCCTTCATGTAGGCGTGGAAATCCGCCTCCCATGCCTTGATGTCCTCGACCTCCACGTCATCGAGGTGGCCGTTCGTTCCGGCGTAGATGACCATCACCTGGTTCTCCACCGGCAGCGGCTGGTACTGACCCTGCTTCAACGCCTCCACCATACGCTCGCCACGCGCCAGCTGACGCTGGGTCGCCGTGTCGAGCTCGGCCGCGAACTGAGCGAAAGCCTCGAGCTCCCGGTACTGCGCCAGGTCGAGCCGCAGGCGCCCCGCCACCCGGCGCATCGCTTTGAGCTGCGCGGCGCCGCCTACCCGCGAAACCGAGATCCCCACGTTCATCGCCGGGCGCACGCCGGCGTAGAACAGGTCGCCTTCCAGGTAGATCTGCCCGTCGGTGATCGAGATCACGTTCGTCGGGATGTAGGCGGCCACGTCGCCCGCCTGGGTCTCGATGATCGGTAGCGCCGTCAGCGAGCCGCCCGGCTTCTCGATCTCGAGGTGCCGCGTGATCATACTCGCGTCCTCGGTGATCTTTGCCGCGCGCTCCAACAAGCGTGAATGCAGGTAGAAGATGTCGCCTGGATACGCCTCCCGACCCGGCGGCCGGCGCAGCACCAGCGACAGCTGGCGATACGCCTGCGCCTGCTTGGACAAGTCGTCGTAGACACACAGGGTGTGACGACCCTCCTTGTACATGAAATACTCGGCCATCGTGCAGCCGCAGTACGGCGCGATATACTGCAGCGTCGCGGGATCGCTGGCGTTGGCGGCCACCACGATCGAGTGGCCCATCGCGCCTTCTTCCTCCAACCGATTGATCAGCTGCGCGATCGTCGACGCCTTTTGGCCAATGCCGACGTAGACGCAGACCACGTCGCCACCGCGCTGATTGATGATCGTGTCCACGGCGATCGCGGTCTTGCCGGTGCGCCGGTCCCCGATGATCAGCTCGCGCTGGCCCCGGCCGATCGGCGTCATCGAGTCGATCGCCTTGAGGCCCGTCTGCAGCGGCTCCTTCACCGGGCGGCGATAGACGATGCCCGGCGCCTTGCGCTCGACCTTCATCCGCTGTTTGCACTCGATCGGCCCCTTGCCGTCGAGCGGCTCACCCAGCGGATTCACCACCCGCCCCAGCAGCTCGGGACCGACGGGCACCGAGAGCACCTGCCCCGTCAGGCGTACCGTGTCGCCCTCTTTCAGATGCAGGTAGTCGCCCAGCACGACGGCGCCGATGTTGTCTTCCTCGAGGTTGAGGGCCAGGGCGACCACCATCTCGCCGGTCTCACGAGACTCGATCTCCAGCATCTCGTTGGCCATGGCCGAGCGCAGGCCCCAGATTCGCGCCACGCCGTCGCTGACCTCCAGCACCTCGCCGATCTCCTCGGCGTGCAGCTCTTCCTCGTAGCGCTCGATCTGCTGGACCAGCGCCTTCTTGATCTCGCTCGCCCTGAGTTGTGTCTGCGTGCTAGCCATAGATCCTCATGTACTGAGCTTAGCGCTCTGTCTCATCCCGCGCTGCTGCCGAGCCGGTAATGCCGCCTCTTCAAACGAGCTCGGCCTTGAGAAGCTTGCGGCGCAGCAGGTGCAATCGATGTCTCACGGAGCCGTCCATGATCTGGTCTCCGACGCGAATCACAACGCCGCCCACTAGCTTAGGGTCGATTCGATAGCTGGGCAGGACCTCCCGCTCGAACAGCTCGTCAAGATGATCCTTCAGCTTCGCCTTGAGCGCCTCGTCCGGAGCCTGCGCCACCGTAACCTCCACCCGGAGGCGACCGAAGTGCTCGTTAACAAGCTCGGCGAACTCATCCGCGATCTGTGGCAGCAGTCGCTGGCGCCCTTTGTCGACCACGATGAGCAGAAACTTGAGCAGGCGGCCGGGGACGACCCCCTCGAATACCTCTCGCAGTAGCCGTTTCTTGGCCGCCGCGTCTATTCGCGGCGTCTCGAGGAACAGCCGGAAGTCCGCCTCGGACTCGATGAGGCCGACCACCTCCATCAGCTGTTCGGCGTAGAGGTCGACGTCACCCTCCGCCACCGCCAGCTCGAGCAGCGCCTCTGCATAGTTGCGAGCGACCGTCGCCGCCTGCATCAGCCGCTCTCGACGCCGCCGCTCTCCGCGGACAGCTTCTCCAGGTATTCCTCAACCAGACGCCGGTTCTCCGCCGAGTCGACGCTGCGCTGCAGCACTTGTCCCGCGGCGGCGATGGAAAGGTCCACCGCCTCCCGCCGCAGGGTCTCCAGCGCCAGGTCCCGCTCCTGCTGGATCTCCTCACGCGCGCTGTCGACGATCTGCGCTTTTTGGCTCCGTGCTTCCTCTAGCATCTCGGCGCGGAGCCGCTCGGCGGCCCGTCGGCTGTCCGTCAGGATGTGCTGCGCCTGGTCGCGCGCCGCATCCAGCAGCTGCCGCTGGTCCTCGAGCAGCCGGCCGGCCTGTTCGCGCTCGTGCGCCGCCCCGTCCAGCGTCTCTTGAATGCGCTTCTCGCGAGCCTCGAGCGCGCCGAGGATCGGCCCCCAGGCCCACTTGCGCAGCACCAGCAACAGGATGATGAAGATGACCCAGGTCCAGACGATCAGACCGGGGTTGATGGCGAATAGCCCACCGCCTCCGCCGCCGGCTTCCTCCTCGGCCAGCAGCGGGGCGGCCCAGAGCAGAGTCAGGGCCACCGTCGACAGCGCCCGGCCCAGATGTCGAACGGCCAAGCTTCGACGCTGCCATCTAACGGGACTCTCACGCATGAGGTCCTCCGCCTCGTACCCGGGTTACCCCTTGATTAGCGCGATCACCAGCGCGAAGAGGGCGACCCCTTCGATCAGCGCCGCCGTGATGATCATGGCGGTCTGAATGCTGCCGGCGGCCTCCGGCTGCCGGGCGATACTCTCGGTGGCCGAGCCACCGATGCGGCCAATGCCGATGGCGGCGCCGATCACCGCAAGGCCGGCGCCGATGGTCGCGCCGAGCGTTCCGTAAAGACTCTTGGCGGCTTCAGCCTCGATGCCGGGCGTAACAGCCTGAAGCGCGCTGTAGAAGACATCCAGCATGGGTTCCTCCCCTGAGGAGCTTCGGTCTCGTTCGAGAACCGGTCACACTAGTGTGGGTGTCTCACCAATCCGATGAACACCGAGGTCAGCATGGCGAAAATGTACGCCTGCAACAGGGCGATGAAGATCTCCATGAGCATAATCGCCACCGCCATGAGGACGGGTGCCGGCCAGACGGCGTACTTGATCGCGCCCGCGCCCGCGCCCGCCATGAAGATCAACCCGACCAACGAGAGAATCACCAGGTGGCCGGCCGTCATGTTCGCGAACAGACGAATGGCAAGCGCGAAGATGCGTGCCAGCTTCGCGATGGCCTCCACCGGCGTCATGATGAGGCCCATGGGAATCTTGCCGTACCAGGGCAAGCCCTCGGGCACATAGACGATCGTTTTCACATAGGCTCTCGCGCCCAGGTGAAAGGCGCCGCCCACCTCGATGGCGATGAGCGACAGAACAGCCAGCGCCGCCGTCACCATGATGTTCCCAGTCGCGGTGGCGCCGAATGGCACCAGACCCAGCAAGTTCATGTAGAGGATAAAGAAGAACAGCGTCAGCACGAACGGGACATATCTCTCCCCGCCCTTGCCGATATTGCGCATCGCGACCTCATCCCTCAGGTAGATCACGAACGCCTCGATCACGTTGGCCAGCCCCCGGGGAGCCTTCTCGGCTCGCGCCCCGTGAGTGCGACGCGCCGTCCAGATCATCGTCAGGGCGACCAGCGCGGCGGCGATGGCCAAATAGACGACATGTTTCGTGGGAGAGAGGTCGATTGTAAGCGCGCCGACGTGGAGCGGCGCGAACCGGGGCAGGTCGAACTCAACGCCAATGAAGGGCAGGATGAAGTGGTGCGCGTCCGCCACCTCCTCCAGCATGTGGCTGTTCCAGTTCGACGCGACGTCCTGCTCTCCCGCACCCCCGTGCGCCGCCTGCGCGAGCAGAGCCCACACCAGCCCTCCGATCCCTATCATCGATCTCCAAGGCGATAACGAAAGACGACGGGCTCCAGCAGAAGCAAGCCGAACAGAGCCAGCACCAGGGCGACCAGGGTCGGTTCGGCGGGCAGTCCCCACGCCCCGCTCAGCGTGAGCCAGGCCAGAGCGCCGAGCGCTCCCAATCTCAGAACGGTGCCGGCCGTCCAGCCGGCAATTACGAGCTTCGGGCGGCGGCGTGTCGCGGCGATGAGGATGGCAAAGGCCACGGCCTGCACGAGCCAGGCGGCGCCCAGGCCGGTCCAGACGGCGGCTCGCACCCGGGGTTCCAACCACAGCCCCGCCGCCACGCCGGTCAGCCCGACCAGAACGGCCGCGGCCACCGCATAAATCGCCCACTTCTTCACGTCACATCAGTCGGAGCCTTTCGGTTCGGCTCCGAGCCCTTGTCGTCTTCGTCCTTCTTGGCCCGGTTACGCTCCTGAAGCGCCATGGCGTGACGGTAGAGGTTGTAGAAGCCCGCGGCACCTCCGAGGAACGCCCCCGCAAGCGTGAAGGCTGGCGTCGACCCGATGTGTCGGTCGAGCTGCCACCCGAGCCAGGCGAAAAAAAGGGTGCTGAGCCCAAAGCCAGCACCTAAGCCGAGGTAGGCGCCGATTCGCGCTCGGTCGTACTCCGGCTGCTTCATTTCGGCTGCCCGCAACCCTTCCCCGCTAGAACTCGGCGCGGAAGATATCCGGCTATAATAAAGAGCGCAAGCCACCCTTGACGCCCGTTTTCGTGTTCATCTACCTTGTTTTCGTGGACATCGACAGGCCTCTCAACTCCGGGCTCTGGCCCCCTGCCGGTGGCGGGTGGGGCCGCCTGCAGGA
>JABAOH010011813.1_pt1 | contig 19232 bp, 20 predicted proteins | sample 7062181 | NCBI WGS metagenome assembly JABAOH01 (sample SAMN14538630, study PRJNA623070) | marine sediment metagenome | biome: marine biome [ENVO:00000428]; feature: marine pelagic biome [ENVO:01000023]; material: deep marine sediment [ENVO:00002113]; isolation source: pool of 5 deep marine... | reverse complement strand
TAAGGGTGGTGGACCTCTCCGCTGATTTCAGGCTGAAGGATGCAGGGTTCTACGAGAGGGTTTACGGGGTCCGGCACACCTGCAGCGAGCTTCTCGAAAAGGCCGTGTATGGCATTTGCGAGCTTAATAGGGATGAGATAACAGGCGCTTCCCTCGTTGCTGTTCCGGGTTGTTTCCCCATGTCCATATTGCTCCCCGCGTACCCGTTGTTGAAAGAGGGGATCGTTGAGTCCCGGGGTATTATCGCCGATTGCAAGACCGGGGTTTCCGGTGGAGGGAGGGAACCGAAACAACCGTTTCACTACCCCGAGGTGGAGGGAGGAATGAGTGCTTACGGATTTCCCGTGCATCGCCACACCTCGGAGATCAATCAGGAGCTGTCGGCCTGTTTCGGGGAGGAGGTGAAAGTTACTTTTATCCCCCATCTTGCTCCGATGGTTAGGGGGATACTCGCTTCTCTCTATATGATTCCCAAAGCCGGTGTGCGCGAAGCCGATGTTCGCAATGTGTATACGCGGTATTACGGAAATGAGCCTTTCGTGAGGGTTTATCCCGAGCTAGCCTTCCCCTCGACGAAGTATGTAAACGGATCGAATTTTTGCGATATCGGTTTTACCATCAGGGAAGATACCGGGCTTATTGTAGCGGTCTGTGCCATCGACAACCTTGTGAAGGGAGCATCCGGCGCCGCCATTCAGTGCTTCAACGTTATGTGCGGATTTGAGGAGTCAACTTCCCTGAGTGGTTGCGTCATATTCCCATAAAGTGAGGCTTTTGTGAGGTCGGTCGTTGTCATTCCAGCGAGGTACGGCTCGACGAGATTCCCCGGGAAACCGCTGGCGGACATCTGCGGGAGACCGATGATCTGGCACGTATACACCCGCGCCTTACAGGCTAAAAGAGTGCAGGATGTCATCGTCGCGACCGATGATGAGAGGATCTTGGATTCGATCCTTTCCCTGGGCGGGCGGTGTGTCATGACTCCCTCCGATATCAGGTCGGGAACCGACAGGGTTCGTCATATTGTATCGGGGAAAGCCTGGGACGTTGTTATCAACCTTCAAGGGGATGAACCTTTAATCGATCCATGTATCTTAGACCGGCTTGCCGAGCTCTTCGAGAAGGATGAAGGCGTCCAGATCGCCACAGCTGCCGTCAAGAGCACGAACCCGGAGGATTTTTTGCGTCCCGACGTCGTAAAAGTCGTGATCGCTAAAAGCGGGATGGCTCTCTATTTCAGCAGATCGCCGATTCCTCATCCTCGTGAAAAGAATTTTCGTTTCTTTTACCGTCACATAGGTGTTTACGCCTTCAGAAGGTCAGTGCTGGAAGCGCTGGAAGGGAAGGGAGAAAGCCTTCTCGAAGACACAGAATCTCTTGAACAATTAAAATGGATGGACTACGGTTATGGTATCAGGGTCCTCGAGGTCGATTACGAGCCTGTTGCTGTGGACACGCCTGATGACCTCGAAATTGTGAGAAAGAAAATGCTTCAGGTGGAGGGGTCCCGTGAAACCTAAATTTATATTTATCACGGGCGGGGTTGTTTCATCTCTCGGGAAAGGTCTTGCCGCAGCATCTATTGCCTCTCTTCTCGAAAGCAGAGGTCTGAAGATAACGATGCTGAAGCTTGACCCATATATAAACGTCGATCCGGGCACGATGAACCCCTTTCAGCACGGGGAGGTATACGTCACGGACGACGGAGCTGAGACGGACCTGGATCTGGGACATTACGAGCGGTACACATCGGCAACCATGTCGGCGAAGAACAATTGCACCACGGGAAAAATTTACCATTCAGTAATAACAAAAGAGAGGCGCGGTGATTATCTTGGCGGCACCGTTCAGGTAATCCCCCATATAACCGATGAAATTAAAAAGGTCATATACTCAGCGGGAGGCGGATACGACCTGATCATCGTTGAAGTGGGGGGGACCGTGGGCGATATCGAGTCGCTTCCGTTCCTCGAGGCGATCCGGCAGGTGCGAATCGAGAAAAACAGGGACAGCGTGGTCTACATTCACGTCACGCTGGTACCCTACATAAAAACTGCCGGGGAGCTCAAGACGAAACCGACACAGCACAGCGTTCAAAAGTTGAGAGAGATCGGCATTCAACCGGATATCCTTCTCTGCCGGACAGACAGGAGCCTTCCGAAGGACATCAAATCGAAGATAGCCCTTTTCTGCAACGTTCGGGAAGATGCTGTTATAACCGCTCGGGACGTGGATTGCATTTACGAGGTGCCGATCATATTTAACCAGGAAGGATTGGACAATAAGATCGTTCAATTCCTGAACATATGGACCCGGGAGCCGGACCTTTCCGTGTGGTTGAAGATCGTCGATAAGATAAAGAACCCGAAGGGTGAAATCACCATCGCCATCGTGGGAAAGTATGTCGACCTGAGGGAATCCTACAAGAGCCTCAATGAGGCCCTCGTGCATGGCGGAATTGGAAACAACGTCAAGGTCTCTCTCAGGTATGTCGATTCAGAAGCTGTTGAAAAGAGCGGGGCAGAACCGCTCTTGAAAGGCGTCGATGGCATTCTCGTTCCCGGAGGCTTCGGAAAGAGAGGGATTGAAGGGAAGATCGCGGCGGCCCGTTTTGCGAGAGAAAACATGATTCCCTATTTTGGCATATGTCTGGGGATGCAGGTGGCGGTAATAGAGTTTGCAAGAGGCGTGTGCGGTATGGAGAATGCGAACTCGAGTGAATTCGATGCCGAAACGGACTATCCGGTAATAGATCTGATGCCCGATCAGATAGAAATCGAGGAAAAGGGCGGAACCATGAGGCTGGGGGCATACCCCTGCTCCGTAAGTGAAGGGAGCCTCGCCTGGGCCGCATATGGAAAAAAAGATATTTCAGAACGCCACAGGCACAGGTTCGAGGTAAACAACAAGTTCAGGGAAGCACTGAAGGAGAAAGGAATGGCATTTACCGGCCTCTCACCCGATGGGCTGCTGGTGGAAATAGCCGAAATTCAAGGTCATTCCTGGTTTCTCGGGTGCCAGTTCCATCCTGAATTTCAATCCAAGCCGAGCGCTCCGCATCCCCTGTTCAGAGAGTTTGTTGCCTCTGCGAAAAACTATGCAAAGGCGAACCTGAAAATCGCTTAGACGTATGCATAAGGTGAGATTGACCGATCGAATAGGTGTTGGAAACGGAGAACCGCTTCTCTTCATAGCGGGTCCCTGCGTAATCGAGAACCGTGAGGTTCTGTTCGAGGCGGCAGAGTTTCTGACGGAACTTTCGAAGCGACACTCAATCAACCTCGTTTTCAAATCTTCCTTTGATAAAGCGAACCGGTCATCTCTGTCTTCCTACCGGGGACCGAATATTGGCGAGGGATTGAAGATTTTGTCCGAGGTGAAGGAGAAATTTGGCCTTCCGCTCCTTTCCGACATTCACGAAAAATGGCAGGTAAAAGATGCAGCAAGAGTGCTTGATATCCTTCAGATTCCCGCCTTTCTCTGCAGGCAGACGGACCTTCTCCTGGCAGCAGGAGAGACGGGAAAGGCCGTGAACATCAAAAAAGGTCAGTTTATGTCCCCGGAAGATATGTTCAACAGCGTCGAGAAAGTGAAAAGCACGGGTAATGAGAACGTATTCGTTACAGAGAGGGGTACAACGTTCGGATATAATAACCTGGTTGTAGATATGCGCTCTTTCGCGGTCATGAGACGCTTTGTCCCCGTTGTGTTCGACGCGACCCACAGCGTCCAGGCTCCCGGGGGATTGGGGAATGCCTCGGGAGGGGAAAGGGAACTCGCACCGCCACTTGCCCGGGCAGCTGTCGCTGCAGGTGCCGACGGGATTTTCATGGAGGTCCATCCAGATCCGGACAGAGCTCTCTGTGATGGACCAAACAGCGTGAAACTGAGCGAAGTGGAACGGATCATCCGGTCCCTCGTTGCTTTGTATAGAGTACGCCTTGAGGAGTGAAGCGTGGCCCCCGAAGACATAATCGCATTGGCAAGAGATGTTTTGGCCTCCGAAGCGGGGGCGATACACGAACAGATCGACAAACTCGGTGACGACTTCGTTAAAGCGATCGAGATCTTGAAAAATTCCAAAGGGAAAGTCATTCTCACGGGGATGGGGAAGTCGGGTATCATCTGCAGAAAGATCGTTGCTACCTTCGCATCAACCGGGACTCCCGCTTTTTTCCTCCATCCCGGCGAGGCTATCCATGGCGACCTGGGCATGGTCATGTCGGATGATGTTCTGGTTGCCCTGTCGAACTCGGGGGAAACAGAGGAGATATTATCGATCCTTCCGGCCATAAAGCGGATAGGCGTCAAAATCATCGCGTTTGTGGGGAACTCGGCGTCAACCCTTTCCAGTCATGCCGATGTTGTCATCAACGTTGGGGTAACCAAAGAAGCCTGCCCGATGGGATTGGCCCCGACATCCAGCACCACCGCCGCCCTTGCAGTTGGTGACGCCATGGCCGTCGTGCTCTTGAGGGAAAAAGGATTTTCCCTGAATGATTTTGCCGTGTTACACCCGGGAGGATTTCTGGGCAAGAGGCTAAAGCTCGTCTCGGATCTGATGAGCATCGGCGATGATGTCCCCGTAACCCATATGGACACATCGCTCATAGACACCCTCTATGAGATCTCTTCGAAGCGGCTCGGCGTGACGGGTGTTCTCGACGAAAAGGGAAACCTTGTGGGCGTGATTACCGACGGAGATCTGAGAAGGGCTATGGAGAAGAAAATCGACATCTACCATGCGACGGCAAAAGATATCATGACGGAGAATCCCAAGAGCATCAAAGCGAACGAACTGGCCGCGAAGGCCCTCTCCATCATGGAACAGAACAAGATCACCTCGCTGTTTGTTTTTGACGAAAAAGGGGGAGAAATGGTTGGGGTGATCCACATACACGATCTATTGAGGGCTAAAATAACTTGAGAGATGCACGGCGTGAGAAAGCGAAGGAGATGACGAAGCAGATCGAGCTTTTTCTCATGGACGTGGACGGTGTATTGACGGATGGAAGGATCGTGTACGGTCCGGGAAAATCTGAATGGAAGTTTTTCGACGTAAAAGATGGCCACGGAATCAAATTGATGCAGCGGGCTGGAATCAGGGTGGGAATTATTACCGGGAGAAGATCTGACGTTGTGACGAGGCGCTCTTCCGAACTCGGGATAGAGTTCGTATTTCAGGGGCAGTTCGACAAGACCGATGCGCTGTCGAAGATTATGAAAAAAACGGGATTCGGATGGGAAAAGATAGCCTACGTTGGTGATGATATCGTCGATATTCCCGTGATGAGGCGCGTTGGCTTTGCTGCGACGGTTCAGGACGCCGCCCAGGAGGTGAAGGAGGTTGCACACTACGTTTCTCAAAAACCCGGCGGGCGGGGGGCAATAAGGGAAATCATAGAATACATATTGAAAAACAGGGGGTTGTGGGACACGTTGGTGTCGAAATACTTTGAGTGATCCATAAAGAGAAGGGGGATACCGCCCCCTCGTTTTGAGATGTGCCGGCCTTTTTCCGATTCGCAGTGACAGAGTTATTGGAAACCAGTCCTTGATGACCGGTCGATCCCGGGGCACCAACCGCTCCGTCCACCTTCGCGGTATGAAAAGATGCAATTATCGGGTATTTACCGGTCTAAGTACTGCAAAAAACTATTTTCAGGGCTCATTCAGTTTTCGATTTGCCTCTCACTCCGCCCCTGTTGAGAGCGAAATCCAGGCCCGTAATACATGAGAGTTACCGGTTATCCTCCGGGCTTATCTTTCTTTTAACCTTCTTACCATTAAGTGCTATTATAGGAGTCATGAAAATTTTTTTTGCATTTTTGTTGACGTTTTTGTGTGTGCATTTACTCTATTCCTGCTCGCGATATGATGAGGGAGAAACCTCTCTCCCCGGATCGGGGGCTGTCAAGATAGCGGCGATAACCCCCGATATGGTCATCGATCGTTTCGATTTCAGAGAAATTTCCCAAAAAGGCGTCGATGTGGAATTTGGCGCCAGGCGGGCAAAGTATTACCGATCTGTCGATTTTATCTCCTTTGAGGACGTAAAGGGGGTATTTCAGGGAGGGGAGGTTTCATACCAGTTCATGCTCCCTGAGGCAATGTATGACAGCGGAATACGATCCCTCGTTTCTTCGGGGAATGTCCTCATTACCGCTTCGGATGTGTTCAGGTTGACAGGAACCGGAGGAGTCTTCGATTTCGAGAAGAGGGAGGCCCGGCTGGAGAGTAACGTGACCCTTGTCTCCGGAACACTCTCTGTGATCGGTGAGGAAGGGGTGATGGATTTCATCGGCGAGTCCCTTGAACTGAAAAAAGTTGAAGCCACGATCTGGGACCTCGACAGGTTTCAGGAGGAACTAAGAGAGGTGGTGAAGTGAAAAGAGACGCTTTATGCCTCATTTTCGGCCTTTTCCTTGCGCTCTTTCCGTTGGCTCAGGCGTTCGATACAGTCGCTCACGCACTTGATGACATTGAAAAATTGGATGCGAAAAGTCTTTCTCAAAAACCTATTGAAATAACGGCGAAAGAGCTTGTGGCAGAGAGACAGAAGCGCAGGGTGATCTTCAAGGGAGATGTTATAGCGGTGCAGAACAACCTCTTTATCTACTCAGATTCCCTCGTCGCGGAGTACGACGAGGAGGGAAGGACCGTTGCTAAGATAGAGGCTGATGGCAACGTGAGGGTGGTCCAGGAGGGGGTCAGGGAGGCCCGTGGGGACAAGGCGGTTTTTATCAATGCCGATCAGACTGTCGAGCTGAGCGGAAATACGGTTGTATCCGAGGGGGAGAGTCGGCTCCTTGGAGAGAAGTTGATAATATACATAGCGGAGAACAAAAGCGTCATCCTTGGAGGAGAGAACGGGCGGGTGAAGGCCATAATAAATCCCGAGGAGTTCATCAAGGAAAAAAAAGGAAAAAGAGAGATCGATTAAAGAGTGAAGACGTTACAGGCGAATAATATCGTAAAGAGCTATGGCAGGAGAAACGTTCTGAAGGGAGTTACGCTCAAGGCGAATACAGGTGAGGTACTCGGACTTTTGGGGCCGAATGGAGCCGGAAAGACGACACTCTTCTACGCGATCACGGGACTCATACTCCCCGATTCGGGAAATATACTCCTGGATGATGTCGACATAACCGCTCTCCCCATGTACAAGCGGGCCCGGCTGGGAATCGGGTACCTGCCTCAGGAACCTTCCATATTCAGGAAGATGAGCGTTGAAGACAATGTTCTGGCGATTCTCGAGACGCTGCCCATTTCACGCCAGAAGATGCGGGAGAATCTCGATACCCTCCTTGAAAAGCTGGGTATCGATCACCTGAGAAAGGCGAAAAGTTACTCCCTCTCAGGTGGTGAGAGAAGGAGAGTGGAAATTTGCCGCGCACTGACTCTTCTTCCCTCTTTTCTCCTTCTCGACGAGCCATTTGCAGGCATAGACCCCATAACGATAGCGGATCTTCAGAGAATTATCATGCAGCTGAAAAACCAGGGAATAGGCATTATAATTACTGATCATAATGTGAGAGACACTTTGAGAGTTTGTGACAGGGCGTATATAATAAACGAAGGAAAGATACTCGAAGAGGGAGAGCCTGCGTACATATTCAGTTCGGACATCGTCAAAGAAGTTTACCTCGGTGAGGAGTTCACACTCTGATGGCACTTGATATGAAACATAGCTTGAGACTGCAGCAGCAACTCAAACTAACGATAACCCCGCAACTCCAGCAGGCGATTAAACTTCTCCAATTGACGCGACTGGAACTTCAGCAGACCATAAAGAATGAGCTGGAGCAGAATCCGGTTCTCGAAGAGATCCTCGAAGAGGAAGAGGTACAGAAGGAAGGCGACTCCTCTGAGGGTGATGTGAAGGATGAATCGGATGATCCCGATTCCTTTCTCGATTCATTGAACCTTGAAGCCTTCTTTCCGGAGGATCAATACGGGACGTATCAATCGAGCCGGGGCAGGCCCGATGAAGACGGCAGGCCGTTATACGAGAACACGCTGAAGACCGAAGTCAACCTCAACGACCACCTCATAATGCAGCTTTCCCTGGACAACTTTACCCTCGAAGAGAAGCAGATAGGGACCTACCTGATCGGAAATATCGATGAAAATGGCTATCTCAAGATCGGTCTGGACGAGACGGCAGAGAAGTTTCAATGCAGCGTTGACCGGGTGGAAAATATTCTCCAAAAGATTCAACTCTTCGACCCGACCGGCGTCGGTGCGCGAAATCTGGAGGAATGTCTCACCATACAGGCAAGGGAGAAATTCGGGACCCGGTCTCTCGAGTTCCGAATTCTGATTGAGCACTTCGATAAGTTTATCAAAACCGACCTTTTGGGAGTCGCACGGGCGCTGAAGATCGAAAAAACTCGCGTTAAGGCGGCTTTCAAGAACCTCTCGGGATTGGACCCGAAACCGGGAAGGCGGTATTCCACCTCCGATGTGCATTACGTGGCACCGGATATCTCGGTTTTCAAGGTGGGATCTGAGTGGGTCATATCACTCAACGAGGATGGACTTCCCAAACTCAGGATCAACAAATATTACCGGGAACTCATAAAAAAGAAAGATTCCCTCTCAAAGGAAGAGAAGGATTATCTCAGGGACAAGGTAAATTCGGCAGTGTGGTTCGTGAAGAGCATATACCAGAGAAAAAGGACTATCTACCGGGTAATGGAATCGATACTCAAGCATCAGATAGAGTTTTTCGAATTGGGTCCGGGCCATCTCAAGCCGCTCACCCTCCGGGATATTGCCGAAGACATCGAGATGCACGAATCAACGGTTTCCCGCGTTACGAGCGGTAAATATGTGCACACACCCATAGGCTTGTTCGAATTGAAATACTTTTTTACCAGCTCCCTTTCAAGGAAGGATGGAGACAGTGTTGCCTCAGAATCGGTCAAGGAAAAAATTAAGGAACTGATTCAGGCAGAAAACCCGCAAAAACCGCTGAGCGACATCGAAGTGGCGAGAATTTTGAAGTCCCAGGGCATCAACATTGCACGCAGGACAGTTACCAAGTACAGGGAATCGCTAGGAATTTTGCCGTCGAACAAGAGGAAAAAGATTTTTTGAAACCATTGCTTTCGAGAGTTAGTTGGGTTAGATTGTAATTTGCTCAACTTTACCCATCACGCGCTTTGGGAGGTACATTGATGGCGATTAATGTTACTTTTCGACAGGTTGAACCCAACCCCACGCTTCGGAGTTATGCCATTGAAAAATTGAGCAAACTTGACAAGGTGATCAACCAGACGTTCGATGCGAGTGTCATTTTAAGCATCGAAAAATACCGGCATATAGCGGAAGTATTGCTCACCGCCAAGGGAATCTCGGTGAAGGCGATCGAGGAAACAGATGACCTGTTTTCCGCTATCGACCTTGTGGTGGACAAAGTCGAAAAACAGGTAAAGAAATTTAGAGAAAAGAGAAAAGAACATTCAAATTACGGCAACGTGAGCAGGAACAGAATCGGGGAATTGGCCGAGGTGGAAGACGTTTCGGGTTCCGGAGACGTTGATTTGGTGAGGTTAAATAACTGCCTGCCGAAACCGATGACAATCGATGACGCTGTAAAACACCTTGAGTTTTCAGGAAAAGATGTGTTGCTCTTTCTCAATTACGAGACGAATAAATATAACGTTGTGTGCATGTTGAAAGACGGCAGGGTAGGATTTATCGAACCATAAATCAAGCGAGGAAGGGACGTTGAAACTTTTCGACCTTCTTTTTCCAGAGACGATCATCGAGGAGCTGAAAGCTGGAAACAAGGAGGAAGTGATCAAAGAGCTCGCAAGCGTGGTAGCTGTCAGCTGTGAGGAGATAGCTCCGATGGAGCTTTCACGGATTCTGCTCGAAAGAGAATCTCTCGGCTCGACGGGAATAGGAGAGGGGGTTGCTATACCACACGGCAAGTACCCCGGAATAAAATTTCTCACCGGGGCTCTCGGAAGAAGCACAAAGGGGGTAGATTTTCAGTCCATGGACGGGAAGCCGGCACATCTCTTTTTTCTTTTAGTCGCCCCTGAGAACTCTGCGGGACTTCACCTGAAAGCTCTTGCGAGAATATCGAGACTTCTCAAAACTGAAAGGTTCAGGAAAAAAATCATGGAAGCCGGGTCACATGTTGAGATGATAGAGATACTGAGAGAAGAGGACGAAAGGTTATGAAAAAAGCTGCCGGCGGTTCACATGAGAACGATATCGGTAGAAAAACTGTTCAAAGATACCTTTGAGGAACTAGATCTCAGGTTTTATTCAGGGAAATCAGGGAAAACCCGCCAGATAACAACACCTAAGATTCAGAAATCAGGTCTTCTATTTGCCGGAATATTCAGGTCTTTTCATCCCCACAGAATCCAGATCGTTGGCGAGGCCGAGATAATATTTTTCGAAGGCCTCGACTCGAAGAAAGGACAAGAGGTGCTCGATCAGCTCTTTTGCTCTGATCTTCCCTGCATCATATTCACCGGAGGCGTAAAACCGCCGCAGGGAATAAAAAAGAAGGCTTCCCAGTTCCGCCTTCCCGTTTTCGTGTCAGGCCATGAAACTTCTGCGGTCATAGAAAAGATTATAAATTACCTATCCGTTGAACTTGCAGAGAGGACATCGATTCACGGCGTATTGATGGATATCTACGGCGTCGGCGTTCTTATCACCGGCCCGAGCGGGATCGGAAAGAGCGAATGCGCCCTCGACCTGATTAACAAGGGTCACCGGTTTGTTGCTGACGATGTTATCGAGATCGAAAAACGGGGCCACAAAACATTGCTCGGTATGGGAGCGGATCTCATCAAACCTTACATGGAGATCAGGGGCCTGGGAATTATCAATATTAAAGACCTTTTTGGTCTTTCATCGATCATCGAGTCGAAAAGGGTGGATCTCGTCATCGAGCTCGAAGAATGGGATTCCGATAAAAAATATGACAGGACAGGGATTACAGAGAGGTACCTGGACCTCTTGAATGTGAAATTGCCGAGCGTTCTTTTCCCCGTGAGTCCGGGCAGGGACCTGTCGACTCTGGTTGAGGTTGCAGTGAGGAATCATCTCGTCAAGCAGACGGGGGTATACTCGGCAGTCGAATTTGAAAAGAAACACCGGGCATCGATAAAGAGGAAAGATTCGAAAAGAAAATAAGGGAATAAATGAAACGTCCACTGGTGATCATCGTAACGGGAATTTCTGGTTCCGGAAAGAGCACCGCTCTCAAAATCCTTGAAGATATGGGTTTTTTCTGTGTCGATAATGTGCCGGTGATTATCATTCCGCGTATCGTGGATCTTTTGATCGGTGAGGAACTGGCGAAACAGAGGATTGCCTTTGGCATCGATGTGCGGGGGAAAGAGTTTCTCTCTCAATTTCCGGAACTGGCTGAATCTTTTCATAAAAACGATATTCACTTTCGTGTGATCTTTCTCGACTGCGACGGGGAGGTACTGGTGAGGAGATTCAGCGAGACCAGACGGAAGCATCCTCTTTCCGAGTCGGAATCCCCCCAGGACAGCATCGATAGGGAAAGGGAAATTCTCCAATCGATAAGTTCCTACGTGGACCTGTACATCAATACGACGGACATGAACATACATGATCTGAAAGAGTTCATCAATAAGGAAATGCCTGTCGATGAATTGAAGAAATTGAACGTAACGTTCTTGACCTTCGGTTACAAATACGGAGTGCCAGCTGAAGCAGATATTCTTTTCGATGTGAGATTTCTTCCCAATCCCCATTTCGTTTCCGGCTTAAAGGACAAAGACGGCCGGGATGCAAACGTGAAACAGTATGTTCTTTCGAGTGAGATTTCCCGCGAGTTCCTCGAGAAAGTCTCAGATTTGCTTGACTTTTTACTTCCCAACTTCATCCGAGAGGGGAAGGCATACCTCACGGTGGCGATAGGGTGTACCGGCGGTCGCCACCGGTCGGTTGTCATCGCAAGGGAAATTCTGAATATCATTGGCAACAAACACGCCAGTGCTGTTATAAATATTAAACATAGGGATATTACAAAAACATAATCTGGAGGAGGGAACAAAATGATTGGCGTCGTCATCGTGTCGCACGGAAACCTTGCTACGGAACTCTTGAAGACCGCTGAATTGATCGTGGGGAAAATAGAGAAGGCCAAAGCCATTGACATAGACCCGAAAGCGGCCGTGGAAAAGATCCACAACGATATAGAAAAGGCAATCAAAGCTGTCGACGATGGGGAGGGAGTCCTCGTCATGACGGACATGTTCGGCGGGACTCCGTCGAATCTCTCGTTATCGTTTCTCGGGCGATATAAGGTGGAGGTTATAACGGGGGTGAATGTGCCCATGATACTGAGAGTTCCCGCTGCCAGGGAGAAGGAGATAAAGCTTGAGGGTCTGGCTCTTTTCTTGAAGGATTACGGGCAGAAAAACATAACCATTGCGAGCGAGATACTGAAAAGGAGGGTAGGGAGGTCGTAAGTTTGGAAATCACTCTTTTCAGAATAGATTCCAGGCTTGTGCACGGTCAGGTTATTGAGGCCTGGATACCGTATACGGGTGCTTCCAAGATTGTCGTGGTGGATGACAAAGCTGCGTCAGACTTTTTGCTCAATGAAGTTATGAAAATGGCGGTTCCCTCCGATATCGAACTACAATGCTCGTCGGTTGAAGATTTTGTGTCGGGTCAGCGGACCCGGGAGGTAGGCGGCGGAAAGGTTCTCGTTCTCTGCAGAGACCTGAAAGTGGCAATTACCATAATCAAGAAGGTGCGGGGAATAATAAAGGTGAATGTGGGAAACCTTCACTACGAAGCGGGGAAGAGAGAAATTTCCCCTACGGTCTTTTTCGACTCAGACGATGAGAAAATAGTGAGAAAAATGAAGGAGCTCGGTGTCGAAATCGATGTCAAGGCAGTACCCACTGACAATAAGATAGAAATTGAACTGCTATAAGGGAATAAACGATGATGGAGTTAAGCCTGACCACTAAAGTGGCGGCCCTGATACTCCTCAGTGGATTAATTTACCTTGACAGGGTTGCTGTTGTACAGATGATGGTTCACCGGCCTATCGCCGTCGCTGTGATAACGGGAGCCCTGTTCAACAGGCTGCCCGAATGTGCTGCTGTGGGGGTATTGCTGGAAATGCTCTGGGTTTCCCGGCTTCCCGTTGGAGCTTCCGTTCCGCCTGATGATACGGGGGCAGCTCTTTTCGGTGCCGTTGCCATCGCATACCTTTCATTCGTGCGAGAAGTGGGGTTTGCCGATATTGCTCTCGTGGGAGCGGTGTCAGTTTTCGTCGGAGAACTTGGCCGGGAGATGGATATTCTGGTCAGGAGGCTGAACGGAAAGATCTCCCGATATGCAATAGCGGGTGTTGAACTGGGAGATCTCGGGACCGTGAGTTCCTGTCTCTACGCATCGATTGTTTTATGGCTCGTAGCGGGTGTGATCCTCTCCTTTTCATGTGTTGTGCTCGGAATTCTGGCAGGAAAGTTCCTCATACCCGGAATACCCGGGACCATCATCGCTCCTTTCCAGGTCATGTTTCTCATTATTCCTGCCACGGGGGCGGTGAGCGTCTATCAACACTGCAGGGTGAGCAAAAAGAGTGCTGTTTTCCATATGGCACTCGCTTCGGGGGCAATTGTTTTTATGATTATCGAGATGGGGGTTCTCTGAGCGTGCTGGATAGAAAAACAAAAATTCGCGTTTTCATGAGGACCATGCTCGTCCAGGCGTGCTGGAACTTCGAAAACATGCAGAGCGTCGGGTTTCTCTATTCCGTGCTTCCGGGGCTTGAAAAGATCTACGCCGGCGAGCCTGATAAGATAACGGCGGCGGCCAGGCGCCACATAGAATTTTTCAACACCCACCCCTATTTCTCTTCTCATATTGCTGCAATGGCTCTGGCATTCGAGGAGAAGATACAGAAGGGGGAAGTCGATCCTTCGGCGGTCAACTCAGCCAAGGTCGGGCTGATGGGATCACTCGGCGCTATCGGCGATTCATTTTTCTGGGGATCCCTCAAACCATTCGTTTCACTCGTATCGGTTCTTGCTGCGCTGATCAACCCGTATCTGGGGATCGCGCTTCTTTTATTTACCTACAACTATTTTCATCTGAGGTTGAGGATCGACGGGTTCAACAAGTCCCTCTCGTCACCAAACGGCATTTATCAATATCTGAAGCAGAGCAACTTCGCCGAGAAAAGCGAATATATCCGCGCCATGGTTATGATTTTCCTGGGTGTGTACCTGGGATTTTTCATTTCGCGAATCCTGCCGTCTGACCAGAAAATTATTTTCACAGTGATGCAGTTCTCCGTATCGGTGGGACTCATCGTAGCGCTTGAGTTCGTATACAGAAAGATTGCGGCCACATCCGAGATAGTCGTTTTTTCTGCAATGTTTGTTATTCTCATTTCTCTCGTAATGGGGTAGATCGATGAGCGACTCAGAAACGAAGGCCGTGAACAAAGTTGTTAAGGACCTGAAGATAAAAAATGAGCTCGGTCTGCATGCCAGGGCGGCTTCTGCTCTTGCCAATCTGGCGAGCAAATTCAGGTGCGAGATATCGATTTTCAAAGACGGAGTTGAGGTAAACGGAAAGAGCATCATGGGCATCCTCATGCTCGCAGCGCCTCAAGGGTCGGTTATTAAGGTTTCGGCAGTCGGGGATGATGCGATGGAGGCTTTAAAAGCTATCGAAGAACTGGTGAAGAGGAGGTTTGGCGAGAGTTAAATGCCCAGGGAAATGAAAAACATAATCGTGAGCGGCATACCTGCCTCTCCGGGCATCGCTATCGGGAAGGGGTTTTTTCTCGATAGGGCTTTGCCGAGCTTTATCAAATCCTATATATCCAGGGAAGAGGTGGAGGATGAGGTCGAGAAGTTTTTGAGTGCCGTATCGCGTTCAAAAAAACAGTTGCACAGTATTCGCGACTCCCTGCCCGACAGCAGCGGGGAGCATTATCAGATTCTCGGAGTTCACCTCTCCATGCTCGAAGATTCCATGCTCATCGATTCCACCATTCGGATGATTCGGGATAATTACTTCAAGGCCGAGTGGGCATTGGATAAAGTACTGCAGAATCTCATGGAGAGTTTTCACCAGATGGAAGATCTTTACCTGAAGCAGCGAGGGGATGACATCAGGCAGATTGCCCACAGGATTTTTGAAAACCTTGCCGGGAGGAGGGTAGATTCGATTTCAGAAGTGGATGAGGACGTCGTCATCATTGCCCATGACCTGTCGCCTGCCGACACGGCGCTGATGATGGACCTCCCCGTCAGGGGTTTTGCCACCGATATGGGGAGCACAACTTCCCACACCGCCATAGTAGCTCGATCTCTCAGAATACCTGCCGTTGTGGGCACGGGAAGTGTGACAAGCTATTTTTCCTATGACGAGATCTACATAATAGACGGCTATGAGGGGATCGTGATTATTTCTCCCGATCAGGCCCTTGTAACGGATTACCAGAAGAAGCTCGGCCGGATGGAGAAGAGGCGGCGCTCCCTCATTAAGTTTTCGAAGCTTCCCTCGGTCACGAATGACGGCAGGAAATTGAAAATCATGGCGAACATCGAGTTGCCCCATGAGGCGGACCATGCCCTCGAGCTCGGGGCGGACGGCATCGGTCTCTACAGAACTGAATTCATATATCTGAACAGGAGAGATATGCCTCTCGAAGACGAGCAGTTTGAAATTTACAGAAACGTCGTTGAAAAGTTCGAGGGAGATGAGGTGACGATAAGGACCTTCGACCTGGGAGGAGATAAATTTGTGAGCCACGTCGACCTGGCCGATGAGATGAACCCCGCCATGGGCCTCAGGGCGATCCGATTTTGTTTGAAGGAGAAAGAGATATTCAAAACCCAGTTGAGGGCCATCCTACGCGCGTCCGCACACGGTCAGGTCCGGATCATGTTCCCGATGGTCTCCTGTGCCTGGGAGATAGAGGAGGCGAAGAAGATTGTAGAAGAGGCGAAAGGAGACCTGTCTCGAAAAGGGCTATCCTTCGACGAAGAGATCAAGGTGGGAATCATGGTGGAAGTTCCCTCTGCAGCAATAATAGCCGACATTCTTGCCGGGATGGTTGATTTTTTCAGCATTGGCACAAACGACCTCATCCAGTATTCTCTCGCCATTGACAGGGTCAATGAATCTGTGACCTACCTGTATGATCCTCTTCATCCTGCCATCATCCGCATGGTTAAATTCATCGTCGACTCTGGTCACAGCGCGGGAATCGATGTGGCCATGTGTGGTGAAATGGCGGGGGACCACCTGTTTTTACCCGTCCTTCTTGGCCTCGAGCTCGACGAGCTGAGTATGAATGCAGACGCGATCCCGCTGGCCAAGACGATTATCAGAAAGTCCAACTTCGCCGAAGCGAGAGCTTTTCTTGAAACCATCAAGTCGCTTGCCACGGGAAGGGACATCACCGAGTCCCTCCGCTTTAGATTTGAAGAGCTCTATGCTGAGGAACTGGGCAAGAAATATTGACCCGGATGGGATATAATCCTTCAAATGCTTTTTTAAGGTATCTTTGCGAGAGGTTGAAACGATGATTGAGAGGCCCTACCTTTTTACTTCGGAGTCGGTTACGGAAGGGCATCCTGACAAGGTTGCCGATCAGATATCGGATGCGATACTCGACGATATCATCAGCAGGGATTCCGATGCAAGGGTTGCCTGCGAAGCGCTCATAACGAAGGAGATGGTCATTCTTGCAGGGGAAGTGACAACGGGGGCCGATATCGATGTGATCAGGACGGTGAAAGACACCATCAAGGGGATCGGTTATACGAATTCTGAATCGGGATTCGATGCCGATGCGTGCAGTGTGGTTCTTGCATTGAACAGGCAATCACCTGATATCGCAATGGGAGTTGACCGGGGCGGACCTGAGATACAGGGGGCAGGAGACCAGGGGATGATGTTTGGATACGCCTGTGATGAGACCCCCGAACTCATGCCTCTTCCCATCACGCTGGCACAGAAAATATCGAAAAGGCTCGCCGAGTGCAGAAAAGAGGAGATCCTCCCCTTTTTAAGGCCGGACGGGAAGTGTCAGGTGACCGTTCAGTATGACAAGGGGAGACCGATCGAAGTGATAACGGTCGTCCTGTCCACCCAGCACACGCCGGAGGTGAGTGATGATGAGCTGCGGGAGCGGGTCTTAGAGGATGTGGTGAAAAAGGTCGTTCCCCCCGAACTTATCACCTACAGGACGAATTTTCTTGTAAACCCCACGGGGCGCTTTGTGACCGGCGGCCCGAAAGGGGATACGGGGTTGACAGGCAGAAAGATCATCGTCGATACCTACGGCGGCTCGAGCCGGCATGGAGGAGGTGCCTTTTCGGGGAAAGACCCCTCGAAAGTTGACAGGAGCGCATCTTACATGGCCCGGTACATCGCGAAGAATATCGTGGCGGCGAAAATAGCGAGAAAATGCGAGATCCAGATCGCCTATGCGATCGGAGTGGCGAGCCCCGTTTCGGTGGCGCTTGATTTTTTCAACACCGGGATTCTGCCGGAAAAAGAGGTGGAGAAAGTCATTCCCGATATTTTCGACATGCGGCCGGGGATGATCATCAATAAACTCGACCTGCTTCGGCCTATTTACAAAAAAACGGCTGCATACGGGCACTTTGGAAGAGAAGAGGAACAATTCCCATGGGAGAACAGAGACGGGGTATTTGCCCTGAAAGACCTGTTAAAGCTGGGGGGTTGATCTTTTTTCTCTTTCGAATCGTGGTCCCGCAGCAGGGAACCCCATCTGATTGAGTGAGATACCTATCGAGGAGGAGTGATGAAAAAACCCCATATTGCGAACGTGAACCTTTCCCGGACAGGTGAAAAGCGAATCGAGTGGGCAGCCATGGAAATGCCGGTTCTTCGAAAGATTCGGGATTCCTTTAAAAAGGAGAAGACCCTGAAAGGGGTCTCTATCGCCTGTTGCCTCCACGTTACAACGGAAACGGCAAATCTCGTTGTGGCTCTCAAAGATGGCGGCGCAAGGGTCAGTCTCTGTGCCTCCAACCCCTTGAGCACGCAGGATGACGTGGCTGCTGCCCTGGTGAAAAACCACGGTATCTACGTTTATGCGATAAAAGGCGAAAACCGAAGCGTCTATTACCGGCACATTTTGAGCGCCCTCGAAATCAAGCCGAACATAACGATGGATGATGGCGCGGATCTTGTCACCACCATCCACCAGCGAAAAAGGGAATACCTCAGAGATGTCCAGGCAGGGACCGAAGAGACGACGACAGGGGTTATTCGGCTGAGAAGCATGGCCGCATCGGGGGTACTCGATTATCCGATTATCGCCGTGAACGAGGCAAATACGAAACATATGTTCGATAACAGGTACGGGACGGGACAGTCAACCATCGACGGGATACTCCGCGCTACGAATCGGCTACTGGCCGGAGCATCCTTCGTCGTTTCCGGTTACGGATGGTGCGGAAGAGGTCTCGCCATGAGAGCCAGGGGGATGGGGGCGAGCGTTATTGTCACGGAAGTGGATCCTCTCAGGGCTCTCGAGGCTGTGATGGATGGGTTCCAGGTCATGCCGATGCCCATGGCTGCCAGAAAGGGAGATATCTTCTGTACCGTAACGGGGGATATCAACGTCATCGATGAGAAGCATTTTACCCTCATGAAGGACGGGGCGATGGTGTGTAACTCCGGCCACTTCAACGTTGAGATAAATATCGATGCGCTCGAAAGGCTCTCGGTGAAGAAGAGGGAGATAAGGGAGTATGTGGTCGAGTACACGCTCCCAACGGGAAGACGCATATTTCTTCTGGGGGAGGGAAGGTTGATCAATCTGGCTGCTGCAGAGGGCCATCCGGCAAGTGTCATGGACATGTCTTTCGCAAACCAGTCTCTTTGCGCCGAATACATAGTCAAATCAGGCGAAAAAATGGCGAAAAAGGTGTACAGCGTCCCACCCGAAATCGACAGGAAGATAGCGCAAATGAAGCTCCTTTCCATGGGAGTGAAAATAGACAGGCTCACAGCGAGACAGAGAGAATATCTAACGTCCTGGCAGGAGGGAACCTGAGAACATAAGAAAACCAGCCCAGAGTCTATAGTCCATAGTCCAGAGGAAAGCCGGATTCCCGTTTCCCGGTAAACACCTTGTAAGAAGCCTAAGGTCTGTTGCATACTACTAATTCCCAGCACCAATAATACAAACAAGCCCCAATAACCAGGTA
>JABAOH010000145.1_pt12 | contig 19241 bp, 19 predicted proteins | sample 7062181 | NCBI WGS metagenome assembly JABAOH01 (sample SAMN14538630, study PRJNA623070) | marine sediment metagenome | biome: marine biome [ENVO:00000428]; feature: marine pelagic biome [ENVO:01000023]; material: deep marine sediment [ENVO:00002113]; isolation source: pool of 5 deep marine... | reverse complement strand
GACCAGGTGCCATCGGCGGCCAGCTGGTAGAAGCCCGGTGACGGCACGCCTACCTGGCAACGCAGATGACCGCGGTCCTTCACCAGTTGCAGCGTCTGCTGTGCAAGCACGGGCGTCGCGGCCATCGACAGGCCCACCAGCAGGGCAGCACCGAGGCCGTAAAGGCTGAAAATTCTCATTCTTGAACCCCCCTTGTCTTATGGTTCACTGGTTCACTGATTAAGGATCGGAGTGCCACCGTTGCAAGGAGAGGCGTTTCTTCATTTTGCCTCATAGCACCCGGGTCCCGGCGCAAAGCCGAGGCGATGGGTATCATCCGATAAGCCTCCCGCCCCGGGACCGCGTACATTGCAACACTTGCCACGCCGGTTGACAAGTGGCCTGCAAGACCCTGTCCAAACGGGCGCGCCGGGGCGGAATCGGCCGGCCGGAGCGTTGCGATGCTTCCTTAAAGGGCCCCAGCTCAATGACTTATCGTCCGGCCCGGGAGGCCCGTGAAAGGCCCCCATGGCCCTCCCGCGAGGGCCCATGGCCGGCTCGAGCGCCGCCCCACCGGCCGTGAACCGAGTCACAGATCATCGCCCGGCCCTACACCCCTGCTTCCACGCGCCGATATTCACTAGTGATGCGGCCACGCCCGAGGCCCGCCAAGGGCGGCCCGGCGCGGTTTCGCCGGCGAGTCCGGCGCTCGATTCGAACCGTCCTCTGATGCCAGATTTACCGGAGAAAATCGGAAAATATCCCGTCGTCGGCACCGCCGGCCGTGGCAGCATGGGCGTGGTCTACATCGGCTACGACCTCTTCCATCACCGGGACGTGGCCATCAAGGTCTGCAGCCTGAGGCCTGACATGGAAGAGGACGCCGCCCGGCTGGCGCGCAAGATGTTCTTCAACGAGGCCCACACGGCCGGGGCGCTCGACCATCCGAACATCATCAGGATTCTCGACGCGGGTGAGGAGAACGATGCACCTTACCTGGTCATGGAGTTCGTCGACGGCGCCTCGACCCTCGACTCGTATTGCAAGTCCGAACGCCTGTTGCCGGTGGCGAAAGTCGCCGAGCTCGTCTTCAAGTGCGCAAAGGCGCTCGACTACGCCCACCGGCGCGGCGTCATCCACCGCGACATCAAGCCTTCCAACCTCATGCTGACCGAGGATGGCAACATCAAGATCGGCGATTTCGGCGTGGCGCAGCCCCCTTCGGAAGAGTCGACCTACGTCATGGGCATCATGGGCTCCCCCATGTACATGTCGCCCGAGCAACTTCTCGACGAGCCGCTCACCGGGCGCACGGACCTGTACTCTCTCGGCGCCGTGATGTATGAGATGCTGGTCGGAACCCCTCCCTTCAGCGCGGGGAATTTCACCCAGCTGATCCGCAGAATCGTCGACGAGGACGCGCCATCGCTGGCTACCGTGCGTCCCGACCTGCCGGCAGATGTCGTCAATATCGTCGAGCGGGCGCTGGCGAAAAAACCCGCCGACCGTTTCCAGTCCGGCAGCGACTTCGCGTCGCATCTGGTTGCCGCGTTTCCCTCGCTCTCCGGCGGCACGCCCGCGGAGCCCGATGCCGAGAAGATCTCGATGGCGAGAAAGGTCGCGCTGTTCAATGATTTCTCCGACGAGGAGCTCGAGGAAGTCCTGCGCGTGGGAGATTGGGAAATCTTCGGTCCCGAAGAAATGATCATCAAAGAAGGTCTCGACGACTATTCATTCTGCATTTTGATCACCGGCGACGTGGTCGTCAGAAAGCGCGGTCAGGATCTCACCACGCTCAAAGCGGGTGACTGCTTCGGCGAGATGGGCTATCTCGTGCGCAGCCGCCGTACCGCCAGCATCGTGGCGCTGAACGATGTCCACATTCTGAGGATCAACGAAACTCAGATGGAGCAGGCGCCGGATTCCATCCAGGCCCGATTCAACAGGGTCTTTCTGAAAACCCTGGTGGAGCGCTTGGAGAAAACCAGTGACGATCTCACCGGCCAGGGTTCGAGCCAGGAAAGCGACGCCGGTGAACCTTCTAATCCGAATGTCGACAGCCACGCGCTGCCAACCCATCTGTCCTGAGCGAGTGCAGAGTATGAATGCGAAGCTACACTACCAACCGGTCTCGATGGATCAAAGCCGTCTCACCCACAACGTGCGCGTCGACGCAGACGACCAGGTGCTTTCCAGTATCCGCCGCATTCATTCGGATGCCGAGCAGATATGCAATGACGCCGCCGATATCGAAGACGCGCGATTTCTCGCGCAAAACATCCTGGATACCTGCCGGCGCTTTCTTGCCAATGGAAACCTCGCGCTCACGAGCGTCCCCGCCGGCGAGCGCGCCCAGCCCGACAGTGCCGTGCTCGGCAAGCTCTCGGCGAGGGAGCTGGAAATTTTCAAGCATCTCGCCGAGGGGCGCACCGCCTCGGAGATTGCCGTCACGCTCTCGAGAAGCAGCAAGACCATCAACAATCACCGCACCCGCATTCTCCAGAAGCTCGGCCTGAAGAACGCGGCCGAGCTGGTGCGCCTGGCGCTGCGAAGCGGCCTGGTATCGGTTTAGCCGACCGCGCTCGAGCGACGCTACAACAACGTTCGATTCGGCGACAACATGGGAATGGATAACAGCTACGCGGTTGCCATTTTTGGCATACCGGACTTCGAGCGAGAGATGGTGGAACGGATTTTTTCCGTCTCGCAGTCCCGGGATCACGTTTATCGCATTGTCGATCAGGCCGAGCTCGACACGGCCGAGATTGCCTTGCTCGATAAGTCCGATGCCGACGCTGCGGGCCGCTACGATCAATTCCAGTCGCAGCGTCAGGCCCTCCCCACCGTGCTCGTTGCGAGCAGCGGGGAAAACGGCTGCGAGTACTGGGTCAAGCGACCGTTCACCGTCACGCGCATGCTCGGTGCTTTGGACCGGCTGGTGGAGGAGCAACTCAGCGGCGCCGATCGCCGCTCGGCGCCGGAGGCCCCGACGCGGCTGGACTCGCCTGCGCCGGCCGGCATTAACCCAGGCACGTATACGGCGCTGGTCGTCGACGACAGCCTTCCGGTTCGCCAGCAGGTGAGCGTGGCGCTGCGCCGCGCGAGTATCACGGCCGAGTTTGCCGAAAGCGGCGAACAGGCGCTGCAGCTCATCGCGGCGAGGCGCTACGACATCGTCTTTCTGGACATCGTTCTCCCGGGCAAGGACGGCTACGAGGTGTGCAAGGCGCTGAAAAGCAACGAGAAGACCAGGCAAATTCCGATCGTCATGCTGACGGCGAAGTCGTCTGCCTCTGACAGGGTCAAGGGCGAGGTTGCCGGATGCGACGCTTATCTGACCAAGCCCGTCAGTCTCGAAGCGTTCGACAAGACCCTTTGCGAGTGCCTGGACCCGCCGCCGACGTTTCAATCGAAGTCAGTCGGGGCCTGAGCGCCCCAACCCGGGGCGTCTCCCGCGCGAGGCCCCAGACCGCAAGTGCTTGTCGGGCGGCGCATTTGTCCGCCCGCGTGCCGGCCGCTTCATTTCCCGCGCCTGCGGTCGCATAATCACGGCCGGTACCATGGCGAATCTGAAGCATCCGCTCTACGCCACCTGGCTGAACATGGTCAGGCGCTGCCACGACGACACCAGCCCGGGCTACCGCTGGTACGGCGCACGCGGCATCAGAGTGTGTCCACGCTGGCTCGCGTCCTTCGAGGCTTTCGCCAAGGATGTCGGCGACAGGCCGCCCGGGCACATGCTCGAGCGGCGCGACCTCTACGGCGACTACGCGCCGGGTAACTGTCACTGGGTGGCTTTGCGCAAGCGTCCGCGCAGGGATCCGTTCACGGCTCTCGACGTCAGCTGACGCCGCGCCTCGGCCGCGCTCTTTTGCGATGCAGTTCATCCGCGAATACCAGATTTCCGATCTCGGCATCTGTGATGCCCTGATACGATGCTTCGAGGAGTGCCAGGCGCTCAATGTCGTGCATCGGGGGCGGCTCGGCACGCACGATGTCCGCCCGGAGCTCAAGGACTCCTACGATCTCACCCTGGCGAACATTCCACCGCCGCTTCGCGATGCATACGCGGACGTGTTCGATGCTTACTTCACGGCCCTGGCGGAATTCGCAAACGATTACATGACCACATTCCCGCATCTGCGGTCCCACACGCGCCCCTGCAGCATCAACGAGCCGCCGAATATTCAGCACTATCCACCCGGGGGCGGATTCTTCGAAGAGCATTACGAGAATGCCGGGCCGATGGTGGCCAGGCGGGTGCTCACCTTCCAGACCTATCTGAACGACATCGAGGAAGGCGGCGGCACGCGATTCGTTTACCAGGACCATGTCGCCAAACCGGCGAGGGGCAAGACGGTGCTGTGGCCGGCCGGCTATACCCATGTGCACTGCGGCGTGGTGGCGCCGCGCGAGGACAAGTACATCATCACCGGATGGTGGAGCTACGACGAGCCGTCTGAGCGCCGGATCGCATAGGTCCGCTGGAGCGGCGCGCAATCACCTGGGCTCTACCAAGAGGCAACACATGTTCAAGAATTCTCTGCTGATTGTCGCTCTCTCATTGACCGGAGCGGTGGCAGTGTGGGGCATCGTCGACACCGAGGGGCTGGCGAGCTTTGCTGCGTCGATGGTCGGAATCATGTTCCGAAGCCGCGGCTGGTTCATCATGCTCACGGTGAGCGTCATGTTGATCCTGTGCTTCTGGCTCGCGCTCTCGCGGCATGGTCGGATCAAGCTGGGAAAGGACGACGACGAGCCGGAGTTCTCCACCGTCAGCTGGCTCACCATGTTGTTCGCGGCCGGCATGGGAGTGGGTTTGCTGTTCTTTGCCTCGGCGGAACCGATCTCCCACTACCTGCTCGCCCGCAACTATGTGAGCGACGCCGAGGCTGCCACGAAGGCTTTGTTAGTCACCAACTTCCACTGGGGATTGCACGCCTGGGCGATATACGCGGTCACCGCGCTCACGATCGCTTATTTCGGGTTTCGCAAAGGCTGTCCAAGCCTGATCAGCGCGCCGTTGATATACGTATTCGGGCGAAAACCCTGGACGCGAAGCGTCGGATGGCTGAGCGATCTGCTCGCCATCTATGCCATCGCAATCGGCCTCGGCGGATCGGTCGCGATGGGCGTGTTTCAAGTCCAGAGTGGAGTCGAGTCCCTGTTCGGTCTCGACGAGACCGGGCTTGGACTCGCGCTCGCCATATTCGGCGCGCTCTGCTTGAGCTACGCCGTCCCACTTACGGTCGATCTCGGTCAAGGAATGGCGCGTATGTCGAACACGGCGATGGGAATCGCCCTAGGCCTGTTGATCTTCGTCCTGCTGGCGGGCCCAACGCATTTCCTGATGAACGGGATCGTCGAGGCAATCGGGACCTACTTCTGGACAGTGTTGCCCCAGGGCTTCCGAACCTACACCTTCTTCGACGAGCGCGTGGGCGATCATTTCAGCGCCTGGACACTCACTTATATGGTGTGGTGGCTCGCCTGGGCGCCGTTCGTGGGGGTGTTCATCGCACGCATCTCGAAGGGTCGTACGATTCGCCAGTTCGTGCTCGGCGTCGTCCTCGTGCCCACCGTGTTCTCGATATTCTGGTTCGGCGTATTCGGCGGCATTGGCTTTTTCGAGGCGCTGCGCACGAACAGCCCCATCGTGGATGTGGTCAAGACCAACTTCAATGGCACGACATTTTTTCTGCTCGATGTCCTACCTTTGTCCTATCTGACCACTGCCGCGACCGTTGCGGCCGCCTTCTTGTTCATTATCACCAGCGTAGTAAGCGCAGCCTATGTGCTTGCCATGTTCTCGCTCGGCGGCGATCTCAACCCCGGCACCAGGGTCAAGCTTGCCTGGGGCGCCGTGCTCGGAGCGCTCGGCCTCGTCATGATCCTCTCCAACAGCATCGATGCGGTGCGATCGATCATCGCTCTCGCGGCGATGCCGTTCGTGTTCATCGTGTTACTGTTGACGGTATGTCTGCTCAAGGCGCTCAAGCAGGAGGCAGCGTGATGGACTGGGAAAACCTCGTCGATACGTTGCTGAATGTCATGGTGTTCGCCGTTATCGGCGCGCTCGCATGGTTGTACCTGAGAAAGGAGTCGCCCGAAGGCGGATCTCCCGAGCCTGGCTCTGTCTGCAATGAGGAACCGGATTAGAAGCTCGATGAGGAGATCGATGCGATGGGAAAGCTGGCGCGCCCGGAGAGATTCGAACTCCCGACCACTCTCGTGTCCGAGCTGCGGAGCGTACACGCGGCTGATCGCCTCGATGTACCGGGATGTACGCACGCCGCTCCGGTCCCCTACGACCCAGGTGCGCCAGGAGCGCCCAGCAGCCGGCGTGCACGCTCCAGCCGGGGTGAATGTCAATCACCGCACCGAGCGCGGCACCGTCGATTCCTTCATTCAAGGCATCTGGACTGTCTGCGGTCCAGTTATCGGGTGGAGCTCAGACGTTTGAAAAGCTAAGCTTTTTTCGGGTCTCGCCGATAATTGTCGCTACACTGAATAGCAGGATAAGCCGGCATTACCCAATATCCCGATTCAGCTGCACGGGACGGAATGGCCCACAAGGAGCCAAAAACTCGGGGGAGATGCCGCGTAGACGATGTTGCCACTTTGACTAGGGATGACCAGGCGCACGCCGTGCAAAGCTCCAGTAACACATCCTCCAACGCAGCCACGCCGTCCAGGACGGGGCTATCCGGTGAGCGCCTGTCGAGGGACCGGGCCTTGTTCGACCGGATTGCGTCAGAGTACGCACGGAAGGACCTGCACGGACCCTCACGGACAGCGCGCCAGGCGCGGCTGCAGCGAACCGTCGAGCTCGCAGGGCTCACATCCGAGGCGAGCATTCTCGAGGTCGGATGTGGTGCCGGTTTTGCGGCGCACTATCTCGATGGGCGTTTTGCTACCTACACCGGTATTGACTACTCCGATGAGCTCATCGCCTTTGCATCACACCTGGAGACGGCACCCAACATCGTATTTAAAACCGCTGATCTGTATGAGTGGCAACCCGGCGAAAGCTATGACCTGATCTTCGCCATCGGCGTGCTTCACCACATGCCCGACATTCCCAGAGCCCTCTCTATCATGCGATCCATGCTCAAACCCGGCGGCTATCTCGTGGTGAACGAGCCACAGCCGGCCAACGTCGTTTTTCACTGGCTGCGGAAGATTCGGACAAAGGTCGATCCTTCCTACTCGAGTGATCAGGAGGAGCTCGCGGAGTCCGAGTTGGTGAGCAATTTCGAACATGCCGGATTCGAAGAGGTAAGGACTCGGGCACAGGGATTGCTGTCGACTCCTTTCGCCGAGGTCACTCTCCGACCCAGCGCCCTCACCCAGCCCTTGAGCGCGCTGGCTTGTCGAGTCGATGCCTGGCTGGAGGATCACGTTCAATTTCTCCTCAGGACAATCGCCTGGAACATCATAGTGACCGGGCGCCGCGCCCGGGAGCAGATTTCGCCGCCTCTCGATTCTCGTGCCGAGCCTAACGACACGCATGAGCCGGTACCGGACTCGCATGGGTGACTGAATAAAACTTTTCGTGCTGGAGATGCCGGTGACTGATTCAACGCTCACCTATTCGATCATCGTGCCCTGCTACAACGAAGAAGCGGCCGTTGCCCGAACCATCGATCACCTCCTCGCCAACGAGTCTGACCCATCAACCTTCGAGCTCATCGTAGTCAATGACGGATCCACAGACAGCACGCGCGAAATTCTGGAAGAATACGAAGCGCGATACTCCAATGTTCATCTGTTGCATCACTCGAGTAACCAGGGCTATGGCGCTTCTTTGAAAACGGGCATCCGCAAGGCGCGTGCCGAGTTAATCGCTATCACCGACGCAGACGGCACATATCCAAATGAGCGTCTACCGGAGTTGGTAGCCGCCTGTAAAGAGCACGACATGGTAGTGGGTGCCCGCACTGCAGATGGCGCAGAATATTCGAAGCTCCGTGCCGCTCCAAAATTCTTTCTACAGCGGTGGATGTCCTGGATCGCACGTCAGCATATACCAGATATCAACTCGGGCATGCGAGTTTTCCGCAAATCCATAGCCGAACGGTTCATTGGCATTCTTCCAGACGGATTCAGCTTTACGGTAACCATCACGCTGGCCATGTTGACGAACTATCGCCCGACCCTCTTCGTCCCGATCACGTATCGAAAGCGCATTGGCCAGTCGAAGCTCAGACCGTTTCGGGACACTTTGCGCTTTGTCGCCCTGATCTTGCGAACCGGCACTTACTTTGCACCGCTGCGTGTCTTCTTTCCGTTCGTCGGCTTGCTCTTCCTGATGGTCGTGGTGAGCCTCGTATACGACGTCGTGCATCTTGGGAACCTGACAGATAAGACCGTGCTTCTTTTCCTGTTCGCGCTCAACGCGGGAATGTTCGCTCTGCTGGCAGACATGATTGACAAGAGAAGCATGCGTTAGGGTTGCCCCTGCAAACCGACTGAAACGACGCCGAAGGGCCCATGAGACCCGATATCAAAGCAGGCATCGATCAAGCCATTGATGGCTCATCGAGTTCAGAGGCTCATGGCACGACCGGTCGCGCCTTGAGCCTGGCGCGTGCAATCCCGTACGGCGAAGTCAGCCGTTATTCTCAGCTGGCCGTGCTCAGCGCGGGTATGAACCTTGGTCTGCCCGTCCTTCTGCACGAATCGGGGGGAATTGCCGAACGGACAGCCGTAGCCCTCACGTTGGCTACGGCATTCATCGTGAACTTCATCGCTGCGCGGAGCTACGTATTCAAGGCGAGCGGCGCCTTCACTCCGCAAATGCTTCGATTTGCAGCGGCCAGTGCCGGCTTTCGGATAGCCGAGTACATGGCTTTCCTGTTTCTTCACACATTCTTCGGGTTGTTCTACGTCCTCGCCATTGGCGTCGTCCTGTTGATCAGCTTCGGTGTCAAATTCGTTTTTTATCGGTCCTATGTATTTGCACCAGTCGACAACGGCTGGGCAACCTTGACGGCAACGCAGCTGGTGACACTCCTTGAAACGTGGAGTCAGCCCCCGCGCGCCGCGGCGAAAGCGTTCGTCGCGGCGGATGCGTTATTGTTTGGCGCACTTTTCGCGTACTTCCTGTTCTATCCACATACCGGATTCGAAGGCGTGATACCGGACAATATCGCCCAGACAGCCTACTGGAGTCTGCTGACTCGACCCGAACTCGTGGGCAGTATCGGTTCTTCCTCGCCGAAGGGCGGGCTCATTGTCCTGCTCGGGAGCGCCCATCTCATTTCCTACGAGATTTTTGAAAGCACATGGCCGTTCAAGGCAATGTTGGCAGCATTTTTCGCTGCGACGCTGTTCCTGATTTACAGGATCGCGATGGACTTCGGTGGACCCATCGCCGGATTGCTCGCTGTGCTGGTGGCGATGGGCTCCACTTATCTTCCCCAGACCTTTTATACCGGCTCATCCAATCTGTTCTTCCTGCCACTGGTGTTGCTCGGTCTGTTGCTGTTATCCAAGAGCAGGGACCGACCCGCTGTGATGGTACTCGGTCTGGCCGCGACCATCAGACCGGAGGCGCTGATCATTATTGGCATGGTAGTCGTCCATCGGTATCTGCGCCGGGGCGATTGGCGGAAATCCATCGAATTCTCGGCATACGGCGCCATCGCATTTGTCTTCTTCGTGCTGATGGCTTACTGGAGCCAGGGTTCCTGGGATCGAATCGGCGGTGGTGCAGCAACGGGATATCCTGCATTCGCTTCTCTTCAGACCGTGGAGCACCTCCGCGTCACCGTTGGTCAGTTCTTCTCCGAACGGTTCGTGACGCTGTTGCTTTTACCAGCGGTTTTTTCTTTGATTCGCATGGAGTACGCCCGCGCGTACCTGTACTTCTACGCGATGGCCCTCGCATTCATCTTCCTAGTCATAATCGATTTTTTCGGCATGCACTACAGATATATCGCTGCGGGTCAAGTCATCATATTCGCATTGGGATGCGGTGGGCTGATGCAAATCTACGCCTACATCCGACGACCAAGTCTGTCCATGCCGGGCACCTCGACGATCGTCATGGGCGCGGCCGCTACAGCTGTAGCCGTGGCCGTGGTCTTCTGGTCAACTCGAGATCCCACCACATGCCTTATGCTCCTCGCGTTCCCAACCAGCTATCTGCTTGCCGCAGTAGCGAAACATCGGACAGGCTCTGACCGACTCCTCATCGTGTCCCATATCGCAATCGCACTCTTTGTGGCCGCCGCACCCATCGCCTCGGCGGTCAAAGCGCGACAGGCGTTCGGCACGGCACTGGATACACATCATCCGGCAATTCTGGATGCCCTGGAATTCCTCGGCGATCCCAGAATACCGCCCGGTTCGGCAGTAATCGCGGAGGATGAGCTTCTCAACTACGTGCTCGTCAAGCGTCCGGACTTTTTTTCCGCGGCGCGATCAATCCAGTCCTTCAACGTGATGACGGACACACAAAGAAGGGAGGCCTTGTCTAAGACGCAGTTCCTTTACGTTTCCAAGCGGCAGAATTACGGCTGGAACTACCTTTTTTACTTGCCAAGAGCGACCTGGGTCACGGATCCATTCAGGACAATTGTGCTAGAAATGATTCGAACAAATCAGCCCCGGACCGTCTTTGGATCGACTCTAGAGCCCATTTACAATTCAGATACAAGGTTCATCGCTAGAATCCGCCCCGACTCGGATGGTGAGCCCGGAAGACGGTAATTGACGCTCGATTGGGCGCAATGGCGGCATGTCGCGATGGGATATCGCGAATCGAGTCGCCGAAATCTGACCGATAACGAACATGGCAAGCACGATCCCCTATCAAGGCGACGCCGCAGAAGGCGCCGAATCTAGGCAACAGCCGGAAGCGAAGCAGGTTCCCAGGTCGGGCTTCATGGTCTCGCCTGTCTATGACGGGATCCTGTTCATCGGCGCCCCACTCATCGGCCTTGTTTTCGCGCTCGCCATGCTCGGTGGCCTTCCCTGGGTCATGCGCCCTGCGACCATGTTCGGCAGCAACGAGGCCTTGATCAGCATTTTCATAGGGGTGTGGACGTACGCGCATCTCTGCGCGGTGGTGTTCCGAAGCCACCTCAATCGCGATATCTACTCGCGATTCAAGCTTCGCTTTACGGTCGTGCCGCTGGCTCTTTTCGTCGGAATGCTGCTTTCCGACTGGCTGTTGGTGACCGCAGTCATCATTGCCGTTTTCTGGGATGTGTACCACACGGCCATGCAGAACTTCGGCTTCTGTCGTATCTACGACTCACGCCAAGGGAGTTTCTCGGAAAAGGGTCGCAAGCTCGACATCATGGTCAACCACTTACTCTACGTCGGACCCATCGTCGGCGGATTGAGCTTCGCACCGACGCTCAACGCTCTCGATCAGTACGCCGACGTTGGTTGGTATTTCCCCATTGAATTAGCGGACTTTCTCGTCTTTCTCCAGCCACGCCTGACTCTACTGTTCTTGATCGGCGGCAGCCTGTTTCTGGCGTACTACGTTTACTCGTACTGGCAACTCAGCCAGGAGGGCTACCGCGTCTCCCGTCAGAAGGTGACAATCCTGTTCTCGACCGGAATCACCTCTGTTTGGGCCTGGGGCTTTTTACCACCCTTCTACGCCTTCTTCGTTTCGAACTTCTATCATGCGCTGCAGTACTTCGGTATCGTTTGGGCTATTGAGAATCGAAACATCCGCCGCACCATCGGCCTTTCGAACCTGTCCAGCGGTGCGTGGATTACGTTTGCCGTGTTCTTACTGTCCTTGGTCGCAGCCGGCATCGCCTTCAAGGTCTACGGTACGGGCACGATTCGCTGGTCGTTGGGCATCTTTACCGTCATCTCTCTTATGCACTTCTGGTATGACAGCTTCGTCTGGCAAGCACACAAGATAGCGGCCGCCTGAGACACGACAGGCGGCCAGAGGAGTGTGAGCCCGGCGCTCTGAAATCGGCTCGTTGAAACGCACCCGCCGGATGACGCCGTCGCCTCCCGGACTCCTTTCCATTGAACCCAGAGACCATCTTGGCGTTGAGAAGGAGGTAAGAGAACTCTAAGCCATTGAAACGATGGCGCGCCCGGAGAGATTCGAACTCCCGACCACCTGGTTCGTAGCCAGGTACTCTATCCAACTGAGCTACGGGCGCGCCGAAGGGGTGGGATTATCTGGACGCCCCCGATCCCTGTCAAGGACGCCCCATTTCACAAGGCAAAAGCACCCATTTCTCGGTTGGAAAAATGGGTGCTTTTCGTGTGGCGGAGAGAGAGGGATTCGAACCCTCGATGGGGTATTAGCCCATACTCCCTTAGCAGGGGAGCGCCTTCAGCCGCTCGGCCATCTCTCCGGAAAGACTGGCAAGCATACAGAAGCGCGCGTGCTCAGGCAAAAACGGCAAGCCCGCATCGCGATGACCGAGCGCCATGCGCAATCAGGGAATTCCGCATGCTTCAGGCTTCCTGCTCGCTGGATGGGGGCGCATCGTCTTCGGTTTTTTCCGCCTGAATCTTCTCGTAGATCTCCTCGCGGTGAACCGAGACCTCTTTGGGTGCATTGACGCCGATGCGGACCTGGTTGCCCTTTACTCCGAGCACGGTCACGGTGACGTTATCCCCGATCATGAGCGATTCGCCTACTCGCCGGGTGAGAATCAACATGTCACTTCTCCTTGGCCATCACGTCCCACTCATGCTCCGGGAGGGGCGCATCGTCGGTCGCCCTACCCGGCCTCTTCCATGACAGCGCAAGCAGCGGGGCGCTGGTCCTGACGGGATCCGTCGAGCGCCCGGCACGCCTCCGATGACCGGTGACGCCCGCGCCGGCTGTCCGGCTGGATCCGCATACTTATGCCTATTATCGTACCTTCGCGGCGCGACCTTTAGGATTTAACCGCCTGATTGCGTGGCGGCTGCTCGGCAAGCCCGAAGGCCGCATGCAGGGCTCTCACCCCCAGCTCGAGATACTTCTCGTCGACGACCACCGAAATCTTGATTTCCGAGGTGGAGATCATCTGGATGTTGATGCTTTCGGCAGCAAGCGCCTCGAACATTCGGGCGGCGATGCCGGCATGGGACCTCATTCCGACCCCAACCAGTGAAATCTTAGCAATCCGGTCGTCACCGGTCACTGCCGCCGCATCCAGATTCCGGGCGTGCCGGTCGAGCAGCTCGAAGGCGGCCTGGTAGTCGCGCCGATGAACCGTGAAGGTCATATCGGTGGTGCCGTCCTCGGACACGTTCTGCACGATCATGTCGATGTCGATGTTGGCCTCGGCGATTGGGCCGAGCAGCGCCGCGGCGATCCCCGGACGGTCGGGCACGCCCTTGACGGTCAGCTTGGCCTCGTCCTGGTTGAAGGCCACCCCGGAGATCAATGGCTTTTCCATCGTCGCGTCCTCTGAAGTAATCAGCGTGCCCGGTCCTTCCTCGAAGGAGGACAGAACACGCAGCGTCACGTTGTACTTGCTGGCGAACTCGACGGCGCGAATCTGCAGAACCTTGGCGCCGAGGCTGGCGAGCTCGAGCATTTCCTCGTAAGTCACGGTGTCCATGCGCCGCGCGTCCGGCACGACGCGCGGGTCGGAGGTGTAGACGCCGTCGACATCGGTGTATATCTGACACTCCTCGGCTCCGAGCGCCGCGGCCAGCGCCACAGCGGTGGTATCCGATCCGCCGCGTCCGAGCGTGGTGATGTTGCCGTCCTGATCGATTCCCTGGAATCCGGCCACCACCGCGACCTCGCCCGCGGTGAGCGCTCGCGAGATGGCGTTCACGTCGATCTCCTCGATGCGCGCCCTGGTGTGACTGGTATCGGTGCGGATACGTGCCTGCCCGCCGGTGAACGAGCGCGCCGCGCAGCGCTCGTTTGCGAGACTCATGCACAGCAGCGCAATGCTCACCTGCTCGCCGGTCGCAAGCAGCACATCGAGCTCGCGCCGCGCCGGATGGGCGCTGATCTGGTGCGCCATCTCGAGCAGCCTGTCGGTCTCGCCGCCCATGGCGGAGAGCACCACGACCACCTCGTTGCCCGCTTCGCGGGTCGCTTTGACGCGCCGGGCGACGTGCGCGATGCGATCGAGATCGCCCACCGAGGTGCCGCCGTATTTCTGCACGATCAGCGCCATGACTTGGCTCCGGCGGCCGTCGGGTCGGCCTCAGGCTCCGAGGCGCTCGCGGATCCAGTTGGGCACGGCCTTGATGGCCTGCTCGAGGCGCGCCGGGTCGTTGCCGCCGGCCTGGGCCATGTCGGGACGCCCGCCGCCGCGTCCGCCAACCTGCTGGGCGACGAAATTGGCGAGCGGCCCCGCCTCGATGCGGTCCACGTAGTCGGCGGTGACGCCGGCGACCAGGCTCACCTTGTCGCCGTCGACGCTAGCCAGAACCACGGCGGCCGAGCCCAGCTTGTTCTTGAGCTGATCGACGGTGGCGCGCAGTCCCTTGGCATCGACGCCGTCGACCTGCGCGGCGAGCACCTTGAGGCCGTTGACGTCCACCGCCTGGGCCGCCAGATCCTCGCCCTGGCTCGCCGCCAGACGCGACTTGAGACGCTCGAGATCCTTCTCGAGCTCGCGGCTGTGGCCGACGACCTGCTCCACCTTCTCGACCACCGTCTCGCGGTCCGACCTCACCAGCTCGGCGACGTCGTTCAGCTTCTGCTCCACGCCGCTCAGCCACTCGAGGGCGCCCTCGCCGGTCACCGCCTCGACCCGGCGCACCCCCGCCGCGATGCCGGACTCCGAGGTCAGCTTGAACAGGCCGATGTCGCCGGCGCGCGCGACGTGCGTGCCGCCGCAGAGCTCGGTGGAGTGGTCTCCGATTGAGAGCACGCGAACCGGGTCTTCGTACTTCTCGCCGAACAGCGCCACCGCGCCGCTCTGCATGGCCTCGTCGAGAGGCATCACCCGGGTGAGCGCCTCGTCGTTACCCATGATCCATTCGTTGACGCGGCGCTCGATTTCCCGCAGCTGCTCGGGCCCCACCGGCTCGAAATGGGAGAAGTCGAAACGCAGGCGATCGGCGGCCACCAGCGATCCCTTCTGCTGCACGTGCTCTCCGAGAACCGCGCGCAACGCCGCGTGCAGCAGGTGCGTGGCGGAATGATTTCGCGCGATGGCGCGCCGCGAGTCGGCGTCGACCACGGCCCTCAATCGATCGCCCACGCGCAGCTCGCCGTCGGTCAGCACCCCGATATGCGCCGCGGCGCCGCCCTGACGTCGGGTGTCGTGAACCTCGAAGCGCACGCCGTCGTTCTCGAGCGTGCCGCGATCGCCGATCTGACCGCCGGCTTCGCAGTAGAAGGGCGTGCGGTCGAGAACGACGATTCCGTGGTCCTCGGGCTCCAGGGTCTCCACCGGCTTGCCTTCGCAGAAAAGTGCCAGAACCTCGGCCTCGTCCTGCATGAGGTCGTAACCGGTGAACGTCGACTCCGCCGAAACGTCGAGCTGCTCCGTCGCCGCGGCGCCGAACGTGCTCGCGTCCCGGGCGCGCTTGCGCTGGGCTTCCATGTGCTCGTCGAAGCCCTCGATGTCCACGCCGAGACCGCGCTCGCGCGCGACGTCGGCGGTCAAATCCACCGGAAACCCGAAGGTGTCATAGAGCTTGAAGGCCGTCTCGCCGGGTATGCGGTCGCCGCTCAGCTCATCGATGGCCTGGTCGAGCAGGCGCATGCCCTGGTCGAGCGTCTCGGCGAAGCGCTCCTCCTCCTGGGCGAGGACCTTTTCCACGAGCGCCCGGCGCTCACCGAGCTCGGGATACGCGCCGCCCATCTCCTTCTCGAGCGGCAGCACCAGCCGGTGGAAGAACGGCTCCCTCATGCCGAGCTTGTGGCCGTGGCGGATCGCGCGGCGGATGATCCGCCGCAGCACGTAACCGCGTCCCTCGTTGGAGGGCACCACGCCGTCGGCCACCAGAAAAGCGCAGGACCGGATGTGNNCGGATGTGATCGGCGATCACGCGCAGTGACTTGTCGCCGAGGTCGCTCGACTCGGTGACCTGGGCAGCCGCCTCGATGAGCGTGCGAAACAGATCGATCTCGTAGTTGCTGTGCACGCCCTGGACGACGGCGGCCAGACGCTCGATACCCATGCCCGTGTCCACCGACGGCTTGGGCAGGGGCGTCATGTTGCCGTCGGCATCGCGATTGAACTGCATGAACACCAGATTCCAGAGCTCGATGTAGCGATCGCCGTCCTCGTCGGGGCTGCCCGGGGGACCGCCGGGAACCCCGGGGCCATGATCGTAGAAGACCTCCGAACAGGGCCCGCACGGACCCGTGTCTCCCATGGACCAGAAATTGTCCTTCATGCCGCAGCGGGAGAATCGCTTCGCGTCGACGCCGATCCCCTCGAGCCATATGTCGGCGGCCTCGTCGTCCTCTTCGTAGACGGTGACCCAGAGACGCTCGGGTGGAAAGGCGAATTTCTCCGTCAGCAGCTCCCAGCAGAACTCGATGGCTTCGCGCTTGAAGTAATCGCCGAAGCTGAAGTTGCCGAGCATCTCGAAGAACGTGTGATGGCGCGCGGTGTAACCGACGTTCTCCAGATCGTTGTGCTTGCCGCCCGCGCGTACGCATCGCTGCGCGGTCGTCGCGCGCTTGTAAGCGCGTTTGTCGGTGCCGAGAAACACGTCCTTGAACTGCACCATGCCGGCATTGGTGAACAGCAGAGTCGGATCGTTCGCCGGCACCAGCGAGCTGCTCGGCACGACCTCGTGACCGCGGTCACGAAAGTAGTCGAGGAAGATCCGGCGAAGTTCGTTTGTACTGATCATCTACTCACGCTCGTCCAGCGCGTATCTTATGTGCTCATGCTCGAAGCCGCGTTGCGCGAGAAAGCGCGTCTGCCGCGATCGATCGCGTATGTCCTGCGGCGGATCGGAGCCGAAACGCTTGTGCCGCACGACCGCCGCCCGCTCGCCCCAACGGGATCCATCGCCATCGATGTACTCGCACGCGAGCGCGCTGTCGATACCCCGTTGGCGCAGCTCGTGACGAATCCGCATCGGGCCGTGGCCGCGCGCGATGCGCTGCTCAACGAAAGTCTCCGTGAATCGCCGATCCGAGAGGAGATTCTCGGCCTCCAGCGCGTCCAACGCGTCGTCCACGGCCGGCTCGCCGAAGCCCCGCGCGAGAAGCTTGCGGGTAAGCTCGCCGCGCGAGTGCTCGCGGCGCGCCATCAGGGCAATCGCCTTGTTGCGGACCGATTGACTCGATTCGTTCAGGCCTCCGCTTCCTCGGCCGCTTCCATCTCCTCGGTCTCGTGCGCCGCCCGTGGGGCACGCGCCAGGAGCTTGTCGCGCAGGGCGCGATCGATCTCGGCGGCCGTCTCCGAGTTCTCTTTGAGGAATGCGCGCACGTTGTCGCGGCCCTGGCCGATGCGGTCGCCCTTGTAGCTGTACCAGGCGCCGGATTTCTCGATGAGCCCGTGCTGCACTCCCAGATCGATGAGCTCGCCCTCGCGGGAGATGCCCTCGCCGTAAAGAATGTCGAACTCGACCTTCTTGAACGGCGGTGCGAGCTTGTTCTTGACCACCTTGACGCGGGTCTCGTTGCCGACCACCTCGTCGCCGCGCTTGATGGCGCCGATGCGGCGGATGTCGAGCCGGACCGACGAGTAGAACTTCAGCGCATTGCCCCCGGTGGTGGTCTCGGGGCTGCCGAACATGACGCCGATCTTCATGCGGATCTGATTGATGAAGATCACCAGCGTGTTGGAGCGCTTGATGTTCGCTGTGAGCTTGCGCAGCGCCTGGGACATGAGGCGCGCCTGCAGTCCGACGTGGGAGTCACCCATTTCGCCTTCGAGCTCCGCCTTGGGCGTGAGCGCCGCCACCGAATCGATCACGACCACGTCGACGGCACCCGAACGCACGATCATGTCGGCGATCTCCAGCGCCTGCTCGCCGGTGTCGGGTTGCGACACCAGCAATTCGTCCACGTTGACGCCGATCTTCTCGGCGTACTGGGGATCGAGCGCGTGCTCGGCGTCGATGAAGGCCGCGCTTCCGCCCGCCTTCTGCGCCTGGGCCACGACCTCGAGCGTCAGCGTGGTCTTTCCTGAAGCTTCCGGACCGTAGATTTCGACCACGCGCCCGCGTGGCAAACCACCGACACCCAACGCGACGTCGAGCTGCAGTGAGCCGGTGGACACGACGTCGATGTCGCGCACCACGCTCGCATCACCCATGCGCATAATGGCGCCCTTGCCGAACTGTCGCTCAATCTGCGATAACGCAGCGCCCAGTGCCTTTTTGCGGTTTTCGTCCACGGTTTCTCCTCGTCTGGCGAAGCGGATTGCGCCGAATAGCGAATTATCCCATAGATGCACCGGCCGGCATAGGAGCCTACTGCAACGGCCAGCTGCGCAAGCGCCGATATCGCGCCCCTTCCGGCCGGGTCTCCGACGCGATCAGGTGAAACGCGTCCACGCGCCAGTGCACGGCATCGTGCAGCGATGCCCGCGGCGCTTTCCTGACCTTGCGCGCGACGGTGATGTGGGCCCGGAACGGCCGCGACTCGGGCCGGTGGCCGCACTCCACGAGCGCTGCGGTCAGCGTCGATGCAAGCTCTGCGAGCGCGGCCGGCGTCCGCTCAGGCGCCGACCACAGGACGCGCGGGCGTGGCCAGTAGCCGATGCGCACGAACTCCAGCGTGAAGGCCGGTGCCGACAGAGCGCTCGCCGCGCGCTCGGCGCAGGCGCGAACGCCGCTGTCCACGGCCCCGAGAAAGACCAGCGTCACGTGCAGATTCTCGGCCGGCACGAGGCGCCCGCTGCCGGCGGGCAGGTGCGCCCGCGCCAGCCGCGCCAGCGCGTCGCGCGTTTCGTCGTCGGGCCACAGGGCGAAGAACAGGCGCTGGCGATTCGCCGTCATGGATCGTGCGCCGCCGCTCCGAGCAGATCGAGCACACCCTCGAGGGCCTCGGCCACCGCCCGGCGCCGCACCTGCTCGCGTGTGCCCTGGCAGCGCAGGCAGCGCACGCGGGTCTCGCCGCCGCGGCGCGCCCAGGCGAGACACACCAGGCCCACGGGCTTGGCCGCGCTGCCGCCTGCCGGGCCCGCGACCCCGCTGATGGCGAGGCTCAGCTGGGCGCGGCTCGCGGCGATGGCGCCCTCGGCCATGGCCCGCACGGTCGCCTCGCTGACCGCGCCGTGCTCGGCGAGCGTTTCCGGGTCGACCCGCAGCATGTCCTGCTTGGCCACGTTCGAGTAGGTCACGAAGCCGCGTTCGAACCAGGCGGAGCTCCCCGGCACCGCGGTCACCAGCGCCGA
>JABAOH010083886.1_pt1 | contig 19243 bp, 17 predicted proteins | sample 7062181 | NCBI WGS metagenome assembly JABAOH01 (sample SAMN14538630, study PRJNA623070) | marine sediment metagenome | biome: marine biome [ENVO:00000428]; feature: marine pelagic biome [ENVO:01000023]; material: deep marine sediment [ENVO:00002113]; isolation source: pool of 5 deep marine... | reverse complement strand
CGGGCCGTGGATGCCCTGTTCGACTCCGACAAGGGGATCATCGCGGCGGCGTTGCGGAAGGGTGCCAAGGTCCAGATCACCGGGTTTGGGACGTTCGAGACCCGAAAGCGGGGCGCGCGGATGGGGCGCAATCCGCGGACGGGCGAACGGATCCAGATCCCGGCGTCGGTGTCGCCGGCTTTCCGGCCCGGCAAGGGGTTGAAGGACGGCGTCAAGCCGAGTTTCTGATCCAGCCGGTTGGGGAGGGGGGCCCTAAGCTCAGGAGGGACCTCCTTCCCCGAAACCCTACTCCCTGAACACCCGCACGTTGGCGGGCCGCCCCCGTATCGTCGCTGTCGCCAACCCTTTGATCACGCGATCGGCGACCGAGGCAGCGACCTCCACCGAAGAATGAGTATCTCTGATCTCGATCCGACCGATGCGATCGCCGGTCACCGACGTCTCGCCGGTGATGGCGCCGACCAGATCGGCCGGTCGCACGCCGTCACGCCGACCGACCGCGAAGTAGAGGCGGGTCCAGGCCGGTAGCGGCTGGGCCGGCTTGCTGGGCTCGCGCTCGCGGTAGAGGGCGGTGGCGGCGGCGGCGAGCTGGATCGGGCTGAACTCGTCGAGCAGCGGCTCGAGCAGCATCACGTACGGCTGCAGATCGCGCCGGGCCGCGGCCTCGCGCAGGTGGTCGCGAGTCGCCTGCAATGACTGGAGCGCCTCGGCAGGGACCGCCGTCTTGAGCGGGCTGAGTCGAACGCCCAGGGCGCCGGTCAGCCGCTGCAGGTGCCCAAGCTCTCGGGGCTCGACGAAGGCGACGGCGCGTCCGGCGGCGAAGCACTCCGTAAAGCTGGCCAGGTCCGGCGGCGATCCCCAGCTGATCGACAGCATCTCCGCTTCGCTGCGGGCCTCGCGTCCCCAGATCACCCAGGCCGACGCTTCCGCTTCGGGTTGCCGGCGCGCAGGGAAGCCGCGAACGGTGAGCCGGTCTGCAAGGTCGGCGGCCTCCGCTGCGGAGCGGCAGCGAAGGCGACCGGGTGTGCCGGGTTTGGCTGCGGCGAGGACGCCGGCCAGCGCGGGCATCCAGATGGCACGCGGCGCGCCGCAATACTCCAGCGTCACGCCGGCCAGCGGTTCCACCTCGGCGGGGATGTAGGTGATGCGCCGTGCCCGGCGCGCATGCCGCTCCAGCCAGTCCTCGACTTGGCGGTCGAGCTCCGAGGTGAACACCACACGCTGTGCATCGCGAGGAAGCTGCGCGGTCAGCGTCTCCAGCGCCTCGGCGGCGCCCAGCTCGAGCATCTCGGCGGCGCCGTCGACGACGATCGCCCGGATCCCTTCGAGCTTGATCGCCGAATTCTGCAAAGCGGCGACGAGGGCGCCGGGGCTGGCCACCGCGATTTGAGCGGCCGTGGGCTCTGACGGCCGGACCGCGGTTACCGTCAGTCGAAGCGGTTCGACCAGGCGGTGCACCATCTCGGCGGTGGCGACGGCCCGATCATCGGTGGGACGAAGGATCAGGGCCTGAGTCGCCGACACCGCGGGTTCGAGCCGCGCGGCGAGGCCGAGGGCGTAGGCCAGCGTCTTGCCGCTGCCGGCCGAGGCGATCCCCACCGCCGTCGTGCCGCGGGCGATCACGGGGATGGCGTCGACCTGCAGCGCCGTCGGCCGTTCGTAGCCGAGGGCCTGGACCCGCTGGGCCAGAGGCTCGGGCAGCGCCAGCTCTTGGAAACCGGTCATGGCCGGAAATCTAGCACGATGGGACGGTTTTCCGGAGCAGCTCCGAGGCGTGGGACGAATTACCCTTTGAACGGGGCCGGATGATCGAGGTCGTAGGCGCGGATCGAGATCACGCCGCCCTCGGGTACGCCTAGGTCGGCCAGGGTGCGCGACTCATCGAGCACCTCCTTCTCGAAGTACTCGATGTAGTAGGCGGAGGGGTCGACGTCGTCGTGGCCCAACAGCTTCGGCAACGCCGCCTGCTTGATGGCGGCGACGGAGGTGTGGCGGGCGAACTCCATCTTCCGCTCGCGCCACAGGTCGGGAACGATCACGCGAACCTTCAGCGTCTCTTCCGCCATCGCTCTGCTCGCCTTCCCTGGGCTAGACATGGGGTATCGAGTAAAGGAACCGGAGGGTCTGGTCGGTGACGTCGAAGCCGACGCCGCGGTCGGTCTCGACGTGCACGGTCGTGTGGCCGTGCTCGCGGTAAGCGGCGACCACCGCGACGCCGATCGCGCCGGAGTACTTGAGCCGGTTATCGCCACGCTCTGCCACCTGGAGAGCGGTGTGGTCGCTGTAATACTTCTCGGCCCGCCGGATGACCTCTTCCGGCGAGAGGTGCGTTGAAAGCTCGAACTTCATGGGCGTCTGTCGCTCGTCTTCTTTCGGGGCCGCGGCGAATATCTCGCGCCGCCGGCGGGCCGTCAAGGAAGCACCGTCCCCGCCCGGTCAGATCCGCGAGACCCGCGAGCTGAGCGGCTCGAGGCCTCGTTCACGCACCACGAAATCGTCCTCGATGCGGACGCCCCAGCGTTCGGGCAGGTAGATGCCCGGCTCGATGGTGAAGACCATGCCCGGCTCCAGGACGCGCCGGTTCCCTTCGACCAGGTAGGGAGGCTCGTGCCCGTCCATGCCGAGGCCGTGGCCGAGGCGGTGGGTGAAATACCTGCCGAATCCCGCGTCGTTGATCAGGCGCCGGGCGATGCGATCGAGCTGCTGGCACTCCATCCCCGGCCGGCCCGCCTCGAAGGCGGCCGTCTGCGCTGCGAAAACGATGTTGAAGACCTCGGTGTACTCGGGCGACGGATCGTCTCCGAAGAAGTGCATCCGCGTGATGTCGGAGCGATAGCCGTGCACGTTGCACCCCGCGTCGATCAGCACCGGCATGCCCAGGGCCAGCGGCCGCTCGCCCGGGCCGCCGTGGGGGAGGGCGCTGCCGGGGCCGAACTGGACCAGTCCGCCGCCGCGGGCCCCCTGTGCGGCCATCTCCCGGCTCAAGATTCCGCCGACGTCGCGCTCGCTCAGGCCCGGCTCCAGCGCGGCGAAGGTCGCGGCGATCGAAGTCTCAGTGATCGAGATGGCTCGCCGAATCAGCCTCAGCTCGTCTTCCGACTTGATGATGCGAAGCCGCGTGAACAACGGCTCGCCATCGACCAGCTCCCAGTTGGGCAGCGCCTTCTGCAACCGGCCGCTGACGCCGAAGCGGGCGCTCGGTTCGATGCCGATTCGACCGTGGCCCGAGGCCCAGACGGCGTCCGCCACGAGGCGGTAAGGATCCTCGTGCTCGGCCCAGCCCTGGACCTCGTAGTCCACCCGGATCGCCCGGCGGACACGCTCCACCTCGAAAGCGGGCGCCACGATCACCGGCTTGCCACGGGCTGCGATCGTTAGCGCGATCAAGCGCTCGCTGCGGCCGAAGTCGGCCCCGACGAGGTACTCGAAGTTTGTGGAGGGTTCACAGAACAGCGCGGCCAATCCCTGCTCGGCCATAAGATCGAGCGTCCGGCTCAGTCGCCGCTGATAGACCGACCGGGGCAACCGGTCGATCCCCTGGGCCGCGGCGGCGTCGGTCGCCGGGGCCCGCGTCGTGTGACTTTCGTTGAATCTCGTCATCACGATCCCAGCGCCCGCCGCGCCGGTGGTCTTGAGGAACTCGCGTCGTCTCATGCCAGCCGCCCTGTTGGGAGTTTCGATTCGGCCTACATTATCTCCCGGTTTTCGCTCCTACAACCCTGGACGGGAAACGGCCCATGCGTAGTTCGCTCACGCTGTTGGCCATCGCTACCGCCGCGGTCGCCGTCGGCGTTTGGAGCTGTCGATCGGCGTCGCAACCGGTGGCCGATTTGATCTTGCAGGGAGGCGTGGTGTATACGGTCCAGCCCGAGCTGCCGCGAGCGCAGGCTGTGGCCGTACGTGATGGGCGGATCGTCGCTGTCGGCACACGACGCGACGTGGCGCGTCAGCGTGGGTCGGAGACGCGGGTGATCGAGCTGGATGGGGCCTTCGTCCTGCCGGGCCTGATCGACAACCACACCCACTTCGAGCGGGCCGCCGAGCTGCTGCTGGGAATCAACCTTCTGGATGTCGCCGACTCGGCGACGCTGGCGGACCGAGTTGCGGGTGCACGCGACCGCCTGCCGGCAGGCGCCTGGATCGTAGGCGGCGATTGGGGCGCTTACGAGGAGTGGGCGTTGGGATCGACGGGCCGCGAGGGTCGGGCCGAGGTCTCACGCTTCAAGCCGCACCGCCGGATGATCGATCCGTTGACGCCGCAGACGCCAGTGCTGCTGAGCCGGTGGGACCGAAGCGAATACCTGGCCAACGCGGTGGCGCTGGCCCGGGCCGGGATCGACCGCACGACCGCGGATCCGCCCGGTGGCGCCATCGAGCGCGACGCCCGCACCGGCGAACCGACCGGCATCCTGACGGGCACGGCGGTGGAACGGGTGCGCCGGGTCGTGACGCCGAAATCGTTCGAGCAACGGTTGCTGGAGGCACGCGCCGCCCTCCGACGGCTGGCCGAGAACGGCGTGACCGGCATCCATGACATCACGGGCGACGCGCAGATGGAAGTGTTCCAGCATCTGCGTGATCGCGGCGAACTGAGCGTTCGCGTCTACGCCCGTCCGACGCTGGACAAGTGGGATGAATTGGCGGCGCTCGGTATCCGTTCCGGCTTCGGCGATGAGGTCCTTAAGATCGGAGGCCTGAAGGGGTTCGTCGATGGAATCATGGGGAACTCGAGCGCCCGCTTCCGCGCGCCCTACGATCACCAGCCGGACAACCGCGGCCGCTGGCGGACCATGGTTCTGGAGCCACCGGGGATGGCCGAGCTGATCCGTGCGGCGGACTCGGTCGGGCTGATCCCGCAGGTCCACGCCATCGGCGACCTGGCGGTCGATACGCTGCTCGACTGGTTCGCGATGGCGATCGAGCGGAACGGGCCGCGCGACCGCCGCTTCCGCATGATCCACGCGCAGGTCGTCGAGGACGATGACTTCGCGCGCTTCGGGCACCTCGGCGTGATCGCCGAGGTGCAGCCGTATCACGCGATCGATGACATGCGCTGGATGGAAGAGCGGATCGGCCACGAGCGCTGCCGCGGCGCTTACGCCTTCAAGTCTCTGCTCGACGGTGGCGCCGTCCTCTCCTTCGGCTCCGACTGGCCGGGCACGAACGCGGCCTGGTACCCGGCCAAGCCGCTCCTCGGCATCTATGCCGCCGTCACGCGTCAGACGCTGGACGGGCAGCCGCCGGAGGGGTGGTTCCCCGAGCAGCGCGTCGATGTCGAGACGGCGATCCGGGCCTACACGATCAACAACGCCTTCGCCGCCGGTGAGGAGAACGAGAAGGGGAACATCGAGGTCGGCAAGCTTGCCGACTTCACGATCGTGGACCGGGATCTTTTCGAGATCGAGCCCGCCGAGATCAAAGGCGTCCAGGTGCTCGCCACGATCGTCGGTGGCCGTTTCGTCTACACGGCGCCCGAATTGCAGGGCGCCGAGACCGCGGCCCGGGAAGCCTCGTTACTCCGATGACCGAAGCGGTCCTGGGTCGAAGCGGCGAGCTGCGAAGCTCGCAGGACCTCCCGCGTCCGACTCCGGCGCCCTGGCTTGTCGCGCTGCCCGCCTTCGCGTTCCTGCTGGTTGCGACGGCGATGATGCTTCGTCGGATCGAGCCCTTCGTGAACTGGTACTACCTTTCGGCCTGGTACCCGACGCTTCTTCTGCTCGATTCGGCGGTCGCCGTACGCAGCGGCCGCTACTACTTGATCTCACGCCCTCGCTTCGCCGTGTCGCTGCTCTGCTGGTCGGCTGTGCTCTGGTTCTTCTTCGAGCTGGTCAACTTTCGGGTGGCCAACTGGTACTACGTGTTCTTGCCGCCCGATCGGCCGGTCCGCTGGCTGGGGACCACCGTTTCGTTCATGACGGTGATTCCGGCCATCTTCCTGGCCGAGCGCTGGTTGGCGAGTCGAGGGACTTTCGAGAGCGTACGCGGGTCTGGCTTCACGGTGAGGCGCGCCCACCTGTTCTTGATCTTCGCTGTCGGGGTGAGCTTCGCCGCTCTGAGCCTGGCCTGGCCTCGCGCGTTCTTTCCGTTGATCTGGGGGGCGCTCACTCTGCTGCTGGAACCGTTCAACTACTCGCGCGACCCCGGGCGCTCTCTCCTGGGTGACCTTTCCGCCGGGCGGCCAGCTCGTGCGCTGCGCTTCATCGTGGGTGGGTTGGCGATCGGCTTCATCTGGGAGCTTTACAACATCAGATCGCGGAGCAAGTGGATCTACACCGTGCCCGGGTTCGAGGATCTCAAGCTGTTCGAGATGCCGCTGCTCGGGTTCGGCGGTTTCTCGATCTTCGCTCTCGACTGCTTTGTCGTCTACCAGTCGCTGGTGCTGATGGGCGTGGCCGTGCCGCCCGAGCTGCGTGGCGTCGGGGTTCGCGGGCGGCGCGCGCTGACGGCTGCCGTCCTGGCCGTCGTCTTCTCCTTCGCCGTCCTCGCCGGGATCGACCGCTGGACGACCGACTCGCTGAGGCCGCGCTTCGAGGAGCTGTGGGTCGCGGGCGCCGAAGAGCGACAGCTTCTGGCCGAGAGCTACCGCGACCTGTTCGCCCTCGCCCAGGCACGGCCGGCGGAGGTGGCCCGGGTCGCCGGAGTGGAAGAGGCCGCCGCCGCAGAGTGGGTTGCAGCCGCCCGGCTCGGCACCCTGCGTGGCCTCGGCATGGAGCACGCGCGCCTGCTTTGGAGTCTGGGCGTGAGATCGGTGGCGGAGCTCGCGGCCGCCGACCCCGCAGCGTTGAGCGTGAGGTTGCGAGAGGTGATGACGCGGCCCCGGGCGGCCAGCCCGGCCCGGGTCCGCGTGTGGGTGCGGGCGGCGCGTGAGGCCGCCGGCCGGGTTTGAGCGAGCCGGGGTGCAGCTTTCGCGATCCGCAGCCGGGGATCAGTGAGGTGGCACGAATGGATGAACGTATCCGAGAGGCGTGCGAGCGCTACGTGGGTGACCTGTTCGCGCCTGAGGACGAGCTGTTGAAAGAGCTGCGGCGCGAGATGGAAGCCGCTGGCCTGCCGAAGATCTACATCAGCGCCGAGGAGGGCAGGCTGCTCCAGGTGCTTCTGAGGACGATCGGCGCGCGCCAGGTCGTGGAGTTGGGCACGCTGGGTGGGTACAGCACCATCTGGTTGGCGCGGGCGCTCAGGGACGGGGGTCGGTTGATCACGGTGGAGCGGGAAGAGGATCGGGCGGAGTTGGCACGGCGCTTCATCCGGCGCGCGGGTCTGGAGGATCGGGTAGAGGTCCGTGTCGGAGAGGCGCAGGCGCTGTTGGATTCGCTGGCTGCGGACGGGCCGTTCGACGCGGTCTTCATCGACGCCGACAAGGAGAGCTACCCGCGCTATCTCGAATGGTGTTTGGAGGTCGTGCGCCCCGGCGGCCTGATCATCGGGGACAACGCCTTTCAGGAAGGGGAGGTGGTCGACGAGACGGCCCAGGACGCCGAAGTGCGAGGCATCCGCGAGTTCAATCGGCGGCTGGCGGTCGACCCGCGCCTGACTTCGATCGTGGTCCCGACCCGAGACGGCGTGGCGGTCGCGGTGGTCGATCGTTCGGCACCGCTCGGGGCCGGGTGACGCTGTACTCAGGAGAGCCGATCGTGCGCATCAACTATCACTTGCATAACCAATACTCGAGCGATGGCCGCGGCAGCACCGAGGATGTCGTTCGAACCGCCGTCGATCTCGGCTTCGAGCAGATCTGTTTCACCAATCATGCTGAGGTGCTCAGCGCCGAGCACGGGGATTGGGTGCTCGATCTGGTCGAGGCGCGTGAACGCGTACGAGCAGCTGCAGCACGAGATCGAGCTGCTGCAGCCCGAGTACCCGGAGTTACGCATCCTGCTGGGCGCGGAGCTCGAGTACCGGCCCGAGTGGGTGGAGACCCTGAACGCGCTGGTCGAATCGGTGGACTTCGACCTGGTGATCGGATCGGTGCACGTGGTGGATGGCTACCAGGTGTCGGGCGGCGCCGTTGGGGATTACTTCCGGGACCGTGACATGACCGACGCGTACGGCCGCTACTTCGAGACGGTGGACGAGATGCTCGATTGGGGCGGCTTCGACATCGTCGGGCACCTGGATCTGGTCAAGCGGTTCGGTGTGAAGCATTACGGGCCGTTCGATCCCAAACCGTTCGAGTCACAGGTGAAGAACCTGCTCGAGAAGATGGCGGCCAAGGGCCTGGGCCTCGAAGTCAACACCTCGGGCGTCGTCCAGGCTCCGGCCGAGCCCTACCCCGGTCTCGAGATCCTCAAGCTTGCCAACGCCGCTCAGATCGCCACGGTGACCATCGGGACCGACAGCCACGTTCCCACCAGCTTCGAGCAAGGATGGGAAGTCGGCGAGCTGCTGCTGCGCCGCGCGGGTTTCAACGAGCTTACCCTGTTCAGCCACCGGATACGCAAGAACGTCCCTCTCGCAGACGAGGAGGGTGACGGAGAGTAGCTTCTCTGACCAAGCGCATTATCCTCAGCCTCTCTCTGGATGCGACCGGGCGGCTCCAGCGTCCGGTCAGATTCCTGCCGCCCGAAGGCCGGCACGACCCGCTGCAGGCAGCCACCGCACTGGCCGAGGCGGGAGCGGACGAGCTTCACTTGAAAGCTCCGCGGTCGGCTGCGAAGCCGGTTCGGACTGCGTTGGGTCGCCTCGGATCGATTCCCATCCCGCTCACTGTCGCCGCCGAACCCGAGCGGCCCGGTGATCTCGACGCTCTCCTGGCTGCGGGGGCGACGCGCGTGGCGATCGGCGACGCGGCGCTGCGCGATCCGGATCTCATTCGAGCGGTAGCGAAGCGCTTCGGCTCGGCCGCCGTCGCGGTGAGTGTCCAGGCGCGGATCGAGGACGGCTACGGGCGTGTGGTTCGCGGAGCGGACCGCCGTCCGACCGAGTGGGACGCGGTGGGCTGGGCCCGGGTGATAGCGGCACACGGCGGCGGCGAGCTGATACTCGAATGCCGCGCCTCCGCGGACGAGCCGTTCGCCCTCGAGCTATTGGGCCAGGTGAGTGGAGCGGTCGCCATTCCGGTGGTCGCCGCGGGAAGGGCCCGCGAGGCCGAAGATATCTTCGACGCGCTGATGATCGGCGGTGCCGAGGGCGTGATCGTGGAAGCTTCGGCGCTATCGGGTCGGAACGCCGTGCGGGAGATCAAGCGCTATCTCGCAGATCACGGGCTAGCGGTGCGAGAGGGCTGAGCGAAAGCGCGCGTTTCGTCGTCAGTCCCGGTCGCCGATGTGCCGTTCGAAGAACTCGAGGATCCTCAAGAGCCGGTCGATCCTCAACTTGGGCTCGCCGGTTCGTGAGAGGTCGTGGCCTTCACGCGGGTACCGCACGTACTCCACCGGCTTCTTGAGCACGGCGAGCGTGCGGTAAAGCATCTCCGACTGGGATACCCCTGTACGCAAATCGCGATCGGAGTGCATGATCAGCAGCGGAGTCTGAATCTGGTGGGCGTAGGTGATCGGCGACTGCGCGCGTAGCGTCTCGAAGTCCTCCCAGGGATAGGCGTCGAACTCGTAGGGGATCAGCCGCCAGGCGTTCCCTTCGCCGAAGAAGGTGGCGAGGTCGTAGACGCCCCGCTGGGCGATGGCCGCCTTGAAGCGATGGTCGTGCCCCACCAGATAGGCGGTGAGATAACCCGCATAGCTACCGCCCGTCACGACCATGCGGTCCGCGTCTACCGCCCCGCGCCCCACCACGGTGTCCACGGCGGTGAGCACGTCGCGCATCGGCCCGTCGCCCCAGTCGCGTTGAATTGAGTACTTGAACTGATAGCCGTACCCGTCGCTGCCTCGAGGGTTGGTATAGAGAACGGTGTAGCCGTGGGCGGCGAGGAACTGAAACTCGAGCCACATCGTGCGCTCGCCGGGGCCCCACATGGCGTGCGGGCCTCCATGGATCTCGACGGCGAGCGGATACTTGCGGCCCGGCTGGTAACCGACGGGCTCGATCAACCAGCCCTCGATCCTGCGGCCGTCGAAGCTGGGGTAGTGGAAGCTGCGGTGGGGCTGGAGCTGGACCGCTTGCAGCCAATCGGCGTTCAGGGCGCTGATCCGCCGCTCACCTGCCCCGTCCGCGTCGGCGACGTAGACCTCTGACGGATTCGCCGGCTCGGTGATCACGTAGGCGATGCGGTCGCGGCGGAGATCGAAGCTCAAGGCGCCGCGCTCTCCCGACACGAGCTGGCGGATCTGACCGTCTTGCAAGCGTGCCCGATAGATCGGGACGGTGCCGTGGACGGCGGCGGAGAAGTAGATGGTCTGACCGTCTTGCGACCAGCGGAAGCCCCGGGCGCTGCGATCCAGGGCTTGATTGGGCCAGACGATCGAGCGATCGCCCGGCTCCTCACCGATCCCTATTACACCGATTACACCGACCAGCGTGTTCGATGCCGACGGCTCCGTCGTGTCACGCGCGGTGAACGCGATGTGGCCGCCGGCCGGCGACCAGGCGGGATTCGAGACGGAGTAACCGGGGACATTGACCTTTCTCCAGACCTCGGTAGCGAGATCGAGAATATACAGGTCTCGCTTCACCGCGTAGTCGGGATGGTAACCCTCGGTGATCGCCGCGGTGAAGACCACGCGCCGGCCGTCAGGTGCGAAGCTGGCGTCTTCGAAATCGAAGGCGCCGCGAGTGACGCGCCGGACTTCGTCGCTCTCGAGATCGAGAAGGAAGAGGTGAGACCACTCTTCGCGTGGTTGCAGCTGGCGCTCGCCCTGAAAGTTGAGGCGGGTGATCACCGCGGGCTCGTTCTGCTCGGCGTTTTGGGCCAGCCAGTTTCGGATGGCGCTCAGCGACCCGTACATGGCACCAGCGTCAGCGGCGCCCGAGCCGCTCAGACTGGCCTGTGCCAGCGTCCCGGCCTCGTCCCGCTCCAGCTCGCCGGTCGTCAGAGCGGAGCTCAGAAGGATCCGCCGGCCCTCGGGCGACCAGACCGGGTCCGTGGCTCCACGCTCGATCCGGGTGAGCTGTCGCGCCTCGCCGCCGTCGACTCGAATGAGGAAGATCTGCGAGCGCTCTCCCGCCCGGTCCGATACGAAGGCGACCCTCGAGCCGTCGGGAGACCACGCCGGTGCGCGATCACGCACCTTGCCGCGGGTGAGCTGGCGCCGCGTGGCGCCGTCGAGATCGGCGATCCAGATATGGCTGTAGTAGGCGTTGTCGGCGGAGTCGATCTGCGTCACCGTGTACGCGAGCCAACGGGCGTCGGGAGAGAGGGCGACATCGGAGGCGGTCTGTAGGCGGTAAAGATCGTTCGCCCTGATCGGCCGTTTGTCCTGGGCTGCGGTCGTGGCGACGGAGCCGAGGATGACCATCACGGCCAGGGCGAGCTCGAGAACACTTGAAGCGCCCAGGGGGCGCCAGGAAGGTCCCGACATCTGTCTTTCTGCGTTTTGGCATTCGCTCGGCTGGCCACGCCGTGAAGCCGGCGGGTCAGCGCGAGTCAGTCCACTCAACCCGGGGGTGGCTCGAGAGTCGGGCCTCGTTGAGCGAGCAGGCTATGCAACCGGACAGTAGACGTTCAGGTGACCGCAGCGGCTGCAGTGCCAGCCGACCCACTCGGGCGGCAAAGCGGCGTCGCTTTGCCGCAGAGATCGAAAGCGCAGGTGGTGGCCGCTTCGACCGAGCACGGCATGGCAGCCGGGTAGCTGGCANNGGGTAGAGCCAATCTCGCAGCGATACGGTCCGTTGGTTCACGCGATGCCTGATCATACTCGGCTAATGTAAACGGGCCAGCGCGGCCACAAAAGGCCGGAACGCCAAAAGGGCTCGGCCCGGCGGNNTAATGTAAACGGGCCAGCGCGGCCACAAAAGGCCGGAACGCCAAAAGGGCTCGGCCCGGCGGCGTATTCTTCTACTCTCCGATGATCTTGAGGACCACCCGCTTCGGCCGCTGGCCGTCCCATTCACCGTAGAAGACTCGCTGCCAGGGGCCGAGGTCCAGCTTTCCGTTCGTCACCGGGATGATCACCTCGTGCCCGATCGTCAGGTTGCGCAGGTGGGCCGCGCCGTTGTCCTCACCGGTTCGGTTGTGCAGATAGTCGTCGCCGCGTGCCGGGTGTCGCTTCCAGGGCGCCAGGTCGCCTTCCAGCCAGTCGAGGATGTCCTTGTGCAATCCGGACTCGTTGTCGTTGACGAAGACCGACGCCGTGATATGCATCGCGCTCACCAGGCACAAGCCCTCCTGGATCCCGCTCTTCTCGACGCCCGTCTCGACCCACGGTGTGATGTGGATGATCTCCTGGGGCTTCTCGGTGTTGAACGTCTTGTACTCGGTGTGCGATTTCATCGGACGGCCTCGCTATGAACCCTCGGTCCAGACGCCGTGTTTGCGAAGGAACTGTTCTGCTTCGTCGCGGTTGCCCGGTAAGGCGCGGCCGTGATCCATATATTCGCTGCGGGAGGCCGTGACCTCCGGGGTATAGGCGTTGAGGAAACGACGATAAAACTCGATCGCTTGCTCGGTGCGTCCCAGCACCTCGCAGGCGCGAGCGGCGGCTGTGAGCGCCAAGAGGTGGTCGGGCACCTGGGCCATCATCGTGTCGGCTTGCGCGAGCGCGTCTTCCGGCCGGCCGGCGGCGAGGCTGAGGAGGGCGATGTGGTAGCGCGCGTCGAGGCTCAGTGAGTCGAGGCGCTGATACGCCATCAACGCCATCGGTATGTACTGGCGGGCGGTGATGCTGTCACCGGTCTCGTAGGCGGTCATGGCGTCATTGAACAGCAGATCCGCCGCCTGCAGCGGCGTGGCCGCCGGAGCGCCGCCGATCGCGGGCACCCCGACTTCGCTGATCCCGATGGGTTGACTGGGCAGCGACGACTCGCTCGAGCCGCGGCCGCCGTAGTAGATCAGCGCGTAGACGGCGGCGATGGCGATGACGGCGAGGCCGAAGGCGCGTAGGCCGATGAGGCCCCGCAGCGGGCCGTTCTTCTTGGCTTCGCCCCCGGCGAGCGAGGCTCCGCACCGGCGGCAGAACCGGTCGCTATAGTCTCTGGCGGCGCCGCAGCTCGGGCAGCTGAGCCGCTGCGCGCCGGGTTTGTCTTCTTTCTTCTTGCTCATGAGGGACCGGCCGTAAGCGCGAGTGGTTGCGTATTGTCTCGACGCGGCGATAATCTACGCGGCGTCAGGGCTCGGGGAAGGTTAACTCCCGCGAGCGCAGTGGCAAACATCTAGCTGCAACGCAGCTTTGTCCGAATTCGGCAAGTACTTCCTTCCGGGCCCCACCGAGGTGCGGCCCGAGATCCTGCAGGCGATGGTTCGGCCGGTGATCGGCCATCGCGGCGCCGAGATGGAGTCGCTGATGAAGCGAGTGGCGCCGCGGTTGCGCCAGGTGTTCCGGACCGAGCGCCCCGTGTACGTATCCACGTCATCGGCGACAGGCCTGATGGAGGCGGCGATCCGCAACTGTGTGCCGGGCCGGGTGCTGTCGCTGGTGTGTGGGGCCTTCAGCGAACGATTCTACAAGATCGCCCGAGCCTGCGCCAAGGCAGCGGACCGGCTCGACGTCGAGCTGGGGCAGTCGAACGAGGCCGATCGGCTGGCGGAGGTGGTAGCGGACGGTCGGTACGACGCCGTCACGGTCGTGCACTCGGAGACCTCTACGGGGGTGCTGAATCCCGTCGCCGAGATCGCCGCTCTCCTACGCGAGGTCGCCCCGGACACCCTGCTCCTGGTCGACGGTGTGACGTCGGTCGGCGCGACGCCCGTGGAGGTCGATGCCTGGGGACTCGATTTCACGCTCACCGGCTCGCAGAAGGCACTCGCGCTGCCGCCGGGCCTGGCGTTCGGCGTGGCGTCGCAGCGGGCGTTCGATCGGTCGCGTACGGTATCGGGGCCCGGGCTCTACTTCAGCTTCGAGGCCTTCGAGAAATCGGTGGAGAAGAACCAGACGGCCAACACGCCGGCGATCTCGCTGCTGTACGCGCTGGACACGCAGCTCGAACGGATCGAAGCGGAAGGGCTCGAGGCGCGTTGGGCCCGGCATCGGGCGATGGCGGAGCGCACCTGGGCTTGGGTGGATGAGCTGCGCGATCGTCACGACATCGATATCCATGTGCTGGCTAGGGAGGGCCGAAGGTCGCCGAGCGTGACGTGTGTGTCGACGCCGGAACGGGTGAGCGGGGTGGAGGTGACGCGCCGCATGGCCGAGCTGGGGTACACGATCGCTTCGGGATACGGCGCGCTGCGCGAGTCCAGCTTCCGAATCGGCCACATGGGGGACCATACCGTGAGCGAGCTGGACGCATTGCTGGAGCGATTGACAGGCGTGATCAAACAACTAAGGGATCGAGGTTAACATGAACGAGCCGCGCATCCGGATGCGGGTGTTGTTGGCGGATGACATCGCCGCAGAGGGGATCGAGGTCCTAAAGCGGACCCCGGGGCTGGCGGTGGATGCGCGTGGGGGGATCGGGGCGGAGGAGCTGCGCTCGATCATCGAGGCGTACGACGCGCTTATCGTACGCAGCCGCACCCAGGTGACGGCCGAGGTCATCGAGGCCGGCAAAAAGCTGAAGGTGCTGGGGCGGGCCGGCGTCGGCGTAGACAACATCGACCTCGACTACGCCACGCGCCGAGGCATCGTGGTCCTCAACGCGCCGGGCGGCAACGTGGTGTCGGCGGCGGAGCACACGTTCGCGCTGCTGCTGGCGCTGGTGCGCCACATCGCTCGGGCCGACGCATCGCTGCGCAGCGGAAAGTGGGAGCGTAGCCGTTTCAAGGGGGTCGAGCTGCACGGCAAGACGCTCGGCCTCGCCGGCGCCGGTCGCATCGGCACCGAGGTAGCGCAGCGCGGCCGGGCTTTCGGGATGCGGGTGATCGGTTACGACCCTTATCTGTCACGCGAGCGGGCCGAGCGGGCGGGAATCGAGCTGGTGACGCTGCCGGACCTGCTGGAGGAAGCCGACGTCGTTTCGGTGCACACGCCGCTCACCGAGGAGACCCGCGGGCTGATCGGTGCTGAAGAGTTGGCCTTGATGAAGCCCACCGCCTACATCGTCAACGCAGCGCGTGGCGGCGTCGTCGACGAGGTGGCGCTGGCGAAAGCACTCGAAGAAGGGAGGCTGGCTGGTGCTGCTCTCGACGTCTTCGAGCAAGAGCCGGTGCGTCCCGACCATCCGCTGCTCAAGCTGGAAAACGTCGTGGTCATCCCCCACCTGGGGGGCGCGACGCGGGAGGCGCAGAAGAGCGTCGGGATCGAGATCTGCGAGGCGGTCCGCGACGCGCTGATCTTCGGCGACTACCGATCCGCCGTGAACGTGCCAGAGCTGGCGGTGCGACGTCACGCCGAGCTCGTCCCGCTCATCGACCTGGCCAACCGCCTGGGGCGGCTGCTCTGCGGCCTCACACGGGGCAGCTACCGAGTGCTCGAGGTGCGCTACTCCGGTGCCCACGAGCAATCGCTGCGCGTGCTGACCGCGGCCGCCGTACAGGGTCTGTTGTGCGACATCGTCGACGGCCCGCTCACCTTGGTCAACGCGTTGCACGTCGCGGCGGAGCGCGGCCTATCGGTCAGCCGGGTCTGGCTGGGGTCGGAGCCCGGCGCCGGCGAGAAGCTCGACTTGCGTATGCAAACGGCCGATGACTCGCTGCGCGTCTCGGGAGTCGTCTTGGGCGGTCGTCATCCCCGGATCACCCGCATCGGCGACTACCACATCGACGTTCAGCCGCGTGGGACGATCCTGGTCATGCGCAACCGTGACGTGCCCGGTGTGATCGGCAAGGTCGGAAGTCTGCTGGGTGACGCCGGCGTGAACATCGCCGAGTACCATCAGGCGCGGTTGCAGGCGGGCGGTGAGGCCATGGCGGCGATCGCCGTGGACGGCGTCGTCGACCGCTCGGTCATCCAGGAGCTGGCGTCGCTGCCCGAGGTGAGCGGTGTGTGGCAGGTGCAGTTGCCGGAACCTGCCGAGGCCGCCCCGGCGCCGGAGTCGGCCGAGGAGGCTCTGGAACGGCGCGGCTAAGCCGAGGGGTTAATCCGCCGCCCCGGCCCTACCGGGTCCCTACTTCTCGGCCGCGCCGTGGCGCGCGAGGATCTCCACGGTCCTGTCGATGGGCAACGCATCGGCCGTGCCCCGGTGGCCCTTCACCGTCACCGCTTTGAACAGCGAGTTGTAGATCGCTTCCTCCGTCGCCTCGACCACGGCCTGAAACAGCGGTGACATCCCATCGTTCGGCAGGTCGGCGACGGTCCGCGGCTTCCTCTCACCCGGCGCGCGCCTCACCGACTCGGCGGTCGAAAACGCGATGACGTAGTCGCCGCTGCCGTTGGTGCTCGGTGACCCGGTGCGCGACAGCCCATGCGCGGCGCGTAGAGCGAGGCGCTCGAGGTTGCGCGGCGCGAGGGGAGCGTCGGTGGCCACGACCATCATGATCGACCCGTCGCCCGGGTCGGCTGCGCCGCCCTCCTCGGTCGGCTCGACGTAGCGGCGGAAGATGTAACGGCCCAGCTCCACACCCACCGGCGCGCCCGCGATCTGCAGCGTTCCGCCGAAGTTGGACTGAACGAGCACCCCGACCCGCCAGCCGCCCAGCTCGTCCGGCACCACGCGCGACGCGGTCCCGATGCCGCCCTTCCAGCCGTAGGCCATTGTCCCGGTCCCGGCACCCACCGCCCCTTCTTCCACCGGCCCGGAACGGGCCGACTCCAGGGCGCGCACGACGTGCTCCGCTCGTACGGGCCGTGCGCGGATGTCGTTTAGGAAGCCGTCGTTCGTTTCACCGACGACCGGGTTGATGGAGCGAACGCCCTCCATCCCGGGCTGGGCGAGCAGATGCGCCACGAGGGCGTCGGCGACGTTCCAGACGCAAAGCGTGCAGGTCAGGGCGATCGGGGTCTCCAGCTCGCCCAGCTCACCGACCTGGCTCAGACCCAACAGCTTGCCGAAGCCGTTGATCACGACGATGGCGGCGGGCACGCGCTCCTGATAGACGTTGCCCCCGTGCGGCAAGATCACAGTCACACCCGTGCGGATCGAGTCGCCCTCCCACACGGTGGCGTGGCCCACCCGTACCCCTGCGACGTCGGTGATCGCGTTGAATGGGCCGGGCGCGAAGATGCCCGGGGCGATACCCAGATCGCGCGCGCGGGGCCGGTTCTCCTGGGCATTCGTGTCCATGGGCATGAGCAAGAGAGTGGAGATGGAGAGTGTGCCGGCCACGGCCAGGCGCGTGCGGCTCGAACGTCGGTTCATGATCTGCCGTTCGTGGGAGGTTCTCGGTACCGGCGTTGGGCCGGTTACCGACCGACGTGGCGGGCCCGGACCCCGATAGCCACGTCCGGTTTCTTGGTGATGATGCCGTCGACGCCCCAGCCGAGCAAGCGATCCATGTCCGCTTCTTGGTCGACGGTCCAGACGTGGACGCGCATCCCCAACCGGTGCGCACGTTCTACCAGCCGCGGCGTCACGACCCGGAGGCCCCAGTGACGCTCGGGGATCTGGAGCGCGTCCTGCCGCCGAGGCCAAAGTCGGTCCAGCCGGGTCCAGTGCAGGAAGATGAAGGGCAGGGCCTGGTCCATCGTGATGCTGCGAGGCCCGGCATAGCCGCGAAGCGCCGGCCCCCGCTGCCACGAGTACCAGGACGCCAGCAGAACCCGGTCGCCGGCGCCGAAGTCGTCGATGAGCCGGCGCGTGGGCCGGGCGGCGCGGCGTTCCTTGATGTCGAGGTTGAAGCGGGTTTGGGGAAAGGCTGCGAGCGCCTCGGCCAGCGTCAGCAGTCGGTGTCCCTTGCCACGATACGGATAGCTGGAGCCGCCGTCCGCCGACCAGAGGTAGCCGGCGTCGAATCCACGCAGCTCGTCCAGCGTGTAACGGTTGAGCGGCCCCTGGCCGTTCGTATTCTCCGAGAGGTCGCCCGAATGGTGAAGTACGGGGTGGCCGTCGCGGGACAGGTGGACGTCGGCTTCGATGGCGTCAGCGCCCTGTTCGAGTGCCAGCCGCAGGGCATCGAGGGTGTGCTCGGGCGCGTACCCCGAGGCGCCCCGGTGTGCCAGCACCATCGGCTCCCCGGTGAAATACGGGTGCTCTCTCAAGCGTGACTCGGGCACAAGACCTCGGCGGTGCCGCGGCACCCCACGGGGTGGCGGGGCGCGGCGGACCTCAGTACTTGGGCAACGNNAAGCCCGCCTCTTGCAACAGGCGCACCGCGTGGGCGCTGCGCACGCCGCTCCGGCACATCACCACGATCTCCTCGGCGCTGTCGAGACTGTTCATCCGAGACGGGAAGCTCCCGAGCGGGATGAGATTGGCCTCGTCCAGTTTGCAGATATCCCATTCGTGTGGTTCGCGCACGTCGATGATACGAACTTGCTGTCCGGCATCCAGACGTGCCTTCAGCTCGGTCGCCGTGATCGCCGGCACGCCACTCCGCAGCCGCCGCTCCTCGGCCTCCGCCTGCCGGACGCCGCAGAATTCTTCGTAGTCGATCAGCTCGCGGATGGTCGGCGTCGGACCGCAGATCGGACACTCCGGATCCTTTCGCAGCCGTAACTCGCGGAAGCGCAACCGCAGCGCGTCGAACAACAGCAGACGCCCGATCAACGGCTCGCCCGCACCGAGGATCAACTTGATCGTCTCGTTGGCCTGCAAGGCGCCGACGATGCCTGGCAGCACACCCAGCACGCCGCCTTCGGCACACGAGGGGACCAGCCCCGGCGGGGGCGGCTCACGAAACAGGCAGCGGTAGCAGGGCCCCTCCCGGGCGTAGAACACCGATGCCTGACCCTCGAACCGAAAGATCGAGCCGTAGACGTTGGGCTTGCCCAACAACACGCAGGCGTCGTTGACCAGATAGCGGGTCGGGAAGTTGTCGGTGCCGTCGACGACGATGTCGTAGCCATCGAGGATCGCCAACGCGTTCTCCGAGTTGAGACGCGCATCGTGCGTCTCGATCTCGATCTCGGGGTTGAGGTCGAGCAGCCGCTCGCGTGCCGACTCGAGCTTCGAGCGGCCGACGGCCGCCGTCCCATGGACGATCTGCCGCTGCAAGTTGCTGTACTCGACGACATCGAAGTCGACGATCCCGATCGTGCCGACGCCGGCCGCCGCCAGATAGAGCGACGCCGGCGAGCCCAGGCCGCCGGCCCCGATCAGCAGCACGCGCGCCTGCTTCAGCTTCTTCTGGCCCTCCAGCCCGACCTCCGGCATGATGATGTGCCGGGCGTAACGGCGCATCTCGTCGGGTGACAACTCCACCGCTTCGGCTCCGTGG
>JABAOH010009024.1_pt1 | contig 19251 bp, 20 predicted proteins | sample 7062181 | NCBI WGS metagenome assembly JABAOH01 (sample SAMN14538630, study PRJNA623070) | marine sediment metagenome | biome: marine biome [ENVO:00000428]; feature: marine pelagic biome [ENVO:01000023]; material: deep marine sediment [ENVO:00002113]; isolation source: pool of 5 deep marine... | reverse complement strand
CTGGAAACCCTAATAGCGAAGAGCCAAGATCCAACCATTAAAGAGCGATGCCAAGAAATCTTGAAGCGCTGGACTGATGTGCCCTTACCGTGACCTTGCTATATCTTTTCAACAGTTATTCTCGTTCCACTCTTCACGTGCCGGAACAACTCCAGATTCTCTGTTACTTTTCCGACGATGTTTACAGGGCTATAGGGCTGAGTCTCACCATAGAATACACATAAGGCATTGCCCATAGGCCAAAAGGCAATCGTGCCCCGCTCCACCGTGGGTTGAGCCTTCTCTTCCCCGAGCTTCACGGGAATCTCGAAGTACACTTCCTCCATCCACAGGGCTGCACGACCTTCGAGCGGCAGCTTCTTGACGATGGCATCCACCGTCCTTGGAGCCAAGTAACGAACGAGTTCTCCCTGGCTACTGCCCAATCCCTCAATTTTAAATCGGATTCGTATACGAGATATACTTTCTTCTTCCATATCGAGATCAGCCCTGACGAGTCTTCAGAAAACGACGTTCTAGAACGTCTTTCAAAGCAGGCTTGCTGACTTCTTCAAGTTCATAGGTGACTCTCACGGCAGGTTTGTTGACACGTATCATACGCCGCAAGTCTACGGGGGTACCTATAACCACAACATCACAGGGAGTTGCGTTGATTGTCTTCTCCAGTTCTGCTATCTGCTTTCTGTCATACCCCATAGCCGGCAGAATCGTGCCCAAATGAGAGTAATTGGTGAACATGTCCTTTATCGAGCCGACGGCGTATGGACGTGGATCAACTATCTCGTTCGCGCCCAGTCTCTTGGAGACGATTGTTCCCGCGCCATATGGCATGTTGCCGTGTGTCAGCGTCGGGCCATCCTCAATTACTAGCGCCCGTTTCCCTCTGATGAGATCTGGATCGTCCACAGTTATTTGCGAAGCCGCTTCGATAATAATTGCGTCTGGATTTATCGATCGCACGTTTTTTCGAACGATTTCGATTTTCGAAAGGTCAGCAGTGTCTACCTTGTTGATGACGACTATGTCAGCCATCCTTAGATTTGCTTCTCCGGGGTGATAGGTCAGCTCGTGCCCCGCTCTGTGGGGGTCTGCAACCACAATATGCAAATCTGATACGTAGAAGGGTAGGTCGTTATTTCCTCCGTCCCAAACAAGTATGTCAGCCTCGTTCTCTGCCGCTCTCAGGATTTTTTCGTAGTCTACACCCGCGTAGACTACAACCCCATTGTTGATATGGGGCTCGTACTCTTCCCGTTCTTCAATGGTGCAGTGGTATTTTTCAAAGTCTTCATAGGAAGCGAATCGTTGGCATGTTTGGTGACGCAAGTCGCCGTAGGGCATCGGATGTCTTACAATAACCACGCTCAAGCCCTTCGCCTTCAAGATTTTTGAGACCTTTCTCGAAGTCTGACTCTTACCTGCCCCAGTTCTGACAGCACACACTGAAACCACCGGGACGTCGGCTCTCAGCATAGTGGATGAAGGGCCCATAAGCCTGAAATCGGCTCCACTGGCCAGCACTATTGACGCTTTGTGCATGACATATTCGTGTGAGACATCACTGTAGGCGAAGACCACCTGATCTATATCGTATTCGTCAATGAGGGATGGGAGTCTTTCTTCTGAATAGATAGGAATTCCCTCAGGATAGTTGGAACCAGCCAATTCGGCTGGATATATTCGCTTTTCTATGCCCGGGATCTGGGTGGCGGTGAAGGCTACGACTTCGTATTTCTTTCTGTATCGGAAGTAAACGTTGAAGTTGTGGAAGTCCCTTCCAGCCGCACCCATTATAACAACTTTTAGTCTTTTGTCACTGACCGATGACTTCTTAGTCAAGGTTCGTCACCTTCTGAACGACGCTAATTCTTTGAATGCCTTCTTTGAAAATCTTTCCGCTATGCTATATATGCCTGCCTTGCTATCTCAGGCTTTCCGATATCTCCTTGGGAGTTTGACAGTCCCTTTCCCGTTGTCACCCTTGATCTTCGTTGCTTTCCATGCTACCACTTATTTCATCTTGAAAGAGTGGAGTATGCTTCAATACGCCTAATTTTCGTGCATGCACACGAAGGCTATTTTCTCATTGTAATGTAAGCCTTCATAGCGGCTGCAGACGCGTGCGCCACAGTCTCAGCTATGTTCATTGGCTGCTGCACCGCTCCAGCCACAAATATTCCTTCTGCGGGCGTTCCCGTTGTCCCTAATATTGGATTCAACTCTTTGAAAAAACCGTCAACGTCCAAGGGAACCTTCAATTTCTGCTGAAGACCAACTTGAGGCTCCAGTCCAACTTCTAAAACGACCAGGTCTGCAGTGATGGAAAGTAGCTTGGAGGTTGCTTGATCGTAAACTTCTATGCTTAGCGACTTATCCAGAAGCTCTCGAACTTCCGATGGTTCGCCGTGAATGAAAACAACACCAGACTCCCTGACGTTTCGATAAAACTCCTCGGCTTTTCGACCCACTGTTCGCATGTCAGTGTAGCAGATGTAAGCCTCTACCTCGTCTCCGTATTGATTCTTCAAGATATAGGCATGTTTCAGAGCGTCTAAACATCCAACTCTGCAGCAATACTCATTATTATGCTCTTCCCGTGAACCCACGCACAAAACGTAAACGGCACTCTTCGGCCTTTTCTTCTCGCTGATTGTTAGAATTTTTCCTCCGGTAGGCCCATTTGGGCTGCACAACCGTTCGTATTCCATTCCAGATATGACATTTCGATAGAAGCCGTACTTGTATTGTCCAGCTTTTCTCGCGTCGTACGGTTTGAAGCCTGTTGCAGCGATTATGGCGTCAACATCAACTTGTTCCAGTTCTGATTTCTCTTCATAAACGATGGCGCCTTCTGGGCAAGCATCTCTGCAAGCTTGGCATGAGCCGCCTTTAAAGTGTAGGCAGGTTTCCTTGTCGATCAGGTATTTGTTTGGAAATGGGTATGGATGTGACAGGTAGATGGCCTTCCTCGGTTCAAGGTTCATTTCGTATTCTCTAGAAACGTTGACTGGACAAACTTTTGCGCATTCACCGCAGAGGGTGCATTTCTCCTTATCCACGCATCTAGCTTTCTTCAATACGTTGACCTTGAAGTTGCCCTTAGACCCTGAGATGTCCTCTAGTTCTGAGTGCGAAAGAACCGTAATTCTCGGATGATCAATGACGTTTTGAATCATTGGTTTTACAAGTTCTTCGGCGTTTTCCAGTGTTGGAGAAACTCTGCCCAGCAGTGCTGCGTGACCACCTAGGCGAGGTTTCTGTTCAACGAGATGAACGTCAAGTCCAACTCTAGCTAAATCAAGGGAAGCTTGCAGTCCAGCGATTCCCGCCCCAATCACCAAAACCGAGCGTTTGCTTGCCATCTACCATCAACTTCCACGTAGCTGTATCGTCTTGAGATTCTAGAAAACGGTTTGGCGCTCTTATAAGTAATGCCTATAAAGCTTAATGTGAAGTGGTTAGGATATGAGCATAACAGACCTAGCGACAACGAAGACGCCGGATGCAAAACTTCGTCACAAAGTATTAAGAAAGATCGGTGAGCACAAGCCCCGTGATTGTTACCAATGCATACGATGTACGAGTGGTTGCCCATCCATGAAGATGATGGAACTGAAGCCCCATGAGGTCGTGAACTTGGTTAAGCTAGGATTTGTTGACGAAGTGGTCGAGTCTGGCATCATCTGGGCTTGTGCTCAGTGTTTGAAATGCAAAGAAAGATGTCCACAAGATGTGGCACCAGTGGATCTTCTTCTGGCCTTGAGAAACCTAGCTGTGGAGAAAGAGGCTAATGTCCCAGAGGCAGTGTTAAGAAACATCAGCATGATTCTTGAAATCGGTTTTATACTGAAGCCTCAAGGGACCGTGACACGTAGTCTGAAGAAATTCGATCGCGAGAAGCTTGGTCTACCGAAGATCCCTCAGCCAAGTGAGAAATTCAAATCTGCCATCTTTAAGGCTTTGGAAGAAGCTACATAGGAGTCCCGTGAAGTGAGGATACCAGTCTATTGGGGCTGCATTATCCCCAACACGCAGTATGCCTACGAAATGTCCGTCAGAGAAGTGTCCCCCAAGCTCGGAATCGAGCTAATTGAACTAGAAGATTTTTCCTGCTGTGGCCTTCCGATGAGGAGCGTGAACGCTTATGCATCTCTTTATCTGGCAATGAGAAATCTGGCTATCGCAGAGGATACTGGGATAAACGATCTGCTCGTACCTTGCACGGGATGTCACTTGTCTTTCTCCGAAGCCACTAACTTTCTGAAACAAGATGAAGGATTACGAAAAAAAATCCACTCACTGCTCGCTGAAGAGGGACTCAAATTCAGCGGCGCCATCAGATTCTGGCATCTTATCGATCTGTTGCACGATGTTCTAACGATGGAAACCGTACAAAGGTCTGTGAAGAAAAGACTTGATGGCTTGAGACTAGCCTCGCACTACGGTTGCCATATAATCCGACCGAGCATGCTCGGAAGAATCGACGATCCAGAGAACCCCAGAAAACTCGATGACTTGGTTGAGCTTTTGGGAGCGAAGAGCCTTCCTTATCCAGAGAAGCTTGACTGCTGCGGAGCCACGCTCTTGTGGTCTCGTCGAGATGGAGCCTTTACCTTCTCGGGACTGAAGTTGAAGGCGGTTCAAGATCGTGGTTTTGACGGACTTGTTGTTTCTTGTCCTGCGTGTCACATGATGTTTGACGCGAGGCAGAAAGTGTCTGGTGCCACAGTGGGTGCAAAACTGAACCTTCCAGTGCTTTATTACAGTCAACTGCTAGGAGTCGCTTTGGGAATCAACGAAGAGAAACTGGGACTACATCTCAATCGAAGCCCTATCGATGAGCTCTTAGAGAAGATACGTTAGTGACCATTTTCCCGGAAAAATCTTATATGCACACACGTACAAGAACACCTACCTCAACAGGTGAAAACGATGGTAGATTTTGGCTTCACAGAAGAGCAGGAACTATTTAGAAAAGCTGTGAAAGAATGGTGCGCGAAGAACCTACCCATGGAGAAAGTGAGGGAGATTGACACTAAGCAGTGGGTTCCGGACGAGATAGTTAAGGGAATGGCTGACCTAGGCTTGTGGCTCATGACGATCCCAGAAGAGCATGGTGGAATAGGAGCGGATTGGGTCACTGCTTGTATAGCCGCTGAAGAACTGGCCTACGCCGACATTACAATAGCAATTCCTGTGCATTTTTTGGTTGAAAGTAGCTGGGGCTTTGTGATGGATAGATACTGCACGGAAAGGGTCAGAGAAGAAGCGATACGTCCTGCAATAAAGGGCGAAGCATTCACCGGCATAGCGACGACCGAGTCTGGAGGAGGGTCCGATGTTGCTGCCTTTAAGACAACTGCGAAAAAGCAAGGAAACGAGTGGATAGTTAACGGAGAGAAGATGTACATTAGTGGTACGGAAGAATCTCTGAAGCTTGGTGGCGGCTTCTGGATAACTGCAAGAACATCACCACCACCGCCAGGAGCTCCTCACAAGGGCATGACATCCTTCTACCTCCCAATAAAGGCTCCAGGAGTTGAAGTGACCAAGCGATTTGATGACATGGGCAGAATGGGCATATCCACCGGCGGCTTTTCCATGAGAGACGTTAGATTGCCAAACGACTATCTCATGGGAGAGGAAGGAAAAGGCTTCTACATGACCATGGAAGGCTTTGACCTTGCTAGACTCTTAATCGGAGCCACTTCTGTGGGATGTGCTCGACGGACGCTTGAGATCGGGATGGAATACATCAAGGAGCGGAAAGCTTTCGGACGCCCCATCGGTAAATTCGAGGGAATCCAGTTTGAACTAGCAGACAACTGGGCAAAGCTGGAAGCCTTACGATCGCTAGTCTACAGAACAGCTTGGATGACTGAGGAAAGATACAAAAGAAAGCGTTTCACACCACTTGAAGTTGTCAAGTACATATCAGCGGTCAAGTTGCTAGGCCCACATCTCGCATTTGACATAATCAGAGACGCACTGTTGTGGTTAGGAGCTTGGGGATACACCAAAGAATGCCCCCTCGAAATGGCATTAAGAGGAATAATGTCCTACTGCATCGGAGCAGAAGGAGCCAAGAACATTCAAAGGCTAGTTATCGCTAGGGAGTTGCTTGGAAAGGAGTTCATTCCATACAAGTGACTTCTCTTCTTTCGTAAATGAAATGAGAGTAGACAAATTCAGCTGGCTTTCAACAGCTTCTTCAGTGCAGCGGACACTGCTGGAATTATTTCGTAGAGGTCCCCTTCAATTATGTAGTCTGCAATCTCGAATATGGGTGCTTCCGGGTCTTTGTTTATGGCAACTATGATTTGAGATTCTCGTATTCCGGCCACATGTTGAATTACGCCTGAAATGCCACAGCCGATGTATAATGCGGGCTTGATCTTGTGTCCTGAAAGCCCCACCCAATCCGTAAACCACCTCCGATCCTCACAAAGCGGTCTCGTGTACGCAACTTGCCCACCTAGCACTTTGGCTAGTTCATTAAGGATTTGGAAGTCCTCTTTCTTTTCGACCCCACGTCCACCAGCGACAACTGTTTCGGCTTCTTCTATCTTGACCGCTGGAGCTTCAATTTCCTTAACTTCAACAATTTCAGTTTTTGGTTGCTCAAACTCGACATCTACCTTGATGACTTCTCCCTGTCTTTCTTCATACCGCAGCTTTTCAAACACTCGCGAAGGAACGGTCACAATTTGTGGTTTGACCTTACAGACTTGGGTTGCGACAGCATTTCCTCCGTACACGACTCGGCCCATCTGAAGCCTCTCACCTTCATCTATACTCAAATGGGTACAGTCTGGAACGCACCCAGTTTCAAGTCTCGCTGCAACCCTCGACGCTATCTCTTTACCACGTTTCGTTGAGCCAATGAGAAGGATTTCAGGCTCGTACTTTTCGGCTAGTTTAGCTAGAGCGCTAGCTAGCGACTCCGCCTGCAAGCCTTTGAACAAAGGATTGTCAGCCAAGTAGACTTTATTCGCTCCGTATCCTAGGAGTTCGTTTGGTTGATTTCCCGAATTGTGTCCCAGAAGAATTGCAGCAAGCCCTGTTTGTAGTTCGTTGGCTAGCTCTCTTCCTTTTCCAAGTAACTCTAACATCAGGTCGTTGTTTTCTGAGAATGCCCAGACGCCTTTATGTTCACCCATTTTGTTTCACCTTCCCACTACTCCCTCTTTGATCAGGGCCATCGCCAACTTCTCAGCCACTTCAGCAGCAGTTTCACCCCTTATCACGCTTTTCTTTCGCTCCATCTTTGGCGCCAGAACCTCTATCACCTGGATTGCAGAAGCCGTCTTGCCAACTCTTTCTTTTGATATGCCAAGGTTTTCGGTATTCCATCTGATGATTTCCTTCTTCGATGCTTTCATGATGGCCATGAGAGATGGAATCCTAGGTTCGTTTGCTTCGCCAGTTACGGTTATCAGCACTGGAGTCTTTGCCTTTACAGTTTCGTAGCAGTCCTCCAAACTTCTCTCAGCAATCACAACGTCGCCATCCAAGCTAAGCTTTCTCACGTATGTTATTAGTGGAATGTTTAGTCTCTCAGCTAGGCGTGGCCCAACCTGAGCAGAATAGCTGTCAACAGAAGCTTCTCCGCACAAGATCAGATCGAACTCCCCCACCTTCTTCACCACTTCAGCCAAGACGCAAGATATCACCAACGTATCCGAATCCCCAAAAGCCGGATCAGTGACAAGGTATGCTTTGTCAGCGCCCATAGCCAGAGTCTCTCTTGAAGTCATTTTGGCGTCTTCTGAACTCACAGTCACCACGGAGACTTCTGCTCCGATTTTCTCTTTTAGTCGCAAAGCCTCCTCTAGTGCGTTTTTGTCAAAGTCACTTATCTTGTGCGGTACACCCGTTGTGATTATACGTCTTGTTGCCGCGTCAGCCTTTAGCTCCGTTACGTCAAGAGCTTGTTTAACACAAACAATTATTCTAGACATTTTTCGGCCTTCTGAAGGTTTCCCAATAATTGGATTACTATGCTTACAAGTAGAAACAATTAAAGGTTTTTTTGCCGCCGGGAAGCACGTGCACCTGCTTTACATGTCTCGTTTATCATAGCGTTCTTCTATACAAGTGGATATTATTTGCCGATTCTTATTGGAGATTCATAACGCTTTTCTGAAATGGCAAAACTCACTGTTCTTAGTCCAATAGAAGGTAGGTTGAAGCGTTGAAATTCAAGAGTTTCCTCGGAGTATTGCTTGTTGCTGGCTTGCTAACAACGGCTGTAATGGTTCCCGTCCCGGCAGATGAGCTGCTGAAGACCGATTTTCAAAAGGAGAGCTTCTCCAAGACCGTTGACTATTTCGACTATGCAAGAGCGTGGGCGTTGCTTCATGGATTGCCCAAACCTCACAATCGTTGGCATGCCAATGTTCACATGACCTATGTCAACAAAATGGGCTTGAAGATGTTGTATGCAGGGTTGGCCAACATAAGTTTGTCTGACCAAGCATTTCTCACCATTCCGATGCAAACCCTCCTGTTTCATTACAAGACTCAGAACAACAACCAAGACGCGCTGGTCGCCTCATCCTTTGTCATGTTAATGGGATTCAACGACACGGCACGATCGATCCATTCGAATTCCCCAGATAGAAACGACACTCTTTGGGCGTCCTTCAGCTTTGGAGTCAACCTTCGACAGCTGTTTCCGAACGCGACGTTTCCCGCGTTCAACAGCAGATCCGAGATTTTCCCGTTGACGCCTTCTGAAGATGGCCTCACTTGGAAGTGGGGTATGAAGTACACCAACTTGACGGCTCTTTGGATAACAACACACATTTCAGGCGAAAACGCGACCGAAACCAGTAAACCGTGGGGACTCGCCAGCTACGACGAATTAACCTTCAACTACACCCTGTCAATCGATCCAGACGAACAGAAAGCAACCATCACCCAAGACCACGCAATAGGCCGAATCCGTGACCTTTGGACCTTCTGGGGCTGGTTCTTGGTCTGGCCCCTATACAATCACTACAACAGCACTGGCTGTTACCGATACGCCAACAAAGTGTCCGACGAAACCGTTCACGAGTACCTTCACAAGCATGATGTCAAGATGAGCATTGTCGATTTTCAGACGTCAATCATGTTAGACCGCGAGACCTACAGCCTAGCGGCAAATGGACAGAACGTGACAGACACCGACGTCTTTGTAAGTGATTCATCCATCTCAACATACTCCGAGGACGGGGAAAAGATCTTCGACACATCCTTTGGCGTCAAACCGACCTACAACCTCTTCAACTACACCGAAGACAATACCGAAAGAACGTCAGACCCTTTCGACGCTACTACCAGAACCGCTGAGATTGAGGGTTACGCGCGAAACCGTGAACTCTTCCGATTCCACCGAGACTTCGCGAGATACTTGCCCCTTGTCCTCATACATATGCATCCCCAACTTTACCAACGAGCAAGAGAGACCATAACGAACATGACCCGCGCCGACTACCTCTTCCTCATCTCCTACCCAAAATACAGCGGCTACCGAATAGAACATGACCCAACCTTCACAGTGTACTTTGCGACACCATCTTTGCCGTCCTACCCAAATGTGGGACCTGTGCTAATCCTCATTGCAGGCGCTTGCCTAGTTGCGTTAGTTGTCATAGTAATGCGGCGAAGGAAGCCCCGGCAGCAATTGCCAGAGTCCTCCGAAAGCTAGATGTAACCATTAGCAAGCTAACGCATCCTTCCTTTTCTTTTTGGTTCTGCAAGATCTCTGCCGTTTTTCAGAAGGAACGCGTGCGCGTAAAGCTTATATTCCAATGCCTTTTCTACTCTTCCGCAATATAAGGAGGATTGTTTGAGATTGTCTACACAACTTGCTGGAACCCCTGTTCTAATACTGCGTGAAGGTGCCAGTCGTTCCCGAGGAAGAGATGCCCAACATGCCAACGTCATGGCGGCGAGAATAGTCGCAGAGTCAGTCAAAAGCGCTCTCGGTCCAAAAGGCATGGACAAAATGCTAGTCGACAGTTTCGGCGATGTAACCATCACAAGCGACGGCCGCACGGTCCTCGACGAAATGGACATACAACATCCCGCTGCGAAGATGATGGTTGAAGTTGCCAAGACACAAGACGATGAAGTTGGCGACGGAACCACAACCGCGGTCATAATCGCTGGAGAATTATTAGGGAACGCGGAAGACCTCATCGACAAGAACGTACACCCAACCATTATCATAGATGGGTACAGAAAGGCAGCTGACAGAGCCCTCGAACTACTGGAAAAGATTGCTGTCCCCGTAAAGCCGAAGGACAGAAAGTTCATAGAGATGGTTGCTACAACGTCGATGGCGAGCAAACTGGTGGCTGAAAACAAGGAATACCTCGCGAAGATCGCCACCTCCGGAATTCTCCAAGTTTCTGAGAAAACGGAAACCGGATTCAAAGTTGACATCGACGATATCAAGGTGGAGAAGAAGGCTGGCGAATCGCTGACCGACACAAAACTCATCAACGGCATCCTTGTTGACAAGGAAGTCGTTCATCCAGGTATGCCAAGACGCGTGGAAAAGGCCCAAATAGTCTTGCTGGACACTGCACTAGAAATCGAAAAAACCGAGTTTGACGCAAAAATCAACATCGAAAGCCCAGAGCAGATGGACGCTTTTCTAAAACAAGAAGAGAACATGCTCAAAGGGATGGTTGACAAGATTCTTGCCAAAGGAGTAAACGTCGTCATCTGCCAAAAAGGGATTGACGACCTAGCTCAGCATTTCCTCGCTCGAAAGGATATTCTGGCAGTACGCCGAGTCAAGAAATCCGACATGGAAAAACTCGCGAAAGCAACTGGCGGAAAGATCATCACCAACTTGGACGACATGACCAAAAGAGATCTCGGCTTCGCCGAACTAGTAGAAGAGAGGAAGATCGCCGATGACAAGATGACATTCATCGAAGGATGCAAGAACCCCCGTGCAGTCACGATTCTCATACGTGGCGGAACTGAAAGAATCGTTGATGAGGCGGAACGTTCACTGCACGACGCCTTATGTGTTGCACGTGATGTCATCGAAGAGCCAAAGTTAGTCGCGGGTGGAGGCGCACCTGAGTTGGAAGTCGCACGAGCACTCAGAGAATACGCAGACAGCTTGCCAGGAAGAGAACAACTTGCCATAACGCGCTTCGCTGACGCCTTTGAAGCAGTACCCACAACTCTAGCCGAGAATGCGGGACTTGACCCAATCGACATCATATCGGAACTTCGAGCGCGCCACGAAAAGGGTGAGGTTTGGGCTGGAATAGAAGTACATGACGGCAAAGTAAAGGACATGAAAAAAGTGGGTGTCTACGAACCCCTCGCCGTCAAAAAACAGATCATCAAATCCGCCACCGAAGCCGCATCTATGATACTGAAAATCGACGATGTCATTGCGGCTGGCAAAATGAAGGCCCCACCAACGCCACCAGGAGGTCCTCCAGGAGGACCAGGAATGGGGCCTATGGGTGCCGGAGCGTACTAGCAAGACGCTAAGAAAAGAGAAAGTCACAGTCGGTCCTCCAAAGCTCACTCGCTTTGAGAAGGCTCGGATAGTGGGCGCTAGAGCGCTGCAGATATCCATGGGCGCACCAATACTGGTCAAGCCGACAGAAAGCCTTACGAGCCCAATCGACATAGCACTGAAAGAACTGGATAGTGGGATCCTTCCTATAACCATTCGCAGAACCTTGCCAGACGAAACCTTCCAAGATATCCCTCTCAAATGGCTAGTCGAGGAGTAGCACCCTCTTTTCCTTCTTTTTCATCAAGGCTCTTCTCAGCGAAGCGACTGTTAGATTGAATACTGTACAATACAGTCTACGTCTCACACAGAGCAAACAGACCATTGTCGGTTTCGATTATGAAAAAATTGAAGTGCTGTCCAAAGTGTGGTTCCACCAAGATGCAATGGGCTAGCGGATTGCCTCAGCTATGGTCGATTTGGGAGTGCAGAAAGTGTGGCTATAGAGGGGCCCTCGTAGTAGAAGATGCGCAGCCCGCAGAGACCCTTGGACAAAGACACCGCTCGAAGATTGGAAAAGAGAACACAAAAACTTAGACCCTATTCTAAGAAGCTTCACGATTTTTCCAGGGTTTCTTTGGCTTCGCTCAAGGTCTTGTTGATCCTCTTCCAATGAGAACCTTGCCAATAGACTTGTTCACAACCAGAACACACCCAGAACGTCTCATAATAAGACGCCGTCGCCTCAGGAATCTTGTCCATTACTTCTTCTTTCGAAATGGGCTTAATCCTTGAATTGCACTTGGGACAACGCGAGACATTGCTGTCGAATTCCAAACTGATATCAAACCGTCTTGCCAGACCTGCAAGTTTCTCAGCTCCCTTTGCGCCTTCGACCAAGAAGGCGGCTAATCCCTGTGTCATAGCTTGTTGATAGAGCTGCAAGTCACGGGTGAGTATGACTCTTCTTTCTGTTTTCGCGATTCTGAGCAAATCCTCGTCTTCTGAAGAACTGGAGTATCTAACGTCCTGTCCCAAAATACGGAGCCACCGAGTAAGCCTACCCAACATACCGTCAGCCAAGAACTTCAAATCATCCACCGAACGCTCGTAATAGGCTGTCTGGACATATGGTATAACGTCACTTCATGAGCCCATAGAAAGATTTCGCTTATGTTTGAGAGACGCGGGTTTCACTTCAGCTCATCAAGTTTGGCAAACGGTAGTCTATCGCCGAATGACCTGACCGGTCCCAGGTTCTGCGACGATTTCGCCGTCATCCATAACCAATCTTCCGCTCACGAAAGTCTTTACTGGTCTTCCTGTGACCGTCCATCCGTCAAATGGGGAATACTTTGCTCTTGAATAGAAATTTGAAGCATCGATTTCATATTGTTGATCCAGATCCACGACTGCAAGATCCGCGTAGTATCCTCTTTCTATTCTTCCTCTGTTCGGCAGATTAAAAACCTCCGCAGGTTTCTCAGAAGTCACCCGGACCAAGTCAGATATCGATAAACGCCCTCGATTCACCTGGCTGAGCAACAAGGGAAGCAGGGTCTCGAGTCCCGGTATTCCCGATCTAGCCTGCCAAATTGACCTCACTTCTTTCTCCTCAATTGTGTGCGGAGCATGATCCGTAGCTATCAAGTCGACTGACCCGTGTTCAAGGCCCTTCCACAGAGCCTCCACATCTCTCTTCGTTCTCAACGGAGGATCAGTGAGCGCCAATGCCCCTTGATGTTGCAGATCTTCAGATGACAACAGAAGGTTGTGCGGAGTAACTTCACAAGTAACTGGAAGCCCCTGGGTTTTCGCTTTCAAAATGGCCTTTAGTGCAGCGGCTGAACTGACATGACAGAAGTGAATACGCACACCAGATTTCTCGACAAGTTCAATAGCACGCCTTGTTGCCCGCTGCTCGGCCTCAATTGAATGGACTTCTTGAAAGGCACCTATCCCTTCGCGTCCAGCGCGTTTCAGCTCTCTCCTACTCTTCTCAAGCATCGTTACATCTTCAGCGTGCACAGCAATCGGGACTTCAAGCTGTTCAGCCTCGTTAAACCCCTGTAACAGCATCTCATCATCGTGTATGTCTAGCCCGCCTATCCTCTGCGGCATGTATAGCTTGAACCCTATAGCACCCTCTTCAACTATCGACTGCATTTCTCGCAGACGCTTTGGGAATGCTGAGAAGAATGCCACATTCACAACCACCCTTGTTTCAGCCATTCCCATGCGCTTGATGAGGGCTTCTGCGCTCATGGTCACAGGCTTGTTGTTGGGCATATCAAGACCCAGAGTTACGCCGCCGGCGGCGGCAGCGGTAGTTCCGCTGTAGAAATCTTCTTTGTAGGCTAGCTGCTGATCTCGCAGGTGGACATGTGCATCTATCAGCCCTGGAAGAACAAGTCTTCCATTGATGTCGATTCTCTTCGAAGCCATTGGAAGGTTTGGTTCCTTGGCTACTTTGAATATGCGTCCATCGTCTATGGCTACACCGCCTTCCAGGATTTCTCCGGCAGTGTAGATTTTGGCGTTCCATAGAGTGAGATCTACTAGCAAGGGCTTATCTCCGATATCAGAGTATTCACAGTTATCGGTCTTGTTAAATCTCTTTTCCTGTCGTGCAATGTTGCCGCGATCGTCTCTGCCGCTCCGATTGAGATGGCATGGAGATCACTTACAGCTAGTCTTGAGTAGACCCACCCGTGCTGTTGACGAAAAGCACTGGATGCTAATTTTAAACTTAAAAACGCCAAGCGTTTAGTGTACTTCACAAAGGGATTTGGAGGGTTGTAATGAAAGCTGTTCCCAGAAGTGAAGTGGTATACAGTTATAGTCCTCGTCACAGCCCTGCTGAATATGCTATGCTGGGAGAACTCGTTTTGCTTCAAACAGAAGATGCATTAGGAGGGCAAATCGAAAGTGAAAAGGATTCATTGGATGAGCTTGATTGGTCCAAGGTTGACGGAGCAACGGGCCCGATCTTTGTAGAGACCGCAGAACCAGGAGATACGCTCGTCGCGAAAATACTAGATGTAAAAGTCGAGGAGACGGGAGTGATAGTTACGGTGCCGAGATACGGAATTTTAGGAGAGAGAAGGTTCGGTTCTTCTACCAAGATAGTCAGTGTAAAAGAGGGATACATCAATTTTGAGGACCTTCGTGTCAAAGCGAATCCCATGATAGGCACGATTGGTGTAGCCCCGGAGTCTGACGAAATACCGTCAGGCTCCCTAGGCAGACATGGCGGAAACATGGATGTCAAGGAATTGACCGCAGGAACAACGCTTTACTTGCCCGTATTCACTAGGGGAGCTCTATTTGCGGCTGGCGACCTGCACGCCGTTCAAGCAGATGGAGAGCTCTGTGTTTCCTCTGTTGAGGTGGCTGGAGAAATCCTCTTGAGATTCAACCTCATCAAGGAAAAGCACCCAGAATGGCCTATCCTTGAAACACATGGTTGGTATGCCCTTCTATCGAGTGGTGACACCCTCGATGAAGCTGTTACTCTTGCAGCTGACGCTGCTGTCAAGGCTCTTATGCGAGAATACGGCTGGCCCTTCGAGAAGGCATACATGTTTGGAAGTCTCGCCGTCGATCTGAAGATAAATCAAGTGGTAGATCTAAAGAAAGGAGCCCGAGCAGTGATGTCTAAGGAGCATATATCCTTAAACAGCCTGCTGATTTGAGACTGCTGCTTACAAACCAGATAGGAGACAAAACTCCAAAACTGCTTCTTCGACTTCTGGCGGATGCAGACAGACTCTTCGAAGGAGCCAGTCTGCTCGTGTTAGTCACCGAGTTCTTCTCGGCATTCTTCGCACAGAAAGTTGCCCTCAATGTCCGTTAGGGCGTCAGACCATTGTCCACAACGATCACAATATCCAGTCAGAGGAGGAGACGCTGATACTTCTTCTGTTGCGATTGCTCCTTCAATGCGTGCCTTTTCTTGTATGATCTCCAGAAGTTCTGGCGTGACATTCAGGATGTCTTTGCTGGAGATCAAACCAACAAGGTTTCCCTTATACATGACGCCCAGCCTTCTAACATTCAGTCGACTCATGCGTCTAGCTACGTCACCCAGTTTTTCATCAGGATCTACCGTAATGAGTGGAGACGTCATCACTTCCTTTGCGGTTAGACTGGACGGCTGGATGTTTTTCGCTAGGACTCGCATTACAAGGTCTCTCTCAGTTATGATACCTAGAGGCTTTTCTCGCGTTCCAGTGACGACGATGCAACCCACATTATGCTTTTCCATGAGTTGAGCCGTGTGACCGATAGATGTATTCTCATCAACCGTAATGACAGGACTTGTCATAACGTCCTTGACCACCATACGAGCGCGTAGATCTATCTCTGCCATGACTGGTGCCTCAATACGAGAAAGGTCGAAACGCTTATTAAACTGTCGTCGCCCGCTCTGGACGCAAAGAGTGATCGAAGCCTTCCCGCTCCAACCGTAGTCTAGTGCAGAGGATTCTGTCGGTTTACTCTCGTACGCTTCCGAACAAAGAGCCAAAAAGAAGATTATAAATAGAAGGCTGAACTCTAAGGCATCTCCGCTGTGGATGCACCTACACGCATGGAGCTAAACAGGCATGCCATGGAGATCCTCTGAAGAGATTTTTGCTGTAAGAGAGTGGAAGAATCCTGATGCAAGGTGAAGAGTTGGCCGCTATTAAGAAGCTGAATTTCAATGTTTGCATGCAGTGCGGTGAGTGTACGGGCTCTTGCCCGGTATTCTCAAAATCTAAGCTAAACCCTAGAAGGCTTATGCTTGAGACTGCCTACCTGGTCAACCCTTTAACGATGTCCCCTAAATTGAACATCTATGAGAAAAATGAAGTCTGGGACTGTACCACCTGTTCTACATGTTCATCTCGCTGCCCAAGGGACGTCAAGCCCATGGACGTTCTGATCGGCCTGCGCAGTCTCCTAATCGAGGAAGGACAGGTCCCATCCACACTGGGCGAGGCCTTAGAGGGCGTCTTCAAGTATGGAAATCCGTGGGGGCTGAGCCGTGGCAAGAGAGCTGATTGGGCTCAAGATTTGACGGTGACGCGCACCTCAGAAGACGAAAAGACAGATTTGTTGTACTTTGTTGGTTGCGCGGCTTCCTATGATTCTCGCGCCCAAGAAGTGGCCAGAGCATTGGCAAGAAGTCTGACCGCATTGGAAGTCGATTTTTCGATACTTGGTAAGAAGGAGACCTGCTGCGGGAATGAAGTGTGCTCCCTCGGCGAACAGGGACTCTTTGAAGAGTTGGTCGATAAGAATCTAAATCTCTTCGACCGATATGGCGTAGATAAAATCATCACTACGTCCCCTCACTGTTTTCACGCCTTCAAGAATAGATATGGGAAGAATCTTGCAGTCCAACACTACACGCAGTATCTTGCAGATCGAATCGACGATGGAAAAGTGGAATTCCTAGGAAAATTCGAAAAGGTGGTCACCTACCAAGATCCGTGCTTCTTAGGCAAACACAACAACATTTACGATGAACCCAGAAAGATACTTGATAGCATTCCGGGTATGAAATTCGTAGAACTAGACATGTCAAGGAAGCGAAGTATTTGTTGTGAAGGGGGAGGCGGTCGAATGTGGCATGACATCCCCGGGGAACGCTTGGCAGAGGCTCGCATCAAAGAAGCCCTCGATGTCGGAGCTGAAATATTAGCCGTAGCATGTCCCTTCTGCCTCTTGACCTTCGATGACGCCGTCAAGACCACTGGGACAGAAGATGCAATTCAGATAATGGACATCATGGAAATCCTTGCCAAAGTCCTGTAACGGCTCTAGACTAGACACTTGAAAGAATCGACATACGAGCAATTATAAAGTTAAATATGGAGAACTCCATTTTTCTGAAGTCTGCAAACCTGCATGATGGGATAGGAAGGAGAGCGAATGGACATAATCGTTTGTGTCAAGCATGTTCCGGAGACGGCGGAAGTAGAAATCACTGTAGACAAAAGCGAAAGAGGCATAGAGACCGAAGACTTGGTGTTCGACATCAACGAGTGGGACGACTACGCTCTTGAGGAAGCTGTTTTGCTGAAGGAAAAACTCGGAGGCTCAGTCACCGCTGTGACGGTTGGTTCAGAAGATGCCGACAGCACGTTGAGAAAATGTCTGGCCAGAGGAGCAGACAAAGCGATAAGAGTGACAGATGAGGCGTGCAGATCTTCTGATGGGTATGCCATCGCCAAGATTCTACACCGCGCAATCAAAGATTTGCCGTTCGACTTGGTTCTAACCGGCGCCTTGGCGGGAGACGATGGATATGCCCAAGTTGGCGTTGCACTCGCAGAGATGCTTGGAATCCCGCATGCTGCCATGGTGAAGAAGCTCGAGCCTACNNGAGGTCTTGGAAGTGAAGCTGCCTGCGCTGTTCACCATCCAAACCGGAATCAACGAGCCCAGATACGTTTCAATCATGGGCATCCGGAAGGCTAGGAAAAAAGAGATAACGGTGCTGAATCTGAAGGACCTCCAAATGGAAGAGGATGAAGTTGGAGAATCCGGATCTTGGGTGAAGGTGGAGAGAATGTTCATACCGCCCGTGGAAAAGGAGGCGGAGATGTTCGAGGGCACCCCAGACGAAATTGCATCAAGAATTGTTGAGATACTGAGATCCAGAGGGTTGGTCTAAATGACAGATCTTTTTGTCCTGGTTGAGCACAGGCAAAACGAAATTAGAGATATCACATTTGAAATGCTGACCAAAGGTAGAGAGTTGGCGGAAAGGACAGGCACAGACTTGACCGCTGTCCTGTTGGGCCACAAAATCAAAGACTACGCCGAAAAGCTTACGGACTACGCCAAGAAAGTTCTAATTGTCAAGGACACCAAGCTGGAGAACTTCAACTCCATAGCATATCAAAGAGTCCTAGCCCAGCTCATCTCTCAGCACAAGCCTTTGCTCGTAATGATTGGTCACACCGGCTTTGGAGTCGATCTGGCCCCAAGCCTGGCAACTCATCTGAACCTGCCCCTCGCCACAGACTGTATAGACGTAGATTTCGAAGGAAAGAAACTCGCTGTCGTTCGCCAAGTGTATGGCGGTAAAGTCAACGTCAAAGCATGGCTTCGTGACTCCAACAGTTACATAGTGACAATCCGTCCCGCTACATTCGAAGCAAAGGAAATTCAACCTCTCGGCGGAGAAATCGCCGAGATCGAATCCCCTCTGGCCGAAGACATCGAGAGCAAAAGATTTGTCGAGTATGTTCAGCCACCCGCTGGAGAGGTTGACATAACATCTGCTGATGTCATAGTCGGTGTAGGTCGAGGAATAAAAGACGAAGAAAACATGCAGATGGTGGAGGAACTGGCGAGTACACTCGGAGGAGTGCTTGGATGTTCACGTCCGATCGTGGATAAAGAGTGGCTTCCCAAGGATCGGCAAGTAGGCACGTCGGGAAAAACAGTGAAGCCGAAACTCTACATTGCAGTCGGTGTCAGCGGCGCTTTCCAACACGTTACTGGCATGAAAAACTCCGACCTCATCATAGCAATAAACAAAGATCCAAGGGCACCGATCTTTCGGGTGGCAGACTACGGCGTCGTCGATGACTTGTTTAAGGTCCTACCTACGCTGAAAGCCAAGATAGAAGAAGAAAAGAAAGCGTAACAAAAAGAATAGGATGCGAAAAAAGATGAATTTCGAGCTAAACGAAGAGCAAGAGGACATCAGAAGAGCAGCTAGGGAGTTCTGCGAAAAGGAACTAACCCCCGAGTTGGCATTGGAGTTCGACCAG
>JABAOH010156142.1_pt1 | contig 19274 bp, 18 predicted proteins | sample 7062181 | NCBI WGS metagenome assembly JABAOH01 (sample SAMN14538630, study PRJNA623070) | marine sediment metagenome | biome: marine biome [ENVO:00000428]; feature: marine pelagic biome [ENVO:01000023]; material: deep marine sediment [ENVO:00002113]; isolation source: pool of 5 deep marine... | reverse complement strand
ACTATTCGTTTTAGCTTTTCAAGTAAAAGCAATCGTTTAAAATAGGAAACTTGAATTAATTAATTAAAAGAATGGATGTAAACCTGTCTACTGGCCAGACAAAAGAAATGGGGTTTCCTAAAAACCGGTTAGAAGAAGCACTATGGAAATCAGTATTGTTTACAATGATTAATTTTTTAAATAATTTTATATTTTTTATAATGTAAAAAGCATACAAAAATACAACCACTGCTATAAAAATTGCCTTTACAATTTTTTTAATTTTTTTAAGGAAGCTGAATCCGGGAATAAATTAAATGGTTGCATGAATGATTAAAAAACAGAGGTATTAGTAAAACCTGTACCCTATTTTGTTTCCAATAACCACCAGAAACGCTTTCTGGGCTTTAGCACATAGTTTTTACGGATATAAGTTTTAATATGGTTCATGGCTTCGTCGTAATCATCTGTAAACAGTACCAAATCCATATCACTACGTGTAATGGTACCCTGCTCAGCCATTTCTTCTATAAAATCCATTAATGGTTTATAAAATTCTTTCCCAAATATTACAATTGGAAACTGAGTAATGGTGCGGGTTTGCACTAAGGTAAGGGTTTCAAAAAATTCATCCATGGTACCAAAACCACCCGGCATAATAATAAATGCATACGAATATTTTACCATCATTACTTTTCGGGAAAAAAAATGATTGAACGTAATTGAGGTATGCACATAGGGATTGGGTTTTTGTTCAAAAGGCAGTTTAATATTGCAACCCACCGACTGACCGCCATTTTCAAAAGCGCCTTTATTAGCGGCTTCCATTGTGCCCGGTCCGCCACCTGTCATGGTAGTAAAACCCATTTTGGCAATTCGTTTCCCAAATTCTTCTGCTGCCAGATAGTATGGATGATTGGGTTTAAACCTTGCGCTTCCAAATACCGTAATACAGGGGCCTACAAAATGCAATACCCGAAAACTATTCAAAAACTCTATGAATACACGCCATGCAAATTTCAATTCATGTACTCGGGGCTTAGAACCCTCTAAATAAAAATTCTGTGTGGCCGGAATAATTCTTTCGCTTGTCTTCATAATAATCCACTTAAAACATTTCCTGATGAAAGCCCTGCGCCTTTGTCTATTATTTCAATAGAATAAAGCATGCGGGGTAAGGTTTACATTTCAAATTACGGTAATTAATGAATTGAAATCAAAAAATTGCAGGTTAACATTTACACAATACTTTTGCGGGCAATTTCATATACCCTATTGGTAAACCCATGAAGGAAATAGCACTATCAACCATACAAACCATCGGGGGAGTTGAATAGACAGGTTAAACAGCAGGCAATCAAAATATAAAATACAAACTATGAAGCGTAAGTTAAGAGCAATGGCCATGGTATTCATTTATGTAGCAGGCAGCATGCACTTTGTAAAAGCACAAACAACAGGAACAACAAAACACAAAAAAAATAGAAAAGGAGAATTTTATTTTTCGTGGGGTTATAACAAAGAGTGGTACACCCACAGCAACATTAAAGTAGTACAACCGGCATTAGGTAACGATTATACTTTCAAAGCCGTAAAAGCACACGACCATATTGGTTGGGATGAAGGTATTTTGCGCATTCCTATTTCCATTCCGCAATACAATTACCGCCTGGGTTTTTTAATTAACAGAAAAAAAGATTTGTTTTTTGAAATCAACTTCGACCACACCAAATATATTTTTGCCGACCAGAATGCACATATTACGGGCAAATTGAATAACCGGCAGGTAGATACTACGGTTGCCTTTAATGAACCCAATGGCTTTGCCTATTATTTAAATAATGGTGCTAATTTTTTATTGTTTAATTTAGTAAAACGCTGGCATATTTACCAAACGGGTGATGGCAATTTAAAAATAGATGCCTTGGGCAAAGGTGGCATTGGTCCTGTTATTCCGCATGTACAAAATATGTTGTTTGGGCAAAATAACGATGCCGGCTTTCAGTTGGGTGGGTGGAATATGGGTTTTGAAGGCGCCGTGCGTGCTACCTTTTTTAAATATGCTTATTTAGAATTTGCCAACAAGGTTGATTATGCACGTTACAGCAATTTAAAAGTGTATGAAGGCCGTGCCAAACAAGCTTTTGGAACCTATGAGCTGGTGTTAAGTTTGGGTTTTACTTTCCCCACAGGCAAAGTAATTCAAGTAAATTAATACAATAACCGCTATACTACATTCAGTTAAAAAATTGAACCATGGCAACAAAAAATATGCGCATTATTTCTTATAATGTAAATGGCATCCGTGCTGCCATAAAAAAAGGTTTTGTGGAATGGCTGCAAACCGACCCTGCTGATGTAATTTGTTTACAGGAAACCAAAGCCGTTAAAGAAGATGTAGACAGCAGTGCTTTTGAAACATTAGGCTACCATACCTATTGGTTTTCGGCGCAAAAGAAGGGATATAGCGGCGTAGCGGTTTTCACCAAAATAAAACCCGATGCTGTTTTTTGGGGCCACCAAAAAGAACAAAGCGATTTTGAGGGAAGGGTAATACGATTAGATTTTGGAGCCATTACGTTAATCAATGCCTACTTCCCATCCGGCACCAGTGGCTCTGAACGGCAAACCTATAAATACCATTGGTTAGATGAGTTTTTAGATTATTTAAAAACATTACGCCAAACAAGGCCGCAATTAATTATTACCGGCGATTATAATATTGCACATACAGAAATAGATATTCATGTCATGATCCGAAAGGCAATAAAAATTCATCGGGATTTTTACCGGAAGAAAGAGCCTGGATGGATACCTTTTTAGCAACAGGATTTGTAGATACATTCAGACATTTGCATCCCAACGAAAAAGGTGCTTACTCTTGGTGGAGCCAGCGTTTTCCTTCCGTACGCCTGCAAAACAAAGGCTGGCGTATTGATTATATTACCATAACCAACAATTTAGCCGATGCATTAACCGAGTCCGCCATTTTACCTGATGTAAAACACAGCGACCACTGCCCGGTATATGCTGCATTAAAACTGAATATATGATTATATACAACGTAACCTCGCACGTAGCAGCGCCCATACATGAAGCATGGCTGCAATGGATGAAAGAAAAACACATTCCATTGGTAATGCAAACGGGTTGCTTTTACCAATACCAATGGGTAAAGGTTTTGGAAACTGATGAAAGTGAAGGATATACCTATGCCATACAATATTATGCCAGAGAAATGCGTGATTTTGAGCAATACAGACAGCATCATGCACCGCAGTTAGGAAAGGATATTGCGGAAACCTGGGGCGATAAAATCACTAATTTTCGCTCATTAATGCAGGTTGTGCATTGAATGTGGAAAGCTTTTCTGCACCTGTTTTTTCATTGAACAAACTTCCCTATATTTCTCCTAAACCCTTACTACGCCTCATTTCTTGCGCACCAATCGCTAAAATCATTGCCAGCACTGTATTTCAGCAAATTTTTATTCAGAGTAAAATAAGAGCACTTTGTTCTATTTTGTATCAAAAGCCTTATCAATACAGGATTTTGGGGCAAAACCTGTGCTTAAAAATTGAGAAAAATTATTTTGTTAATTGCCAAAAGCCTATACATTTGTTTTTGTTATTTAACTAATTAAACAATCATCTATGAACAAGGCTGAATTAATTGCAAAAATTGCAGAAGATGCTGAAATCACTAAAACACAGGCAAACGCTGCTTTAGATTCATTTGTTGAAGCAGTAACCAAAACTTTAAAAGGTGGCGGTAAAGTAACTTTAGTAGGTTTTGGAACTTTCTCTGTTTCTAAACGTGCTGCCCGTACAGGCCGTAACCCACAAACCGGTGCACCTATTAAAATTAAAGCAAAAAAAGTTGCCCGTTTTAAAGCAGGTAAAGAATTAAGCAGCAAAATGTAATTTTCTGCACTACAGAATTAAATCCTGCTGTTTCAGCAGGATTTTTTATTTTTGTTCCTCACACAAATATTAAAAATTATTTCATTATGGGTAGAGGCGACAAAAAAACTGCGAAAGGAAAACGTTTTAAAGGTTCTTTCGGCAAAAGCAGACCACACAAAAAACAAAATGAAAAAAAAGAAGTGGTAAAAGTTTCCTAACAAATCATTCAATGCAGGCTGTCTCTATGTTAGACGGCCTTTTTTTTATAACTACACTTCCCATCCATTCTGCGGCAACAAATATTTTGTTACCACAATTAGTAATTTTTTTAATGCAGGCTTGTATATCTTCCATTTTTTTTAATGCCATCACTTCCCACTCATCAACTTTTTAGGCAGTCAATATGTTTTTGTATTACTTTAGAATTTCATTAAAAGGAATTGCTGTGTGGTAACCATTACCGGCATTCCATTCACAAAAACCATGCACATGAATATTGTAAAAACAGCGTTTTGCAGCGCTACGTTAAGCGTTGCATTATTCACCGGTTGTAAAGAAAAGCCGGCAAAGCCATCGGCATTTATTGACCTGAGTGCCATTGACACATCGGTAAAGCCGGGTGATAATTTCTTTTTATATGCAACCGGCAATTGGATGAAGAAAACATCCATTCCGGCTTCAGAAGTAGGTGCCGGCTCTTTTCTGGATTTGTATAACCGCACCAAAAACAACATTCACACCATTTTAGAAGAAGCAGAAAAAAATCCGGGGCAGGCAGGCAGTATTCAACAAAAAGTAGGCGACTTTTTTGCATCGGGTATGGACTCAGCTAAAGTTGATCAGTTGGGCTATACGCCCATTCAGCCTTTTCTTACTGCCATCAGCAGCATTAAAACCCCCGAAAACATGATTCAATANNAACATGATTCAATATGCAGCTCAGGCACATACCCGCGGCAGCAATATGCTATTCGATTTTGGCGTGTATCCCGACGATAAAAACAGCATGGCTACCATTGCCGTATTTGGGCAGGGTGGCTTAGGTTTACCCGACCGCGATTATTATTTTAAAACAGATGCTGCTACTCAGGCTGTAGTGGCTGCATATAAAACTTACATGCAAAAGTTATTGATGCTAACCGGCACCGATAGCATTACCGCAGGCAAACAGGTAGAACTGGTGTATGCATTGGAGAAACAAATGGCAGAAAGCCATAAAACCAATGTTGCCCTGCGCGACCCGCAAACCAATTATCATAAAATGGCGGTAAGCCAACTTGCCAAAACAATGCCCAATTTACAATGGCCCATGTTGTTAAAAACATTAAATATTCAGGTTGATTCAGTAAACGTACAGCAGCCCGATTTTTTTGCCAAACTCAATCAATTAATTGTTACTCAGCCCTTAGGCACCTGGCAGTTGTATTTGCGCCTGCATACCATTAACAGTGCAGCACGTATTTTAAGCGCCCCATTTGTACAGGCATCATTTAACTTTTACGGGAAGGCATTGAGCGGACAAACACAAATGAAGCCCCGTTGGGAAAGTGTTTACCGTACCATTGACAGCCAAATTGGAGAAGCTTTGGGACAATTGTACGTAGAAAAATATTTTACCAAAGAAGCCAAACAACGCATGGATGCATTGGTACATAATTTACAAACCGCCTTTGCACAAAGGATAGACCGCTTAGACTGGATGAGCGATTCAACCAAACAAAAAGCCAAAGAAAAATTACAGGCATTTATTAAAAAAATTGGTTATCCCGACAAATGGAGAGATTATAGCAAAGTAAATATTGACCGCAATCATTATTTTAACAATGTAATGGCAGCAGAAGCCAACAATTATCAATACATGATACAGAAATTGGGCAAGCCGGTAGATAGAACAGAATGGGAAATGACACCCCCTACCATCAATGCTTACTACAATCCATTATACAATGAAATTGTATTTCCTGCCGGTATTCTGCAATTCCCTTTCTTTGATCCCAAGGCCGATGATGCCATTAATTATGGCGGCATAGGCATGGTAATTGGCCATGAAATGACCCACGGTTTTGATGATCAGGGTGCGCAATACGATAAAGAGGGCAACCTGAAAAACTGGTGGAGTAAAGCCGATTACGATCAGTTCAAAAACAAATCGCAACAAGTTGTTCATTTGTACAATGGATTTACGGTATTAGATACCGTGCATGTAAACGGCTCGCTTACCACCGGAGAAAACATGGCCGATATAGGAGGTATTGCCATTGCCTATGATGCATTTAAAATGACTAATGAAGGACAGGACAGTACCCAAAAAACAGATGGCTTTACACCCGACCAGCGCTTCTTTTTATCATTAGCCCAAATTTGGCGTTCTAAAGAAAAAGATGCTTACACCCGTAGGTTAATTAATACCGATCCCCATTCACCTGCTATGTATCGGGTAAATGGCCCCTTAATGAATTTTACCCCTTTCTACAAAGCATTTCATGTGGTGCCGGGCAATAAAATGTATTTACCCGAAAACGAACGGATAAAAATCTGGTAATCTTTTCATACGCATCCCAACATTTGCCGGTTCTTTATTCCCGAAAGAACCGGCATTTTTTTGCAATTACGCAAAGGTTTGTGCATTAAAAAGGGTATAATTTAATGGCCACTTGCATTGTTTGCGTTTTTTATTGCTTATTTTTAAGCATCCCTAACCACAAACCAACGATTGCTATGTTAACCCCCACACAACGCTTTACTGCCTTAGATATATTCAGAGGCATGACCATTTGTTTCATGATTATTGTAAACACCCCTGGTGGTCCATTATCGTATGCGCCGTTACAACATGCCCACTGGAATGGATTTACGCCAACCGATTTGGTATTCCCTTCTTTTCTTTTTGCGGTAGGAAATGCCATGAGTTTTGTAATGCCCAAATGGGCAGGCAAAGCCAATAGCTGGGTAGTAGGCAAAATTTTAAAACGCACCCTGCTCATTTTTTTATTGGGTTACCTGATGTATTGGTTTCCTTTTTTTCACTTTGATGCACAACACCATATACAAGCAGCACCATTTGCCAACACACGTATTATGGGTGTGTTACAACGGATAGCCCTTTGCTATGGCATTGCATCGCTGCTCATTTGGTTTTTAAAACCTAAAACTGCTTTATATATTGGCATTGCCCTATTGTTTATTTACTGGGCCATTATGTATTATTTGGGCGACCCTACCGATCCCTATGGCATGACTACCAATGCAGGTTATTACTTAGATGTTTGGTTAATGGGCCCCAACCATATGTATCATGGCGAGGGGGTTGCCTTTGACCCCGAAGGCTGGCTTAGCACCATTCCCGCCATTGCCAATGTAATTGCAGGTTATATGGCAGGCGCCTTTATTCAGAAAAAAGGAAATACGTATGAAACCCTCACCAAATTATTATTAGCAGGTTTTGGATTATTTGTATTGTCGTATTTCTGGAACTTCTCCTTCCCCATCAACAAAAAATTATGGACCAGTGCATTTGTATTGCATACCGTTGGGTTAGACTGTATGATGATAGCTGCCGTTATGTATTTTGTAAGCTTCAAAAATTTAGGCGAAAGTAAAATCAGCTATTTCTTTCAGGTATTCGGAAAAAATCCGCTATTCATTTATCTGTTGTCAGAACTATTGGTAACGGTATTTTACATGATTCCCATTGAAGGATACCATGGCGTTATTCAGTGGTTGTACACAAACATATATAGCCATGCAGGTGCCTATTTCGGCTCGTTTTTGTTTTCTATTTCGTATATGCTGCTTTGCTGGCTGGTTGGTTATTATTTAGACAAACGCAAAATTTATGTGCGGGTATAAATTATTGATCGCTAAACCCTTTTACCGGTTTTCGTTTTTTTGGTTTTTCATTTTTCCGGTTAAAGGGTGCAGCGGTTACAACTTCGCATACACACCGAAACCCTAACCATCGATTGGGGCTTTTATACGACATGCGTTCTTTAACCGTACAATATGCTATTGGCAAATCGTAATGCCCGCCTTTGGCTACCCCTTTTTCGGCAATCATTTCACCCACATTGCCAATCATATTGTAAATACCATATTGATTGGGGATGGAAAAACTAACCGGCATAATATCGCGTTGCCCCACCCGAAGGGAATCATCATCCGGATAACGGCAATTAAAATTTTTAACAGAATCGCCTTTATACAGGCTGTAAATACCCGTATAACCATAGGGATATTTTATAGAATCTAATTTCCCATTGGCTGCCAACTCCCATTCAGCCTCAGTGGGCAGGCGGTAGGTAACACTTCTAAAAGGAGGATGCGGCATGCGTGCCAGCAATTCATTTACCCGGTCGGTACGCCAGGCACAGAATGCTTGCGCCTGTTCATAACTAATACCTGCCATGGGATAATTATTGTAACTATTGCTGCGATAATAGGTTTGAATAAATTCTTCCCCTCTTTGCCGGTAAGAAATCCATACCAGCGAGTCGGGCAACATAGCGGCATAGGTAGCGGTATCATTCTCCCGGCCCAATAACCATCCTTCGGCAAAATCTTTCCAGTTGCTCACACTAATTTCATAAGCATCGATGTATAACCCCGGTTTCAGCAAAACAGTACCCGGCGGGGTTGTTACCTTATCTCCATTCACAGCTTTTTGGGTAACAAACGAAAGGCCAATGGCACTTACGAACAGCATAATTATCCAACGTATCAATAGTATTATTTTTTATAAAGTTAAGGCATTCCGTATTAACAGCAGGTTAACTAAAAGATGAATAGCGGTAAACCCATTGTAAAACCTTACCTTTGCAGCCTTAAATTTTTTTATGGATATTAGAAATATTGCGATCATTGCACACGTTGACCACGGAAAAACCACATTAGTAGACCGCATACTACAGGCTACCAAGGTTTTTAGAGACAATCAGGAAACCGGCGACTTAATTATGGACAGCAATGATCTGGAAAAAGAAAGGGGCATTACTATTTTTAGTAAAAATGCCGCTGTTACTTATAAAGACGTTAAAATCAATGTAATTGATACGCCCGGCCACAGTGATTTTGGCGGTGAAGTAGAACGAGTATTGAAAATGGCAGATGGGGTAATATTATTGGTAGATGCTTTTGAAGGCCCCATGCCCCAAACCCGCTTTGTATTGCAAAAAGCATTGCAATTAAATCTGCATCCTATTGTTGTTATCAATAAAGTAGATAAACCCAATTGCCGCCCCGATGAAGTGCATGATGCCGTATTTGAACTCTTCTTTAACTTAGATGCTACTGAAGAACAACTGAACTTCCCAACTTATTATGGCAGCGGTAAAAATGGCTGGTTTAATGACAGCCTAACCCCTACTGAAGATATTTTCCCGTTAATGGATGGCATTTTAAAACATGTACCACCACCTACCATTCAGGAAGGTTCATTGCAATTACAAATTACATCATTAGATTACTCTTCTTTCTTAGGCCGAATTGCAATTGGAAAAGTAACCCGCGGTACCATTAAAGAAAACCAGAACATTGCATTGGTGCAGGCAGATGGCAGCATCAAAAAAAATAAAGTAAAAGAATTATACGTTTTTGAAGGAATGGGCAAACGCAAAGTAACGGAAGTATTGTGTGGCGATTTATGTGCGGTTGTTGGTCTGGAAGATTTTAACATTGGCGATACCATTGCCGATACTGAAAATCCCGAAGGATTACCCATTATCAGCGTGGATGAACCTACCATGAGTATGATGTTCAGCATCAATAACTCACCCTTCTTTGGTAAAGACGGAAAGTTTGTTACCTCTCGCCACCTGCGCGACCGCCTGATGAAAGAAACAGAGAAAAACTTAGCCCTTAGAGTAGAAGATGCAGACAGTGCCGATAGCTTTTTGGTATTTGGACGGGGCATTCTGCACTTAGGTGTATTGGTTGAAACCATGCGCCGCGAGGGATATGAATTAACCGTGGGAAACCCACAGGTATTGGTGAAAACAGTAGATGGCAAGAAGCATGAACCTTATGAAATTTTAGTAGTAGATGTACCGGCTGAATTTAGTGGTAAAGTAATTGATTTGGTAACCCAACGCAAGGGTGAAATGCTGGTGATGGAAAGCAAAGGTGAAATGCAGCACTTAGAGTTTGAAATTCCTTCAAGAGGTTTAATTGGTTTGCGTTCACAAATGTTAACCGGCACTGCAGGTGAAGCTGTAATGGCACATCGCTTTAGTGAATACAAACCCTGGAAAGGGCCTATTCCCGGAAGAAACAATGGTGTGCTGATTGCTAAATTTGGCGGTACCACTACTGCCTATTCTATCGATAAATTACAGGATCGCGGCCGTTTCTTTATTGAACCCGGCGAAGAAGTATATGCCGGACAAATTATTGCCGAGCATATTAAACCCGGCGATTTGAATGTAAATGCAGTAGAAGCTAAAAAATTAACCAACCACCGTGCCAGCGGTAGCGATGATAGTGTACGCATTACCCCAAAAATTCAATTAACATTGGAAGAATGTATGGAATACATTCAGCAGGATGAGTGTATTGAGGTAACGCCTAAAAACATCAGAATGCGTAAAGTGGTGTTGGATGAAGAAGACAGAAAAAAAGTAAGCAAAAGAATGGGTGCTGAGGTTGAATAAATAATTAAATTTTAAAAATATATAAAAAACAGCATTTATAAACTATTGCTGTTTTTTTTGCATCAAAATAATACAATATAAGAATAATTTTAATAAAATATATTTTAGTAGCTCATTTTGAATTCCAGATATCGTAAACAGAATTTCCCGATACAGTTATTATATCATTGATTTCGCAATTTTCTTTGTGAAAAAAAAATCTCATGAAGAAAATACTTCTGCTACAATGGCTTTTATTACCCATTATTTTATTCTCANNCAGATTTTAAAGATGGAATTATTTATGCCGGTAAAAAAAGCGAAGTGATTATGGTAGATAGTTTGGATGCAAATAAGGCTATCAATAATACCAGACAAATTTTAGGCAGGATACCCGGATTAAATATTGTTGAAACTGAAACAGGTGGCTTTACTGCAAACGGAATTGCAACAAGGGGGCTTAACCCTATTCAAAGCATTGAAATGAATACCCGCCAAAATGGTTATAACATTAGTGCTGATATATATGGATACAATGAAGCCTATTACCTTCCTCCTATGGAAGCAGTTCAAAGAATTGAAATGGTAAGGGGTGCAGCAGCATTGCAATTTGGCGCTCAATTTGGAGGTTTGGTAAACTATATTACAAAAGATGCACCTGCCAATAAACCCTTTGAATTTTATACTTCGCAAACTGCAGGCAGTTATGGGCTTTTCAATTCTTTTAATTCAATTGGAGGTAATTTTAAAAAACTATCATATTATGCTTTCATCCAATATCGCTATATGGATGGGTACAGACCTAATAGTAAACAATGGCAGTTATCAGGTTTTGGAAAATTGCAGTATAAAATTTCTGAAAAGCTGAATGTTACAGCAGAATATTCTTTGCTTCGTAATACCATACAAATGCCGGGGGGATTAACAGATAGCCAGTTTCAGGCTAATCCCAGAATGTCAACACGTTCCAGAAACTGGCTGAAAACGCCTTGGAATATTGTTAATTTATCAATGAATTACAATCTATCTAAAAACAGCATAATTAGTATAAAGAGCACATATTTATATGGGAATCGTTCTCTGGTATGGAGAAACGAAGATGGTGGCCCGGCTGCCCAAGATACAATTGACCCCATTACAAATACCTATGTTCCTAGAGAAGTGGGGATACAAAATATGAAAAACATCACAACAGAATTCAGATTTTCGCATCAATACCAATTTGTACATCAACAAGCAACTATTTCAGGAGGTATCAGACATTCATATGCATGGTTAAAAAGGCTTGGGGGAGGAGAAGGAACTACCAACAGTGATTTTGATTTATCAATCCGGGGCGATTGGGGTTATAACTTAAATTTTACCACTACAAACATCGCTCCCTTTATTGAAAATATTTTTAAGTTCGGTGATAAGCTGTCCATCATCCCCGGTTTTAGATTTGAATATTTAAACAGTACTGCAACTGGTTATAAAACTACTAATGGAACAAAACAAAATGTTTTAGAAAACAGATCAAGAACTTTTCCATTGTTTGGCATGGGCATTTCATATAAAACAGGAACCTACACCAATATTTACGGTAATATCAGCCAGGCATACCGGCCTATTGAATATAGCCAGTTAGAACCATTCGGAATAACATCCAGAATTGACCCCAATCTAAAAGACAGTTATGGCTTCAATGCAGATTTAGGTTATAGAGGCACCATTAAAAATTATTTTAATTTTGATTTGGGTGTTTTTTATCTGGCTTATAATAATAGAATTGGAGTATTAGTACAAACAGACCCAAATACCGGAATGGAATACTCTGTACGCAAGAATATAGCGAATAGTGTTCATAAAGGTGTTGAGAATTATTTGGAATTTAATATTTTAAAATACCTGAATGCACAATCAAAAACAGGACTTAGTATTTTTAATTCGTTTGCTTTCATTGATGCCAGATATACCACCGGAGAATTCAAGGGCAACCGGGTTGAAGCTGCTGCCAAGACTATCAATCGCACTGGAATTATTTTTAATAACCCCCATTTTTCAGCAACTTTTCAGATAAATAATATTGGTGATGCTTACGGTGATGCTTCAAATGTAAAAACAAGTACTGACCCAATTGCAGGTTATATACCTGGATATACAGTTGCTGACCTCAGCATGACATATACCATCAAAAAAATTGCAATCAAAGTGGGTGTGAATAACTTAACTGATAAATCATATTTTACACGAAGAACTGATGAATATCCTGGACCAGGTATTATTCCTTCCATTGGAAGAAGTTATTATTTTGGATTTTCAACTCAATTTTAAATTTCCTGATAAAGGTAATTCACAACAAATAAAAAAATTGAGCCCAATACAAAATATCCATTTTCATAATTGGCTCAAATTAAAAGAGGCTATCTCAAAAGCAAGAGAAAGCCTCTTTTTTATGAAATTACCATAACAGAATTCTGTTTTTTATATTCTACATTTCTTCTTCCTGTACCAAAGGTTTACTGTTCTTATATAACAAATGCAACAAGCTTGGTAACACTACCAATAACAAAGGCAATGCTACAATAAATCCGCCAATTACAGCAATGGCTAAGGGTTGGTGCATTTGTGCTCCAGTACCAATACCGAGCGCCAAAGGCGTTAAAGCAATAATAGCGCCCAACGCCGTCATTAATTTGGGCCTTAACCGGGTAGAAATGGAATAAATAATCGCTTCATCTACCCTGCCCACATTGGTTTTTCCTTTTAATGAATCCCTAAACTGCAAATAAGTAAAAATGGCATTCTCACCTATAATACCCACAATCATGATGAGACCGGTATAACTACCCACATTTAACGGAGTATTGGTGAGGTAGAGTGCCAAATAACTGCCACTGATACCCAGTACTGCTACCAATATAATAATCAATGCAATTTTTACATCTCTGAATAAAAACAATATGACCCCAAACACCAGCAAACTGGCTGTAATTAAAATTACCAGCAACTCTTTAAACGACTGCTGTTGCTCTGCATAAGCACCGCCATAACTGATAAAATAACCTTGCGGCAATGCTACTTTTGCGGCCACTTTTTGTTGAATTTCCTGCATGGTACTACCCAAATCGCGATTATCTAACCTTGCAGTAACTACCCCCATATTTTGCAAATTTTCTCTTTGTATTTCTGCATCGCCACTACTTAATGCAACTGTGGCCAAATTAGTAATAGGTATTCTTTTCCCATTGGGAAGAAAAATGAGTGCTTGTTTTACCTGTGCTACCGATAATTTGGCACTGTTTGGATAAATAAACCGAATATTACTTAACTGTTCCTTATCAAATACACTACCCACCACATTGCCTTCTAAAGCACTCTGCATTTGGTATTGAAAACTGGCAGGTGTAATACCATATAGCGCCAAGGCGGTATAGTTAGGTGTAACCACCACCGACGGCCCAGCAATAACAATACCATCAAAAACATCAGCCGTTCCCTGAACAGTATTCAGCACTGCAGCCACCTGTCGGGACAGCTCTTGCAACTTCGACTGATCATTCCCAAAAATTTTAACTTCTATTGGCTGTACCGATGTCATTAGATCGCCCAGCATATCGGTAATTACCTGCCCAAAGTCAATTCGCAAAGCCGGTTGCGTTGCTTCTATCTTCAACCGAATATCATTAATTACCGCTTCCGTGGTCCGGGTTCTGTTTTTCTTTAATTGTATCAGGTAATCTCCCCGATTGGGTTCTGTGATAAAAAATCCCATTTGTGTACCGGTTCTACGGCTATAAGCTTCTACTTCAGGCACTTTTACAATTATTTTTTCTACCTGCCTTAACATCCGGTCTGTTTCTTCCAATGAAGTACCGGGTGGTGAACTGTAATCCAATACAATACTTCCTTCATCCATATCGGGCAAAAAGCCGGTAGCTAATTTAGGATATACAACATAAATGGAAGCACCTAAAATTACGATGAACAATATACTGATATAAGGTTTACGGATAAAAAAACCCACCCATTTCTGTTGCTTTACTTCATGNNCTGTTGCTTTACTTCATGGCCATGTTTTATTTTTTTGCCTACTGCATTTACAGACGCATTGCGGGTAAACAACAAATACAAAACAGGCAACAGTAACCAGGTTACAAAAAATGAGCAGACTAAAGTAATAATCATGGTATTGGTCATTACTTTAAAATAAGCACCTGCAACACCACTCATCAATACAAAAGGTAAAAAAATAACGATGGTACTTAAGGAAGATCCCACCATGGCAGGAAATAAATAATGAATGGCTTTTTGCAACAGGGTATTGGTGGATTCGGCAGGATGTTCTTCGTGGGTGCGATGGATTTGCTCCACTACTACTATCGCATCGTCAATAATTAGACCGATAGCAGCCGCCAGTGCGCCCAGCGTCATAATATTTAATGTTTGTCCGATAGCATACAAACAGATAATAGTGAGTAAAATTGTAACCGGTATGGTAAACAGAATAACGGTACTGGCTTTCAGTGAACGCAGAAAAATAATAGCCACCACTATTGCAAGCAATAACCCTATCCATAAACTATCGCTTACACTTTTAATGGCATCTTTTACAAAATTGGCCTGCTCATAATAAGGATGTATGGTTACATCGCGAGGCAGTATTTTTTTCAGATCATTCAGTTTGGCATCCATATCGCTGCTTACCTGAATTAAGTTGGCATTGGGCTGTTTAATAACAGCCAGCAAAATACCTTCCCTTCCGTTTGCATTGATTTTGATATACTCCTTCGCTTCACGAATTTGCACATCGGCTATATCCTGCAACTGCACAATGCGCTTACCATTATTGCTGATAACAATATGTTGTAATTGATCTTTCGAAACTACCGATGCATCGGTAAGTGATAAATACAATAAATGATAATCGGCCAGATAGCCGTTCGATTTGATGAAATTGGTCTGGCTTAATGCATAGTTCACCGAATCGGGAGTAATACCCAATGCCGACATTTTATCGGTATTCACAATTAACCAGTATTCTTTTGTTTTTCCGCCAATAACCCGCACCTCAGAAACACCGGCTACCTGCGATAAAAAGGGTTTAATGGTATACAAAGCCAGCAGCTTCATATCAATGGGCGATCGGGTGTTACTTTCCAAAGAATACCCAATTACCGGCAAAATGGAAGGATTCATACGTTCCACCGTAATTTGAATACCAGGCGGCAGCGTATTCATAATTTCTGTAATTCGAGATTCAATTCTTTGTTTACTCACATCAATATTCGCATTCCAATTCAGAAAAGCAGATATTTCGCAACTTCCCCGGCTGGTAATGCTGCGTATCATGTGCAAATCAGGCACCCGCTTTACAGCATTTTCCAACTGTCTGGTAACAGTAATCATCATTTTATTCACCGGCTGCTGTCCGGCATCAGCTATGATTTTAATTTTTGGAAAAGTAATTTCAGGAAATAGTGAAGATTGCAATTTGCTGTAAGCAAACAATCCGCCCATAATGATAATGGCCATAAAAACAGCCAAAGGACTTTTATATTTTACAAAGAAATTTTTCATCCAAAAAATATTTAAAATTTGCAAAGCACCTTGACCTTACAAAAAATTAGAAATAATTTTTATTACTTTTCTGTTATACTGTACTTGATTTAGAGCTTCATTTCAATACAGTATTCTGAAAAAACTGACTTGCCATACATGAAATATTACTTATTCTTTCAATGGAGTTGACAGAATCATCACTTTTGCAGTATCCGGCAAACCGTAATTCCCTTTTACAAGAATACTATCGGTAGTTTTAAAAGCAGGGGTAATTATTTCCACGGCATCATTCGTTTCAACACCTTTTTGTACCTGTACTTTTATTGCAGTAATGCTATCTATCATTTTCATTACCCAAAAATTACTTTGCACTTCATCGCTTAACACGGCTGCTTTTGGAAGCGATAATGTATTCATTTTTTGAACTTTTATCAGGTTTACTTTAGCAATTAAATTTTCTGGTATTTGTTTATTGGTATTTACCCTGATGATGAAGTTTTGTGTTTGTGCCGCAGGATCTACTGTAGGTAACGGAGTACCCATTGTACCTGTTAGTTGTGTACCATCGGGTAATAATAAATGTACCATTTTATTTTGTGGAAGATAGGGCTTCAATTCATAAGGCAGGTCTAATAAAAACACAAAACTCCTGTTATCGGTAATTGCTGCCAATGGCTCTCCATCTAACACATAATCGCCAGCATGGTNNGGTATTACCCAATGCCCTTGCTTCTTTGGTAGTAATCACAAATAAGGTTTCGCCCTTTTGTACATATTGGCCCAAATGAATATTTACCTGTTGTAAATAGCCGTTGGCATTGGCTTTCACAAAACTCTTCAATAAAAAAGCAGAAACAGCATTCAGGGTAACAGTTTCCTGCATCATACCCTTAATAGGATGGGTAATGGTAACCGGTGTGCCGGTAGCGGCATCGGCAACAAGCGTTGTATTTGCATCGGGGGTTTTCTCTTTGCAAGCCTGCATTACCATAGCAAATGCAAAAAATGAAACAAGTATATATTTTTTCAACATCATAATTGTTTAGTTTCTGTTCCAGTAATTAATTTGGTTAATAATCTGTAATTTATTGATGGTATTTTGTGTAATTAAATTTTTCGCATTCAAATAATTGCCAATAGCTAAAATATAATTCGGCATCACTACATCACCGGTTTGCAGTAACTTCCGGTTTGCCTCAATTAATATTTGCGTATATTTTATTTGCGTATTGGTTTCATTAATCAGTTCCTGCACCGATTGTAGTTGTTGGGCCAATTGTGCAATTTGCTGCTGAAACTGTACTTTAAAATAATCGCGATATTGCTGACGGGTTTGTTCGGCAATGGCAATTTTATCGTGTTTCATTTTTCTTTGCTTCCCATCATAAATGGGCCATATAATCGATACACCAAAGCTGGTTCCAAAATTTTTATAAGCCCGGTAAGCAAAAGATGAGAGATAGCCCGCATCTGCATACAAACTAACTTTTGGTTTATAACTAAAATCAATTTGTGCATCACTGTTTTTCAGTTTTAAACTATCTACAAAAAACTGTTTGTAAAAAACTGTTTGTTCTATTTCCGGTGTTAATACCAGTTGAATATCTGGTTTTTGCAATACAGTGTAAGCCGTATCTGTTAAGCCGCATAAATAATTGAGCGTACCATATTCATTGCTAAACTGAATGTGCAATTGATGAATCAATAAATCCTGCTGCTGAATGGTTACTAAAAAACTTAAATAATCAGTTTGTTTGTAGATACCTGATTCGGTTAATTTTTTCAGAATCACTTCTTCTTTTTTCAACAAATCAACCAATTCTTTATTGAACTGAATTTGCTGCTGTGTGCCATAGGCCGTAATATATTGAGCAGTTATGGCTTTGGTAATATCCTGCTCTGTTATTTTACCCGCCACTTGTAAACTTTGATTTAACAGTTGAATAGCCTGTTGCTGGTTTTGCATGTTTTCTTTACCAATCAGCAGTTTGTTGGCAGTAAGTTGTTGCGCAACATTGGCACCGTTGGTAATGGCACCATCATAGCCCCAACCCTGATAAGAAGGCGCATACGTATTTACACTGATGGCATTAATTTGTGGTTGATAGATGGCATGAATACGAAGACTGTCTATGATATTGCTTAACTGTTGATTGTGGTAATCTTTCAAAAGCGGACTGTTTTCAATGGCGGCATTCACAAAAAATGGAAGGTTTTTTTGCTGTGCCTGCGCCCATCCCAAACATAGCAAACTGCCGATGATGACGAATAATTGCTTTCCCATTATATTTTCTCCTCCTGATTAACAAATTGAATAATAAAACAATGTTCGTTTTGCTCAAATGTATATTGTATATGCCATTCTGCCAATCGGCATATTTCATGTACAATTGCCAGGCCCAAACCCGTTCCTTCGGTTTGCTGCTGTGGCCGGTAAAATCGTTTAAATACCTTTTCTGTATCTAAACTACTCTGTGTAGCTGTGTTACGAATGGTAAAACTATTTGCAGTTAATACAATGGTAATTTGTCCATTTTGTGCAGTATACCGAATGGCATTGTTCAGCAAATTATTGATGAGTATTTCTGTTAACTGTTGATGAAACAATACTGTAACGGGTACCAATTGCCGTTGTATGGTTAATTGTCTGGCTTCTATAAAAGCAGCTTTTTCTTCACATTTATTCCGGATAATCTGATCTAACTGTACTGTTTCATTCAATGCAAACTGATTGTTTTCAATTTTAGCCAACAGCAATAATGACTGATGCAGTTTAATTAACTTCTGCATATTATCGTCAATGGCCATCAGTTGTTGAACACCAAGTTCATCTAAATTATTTTGCTGTATCATACTTTCAATAGAAGAACGGATAACGGCCAGCGGTGTTTGCATTTCATGTGCTGCATTTTCGGTAAAAGATTTTAAAGAACGATATTCGGTATAAATGCGTTGCGACATTTCATTTAAACTACCATTTAGCAAATGAATTTCAGTTATAGGGCTGCCAGGCAACTGCAAGGGTTGCGATTGACCAATTTTGTATTCGCGAATGGCCGTAATCGTTTGTTGAAAAGGTTTAAATAATTTATTGACCAATTTTCTGTTCACAAAAAAATTCAGTACCAAAAGCAAAGTAATCATTCCAAATGCCAATATGGCTATCAATTGCAATAAATCTTCCGTTTCTGCCTGCGATTTATTGACTTGTACCAAATAATGACGA
>JABAOH010001943.1_pt1 | contig 19277 bp, 14 predicted proteins | sample 7062181 | NCBI WGS metagenome assembly JABAOH01 (sample SAMN14538630, study PRJNA623070) | marine sediment metagenome | biome: marine biome [ENVO:00000428]; feature: marine pelagic biome [ENVO:01000023]; material: deep marine sediment [ENVO:00002113]; isolation source: pool of 5 deep marine... | reverse complement strand
TTGATAAAGGCAATCGTGACCGAGCGAGGTATAGTGGAGCCTAAGAAGCTAAAGTTTTTATTCGCGCGCTAGACTGCTTCTACCCGTTTGACTTCTGGTATCTCTTTCTTAAGCGTCCGTTCAATGCCAATCGCCAATGTCATCGTGGACATTGGGCAGCCCGCGCACGCGCCGACTAGTTTTACCTTCACAACACCCTCGCTTGTGACATCGACGAGTTCAACGTCTCCACCATCAGCTTGAAGTGCAGGTCTAATCTTGGCCAGAGCCTTCTCGACTTTTTCACGTGGTTCCATTTAATTCACCAAATCACATTTTAATGTTATCTTTATTTATTTCCTCTCTCTCTTTTTAGTTTTATGGGTTGGAAGAAACACTAACCAGATTAAAAAAAAGAAAAATGTGAATAGGCACCGACCTATTTCTCGAATTTGTCCCAGAAGACGCCGACGAACGCCCCCCATATCAGCGAGGATATCAGACCAAACACTGCTATAATTGGATAAGTGCCGATGGTGCCGTAATTAAGTGCGACGCTGAAAATTAACCAGAGGATTATTGCGACTATAATGCCTTTTACAATGCTGCTACTTGGTAGCGAATCGTAAGCTGCCGCATATATAGCCCCGAAGATGAGTCCCCCAATGATTCCGGAGATGATAGCCGTAACGGTAAATATACCGATTACCATTTCTGTAGCTCCGGCCGCGCCTGCGAGTGCCCAGTACCCAGGATATATAACCTCCGTCAAGCCCACCATTAGCATTATGTTAGCAATTCCATAGATAATCCCTGCAATAATGCCCGCTTTAATTCCTCTCACAAATTCAGCCATTTCACACCTCCGAGTGATGTGAAACATACTCTTATTTATCCCTATAGGTTGGAATGGTTTTTTTGAATTTGGAGGGTGAATGTGAGAAAAGGTGTGCTGGCAATCGGAGTTGTTGCAATAATTGGCGGCTTATTATCAATCGTTATGGCTTACACGGTCGCTGTTGAAACCACATCGTTGTTTGGCTGGTTTGTAAAAACACCAAATCCTTACATGTTCTACTCCGGAATCGGGTTAATACTCACTGGGATTTTGTTGGTTACTTTAGGAGCCGCCACATCGAAGAAGGTTTCCGCCGCAGCTTCGACTGCTCGCCGTAAAACAGCCCGTGCTAGAGTTAAGGAAGAAATCGATGTTATAAAAATTCTGAAAAGATCCTTCAAATCACTTATCGACGAGCTGGGCTTCATCATTTTATACCTATTACCATTTGCGGTAGTCCTAATCGCCTTCGTTCACATCTGGCTAAGCTTTGGCACCCTGACTCCTTGGGCAACTATCCGAACCTCCTCAGAAATTATTAGCCTTTTGAGGGACTGGATAGTATGGATTGTGGTCTATGGTATTGCTTACATGGTTCTGTTTGTGTGCGCCGATGCCGCAATAATTTTAAAAGCTAGCGCCCGAGAACGTGGCAAAGAGATGGGTTTGGACAAGACACTGGTGAAGGGCATACGCTACGTCCCGAGGTTATTCGTCGCCTTGGTCTTGGTCGGGTTAATCGTCGTCGGCCCGCTATTCTTGTTTATAGGACTTGCCGTACTTGCGCCTTTAGACGTTTTCCTAGCAGTACTCTTACTCGCAATTCTTGTGTGGTTTATACCCATGTTTTACATCGGCATACGACTAGCCCTCTTCGCTCAAGCTTGCGTGCTCAAAGATTTGGGGCCCGTGGGATGCCTGAAGGAATGTTGGCGTATGACCAAAGGAAATTTTTGGTTGATCTTCGTCACGGGTCTCTTGTTGGGAATTGTCTCCATGCTGATAGGCTTGGTCCCCCAAGTTGGACTTTTAATCGCCATGGTTTTAGTTGGGCCCGCGGGTATCATCGCTTACACGCTGATCTACCTTGGATTATCTAGAACAAGGATTAAACGGGGAAGTTCCGTTAAAAAGTCGGGTTAAGCGCCGAATTTCTCCAACCAGTCGCAATACCCAAAAAGTATGGGCGCTACTTGGCCACTAATTCGCCCCAACCCGCCCTTAAGGACGCTCCTCTCATTGAACTTTTTTACCTCGTCCGGCATAACGTTCGGTCCTGCGAAGATTATGGGAACCGGATCAGAGACATGGTCACCATAGATGATAGGCGTCGTGTGGTCGCTCGTAAAAGCTACGTGAGTTTCATCCCAGTTTAGATTGTCTAAGAAGTATCCCATGACTTCATCTATTTTTTCGATGAAGGCGATTTTGCCCTCGGCGTCGTGATCGTGAGCGCAAGAGTCCGTTCCTTTTATATGAACAAAGACGAAGTCAGCGTCCTTGTTTAGCTCCTTCACGGCTAGCTTGGCCTTGTTTAAAATAGGGGAGTCAGCCCCGCCTGTGGTTCCCTCAGCTCGTTTAATCTGCAGTCCTATGGCTCTGGCTATCCCGATGTAGAGCGCTCCGGCTGCGATTGCTACCCCGTTGATTCCATAGAGTTCCTTTATCGAGGGGAGGTCGAGTTTTATCGCCGCCCCACGAGGCAGGAGTATGTTGGCAGGTGGCTTGCCTTCTTTCTCCCGTTTTTTGTTCAGTGGAAGGCCTTTCAGGATTTCGTAGGACTGCTTTACTATTTCATTAACGATTTCTGCTGTTTTTTTCGCCGCCTCTTCCGCGGTTTCTGGCTTAGCTTTTGGTACTTTAACCCCAGTTTTATGGGGATCAGCGTCGGTGATGCGACTGGAAAGTCCTGGTCCTCGGAGAACCAATGCTCCTCTATGTTCGATGCTGGCCTTAAAAAAAATCTTCACATCTGGTTGAGAGGGCTTTAGGTCTTGGAGAGCTTTTTCGAGTTCTTTTTGCCCGCTCAGAATTCGACCAGCTCTCCTATCTTGAACAACAAAATTTTCATCCACGGTTGCAAAGTTGGTTCGGAGGCCAACATCTCCCTCTTTCACGTCCATCCCGATTCCCAGTGCTTCGAAAACTCCTCGGCCAGTGTACACTTTCTCTGGATCGTATCCGAAGATGGATAAATGGGAGGTGTCGCTGCCGGGTCTAACGCCGGGTTTGATAGGGTCCAACAATCCTGTAAGTCCTCTTCGGGCGAACTCGTCTATATTCGGAGTATTGGCGGCTTCCAAGCAGGTTTTTCCTTTATAGTCTGTTGGCCTTCCCGCGAGCCCGTCTGCGATTATCATCAATGCTTTCAACTTTGAGTCCCCTATCAATCGGATGTTTTAAGTTAGAAAAAGCTTACGGAGGTTGAGACTCTTCATTTATCACTAGTCACCTTCGGTTTTGTTTCTTAAGGCCACATCGAATGTTAAATAAAAGAGTACAAATGTTGGGGGGATATAAATTATGTGGGCCCGTGGTCTAGCCTGGATAAGACATCTGGCTTCGGCCTTCGCGTTGGAGGGAGAAACCAGAAAATCGAGGGTTCGAATCCCTCCGGGCCCGCCACCAAAAGTAATGGGGCCCCCGCACCGCAAGAATTAAAGAAAATAACATCAAAATTTATTTTGTGGTATAATTGGGGAGACCTAAGAAGCGATATACTACTGGTTTTCTTTCAGGTATGATAGCAGTAGCATTAATAGTCGGCTTGTTCGCAGGGGGAACCTTAAGCTATTTGATAACTTCACAGAGGATCAACGACCTAGAAAATCAAGTCTCAACACTCCAGGACCAAATTTCCAACCTTCAACCCTCAGAAAATATTGTCTACATATTTGGGGACAACACTTCACTTTCTGAGCTGTACGACGAGACGAAAAACTCGGTTGTGGTGATCCAAGGAGTTATCGTGCAAGATACGATATTCGGTACACAATATCAACAGGCTCAAGGATCCGGGTTTGTATACGATCACGAAGGACAGATGGTCATCGTCACAAACTTCCACGTAGTTGATGACGCTGAAAGCATTTTCGTAACTCTCAGGAATGGAAATACGTATGCGGCAACCGTGCTGGGTTCAGACGCATATGCCGATCTGGCAGTACTTTCAACAGACGCTCCAGAGAATGAATTAAATCCTCTTCAAATCGTTAGCTCATCAACCTTGAAAGTAGGCGACCCCGTGGTGGCGATTGGCAATCCATTTGGCCTTACGGGGTCAATGACTGTGGGAATAGTAAGTCAGCTGGGGCGAACGATAAGAGAATCAACGATCGGCAACTTTTCAATCGCGAACATTATTCAAACTAGTGCGCCAATCAATCCCGGCAACTCTGGTGGGCCGTTGCTTAACTATCTCGGCCAAGTTGTTGGGATAACCACGGCCATAATAGCCGATTCCCAAGGGCTTGGTTTCGCGGTACCGTCCAACACAATACTGCGTGAAATAGGGCCGCTAGTAGAAACAGGATCTTACACCCAGCACTCTTGGTTAGGCGTTTTAGGGACTGATATGAACTATGAAATCGCTGAATTGATGGACACGGATTTCACCTACGGATGGCTGATTACCAACGTGGTGAGTGGGGAGCCAGCTGATAAAGCAGGTTTGCGCGGCGGCACAGAACTAGCTCAAACCGTAGAGGGGACGGTAATGATCGGTGGGGATATAATAATAGCTATTGAAGGAACCCGTGTTGTGAACGGAGACGACTTCTTAACCTACCTCGTAGAGCACACTTCGCCAGGTCAGACAGTTGAACTGACAATCGTGAGAAACAACCAAACAATGCCCCTTTCCGTCGAGTTTGGAACGCGGCCTCCACCACCTTGAGTCCCAGAAAAAAAGCGTGGTTAAAACCTCATCTAATCTGCATATTTAATTTTTCCGCACACACTAACTAACGGGCCGGTGGTCCAGTTTGGATAAGACACAGGCCTCCGGACAATATCGGGAGAAAGCCTGCAACACGGGTTCGAATCCCGTCCGGCCCGCTTTTGCACGGGTTAGACTGGAGCGGACCCTACCTGTTTTTTACTTGGTGAGTTAAGAAATTATTGAGGAATCATGGAAATAGCAATTGAGATTGTATTACTCGTTCTTAGCATATTGGTTTGCCAGGTTGCAGGCTTTATAGGTTCAATCTTCACCATACCATCGATTCCGACTTGGTACAAAAATCTGAAAAAGCCATCCTTTGCCCCGCCCAACAGGATTTTCGGCCCGGTGTGGATTACCCTTTACCTCCTCATGGGCATATCCCTTTATCTCATACTGCGCGAAGGCTTAGGCAGTCCGCAAGTGCAATTAGGAATGGGAATTTTCGGCATCCAGCTAGTCCTGAATGTCCTTTGGTCCTTTGTTTTCTTCGGGAAGAAGTCCCTTCTCGGTGGGCTTGTAGTAATTGTGGGTCTATGGGTTGCTATTTTGTTAACTATTATCAGTTTTCTTAGCGTTTCACTATTGGCCGGGCTGATGCTAGTACCTTACATTTTATGGTCGAGTTTCGCCGCGATTTTGAATTACTCAATACTGAAGTTAAATTGAGGTGTGATGTGGTAAAAGGTATGATTTCTACAAGTCCTATGTGAAAAAACCTAGACGGTGGTGCGGTCGGCGACATTGTTGGTTCTTTCAAAAAAAGATGGGGCCGCTCTTCAGTCCAAACCGTGTAATTTTAGGTCGTAATCCCGTCCGCCCCGTAACTAGGCGGGTTAAACCGTGAGGAATGATTTAATATCACTCAAGCTAATAATTTCACATAGAGAGCCAAAAATGAACATACTATACTTTCCATTCGAGTTCCCACCTTTCTTCGTGGGCGGTCTGGGTACCTATGCGTTCGAGATGGCTAGGCGCTTTGCGAGGATGGGGCATAGCGTAACAGTATTCTCGAAGAACCCTGGAGACGCGATAACCCGGGATCTTTATGAGGGTGTGGAGGTACACAGGCCGAGCGTAACTGATGTGGTCGATTTGTTGCCCCTGATAGTGCCTGAGGACATCAAGCAGTGGCCCACAGCCTCTCAAAATTACTTCGCCGATGTATTCATCCACAACTTGCTGACGGCAACTAAGTCGATAAATCTACTAACGCGGATTGACAAGCGGAATTTCGACATCATAGTTGCACACGACTGGCTCGACGCGATTGCGGGGATAGTATGTAAGAAGGCTCTCCGGAAACCGTTCGTTTTTCACTTGCACTCCACAGAACAAGGAAGGGTCACCAACGGTTCCCCCACAGTCAAAAATCTGGAAAAGTTGGCGGGGACGATCGCAGACGCTATAATAACCGTTAGCTACGCTATGCGGGACCACCTCATATCGCTTGGCTACGACGAGAAGAAAATTCAGGTGGTACCAAATGGTGTAGACGAAAAAAAATACAATCCGGAGAGCAGGAAATTTTCCCATGACAAAATCACGAAATTTAGAGAGAAGATAGGAGTGGGTACTGACCCGATGATACTCTTCATCGGGAGGCTCACGTGGGTGAAGGGCGCCGATACCTTGGTTCGCGCAATGCCGATGATCCTAAAAGAGGTACCAAACGCCAAGCTCGTGATTCTGGGCAAAGGTGATCAAGAAGAAATGATCAAGCGCTTGATAGGTCACCTAGGGATTCAAAACAACGTTAAGACACTTTTTGAATATGTAGACGAAAAAGAGCGATTGCTTTACTACGCGGCCTGTAATATCGCGGTCTTCCCATCTAAGTACGAGCCTTTTGGCATCGTGTGCACCGAGGCGATGAGCATGGAAAAGCCAGTGATAGTCGGAGCGAAAGGGATTTCAGGATTCAGAGAACAAATCATACCCTCTGGTCCAGATAGGTGCGGGGCTCACGTCAACCCAGATGACCCTTACGACATAGCCAAATTTGCGATAGAGATGCTCAAGTCAGAGACGTTGAGGAAGGAACTCGGGAGGAATGCTAGAAAACGGGTCCTAGAAAGGTATACTCTGGACAAAGTGGCAGAGGAAACAATCGAGATTTATAAAAAATTAGTAGGTGTGTCAGAATCCTGATTTTGTATGCCCAAGGAAGACCAGAGAAATCTTCCGTCGAAAAACTAGATGTGGGATGAAGAATTTTGGAATTTTCAGCCCCTGCCCTCAGGGATTACGAGTCCGCGATATCAAAGGAATGGATAACAACGAATGGCCTCGGCGGTTACTCGTCATCAACGATAATTGGGGTCAACACCAGGAAGTACCACGGGTTACTGGTAGTGCCCACCGCAACGCCTCCATTTGATAGGAAATTGCTTCTCACAAAATTAGAAGAAGAGATTCAAACCGACTCGGAAACTTTTCGTCTTTCGGCAAACGAGTATCCTGGTTTAGTATATCCTGGTGGCCACATGCATCTCAAACGATTTTGTTCAGACCCGCTGCCAACATTTACTTATGACTTACCCGACTTACTTGTCAAAAAAACCATTTTCATGCCGTACCGGACCAATGCTGTTGTCGTGAATTACAAGGTCTGGAACATCTTGGACCAGCCGGCGAGAATATCGGTCCGTCCGCTTGTGAATTCTAGAGGTATTCATCAACTGACGAGGGCTGGCTCCATCGGCTTTGGACAGTTGGCGCGGCACAGGCAAGTTGAGATGACTGCAAGCTACCAAGGTGCCCCGACCCTAATCATCGGTTCAGACTTGATGCGCTATACGCAATCGGAACTGCCCGAGGAAGCTCGATGGTATAGAAACTTCGTGTACCGCGAGGAGAGGGAACGTGGGTACGAGTTTATGGAAGACCACTACGCGCCTGGAAATTTCCAGCTTGAGCTGAGAAGGGGCAAAAATGACTTCAACGTGTTTGCGGCTGGTGGATTTGGGGCTAGGAAAGACTTTGAACTCCTCTACTCGGAAAATACGGAAAAATTCGAACGAGAGCACCGGGCCACTCTCGAAAGGCTGGATAACTTGATAAAAATAAGCGCGATTGGGGGCGCGAGCTGGGAAAAAGACCTAGTCTGGGCAGCGGATTCTTTCATCGCTGACGGAAAGGTGATAGCTGGTTATCACTGGTTCGGGTGTTGGGGCAGAGACGCCCTGATCAGCCTTCCGGGTCTGACTCTGGTCACGGGCAGGCATAGTGTTGCTAAAGAGATACTGCTCGATATCGCGAATCGTCTAAAAGGTGGGTTGATACCGAACTGGTTTGAGGATAAAACGGCGGACTACAATTCCGCGGATGCCTCGTTACTTTTTATCTATGCCGTCCACAAGTACCTGACTTACACAGACGATACCGCCATCGCTAACAAGCTGTGGGACATGCTGAACGAAATCGTGGGCAGTTATGTGCGCGGCCTGAACGAAAGTGTGAGGGTAGGCGAAGATGGCCTGGCCTGGAGCAACGGGGCTACTTGGATGGACGTGAAGATTGGTGGCGAGATGGTGACACCGCGGCTAGGAAAAGTTGTGGAAATCAACGCGCTCTGGTACAATTCTCTCCGGGCCATGGAGACAATAGCAGAACGGATTGACAAAGTTTTCGAATTCGCTGGTTTAGCCGAAAAAGTTAGAAAAAATTTCCTTGCCGATTTCTGGAATGAGGATAGGAGATGCCTATATGATGTAGTGGGAGACGACTCACGGGACCAACGCATTAGGCCGAGCCAGATACTTACCGTGAGCTTCCCCTTCCCAGTTGTGGTCGGGCAGCGAGCTGAAGAAATCGTCTCGATGGTACAGGAGAAGCTGCTCACCCCCTACGGGCTCAGAAGCCTTGAGAAAGGTGATCCCAGTTACAAAGGGGTATACAAAGGAAACGTCGTCGAGAGGGATTTCGCTTATCATCAAGGAACAGTATGGAGTTGGCTGATCGGCCCCTTCGTCACGGCGTTTCTGAGGGTTCACAAGGAAGCGGGCAGTCGAGAGCAGGCGATGCACTTTTTACAAAGACTTGTCGGCAGTCATCTAACTGAGGCAGGAATCGGGACGGTGTCCGAGATATTCGATGGTAACGAACCCCATGCCCCGCGGGGATGCATTTCTCAGGCCTGGAGCGTCGCCGAAATTCTCAGAGCCCACGTGGAGGAAATTAAAGGAAAAAGACCGTCCTTCGAGAGTAAATATGGAGGCATCGCATGACCGAGGTCTGCCTAGCATTCGAGGTTCACCAACCTTTCCGCATCAACAATAACTTCAGCGAGGGAACCGCAAAGGGAAAGAGGTTAGAAGACCTCTTTGACCTCTACTTCGACAACATTTGGAACAAAATGATTTTCGAAAGAGTAGCGAAAAAATGCTACTTCCCCACAAATAGGATAATTCTCGATAATATCGATCGTTTTAAAGGAGAGCGGAAAAAGTTCAAGGTTGCTTATAGCCTATCGGGGGTGGTAATCGAACAGTGTGAGCGGTGGAGCCCCGATCTCCTCGACTCATTCAGGCAGCTCGCCCATAGCGGCTGTGTGGAGCTCCTCTGCCAGACCTACTTTCACTCCCTCTCTAGCTTGTTTTCCGCCGAGAGGCAGGAGTTTATCGAGCAGGTTTCAATGCACAGACAGCTCATGAGGGATTTATTTGGGCAAATGCCGACCATCTTCGAAAACACGGAGTTCATCTACAACAACTCAATCGCGCAAATCATCGACAAACTTAACTTCAGTGGAATTTTCACCGAGGGGGCTGAACGCGTGCTTGGGTGGAGGTCCCCGAACTACATTTATTCCGCAAAAGGCTCTGGGATAAAGGTCCTTCTTAGGAACTACCGACTCTCCGACGACATTTCGTTCAGGTTTTCAAACAGAGATTGGGAGGGATGGCCCCTAACTGCCGACAAATATGTTTCCTGGCTCTCGGCGACTCCCGGGCAGTGCATCAACATATTCATGGACTACGAAACCTTCGGCGAACACCAGTGGCCAGAGACCGGCATCCACGATTTCCTGAAGTGGTTCCCGCAGAATTTAGTTGAGAATCACAATCTTAAATTTTCTACACCATCCGAGTTACTCCTCCATGAACCGGTTGGAGAAATAGACGTCCACGATTTTGATACACTGTCATGGGCCGACATCAAGCGGAGCACGAACGCCTGGCTCGGCAACGACATGCAGCGGACATGTTACCGAGGGATAAAGGAGCTCGAACCCCACGCTAGAAAGACCGCTAACGAAAAAATCTTGAGGCTCTTCAGGGACCTGCAGGCAAGTGATCACATCTACTACATGTACACGGGTGGTGGCGCTCCCGGAGCAGTGCATGGGTATTTCAGCCAACAGCCGCCGGTGGAGGCTTTCTGGCTATTTCTGAGGATTCTATCGGATTTTTATGAAAGAGTGGCGAAGTGCCTGAGCGGTCCTGAAAAGGCCTTGGTCCGCCTTTTGAGGGTGCTCCCTCCAGTCAAGGCATTTCACTTCCATGAGGGTGCCCACTACATAAATCTCTCTGCCCACAGCTTGGGCGAGTTCCTAGATGTTCTGCAAGTTGCTCCCGAGCGTTCAATACGCTTTCACGTCATCTTCAAACACTTCGAGAAATGGATACGGCACGCAATCGGTGATGCTGAACTTGCTGACAAAATCGCGAAGGTGGATCCCGACGCGTCTGATCTCAGGAAAAAAATCCACAAAATTATTAATACAAAAATAGATAAATTAAAATAAGCGGCAGAATGAAATGAAAATTGCTTTTCTTGTATGGGAATCTCTACGCTCGATTCGCGTTGGAGGGCTTGCCACAGTAGCCACAAATCTGGCAGAAGAGCTCGCGAAACGGGGACACGAAATCCACATCTTTACTAGGGCGGATAAAGGGCAAACAGACTACGCATACATAAACGGCGTTCATTATCATCGAGTAGTATTTGACCCTGGCCCAAATATTCTCGCCTTCGCCCACAACATGTCTAAGGCCATGGTCACTAGTTTGCACGAAACTGAAAAATATCGTGGCAAGTTTGATATCATTAATGGACACGATTGGCATGTCGTTGATGCCCTGCACGACCTAAAGCAGGAGGGCTATCTCTTGGTTTTGACCTATCACTCGACCGAATACGGCCGAAACGGTGGGGCTTTCGGCGACTGGTGGGAGTTCGGAGAGATTTCAGGGAAGGAGTGGTATGGGGGCCTTATCTGCGACCGGATCACAACTGTCTCAACTTCTATGATGAACGAGCTCAATTGGCTCTACAAGATACCAATCGAAAAAATAGATGTTATCCCGAATGCGATCGACCCACGCAAACACCGAGTTCATGTTGACCCAGGTAGGGTAAAGGAGAAGTACGGGATACATCCGCTAGCCCCGGTCGTGCTCTTCATGGGCAGGATCGAATACCAGAAGGGGCCTGATCTTTTGGTCGAAGCAATACCCAGGGTTCTGAGCAATCGATGGGACGTGAAATTTATCTTCGTGGGGGGCGGTGGAATGCGTAGCTATCTTGAGCACAGAGCCAACGAAATCGGGGTCGGGCACGCGACAAGGTTTTTAGGAAAAGTGCCACTTTGGCAGTACCTCGAATCCCTCAACTCGGGCGACATCGTCTGCATTCCAAGCAGGAACGAGCCCTTCGGCATAGTGCTGCTCGAAGCTTGGGTGACTGGAAAACCAGTCATAGCAACGGATATGGGTGGCCTCGGAGACAACATCGAGAATTTCGTGGACGGGATAAAGGTCTACCCCAACTATGAGTCTATAGCTTGGGGGATAAATTATCTCCTTGACAACCCCGATGCCATGAAACAAGTGATCGAGGGCGGGAGGGAGAAGGTGAAACAGTTCAGCTGGGACAACACGTTGAGTAAATTGCTGAATACCTATCGCAGCATCCTTAATAGGTAGCATGGCAAGCTGGTACCCGTAATTTAAGAAGAAGATGGCAGCTTACTCCGAGAAATTAGGGACTAAAAGCCTAAAAAATTATTTCGAATAAACAATTTTTATAATATTAAAATATATCTCACATTAACAAATAACTACACACTACTAATCCTAGAGAGCTTACCCTGATACCTCGCTCCAATTTTTCGATTACCAAGTTGGGAAGAGGACGTAGGCTCGGCATATAAGTTTACAGAACCATATTCAGTAAAAGTCACATTTTTTGCGCTGGGCCCAAACCTATTGTTCTTCTAGGTACTTCCTTACCTCCCGTTGCCTCAACACATGCCTGCGGAGCATCGCCTTTCGCTGGCGCAGCGTCCAAAGAGCGTAACCTGCGGCCCCTATCGCAAGCACGCCAATCCCGAGTTCGACTATCACTTTATTCCTCCCTCGGCCTTTTAAACTCAAGCCATTCATCCGATCCTCCTGAGCCACAGCACGATACCTACCGCCAACACGATGATTATGATGCCCAAGGCCAGCGGGACGATGGGCGGAGCAGGTAGTGCCGTTACCACAAAACTTCCTGTCAGACCCGCGACATTGACCGTGTATGTGTCAGCCACATCTTCAGATACCGTAAAGGTTACTGTGGTGCTCTCACCCGCGTCGAGAGTCGCGCTCCGTGTATCGACTACAACCCCGTTTATCCCCAGAGTAACCGTAGTGGATTCAGTCCGTTCCCCCACATTGTTGACGACGATTGATATGTTTACTGTTTCACCGACGCTTACCTCGCTTGGGGTTATTACGAGATTGCTTAACTCGAAGTTAGCGGGGATGATTGTACTGCCTGACACCCCGAATATCGATAGCCCCGGAGAAACGGCAGAGAAGTAGACATACGTGTCGTCCTCGCTCAAGTAAGTGGTCGGTAAAGACGTCCATTCACCCGTGAGAGAGTCGTAGCGGTTAAGAGTTATCGTTGCAATGTTGATATCATTTAAAATTATCCACGATTTCTCAACCTTGAAGCGGATGACGACAGATTCGATCTGGGCGTCCGTTATGTTTTCGGCGACTATATTCAGGTACTTGTATGTGGCCCCTGGAGCCCCTATCGCTATTCCCGCTGCATCTTCTGTGACTTCCTGCACGGTAATCTTTACGTTTTCGGCAGCGTTCTCGACTTGTATAGTAATATCCGTTAGGGCCGTATTTTCTACCAGTATCGTTGTGTTTTCCTCCGGCGTTATCGAGGGTAACTCGTATGTCGGGGACTGGTTCTCTATTTTTTCCGGCGGTATCTCCGTGTAGACTCCTGTGACCGTCCTCGTCTCGCCAGCTGCTAGCGTCACGATCTCAGGTGCCGGGGTCAGGTAGCCCAGGACATCGCCGAAAGAAATCGTGTAGGTGCCCGCTGCCAATGACCTAGTCCGGGGAGCAACTCCCAAAAGGGAACCGTCCACATACACGTTCGCTTTTATCGGGGTCGTGCCGATGGTCAAGGTTGCTGGTGGCGGGGCTGCGGTGATGAAGGTCAGATCTCCAGAATCGTCCACGTGGCCGTAAGCGTCCTCGGACCTCACCCTGAAGTGGTAGGTGGTTGAAGGAGTCAGCCCGGTCAAACTCAAGGAGTGTGAAGTGGTCAGATTTGGAATCGAGGAGGCCAAGCCGTAAGCGATGGTCGGGCCGTACTCCACCCGAGAATCCGCGGGCAGAGCAGTCGTCCAGGTTATCGTCGCACTGGTTGTAGTCACCCCAGAGACCGAGATGTCGGAGATCGTGGGCAATGGTCTTGGGAGCCATGGGTCGTAATTCACATTCGCGCTTACATCGTCGCCGTAAACAGTATCTCCATCTTCGTCGGCTCCAGGTCCGCCGGGGTCCCCCCACCAGTTCAGGGTCGCGTCGACTGTGCCTGTTCCCAGATTGTTTACACCTAACTGAATGTTGCCGACGATGTTGTTGTGGTTGATGGTGTTGTTGGTGAACAGCCCGCATAGGTAGACGCCGCAGGCGTTGTTCTTGATGTTGTTGTTCTCGATGGTGCAGTTCCGTGTATCATCTAGGTAGATGCCGTCGTCGGAGTTGTTGGAGCAGTTGTTGTTGGAGATGGTGCAGTCCCATGATTCATATAGGTAGATGCCGTCGTCGGAGTTGTTGGAGCAGTTGTTGTTGATTATGTCGTTGTAGTCGGATTCCCACTCTAGGTAGATGCCGTCGTAGTCGTTGTTGGAGCAGTTGTTGTTGTCTAAAGTGTTGTATCGGGAGTAGTCTAGGTAGATGCCGTAGTCGTTGTTCGAGCAGGTGTTATTGGTCAGATTGTCGTATTCGGATTCCCACCATATGTAGATGCCGTAGTTGGTGTTGTTCTCACAGGTGTTGTTGTCCAAAATGTTGTAGTGGGAGTAATCTAGGCAGATGCCGTCGTCGTTGTTCTCACAGGTGTTGTTGGTTATGTCGTTGTATCCGGACGAATCTAGGTAGATGCCGTCGTCGGAGTTGTTGGAGCAGTTGTTGTTGGAGACAGTGCAGTAGCCCGAGTAATATAAGTAGATGCTTTTGGAGTTACCCTCGCATGTGTTGTTCTCGATGGTGTTGTTCAACGATTCATCTATGTAGATGCCGTCGTCGGAGTTGTTAGAGCAGGTGTTGTTAGAGACAGTGCAGTTATCAGAGTTATTTATGAAAATGCCGTCGTCGGAGTTGTTCTCGCAGGTGTTGTTGGAGATGGTGCAGTTATCGGCGAAATTTAGGTAGATGCCGTTGTAGCCGTTCATGATCTCGAAACCGTTTATGGTCACGCCGTCTGCTTCGATAGAGATTACATCACCGGTACTTGACCCGTCTATGGTTGTCGCCTCCGCTCCGTCGGTTGACCTGAGCGTCAAGTTTTCAACGTTTACAGTCAGAGTTTCGTAGTAAGTCCCCGCAGCCACCTCGATGGTGTCACCAGGGTTGGCCGCGTCGATGGCCGATTGGATGGAGTAATAGCCGTCTTCACCTATGGTTACGGGGGCTTCGGCGGTTGCTAATGCCCAGGCTGCTTCTCCATCTACTTCTAGGCATTCATCACCGCTTTCTAAAGAGCTGGGATCCCAGCCACCAAGCTCATCCTGAGTGTTGACAAGCCAATTACTGCCGTTTACTGCTGCTGTTCGTGCGTCATCGTCGCCCTGTGCAATCAGAGCCATAATCGAGTAGGCGGTGGCCTGGACACTCTCTTGGTCGCTTAGTTCGCTTGCATCCCAGTAGCCAGTTTCACTTTGGTATTCTATCAACAGCGTCTTCAGCTCACTCGCCTCATCAGGGTAAAGCCCAGCTTCAGTGAATGCCTCTATAGCTCCTGCAAGACCGAGAGTGTAGCACTTCTCCGTGTTATCATTTATGTCTAAGTATGATGGCTCACCGTAAATGCAATCATAGATTACCGCAGTGATATCCTGTGCTTGTGTGGGGTAGCCATCCTCTGGATATTTTTCGTGTAGAGCAATAGCCGACTTAACCGCAGCCTCAAGATCCCAGGGGATAAGTGTTTCGTAGCCCTGTCCAATCCTAGTGTCTACCAGCCACTCCGCCATCCCGGTAGCCGTGCCAACCTCTGATGGGTAGACTGCACCAGCGTGGTTTAGCCTATCGTCCCACCGGTCTTTCGCCAAGGCTACTATATCACTAGCTGTGGTTCCAGGAACCTCGTTTTCTATCGCAGCAAGCAGGCTCGAATCTGAGGCGGCAGCTTCGGCGAGATCTATCAGGAAGTGGATGTCGGGCCAGCTGTTGACACCACCCGGAGACTCTTTCCATTTAGTATTATCATTTGAATCTTGTATCCAACCTGGCTCATGATCTACAACAAACTTGTATGTCTTTGCTAGCGCCGTTTCATATTCAGCTTTGTCCAGAAGTTCGTGTGCCTTAAGTATTCCAATGGCGGTTACTCCAATGTTATGTGTCCTTAGATAGGTTCCCGGTGGAGTTTCACTAATCCACATTCTGAAACCGCCTATGTAACTGTTATCGTAACCATCACCGGTGTTCTGTTCTTCCACCAACCTGTCTGCCGCTGCGGTAATTGCGGTTGCCCTATCAGGCACTACAATACCATTAGCACTTACAGGTGTTACCTGAAACACAGAAATCAGAGAGATAAACATTAATGCCGAGATCGCTGCAGTCGCAATTTTCTTCTTCATTTGTTCACCTCTTTTTTTGGGATCTTTAAAGTGGCCCCCAGTTAGCCCACGGGTCGAGCCAAAAAAAGTCGAAACTTCAGAATAAATGGTTTGCGAACTCTGGGTCTTATGCTGATTAAGGTGGCCTCCTTTTTAGATTGGCCGAGCTGGAGGTGTTCGGGTTCTTCAGACCTATTTCTCTTCTAGATATTTCCTTACCTTTCGCTGTTGCAGCGCTTGCCTCCTGAGCATCGCTTTCCGCCTGCGCAATATCCAGAGTGAGTAGCCCGCTGCGCCTATCACGAACACGTTGACTCCAAGCTCGACCATCACTTTATTCCCCCCCCCTTTTTGAAATTTTCTTCAACAAAATTATCCAATCACCACTCTCAAGCCCTTCGCCTGATTCTCCAAAGCCACATTACGATACCCATCGCCAACACGATGATTATGATGCTCACGGCCAGCGGGACGATTGGCGGAGCAGGCGGTGCCTTTACCACAAAACTTCCTGTCAGACCCGCGACATTGACCGTGTACGTGCCAGCTACGTCCTCGGATACCGTGAAAGTTACTGTGGTACTCTCACCCGCATCGAGAGTCGCGCTCCGTGTATCGACTACAACCCCGTTTATCTCCAGAGTAACCGTAGTGGACCCAGTCCGTCCCCCCACATTGTTGACGACGACTGATATGTTTACTGTTTCACCGACGTTCACCTCGCTTGGGGTTATTACGAGATTGCTTAACTCGAAGTTAGCGGGGATGATTTTACTGCCCGACACCCCAAATATCGATAGCCCCGGAGAAACGGCAGAGAAGTATACATACGTGTCGTCCTCGCTCAAGTAAGTGGTCGGTAAAGACGTCCATTCATCCGTGAGAGGGTCGTAGTGGTTAAGAGTTATAGTTGCAATGTCGATATCATTTAAAATTATCCAAGATTTCTCAACCTTGAAGCGGATGACGACAGCTTCGATTTGAGCGTCCGTTACGTTTTCGGCGACTATATTCAGGTACTTGTATGTAACCCCTGGAGCCCCTATCGCTATTCCCGCTGCACCCTCGGTGACTTCCTGCACGGTGATTTTCACGTTTTCGGCAGCGTTCTCGACTTGTATGGTGATCTCAGTTAGGGCCGTGTTTTCTATCTGTATCGTTGCATTTTCCTCCGGCGTTATCGAGGGTAAATCGTACGTCGGGGACTGGTTCTCTATTTTTTCCGGCGATATCTCCGTGTAGACTCCTGTGACCGTCCTCCTCTCGCCAGCTGCTAGCGTCACGATCTCAGGTGCCGGGGTCAGGTAGCCCAGGACATCGCCGAAAGAAATAGTGTAGGCGCCCGCTGCTAATGACATAGTCCGGGGAGCAACCCCCCAAAGGGAACCGTCCACATACACGTTCGCTTTTATCGGGGTCGTGCCGACGGTCAAGGTTGCCGGCGGTGGCGGCGGGGCTGCGGTGGTGAAGGTCAGATCTCCAGAATTGTCCACATGGCCGTAAGCGTCCTCGGACCTCACCCTGAAGTGGTAGGTGGTTGAAGGAGTCAACCCAGTCAAACCCACGGAGTGCGAAGTGGTCAGATTTGGAATCGAGGAGGTCAAGCCGTAAGCGATGGTTGGGCCGTACTCCACCTGAGAATTCGCAGGCAAAGCAGTTGTCCAGGTTATCGTCGCATTGGTTGTGGTCACCCCAGAGACCGAGATGTCGGAGATCGTGGGCAATGGTCTTGGGAGCCATGGGTCATAACTTACATTTTCGCTTACGTTGTCGCCAGTTCCAGGTCCGACCCCGCCAGGTCCGCTCGGGTCCCCCCACCAATTCAGGGTCGCGTCGAGAGGACCGCCAGTCAAACCATCTTCAACATTCAACGCGTACTGGTTATTCCCAGAGAAGTTATTGTGGTGAATAGAGATTCCGGAAATATCGTAAGTCGCATCTGTTGGCCGCTTCAAGAACGCAATACCCATATAGTTATTCTCAACAGTATTAGCGTAGATATCGACTGTTCCTACCTGCCACAACTGCATTGCTTGGCCTTCGCCCCATGAACATTCTACGACATTGCGGATTTCGTTATGGTGGATTTCAACGTTATTAGCTCGGTTAACCTCAAAGGCTGCCCAATGATCTGATACTCCAGCTTCGCCAATGTTTTGGAAAGTATTTCCATAGATATGAACATTATCCGTCCAATCAGTTGATAAACCGCGGAATGCGATACTGCCGTTACAGTTATGGACATTATTGTTGGCAAACGTTACTATGCCCATGGCAGAACCGTCACCACCACTACCGCTTCTACTGTCAAGCAGAGCCCAGCCTAGAATGTTCTTAAATTCTGAATTAGTGACAGTGACATTGCCCTCAAGGCAACCGCCAGAGAAACCATGTCGGCCAAGAACATTCTCACCGTCAAATACGCAGTTATCGATGGTAAGGTCTGTTATCGCACCATACATACGGACAAGAGAGTTTTTGCCCGCAACGGCATTGCCAGTGACGTAAAACTGTTCCAGCGTCAAACCCGTCAGGTCAGTGTCAAATTTCAGACCGCCCGTAATTGCTGGCCGTGAAACATCCCCAGTGATAGTCAGGTTGTCCTTGTTAATGGTAACAGATTCAGCGTACGTCCCCGGTTCCACGAGCACGGTGTCCCCGGGGGAGGCCGCGTCTATCGCTTCTTGGATGGTGATGTAATTGATTCCAGTGTTACTGTTTTGGACGGTTCCCACGGTTTGGATTGTGTCGAACAGTGCTTGGGTGACTTCGGAAGTTATTTCTGTGTACCATGTGTCTCCGTATTGCCAACCCCCTGTTAGAAGTTGATTGTCTACTAGGTAGCCTGCTCCATTCATGGCAGCGTTGGTTTCACCCACTTTCAGTAGAGCCATAATTGCGTAGGCAGTCGTCTGAAAGCCGTATTCGTCCTCAAAACCGACGAAGCCCCCATCTGGCCGCTGGCCGGTTAGCATAACTCCCTTCAGCTCCGACACTTTGTCCGGGTGCGTCCCAGTCGTTGTGAAGGCTTCCATCGCTCCAGAATAAGCTAACCAGTATTCCGCTTGGTTCTCGTTCTCGAGATCGAAGTAATTATCCACGTACAACGAGTTGTAGATCACCTCGGCCATATTCTCAGCTTGTGTGTCGTATCCATTCTCTGGGTAGTACCTATCCAGAGCCAACGCGCCTTGGATGTACAGGTTGATGTCCCAAGAGATCAGCACGGACCACCCTTGACCTATCCTTGCGTCACGGATGTACTCTGCGAATCCTGTCGCGGTTCCGCCGCCGGACTCCTGCAAAGCGTTCTCATACCTCGTGCGTGCGAAGTCTGCGTAGGCTGAATTCTCCGTAACCTCAGAGAGTTCGACCAAGAACGGAATGTCCGGCCCCCTTATCCTATGCTTCGCTGGATCTGGATTCTCTGA